>Ga0214471_10002420_pt1 | contig 14637 bp, 18 predicted proteins | sample RVTome_5_FD_207665 | JGI IMG/M metagenome (GOLD analysis project Ga0214471, IMG submission 207665) | Soil microbial communities from uranium-contaminated site in the Upper Colorado River Basin, Wyoming, United States - RVT142D155 | ecosystem: Environmental > Terrestrial > Soil > Contaminated >... | reverse complement strand
GCTACCCCGCCATCCGGCGTCAACGCGCCCGCCGCCGGCTTCGCCGTCAGCCTGGACAATGCCCCGCCCAACCCGAGCGCCCCGGCCACCGCCTGTGCAAACGTCCGCACTGTTGCCAGCGTCCCCGCCGGCGACAACGCCCCCACTACCGACCGCCACGTGGACCGCACCGTCTCGCCGCCCGGACTCAAGCTGCCGGTCGCCGACTTCGCGCCCCGGCGGATCAAGCCGCCGCCGGGTGTTAACGCCCCGGCCACCGCCAGCACGAACGTCCGCACTGTTGCCAGCGCCCCCGCCGGCGTCAGCGCACCCGCCACCGCCCGCCACGTGGACCGCGCTACCCCGCCATCCGGCGTCAACGCGCCCGCCGCCGGCTTCGCCGTTCGCCGCTGCGTCGTCCCTGCCGGCGTAATGCCCCCGCCTGCCGCCTGTTCATATTCGGTCCCGCCGGCGCCCATCCCCAGTGGTATAACCCAAACCGGCGCGCCGTATCCGACGGGCGGTTGGTCAGTGACAATATCCCCGCTGCCGAGCGTCCCCTGCGCGGTGAGAGTTTGCCCGTTGCCGGAAAAATCCACCAGGTAATCGCTAAAAGTTGGGCCGACAAAAGGATTCCAAAACTTCAATGCCGTCGGATTCGCGGGGCGGATAACCCGCATCTCAACCGCTATTTCCTCCGCCGTCAGCACCCGGTCCCACATTTTGACAGCATGGACATAGCCGCCCGCCCACTCGTTGCTATAAGAATCCTCCAGACCGATCTGGATCGCATTGATGTCGGCAAAATTCGGACCGCTCGCGTCGGTATTGCTGACAACGGCAACCCCGTCTCGGTAGACGACAAAGGCGTTACCAGACGACAGCGTGAGCGCCACGTGATACCAGGTGTTGATGCTGTAGGCAACCGACTCCGAGTAAGCCGTGCCGTCATAGTAGGTGAACTTGCGTTCCCCGTCCCAAGCCGACTCCAACGCTAGATAGTCCCCGGCCACGAAGTTGAAGAGCGTCCCGTAACCGAAGACGTCCATCGTCGTGGATTTGAACCAGCACATGGCGGTCAACCCGGTTCCAAACGAAACCGAACTGCGGGAGACATATTCGCCGTTGAGGATAAACTGTAGCGGCATTAGGCTCCGTCGCGTAGTTCCACGGCCAACACATACGCGTCGCCTGCGCCGGTATCGCTGGCGGCGTCGCGCGTCAGCCGCAATCGGAAGTAATCACCTGCCGCAATGCTATCCGCGTTAGTCAACGTCACCGACACTACATCCAAATAGCCTGCCGTCGCAGGAACCGTCGTATTGTCAGTGCTGTTAACCGTAGCGAAGCTGTCGCCTGCATCGAGGTCTACCGCGTCGCCATCCGTCACTGCCTCCAGTGACACGTCCCAGTCCGTATCGCCCGACGTGGCCGAGGCCATGATGTAATAGATTAGCGCCGTCAACGTGCCGGTGAGACCCTGCGGCGCGACGCAAGACCATTGACAGGTCTCATTGGTGGCCGCGTCAAAAGCTAATGCCGGACGCCGGTTGATCAGCGTTGGCGCAGGGAAATTGGCGGCGGGAAACTCCGCAGCTAAAGGAGAAAAAACGGCTCTAGTTGTCATGGTTTACGCTCCGTCCAGATACCGTCTGTCGATGACGTACATGAGCAATAAGGCCTTCTGCGTCACCGAAAGACTTGACCGCGCCGGTTGCGGGATGGCACTGTTTACCGCCGTCGCGTTATCACTCAAAAAAGTGTCCAGCGCATCCACCGCTGCCCGTAAGTCCTCCTTCGTGACGCCACAGGAGAGCTTGTCCTGCGAAAAACGGCGCATAGCGCCCGCCCACACATCCGCCCGGGCCGTATCGCTCAGTATTGACATCATAGTGTCCCTTTCTCTACGATGATCGCCGGGTCGCCCGCCTTCGACACGCAGATCTCGGCGGTATTCATACCGTCAGAATTCCGCGCTCCTCATAGATCGACCTGGACGGCGGCGCTCCTGCCGCCAGCAGGTCCAGCACCTCTCGTTCACGCGGCGTCAATATCATCAGCGGATTGTCGTCACGGGATTATCTCCCGACACATCAACACTAGATATTGCCGCTTGCCGCTGGGGTCTTGGATGCTCTCAATATCGAGCGTGTTGCCGTCCCAGATGATAACCATCTCGACGGTCAGATCGGTCCGATACCTCATTGTGACCCGGTGCGTAAGCGTCGCCTGCACCTGCTCCGCTCCCGCCAAAAATCGCTCTGCTCCGTCTGCTCCGGTGGTCGGGCGCACGTCCGCCCACACGACCGGATCGGGCGCGATGTTGCTCAACGCGCCCGATTCTTGCCCATAGGAATCGAGCGTCGTGCTTCGCTGTTGGAGTGTCACCCGATGGCGCAACGGCCCGATTCGCATGGTTCGCCTACATCCAACTCGCGCGGTCTAGGTTGATCAGGCCCCAAAACGCCAGCGGCAATTCGGACGTAATCGTCCCCACCACTACCGCCTCACGATTTTCGTAGAGATGGCCGGCCAGCAGATAGGCCGCCTGCCGATATTTCGTCGGCAGCACCGAGGCCGCCGCCCCATAGCCCGCCGTCCAAATAATTTCCACGCCATTGATGTCCGCCAGCGTCACGCTCGGCCAACTGGCGTCACTCGCGAGCACGATGCGCCCCGGCTCGCTGTAGGTATCGACGGTGTAATCAGACGCCGCGAACGTCAGGACCGCGCCGTCCTCGTCGGTATATTTGATGCTCGTCACGGTCAACAGCGGCGGATAGGGAAGCCGGATGACATTGCCCGGCGGCCAGGCGTCGAGTTTGGCCGTGTAGGTGCGGGTGATCAGGCTGCGGCCCGTTACCTCCTCGATAAACTCCCGCGCCGTCTCGACCAGACCGGCGATATAGGCGTCCTCGGTCGAATGATCGATACGAAGATGGATTTTCGCCTCCGCCGTCGTCAGAATGGCCGCAGTTGGCGCCGTTGTCTCTTTGACCCGCCCCGCCGGAACGTTCATGCGCTGCCTCTCTTCCAGGCCGACCCCGCAATGTCGGTCTTCAGGCCCGTGTAGCGGGCGGTCGCCAGTTGCTCAATGCTATAGCGTTCCAACTGGCCGGTGAGGTCGAACAGATAGCGCATCCCATCCGGCATGATGCGCCAGCAATCGACCGGATGCGGATGATAGGCCCAGGCCATGTGCGTGTGGATGGCTAGCAGCCCACCCGGCTTGAGCACCCGCACCAGCTCCGGCACCCATAGCCAAATCGCCTTGACATGCTCCATCGTCGAGCCGGAGATCACCACATCGAACGTCTCGCGCTCGAATGGAAATCGATACGGGTCGGTCGTCACCACGTCCACGTTTTTGCCCGGGCAGATGTCCAGTCCCTTGTAGGTCCAGCCGCGTCCCTCGATCAGCCCACGATAATTGCCGTTCCCGTCGAAGCTGCCCACGTCCAGGCAGCCGGCGTCGCCGCGCGGCCACTGCGCGACCATTTCCGTCATCGCCGCCAATGCTTCCGGGTGCATCAGACCGCCCATCCTCTCGCCCGTAAATCCTCCAGAAATTCCCGCTTGATCGCCGTCTGGCTATGATAAGTATCCTTGCCATCGACGTGGATATGCATATCCACCTGTTGCGCCCGCAGCGTTAACCCGGCGACGTGGTTGGCGTGATAACAGAGCCAGAGGTCGTCACATTGCCAGTAGCGCCGATCCAGGCCCAGTATCCTGGCGTCCTGCACTGCCGCCGCCGGCAGGAATAGGTTGCTACCCCACAGGTAATGGCATTCCTCGCCCGGCTTGGCCGTCTCCCGCTGCCAATAATTGCCAATAAAACGGAACCCCGCCCATCCCTGTACCGCACCCGCGTCGCGCAGCGCCCACCATTGGTCGAGCAGATAGGGCCCGAACTCGGCGTCATCGTCGATGGTCATAAACCAGTCGTAGCGGCGACTCAGCGCGTGCATGATCTCAAGACGGGCAAACGGGCCGCGGTTTTCGTCGTTGCGATAGACCGTCACCGGCAGGCCGCCGGCGCCGACGGTCGTCTCCACCAGCTCGCTCAGCGCCGGGTTGTTGACGATCAGATGCAGATCGAAGTCCTCAAAACTTTGCGCCGCCAGTTGCTGCAGCAACCGAGCCAATCGTTCCGGCCTCTGCCAGACGCAGGACACCACGGCAATCGTCATCCCATCACTCCTGTCCCGCCGGCTTGCCTGATTCCGGGCGACCATCGCCCTTCGATTGAATTTGCATGACGACCTCATCATGCCAATATACCCTGTCCACCGGCATGGCGGCATAAACGGCGCTGACAAAAACGAAATCGCCCCCGACATCATCGGGCCATGCGCCGGCATACGCCTGATAAACTGCGCGCCGCACGACAAAGCCGCTCATACAGATATGGACAAATCGCGGTGGCTTTCCCCACAACGCATCAGGCGGCAAAATCCCATGCTTCCCACAGTCGCCGCGCACCATAATCAGATCAGGATGATGCGCCTCCACGATGGCCTTGAGCTCCGCCACGAGCATAGGCCGGATGCACTCGTCATCGTCGTCGAGTATCCAAACATAGTCGCCCTCCACCTGCGGCGCATAGAGACCCAATTGCCGGTTGGCCCACGGCACGCCCCGCCCCACCTCGTCGATCAGCAGTGTCTGCACCCAGTCCGGGTCGGTCTGCGCGTCGAGGCTCGCCTGGTTGCGCGCCAGACTCTGCGGGCGTTGATAGCAGCGCGTCAACACCTCCAAAAAAGGCATGTTAGGTAATTTTTGTCTTGCGTGGCTTGCGCCGCTTGATTATGGCCTGTAGCGCGTCTGCCGTCTCAGCCGGCCCTGGTGCAATCGCGATCTCGCGCACGCCCACATTCGCATCCGCCCGTTGCTCCGGCTCCGTCTCCAATACGGTCGCATATCCGGCCCGGATCAGGTCCTCGCGCGTCTCCGCCGGCAGCGAATAATAACGCCCGCGTTTGAGCCGCTTCGAGTCGCCGTCCACGTTTACGATCACATCGGCCAACATATAGATTCGCCCGATCACCTCTGCCTCCGATTGTCTCCACGGCCACAGCCAGCGCCCGGCGTGGAAATGGCCGCACTCGATGTCAAACCGCCCCCAGGGGCGAATGCCCGCACGGATACAATCCAGCGCAAACGGCAGGTCCGGGGCCTGGTCCTCCGGTCCCCGAAACGGCACATATTGCAACGCCTCCCGGCGAAACAGCGTACAGCCGAAGCCGACGCCACACACCGGCCCCTCTCCCGCGCGTCTCAGCGCCGCCAACTCTCTAGGATACAAACTCAAGCTCATCCCCAGATTGCGCCCGCCGGTCCACTGCCACAAGCTTAGCACGTTCGAGCCATGTCGCAGGAGATACGGCGCGTAGACCACCGGCGATGGCGTCGCCCACATCAGTTGCGCCGCATCCGGCGGGAGCAGCATGTCGTGTTCCACCGCCAGCAATCCGTCATACTCGCCGTCGAGTGTGATCTGGCGCGCCCGCTTATACTTGATAACCACATTACGCATGTCCCGATTCGGATACGGATTGTCAGGGTCTACCACATACACCAATTCGCCGTCGAAGACCTGGCCGGCGACGCTGTCCAGGGTCTCCTGCAACGGGCCGTCGCCGTAAGTCGGCGTAAAAATGAGAAGCCTGGTCATTGCCTGCCCAATCTGCAACTTGTCCAAACGAAACAAATTCTCCCACGAGTGGATTCAGGGCGGGCGGTTGCTCTAGCCCGCCCTGAACTTTACATAACTCAGCCGGTCGGATGGGTTGCATAGATGATGGCCGCGGCCTGGAGAACCTTGAACACCACTCGATAGTAGTATTTCAGGACCACCATCCCATCAACCGTGTACGGGTCCACGAGGATAGTCAGGCCCGGCATCCGCCGCACACCCATATACTGGAAGTTGCCGAAGATCATGCTCTTGGCGCTGGCCGCGCTGGCCGCTGCCTTCGATGTGGTATGCGCCGGGAATCCCCAGAGCGCAGAACGGGACCCGCCGATGGGCGTCGGCACGAACTGGAAGTTTTCGCCGACCAGCCCCATGATCGCGCCCAGCGTGGCGCGGCGCATGATAAACGCGCTGCCCTCTTCGTAGCCGTCGGCCTGCTTGTAAATCAGTTCCGGCACCTCGGTCGCGCCGATGGCCGTCGCGCTGTCCAGCGTCAGCGCCGCCGTGCCGTTCGCCAAGGCCTCGGTGACGATCAGGTTGTTGTCGGTCTTCCGCAACCCCACGCCTACCCGAAATTCGAGATGCGCCATCAGGTTGCTGTCGTTGTCCATCAACAGCTCATCGGTCAACTCGATCTTCTTGGTGTACTTGACCAGCGTCATCGCCGCCTTGCCGACCGCCGGCGCGTCGCGATCAAACGTCTGGTCGTGTGCGTCATCCTGCTCAGACTTCGTCACGAACTCGCCGTCAGCCTCGTCGTCGGTCGGCACATTGACCGTGGTCCCCACGCCCGGAATCGGCATGATCGGCAGCACCGCGGCCAGCCCGGCCTCATCCCTGCGGGCGATGATGCGGTTGTAGTGCCCCGTCGGTACCAGGTTACCGCCGTCGGCTGCGGTCGCGATGTTCATAATGGTGTCGTTGGACGCTCGTTCCTCACTCATGCCGAGTTCCAGCTCGGTATAGGCTATGGCGTCCGCCGCGCGATATTCCTCCCTGGCGGCCTGCCCCATCTCCTCCGCCGCCGTGAAGTCTCGCCCGCGTGACCGGATGTACCGGCACATCAGGCTGGCCGCCGTGTCCCTGGTCGACCGCTGATGGAATGCCGGCCCGCTCGCCCCTCGCTGATGCTGGGGTGTTTCGACCGCGTAGCCCTCCAACCGTTCGCGCCGGTCGATTTCCTTGCCCAGCGCCTCGACCTGTTTTTCCAGACCGGCATACGCGCCGTCCTCGTCCTCGGTCAACGCGCGCTTTTCCTTGTCGGCGGTCGCCAACATCGTCTTGCATTGCTCGATCAAGGCCGCGCGCTCACGCCGCAGTTCGATAATCGTCTTCATGGTCGCATCCTCCTAGATGCTCAACAACCGTAATCGCCTGAGCAGGAGGTCCATGCGCGCCCGCGCCGCCTCACTGTCATCTGTACCGCTATGGTCAACGCCGTTGGGCAGCAGCGCCCGCTGCACCCAATCAGGCGCGTTCCGCAGGATGGACCGCAAATACGCGGTCGTGTCGAGGTAGGCCGGAAATGTCACCGGCGATACCTCCATCAGATTGTCGACCTCGATCAACTGGCGCACCAGGATGCCGGTGTCGTCCGTAAACCATTTCGCCCCTTCCGGCGCCATCGAGAAGCCGAACGACATCTGGTTGACGTCCCCGCGTTCGATCAGCACGACGGCGTCTCGGCCCACTTGGGTCGCCGGTGGTCGCAACTCGAAACCCAGCCCAGTCTCGTCCTCCCAGAGCCGCAGGGTCTGATTGGTCGTGCGACCCAGAACCTGTGCTGTATCGTGCTGCCAGAGCGCCCGAATATCCGGGTTGCGTTTGAGCGTCGACGCAAATGCCCCAGTCAGAATTTCCTCCTGGAAGTCCCAGAGCATCACGCTGCGCCGGTTGAAGACCGCCGCATACCCCGTGATTACGGGCTGGTCGCCCTCTGCGCGCACCTCGACGCCGGTCATCTCATAGGTATGCAACTCCGCTGATGGCCCATTGGGCGCATCGCGGCTGTTTTCCTCCTCACCGACCTGCGCCAGCACATCCAAGATCGCCTGCGCCGCGGCCTGCAACTTAGTTTCGTTTGCCCGGCTCAGCACCCGGCCTGCTCGTAGCTTCATGTCAAAAATCTCCTAGCCTGCCACCACGACGCAATCACACCCCCCGTGAGCGGGACCGTGTTTGATCTTCCTGACAATCGGCAGCGGATCGACCCCTTCCGCTTCCAGCGTATCCCCTTCTTCCAGGAACGCGCCCGTGATCGGAATCCGCCGCCCGTCGAGCTTTTTGCAGAGCGGGCAGCTTTCGCCCCGCGCCATCCAGCGCAGCGTCGCCACCCTCGCCGTCACATAGCCCAATACCACCAGCGCGTTCCCCGCCTCAAACGCCTGCTCCAACCCGGTTTTGCCCGGCTTTGTCGTCTCCCAATCGTCCATGCGCTGTAATACAGCGGCGGCGGCCTGCTCTTCATCCTCGGCATCCAACACGAGTGTGCGAAGTTGCCTCTCCCCACCCACGGCCCACACCGCGGTCAGATTGGCGAGATACTCATTCACCCACTCGGCCAGCGCCTCCGCGTCCACCTCCACCGGGTCGCCCAACTCGTCGCTCACGTCGGCGAACATTTGCTCGGCATAAGTCTCCATCAACGCCCGGAAATAGTCCGGCAACCAATCGCGGACATTCTCGTAAAATCCCTCCAGCCACCCCATAAAATCCTCGACGTTGCGTTTGCCGAAATAGCGCGGCACGGCGCGCCGGATGTCCGCTGCCTCGCGCTTGACTGCCCGTCCCGCGGCGTCCTCCCACAGCCGCACCATGCGTCGCATGGCCGCCTGCCGCGCCGTCCCCACCTGCTCCGCCCGCGCTTCCCACGGTTGGGGTTCGCTGACCTCCGGTCGTATTCTATGCTCGCCGTGCAAATGTTCGTCACTGCGGCCCGATACCGGCGCAGCCTGTCCCTCCTCGATCATGTTCAGCGGCACCAGCGGCTCGTCAAGACCGTCCAACGGGTTCAGGTCCTCCAGCTCGCGCGCCTCGTTGCGCGTCATCCACCCCGTGTTGATGCCCGACTGATACCCCGCATAGCGACTGGTTGTGTCACCTCGCAACAGTCCCTCGACGATATGCCGCGCAAACAAGGTCTGACGTTCAGCGGGCGTCAATAGGTCCCGATAGATCGCCTGCTCGACGCGCACCAGCCACGGGCGGAGCGTGTGCATGACGAATTCCAGACTCTGATGCTCGATGTTGCTAAAGGTGGCGCGGTCCAAATCGGCCAACATGTGCGGCGGGATCCGGAACAGACGCGCGATCTCCGTCACCTGAAACTGGCGCGTCTGTAAAAATTGCGCCTCCTCGTTCGGAATACCCAGCGCGTTGAACTTCATCCCCTCTTCCAAGATCGCCACCCGCTGCGCGTTGTTCAAGCCTGAATGCATCGCGGTCCACTGCGCCCGCAGCGCGTCGCGGGCCTTGGGATTCAGATGCCCTGGGTGCTCCAGCACGCCGCCGGGCCGCGCCCCATTCTGGAAAAATGCGGCCCCATATCGTTCGGTCCCCAGGATGAGACCCACCGCCTGGGCAGCCAGCCGGATCGGTTCGTAGCCGACCACGCCGTCGCGGCTAATCCCCTGCACTTTGTGGATCCGATACCAGGGTAGTCGCACCTCCTGTCCGCCGGGCAACCGATATTGCAGCCAAAGTTTGCCCGCTTCGTCGTGGATGGGGAAGCCGCTGTCGGCCCGCAGCGGCCACAGCCCGCGCACCTGGCCCGCGGCGTCGTACTCAATCTCGCCGTACGCGGTGCCCCACAGCGCCGCATGGCCCATTATCGTCTCGCGCAGCTCCATGGCCGTTAGTTCTCCGTTGGCGAGATCGTGGAGCACGCCGTAGAGCGGGTGATCGGTGGCTCGTTCTTTGGCCCGTCCTCGCCGCCGGAAGATCACCAGCGGCAGACTCGCCACCGACTCGGCGATGATCCGCATGGCCGCGAAGACCGTGGTCGATTGCAGGCTGATGTCTTCCGTGACCTTGACGCCCGCCGCGGTCATGCCGCCCATCAACGCGAACGACGCATACGGGTCCGGCGTGGGCGGGTCAACTGCCCGCAGAGAAGTGCTGAGCAAGGTGCGAAAAAAGCTCATGTGAGCCTCGAATTGATTCCCATGCCGATCACGATCAACAGCACGCCCAAATAGCCCAGGAGCCAGGGCTCGCCCAGGCCGAGATAGAGCGCCGCGCCCACCAAAATCAGTCCGATCCCGACGATGGCATCGTCCCAGCCGAATCTCATAGCGTCTGCAACTCCTGGCTATCGTAGACGCTCGGCGCATACCGTAATGCCCGGTCCAGCCCCATGATCCCGGCCACCATGCCATCGATCCGTTTTTTGCTGTTCGCCCGGTTCGCCGTCGCCTTGACCGGCTTCACGTTCTCCGCCGCATCGGTCGAGACGCGCAGATTGTCCGCCATCCACCGCAGCACCGGCTGCCCACCGTGGCCGAGTCGATGGCCCTTGACCAGCCGCAGCAGCTCCTTGGTCGGGTGCGACATGGACGCGTAGCCCTGCCCAAATTGGACCATGCTGATCCCCGCCGCGTCCAGGTTCTGCGAAATCTGCGTCGCGCCCCAGCGGTCGAACGCCACCTCCTCGATCAGATACAGCCCGTCCAGCTCGACGATCTTGGCCTCGATATGAGCATAGTCGATCACGTTGCCGGGCGTCGCGTTGAGATACCCGTCACGCACCCACGCGTCGTAGGGTACCTTGTCCCGCCGGCTGCGCTCGATCATGTTATCCTGCGGAATCCAGAAGAACGGCAGCCACCAAAACGGCTCGCCCTCCTCATCGGGCGGGAAGCACAACACAAACGCGGCGATGTCCGTCGAACTGGCGAGGTCGAGACCGCCGAAACAGATGCGCCCGGCCAGATCCGGCAGTTCGGGGAGCCCTGGGGGCCCACAGGCGTTCCAGTCCTCCATGGGCAGCCAACGTTCCTCCTGGCTCGTCCACTGGTTCAGGTGCAGCCGGCGAAAGGTGTTCTGATAGGCCGGCGACGCCAACGCCCGTGCGCACTCGGTCTCCAGATAGTCCAGTTTCACCGTCACGCCCAGACCCGGATTCGCCTTGGCCCACACCATCGGGTCAGTCCAATCGTCGCTCTCGTCCGCCGCCGCAATATAGGCGAAAAAGCTCGGGTCCTCGATCACGCCCTCCAGCACCTGCCGCGCATACTCGTGCTGCTCCCAACAGATCGATTCCAGGTCATACCCCGCCGTGGTAATCATCACCATCATCGGCTGTCGCCGCGACCCCGTCGACGTGTTGAGCACGTCCCACAAATCGCGGGTGGGCTGCGCGTGCAGCTCGTCGAAAAGGATACCATGGGCGTTGAGACCATGTTTGGTGTAGGCGTCCGCCGATAACACCTTGTAGCTGGACCGCGTCCGCCGCACCACGATGGACCGCTTGTACGGCTTGCCATACTTGCTCAGCGCCCTGGACGCCTCCACCATCGCCTTGGCCTCGTCGAACACCATGCCGGCCTGCTCCCGGTCCGCCGCCGCCGAATAAATCTCCGCCCCCGGCTCGTCGTCGGCGAACAGCAGGTAGTTGCCGATCCCCGCCGCCATCGTCGATTTACCCTGTTTGCGGGGTAGCTCGATGTAAGCCTGTCGATAGCGCCGCAATCCGTCGGCCCGCTTCCATCCGAACAGCGGGCGGATAATGTCGTCGCGCTGCCACGGTTGCAGCACAAACGGTTGCCCGGCCCACTCGCCCTTGGAGTGAACCAGCAGCTTCTCGAAGAACATCACGACCCGATCCGCGGCCGCCTTGTCGAACCAAAACTCATTGGACATCGGTCACCAAAATCTTCGTCTCTGTCGCTCCGCAGCCCGGACAGGCAGTTTCGTCGCCTCGTCCTCTCCCACAGAAGGCACAGACTATCTTTTTTTGCCTTATGCTCGCCGGCGTCGGTGGCCGCTCCCTGCTCGTCGGCACTTGGATGACAACCGGCGGCGCCGGCACAATGTATCCCATATCGATGATCTCCGTTAGGCTTGTCGTCAGGAGTCCAAGGATCATTCGGTCACACTTACGCTGGCAAACAACAGGTCTGCCAGCGACGCCTCCGCCTCGTCCTCCTGTGCCTCCACGCGGGAGCGGCTCGCAGGCGTCAGCCCGAACTCCAGCAGAAACGCGCGCATCTGTTTCACGGCCTGGCTGCTCACCGCCAACCACGGCGACGCGTGCTGGTAGCCTTTGTCCGTCTCCCGGATCATCTCGAAGCCTGCGGCGTCCATCTCCTGCTCGGCGTGCGCCCAGCGCGCATAGGCCACGGCGTAGGCCGCCAGCGCCGCCCGGTCCGCCTCCGTCATCACGCCCAACCGCACCAGCAGCTTGCCCACGCGCCGGTATTCCTTCTTCGCCTCCGCCGGCAACCAAGGCGGACAGCTCGGCAATTTAACCGCCGGCTTCGGCTCCCGCGCGTTCAGCGGTCGCTTGCCCGGATTGCCGGCCAGCCGCTTCAGCGACGTCGGTATCGGTCGTCTCCCCGCCATCCTAGCTCCCCCCCGATCCATTTCGCGGCTGCGTGCGCGCAGCTACCCAGGCGGTTTTTTGGCTCAGGCTGTCGAGATTCACTTGGCATATCCCCTTGCATCTGCCGTGCTGCTTAGCAATCCTAATTGCCCCACAATCCTGTCTCCTTTGGCCTGGTTACAACGCCGACATGAACACGCCACATTGTCGTAGGTGTGTGGTCCGCCCCGCGCTATAGGAATAACATGGTCAAGCTCAGGCGCTCTATCTTCCGTCGTTCCCCTCAATCGCTTAGGCGTCCGCTTACCACACAGATGACATCGCCATCTATCTCTCCTAAACACAGCCATCGGGTCAATCGTCTCAACGTACCCCGCACCTCTGATTCTAGCGCTCCGTCTCGCCCCACTCACGCGACGGCCGTACTTCTTCATGCATTTATCAGAACAGAAGGACCGCCTCGAATCACCGTATGAGGTAGTGAAGAATACTCCGCATTCTTTGCACTTATGCTGTCGAGGCTTATACTCGCGTCGCTCACGTTCTTGTGCCTTCCTTCTCGCGACTTCCTTGCGACATTCATCAGAGCAGTAGCCCCCATATCGCTCAACATGCGCCCCACATACTTTGCACACAAACACGAACACTGGTGTGATGCCCCGTCGCCCATGTGCCTGATAGCACTCACGGCTGCAATACATGTCACGATTCGCAACCTTCGGCGCATATTCCTTACCGCAATGTTGGCATGTATAAATCTTCGGATTGTACTGATGCTGGCTTTCCCATTTCAGCCGACATTGTGGCGAACAAAACCGCTGCTTTGGCCTGTACTTGTTTGGCTCGAATGACTGTCCGCAGACCTCGCATGTCTTAGTCATCGTTCGTCCCTTCGTCCGCAACCCTGACGTTCTGTTGCTCTGCGAAGGCACGAATGGCAAGCTCAAAAACTGCCGACTTGCTAACGCCTAACTTCTTCGCTAACGCCTCGAGCAGCCCTTCGGCTGTCGGTGATAACCGCATACTGGTGGCACGCTTTTGTGTGGTCATACTGCAATTGTACCACACTTTGCGTTACATGCCTAATCACCCACCACGTGCTGTAATCCTTGAATGGCACGCCTTGCACAGGCTCACCAGGTTCTCGAAGCTGTCCGGTCCACCGTCCCGCTTGGGCGTAGCATGGTGCGCCTCCGTTGCGACGACAATGAGGCCATGTCGCTTGCACTCCTCGCACAATGGTTCACGCGCTAACTGCATCCGTCGCAATCGTCGCCAACGAGCGTCATAACCTCGCTGGGCAGCCGTCCCGCGCTCCCCGTCCAGCCGTCGGTCCCGTTCCCGCCGCCGGGCACCGCACTCGCTGCATATACCGTCGCGCACCACGCCGCCACAACCCGGACGCGTACAGTTAGTGGCGGAACGTCTTGGCATAACCCGCTGCCGCCACTATGGAAATTCCACGCGAACGCTTGTTCACCGTTTCGGCTCCGTCAAAATCGCAAAGAGCAGCCATACGACCGCCGACATGCGATGCCATGGCCGGGCTTAAGCCCGATCATGCAATAACAGCAGACTCAGTACTGCTGCCACGACGAATGCACCGCAGAGCACGCTACGCCATAGCCACCACACGCCCGCTGCTTGGCGCAGCTCGTCGCCGTCGGCGAGCCAGGCGAGGCGAAGCTGTTCGTTCTGCACGATGCCATGGCCGGGCTTAAGCCCGATCATATCCTCCCGGTGATGATGAGCACCAATAGAATCAGCGCGCCGATTATCAGCAGCACCACCACGCTATAGAGCATCCGCTGTGTCCAGATTTTGTAGCTCTCGAATTCCGCCTGCAATTCCCCCAAATTCACGGCGAAATTTTTCTGCGCGCTCTCCACTCCGGCTATCCGATTGTTGATCTCCATGAGCAGCCGGTAAATCCCCTCATTTTGAGACACGAGTTTGCTGTCACTCATAATATCGGTGTCTCGCGGACAGTCAGGCGCTGGGCTAAAAAATCCGGCACGGCTGCCAGATACACATAACTATCGTTGTTGCCTGGCCGCGCCATCGCATAGGCCCATTCCGGATCATTGGTCTGCGCCAAATAGCGCGCGAACCGTCCGCCAAACGCGGCAGCCTCCGCGTCATCGACGGCCAGCGTCGCGCAGATGATGCCCGCTCGCATGACATTTTGCAGGTTGCGTGCGGCCGTGTCTGAGCTACAGGTGTTGAGGACTACGAGATCGAATTTATCACGTGTAGCGGCGGGGAGATCGGCTAGGTCGAATAGGCCGTCATCACGAAGCTCCGCTATCGGCTCAACCGAAATGTGACGACTGAGCAAGATGCCGCGCTCAAACCCGTGGCTGATGACGACCAGCACATTCGCCGTCGTCGTCTCCAGGCGGGCGCTCACCTCGGCAGG
>Ga0214471_10002418_pt1 | contig 14642 bp, 13 predicted proteins | sample RVTome_5_FD_207665 | JGI IMG/M metagenome (GOLD analysis project Ga0214471, IMG submission 207665) | Soil microbial communities from uranium-contaminated site in the Upper Colorado River Basin, Wyoming, United States - RVT142D155 | ecosystem: Environmental > Terrestrial > Soil > Contaminated >... | reverse complement strand
TGCCTCCACCATCTGCCCGGCGATGCCGGCCGCAACCGGGATGCCCTCCTCGCGGAGCTTGTGAGTGAAGGACACCAGCATCGGCAGACTGCTGTTGATCAAACTCGATCCGCTCTCGGGGCCTGTCATTGACAGGTTCCAGAGGCCGGAAGGAGCATCCACAATGCCAGGTCGGTCGCTTCGACGCCCTCGACCGTTTCTCCGGGACCCTGGACCGCCGTGAGGTCGGAGCAGGCTGTGGCGTACACCAAAGGAAGGCTGAACCACTCGAAGTGCATGCCGTCAGGAACCGACCAGCCCCCGCCCCAGGAGAACCCCCACCGCTTGAAGATCTCGACGACTTCGGGCACAAGAGTCGGGTCTTCTCCGTAGGGGTTGGTGCTGGGGTTGAAGTCGACTGCGATACCCCAGGAGTGACGCGAGAGCGAATACCCGGGATCGGCGCCCCGGTTGAATCGGGGGTTGTAGCAACCGCCGGCGATCTGGAAATCGGTGCGGTCCAGCTCGCCGGCCAGTCCAGTCCGTTCGACTTCGTCGAGGGCGGCCCTTATGTACGGCACCACCATGCGGTGACAGCGCGTGACCCCCACTATCGGAAAGTCGACTGTGACGATCCATGTGTCGCGCCACGCCCGATCGATTTCGACCGAGTCGCCACCGGCCGGGGCGATCGCGAATTCTCCGAATCGTTCCTTGACCACTGCCATCGGCAGCACGGGGTCGGTCGGTGTTTCGCCCAGACCGTCGAGGACCCTGACCGCAGGGCCTGAGGTCCAGATACGAATCGCGGCCGCCAGGGGAGCCCCGTTGGTGCCCCAGGCCATCACCGAATACGGTCGATCGACCTCAAGTCCCGGGATGACCGAGGCACCGATCAAAATCTCGCTCCAACGAAGCTCGTCGTCGGGAACGATGGCACCGATGCGGATCGGGACCACGGTGCCATCGAGAGATTCCAGGTCGATGACATCACCCACCGCGGCCCCGCGTAATCGCGCTGTGATTTCCCCCATCGCCGCATCGCCGCGAGCAAGTGTTGCCCGCAGGGATACCGGCACCACCGGTGTGGCCGGATCGATGGCCATGGTCAGCATCGGATAGCCGAGACCACCCGGGGCTTCCTGAACGATCTCCTCGCCTCGCGTCACTCGCAGCATGCGCAACGTCACTCTGTGCAGCTCGGTGCTCTCGCCACGGACCGCTCGAACGGCATCGTCGATCAGGGAGAGAGTGAAGGGGTCGAACCCGCCCGACTGGCGAACCTCGACCACCGATGTGAGTGCATCACCCGCCAGCAGGTCAGGCTGCGCCGGATCAGCCAGATTCCGATCGACTTGGGCAGCCGCGGGAATTGCCAGCGCCGTCAACGCCAACACCAGGCCGATCCACCCCGTCCTCGAAACGCGGACCATCAATCGTGGACCAGGGTTCCGAGACCTACTTCGCGGACTCGCTCGAGGTCTTCCCGATACTTGAGCACCACCCCGAGAGACTGCTCCACCGCTTCGATCGTGAGGCGATGAGCACCCAGCACCTTCAACGCCGCCGCCCAGTCCAGGGTCTCCGCCACCCCGGGTGGCTTGAAGAGGTCGAGCGAGCGAAGATCGGCCATGGCCATCGCAAGCTGGAGGCCGAGCTTGGCGTCGACATCGGGCTGGCGAGCTCGGAGAATCTCCACTTCGCGTCCAATCGTCGGATAGTCGATCCAGTGGTACAGACAGCGGCGTTTGAGCGCGTCGTGTATCTCGCGGGTTCGATTCGAAGTCACTACCACCACCGGTGGCTCGACCGCCTTGATGGTGCCGATTTCGGGAAGGGTCACCTGGAAGTCGGAGAGCAGCTCGAGGAGATAGGCCTCGAACTCTTCGTCGGCCCGGTCGAGCTCATCGATGAGGAGAACGGGCCGCTTGCCTAGAGCGGCGTTCTCGATTGCCTGTAGCAAGGGCCGGGGTCGCAGGAACTCACGGCTCATGATGTCGGTGACCCGGGCTTCGCCCCCTTCGCCACGGGCTTCGATCAGTCTGATAGCAAGCATTTGACGGGCGTAGTCCCACTCATAGAGGGCATGGTTGACGTCGAGTCCCTCGTAGCACTGCAGGCGAATGAGCTCGCTCCCGAGGATGGCGGCGAGAACCTTGGCGACTTCGGTCTTACCGACTCCGGCTTCGCCTTCGAGGAACAGAGGACGGCCCATCTCGAGGGAGAGGAGGATCGTGACCGCCAGCCCGCGGTCGGCTATGTATCCGTGCCGCGCTAGCGCGGCGACGACCTCGTCGACGGTACGGGGGAGCATCCCGGAAGGCTACCTGCCCGATGCAAGTAGACCGAGACGCGGAGTCCCAGGTCTCAATTCTACGCCGCACGTGAGATGCGTCTGGCGTCTGGCGTCTGCTCTTGCCGGGGCCTACCCGGCAAGAGCCTTCATCAGGGCTCGCTTGGCGAACACCGTGGCGAGGTGGGTCTTGTATTCGACGGTTCCGTAGAGGTCCTCGAGAACGGTCAAGCCGTCGGCCGCTTTGGCGGCAGCCTCGGCTACGGCCTGGGCGGACCCGTCGGTGCCGATGAGGGCCTGAGCCGTTGCTGCTGCCAGCGTTGGCTTAGCAGCGACTCCGGTGAGGGCAACCCGGCAGTCACTGACGCTGCCATTGGACCGCTTCACCCACGCCGCGGCTCCCGCCACCGCATAGTCGGTGTGGCCGCCCCGGCGACCGAGCTTGTCGTAACCCGACGATCCACCGTCCTTGGGGATCCGGACCTCGACTGCGATCTCGTCTGGCGCCACCGCCGTTGTCATCGCGTCGAGAAAGAAGTCCGAGGCGGCGATCTCACGAGTACCACCAGGTCCGTGGACGACGATGGTCCCACCGAGAGCCAGGACCGCTGCCGGCTGGTCGGCGGCGATGTCGCCGTGCACCACCGATCCGACCGTGGTCCCCCGGTTGCGGACCTGGACGTCGCCGGTCCAAGCAGCCGCAGTCTTGAGAGCGTCTGGAACCGCCCCTGAGGCCGCGGTCTGATGGTGTCGGACCAGGGCCCCGATGGCAACGTGGTCACCGTTGTCACTGATGGTGTCGAGGCCGGAGATTCGTCCGATGTCGACCACCAGATCGGGCGACAGCAACCGCAGCTTCATCAACGGAAGCAGGCTCATCCCGCCCGACAAAACCTTGGCAAAAGCAGACGCCTTCAGGGCGGCAACCGCCTCCTCGATGCTGGGGGGCGCTACATATTCGAATGATCTTGGATACATCCCTAGCTCCTCTCAGCTCTTGGCAATCGAGCGGGGGTCCCGGTGCCCTGCCGCGTCCTGGATTGCTTCCCAGACCCGTCTCGGCCGCAACGGCATATCAATGTGTTTGACTCCGAGGGGCGTCAGGGCGTCCACCACCGCGTTCACGATTGTCTGGGCCGAGGCAATCGTCCCTGCCTCCCCGATTCCCTTAACCCCAAGGGGGTTCACAGGGCTCGGAGTGACTGTCCGGGTGAGATCGAACAAGGGAAGGTCAGCGGCCGTTGGAATGATGTAGTCCACCAGCGAAGTGGTGAGGCAGTTTCCTTCCTTGTCATAGATCGAGTCCTCGAATAGCGCCTGGCCTACCCCCTGGGCAATCCCACCGTGGATTTGGCCGTCGACGATCATCGGATTGATCACGTTCCCGCAGTCGTCGGCCCCGACGTACTTCAGGAGCGTGACGTTGCCGGTCTCCGGATCGACCTCAACCACCGCCAGGTGGGTGCCAAACGGCCAGGTGGCGTTGCCGGGGCTGAAACACCCGTGCGCCTCCAGACCCGACTCCATCCCCGGGGGAGCAATGTGCGATTGATAAGCGGCCTTGGCGATGTCGGCCCAGGAGGCGGACTTCTCCGGTGATCCGGTCACATGAGCCTGGCCATCAGCAAACACGATGTCTTCTTCCGAAGCCTCCAACAAATGGGCGACAATCTTGGCCGCCTTATCGCGGATCTTGGCCGTGGCGTTATGAGTGGCGGCACCATCTACGGCGATCGACCGGCTGCCGAACGTGCCAACCCCCATCGGGGACTCGGCGGTGTCGCCGTGAAACACCTTGATGTTCTCGATCGGAATGCCGAGCCCGCCGGAGACGATCTGGGCCCAGGTGGTCTGATGGCCCTGGCCGGAAGGCCCGGTCCCGATAAGAACGGTCGCGGTGCCATCGGGATTGACGCGCACCAACCCCGAACCATTGAACGAGGCCGGCAATCCGTAGTTGGCCCAGGAGAACCCGATCTCGGCCAGGACAGCCGGTCCGAACCCGCACACCTCTACATAGGACGAGACCCCGACGCCTACCAGGCGGCCCTCCGCCCGCGCCTTTTCCTGCATGTCCCGGAGCCCCGCATAACCGGCTTTCTCGACCAGGGCATCGACCGAGGCCTCGTAGTTGCCCGAGTCGAGTGAGAATCCACAACCCATCTGGGCCGGGAACTGATCAGGTTTCCAGTAGTTCTTCTTGCGCACCTCGAGTGGATCCATCCCGATCTGATGGGCGTACATGTCGATGATGCGCTCTAGGTAGTAGATCGCCTCGGGCCGACCCGCGCCCCGGTAGGCATCGGTCGTCATCGTGTTGGTTACGACACAGTCGATCTGGAAATGGGTCGGGAAGGTGTATTGGCCCGATGCCACCCACAATCCCAACAACGGAATCGCAACAGTGAAGTTCTGGCTGTAAGCACCCATGTCGGCGAGCCCCTCGATCTCGTAGCCGAGAATCTCGCCGTCCTTGGTGCCCACGAGAGTGGCGGTTGCCACCCAGCCTCGCCCCTGGATCGTCGAATTGGCGGCCTCGCGACGGCCCTCGGTCCACTTGACCGGACGGCCCAGTTCCTTGGCCGCGAAGCAGGCCAGGATCTCGTCGTTGTAGACATTGAGCTTGCAGCCAAACCCACCGCCGACCTCCGGGGCGACCACGTGGACCGCGTTGGCAGCTAGGCCAAAAGTCTTAGCGATTGCACCCGAAAGAGCATGAGGAATCTGGCTCGATGATTGGACGATGAACCGTTCGTAGCCACCGTTCCAAATGGCCATCACCGAACGCGGTTCGATGGCCACGGGGATCAACCGTTGATTGATCATCTCCTGGGAGATCACGATGGCGTCGTCGCGCTGTTTGGCGGCCTCGATCTTCGGCTTTTGCGACTCCAGCCCGAGGGCGTCCCAATAGCCGTGATAAGTCCAGCTGTGGAGGACATTGGAGTCGAGATCGTCGTGGACCTTGACCTTGTTGGAGGCTGCCTCCTTGAGATCTACAACGGCCTTCATCGGCTCGTAGTCGACCTGTACGGCTTCGGCCGCATCCTCCGCCTGGGCAGGAGATTCGGCCACTACCAGGACCACGGCCTCGCCGACGTGGTTGACGACACCATCGGCCAGCAACGGGCGGAGTTTGCCGATCGGGACCTGTGCCAGCAGGGGTCCGAGAGCTCTGACGTCGTCGATCGTATAGATAGCGACAACCCCGGGCATTGTGGAGGCCATCGAGGAGTCGATCGATTTAATCCGAGCGTGCGCATACGGACTCCGGGTGAAGGCCATGTAAAGCATGCCGACTTCTTTGACATCATCGACGTAGATCCCCTTGCCCTGGATGAGAGCCGGGTCCTCACGTCGCTTGACGACGCCACCCATCACACTGGTAGTGCTCATACCGACACCTCCCACTCGGCCGGGGCCGGAGTCTCACCGCGCATCTTGGCGGCGGCGTACTCGATAGCCTTGACGATGTTGTGGTACCCGGTGCAACGGCAGAGGTTGCCCTCGATGCCGTGCCGGATCTCATCCTCGGTCGGATTGCTGTTCTGTTCGAGCAGTCCGACGGCCGACATGATCATCCCTGGAGTGCAAAAGCCGCACTGAAGGCCATGGCGCTCCCAGAACCCTTCCTGGACCGGATGAAGGTCGCCGTTCTGGGCCAATCCCTCGATGGTGATGATCGTGGCCCCTTCCGCCTGGACCGCCAGCATCGTGCACGACTTGGTGCTGACTCCGTTCACAAGAACCGTGCAGGCACCGCAATAACTGCTCTCACAACCGATGTGGGTACCCGTCAGATTGAGGTTCTCTCGGAGGAAATGGACCAAGAGGGTTCTTGCATCCACGTCGCCACCGACCACTCGCCCGTTGACCGTCACTGAGACATGCAAGACATCCCTCCTCGACTCGACGAAACGAATCGAAACCTATCACCGTCGCCGCCGCTGTGACGGCGGGATGGACCTGTGTGTTCTTTGTCTTTCGCCCTCGGCGACCGTTGCCCTTCGCCTCTAATCTCCCGCACCCATGGCGATGACGGCTGCACCGGTATCCGAGGTCATCGGGTCCGGACGCACCCGGCTTCGTCCAATCCTCGGCTTCTTCGTCATCCTCCTGCTCCTGGTCGGGCTATGGGAGGGGTACAAGCTCCTGAGCGACGCCACCGGAGGGAACATCCCTTTCACCGAGACCAGCCTTCCCGTCAGGGCTGATGACCGGTCGATGCCACACGTGACCCATATCGTCGGGAGTCTGTTCGAACCCAGCCGCCGGGGTGCAGAGGAGTCGCTCGGCGCGTTCCTGCTTGCCGCGTCGTGGGTCACCTTCAAGGAAGCACTGGTCGGATTCGCCGCCGGTGCCATCATCGGATTCGGCCTTGGTCTGCTCTTCGTCCGCTCATCTCTGGCTGAGCGAGGTTTGATGCCATGGGTCGTCGCCAGCCAGACCGTCCCCCTCCTTGCTATCGCGCCGATGGTGGTTCTGTGGGCGGGGAAGGCAAGCATGCCGTTGTGGGTGGCCGTCGCCGCGATAGCCGCGTTCCTGTCTTTCTTCCCGGTGACCATCAACACCGTCCGCGGGCTCAGGTCACCATCACCGACCGCCACCGAGCTCTTCCGTTCGTACGCCTCGACCCCCGCACAGGAGTTCGTGAAGCTGAGAGTTCCGGCGGCTCTCCCCTACCTGTTCACCGGTTTGAGGGTGGCGGCCGGAGCGAGCGTGGTAGGGACGATCGTCGGTGAGCTGCCGAGCGGCCTGCCCGACGGCCTCGGCCGCCAGTTGCTGACCTTCGCCTACTACTACTTGAGCGGCCCGGAGAAGTTGTACGCCGCCGTGCTCTTTTCGGCGCTGTTAGGAATCGTCTTCGTCTCTCTAGTCGCTCTGGCCGAGCGCCTGGTCATCCCTCGCTCCCGTCGGGTCCCGACATGACCACAACCATGGTCGGCCTGCGAGGCGTCGGCAAGACCTTCAAGGGACGCAACGCCGACACCACCGCCCTGACCGCGATCGACCTGGCGATCGAAGAGGGAGAATTCGTGTCGCTCCTGGGCCCGTCCGGCTGCGGGAAGTCGACGCTGCTCCGCATCATCGGAGACCTGACCCCTCCAACCTCGGGAGAGGTGACTGTCAACGGCAAGTCGCCGGAGCAAGCTCGCCGCGACCGGGACTACGGCATGGTCTTTCAGCAGGCCACCTTGCTCGACTGGCGCAAGGTCGTGAAAAACATCGCGCTCCCGCTCGAGGTGATGAACCTGCCCCCCGCCGAACGTGAGCGAAGAGCACGTGAGATGTTGGATCTGGTCGAACTCGGCGAGTTCGGCGAGCACTACCCGTGGCAGCTGTCCGGTGGCATGCAGCAACGGGTGGCGATCGCCCGCGCTCTCGCACTGCAGCCCTCCCTATTGCTCATGGACGAGCCGTTCGGCGCCCTCGACGAGATGACCCGCGAACGAATGCAGATGGAGCTGATGCGAATCTGGCAACGAACCCATACGACCGTGGTGTTCGTCACCCACTCGATCCCCGAGGCGGTGTTTCTGAGCACGAGGGTCGTGGTCATGTCCCCCCGCCCCGGAACCGTGGCGGGAATCGTCGATGTTGACCTCCCCCAGCCGCGCGAGTTCGAGACACGTGAGCACCCTCGATTTTTCGTCAAGCTCAACGAAGTCCGCGAAACGCTTCGCGGCGCCGGCGTCGACTGATGGACCGTCGATGACCAGCTTGCGGAAATGGGGACCGCCCACACTGGTGTTTCTGGCGGTGCTCGCCGCCTGGGAGATTTGGGTCAGAGTCGCCGGCATCCAGGGATTCCTGCTGCCGCCCCCGAGTGAGGTGATCACCACCCTGCGCCAGGAATGGAATGTGGTCTGGGCGGCGGGATTCTTCACTCTGCGCGAGGCCCTGGGAGGGTTGATCGGGGGGAGTGTGCTCGGTGTTCTGGCTGCATTCGCCGCATCTCGCTGGGTGGTCATCCGAGAAGGTGTTATGCCGTTTTATGTGGCGATGGGGGCGGCTCCCATCGTTGCCCTGGCCCCCATCACCAATCAGTGGTTTGGCATCACCAACCCGGTTTCGAAGATGACCGTCGTGGCGGTGATGGTGTTCTTCCCCGTGATGATCAACATGACGAGGGGGTTGGGCGACGTCGGAAGCGACAAGCTGGACCTGATGAAATCGATGGCGGCCTCGGAAGCGGGAACCCTGCGGAAGGTGCGGATGCCCAACGCCCTCCCCTATCTGTTCTCGGCCTTGAAGGTGGCCGTGGTCCTCTCGTTGATCGGAGCCATAGTCGCCGAATACTTCGGCGGATCCCGCGACGCTCTGGGGGTCTATATCTCCCAGCAAGCCGGCCTCACCAGGATGGCGGAGGCCTGGTCGGGGATCGTCGTGGCGACCGCCCTGGGAGCCGCCCTGCAGCTGCTGATCGTCCTGGCCGAACGGCTACTCATCCCCTGGCACCCGTCGTTGCGGGGATGAGTCGCCGGAGGCCAGAAGATCGTCTTCCGAAACGCAACCGATACTGTGCCACTCCTAACGTGACGACTTCCAGGCGCCGATGGCGCCTGGGCGATGAACCTGAAAGAGAGAATCCATGAAGACAATGAGAACCCTGGCAGCCATGGCCACACTGGTGCTCCTGGTGGCGGCGTGTGGCGGAGCAGGCACCGAAACCACCGTTGCCGGCGAGACGACAGCCACCGCCGCCGGGACTACCGATACGAGTGCCTCCACCGAAACCACAGAAGGCACTGAGGTGACGACCGGAGAGCTCATCCCGGTTGCACTACAGCTGCAATGGGTTACCCAGGCCCAGTTCGCCGGGTACTTCGCCGCCATCGACCAGGGCTTCTACACGGACGCCGGCCTTGATGTCACCATCCTCGAAGGGGCGGTTGACATCGTGCCCCAGCAAGTCGTCGCCGCTGGTGGGGCCGAGTTCGGTATCGCCTGGGTCCCCAAGGCGCTGGTCTCGCGGGAAGAAGGAGCCGACATCGTCAACATCGGCCAGGTCTTCCAGCGCTCCGGGACGCTCGAGGTCTCATGGGCCGACTCTGGGATCACCGAGCCCGCCGATTGGGAGGGCATGCGTGTTGGTACGTGGGGCTTCGGCAACGAGTTCGAGTTGACCGCCGCCTTTGAGCTCTACGACGTGACGCCGGCCGAAGTCATCCAGCAGCCCTTCGACATGTCGCTCTTGCTCAACAATGAGCTCGATGCCGCGCAGGCAATGACCTACAACGAATACGCCCAGGTGCTCGAACAGGAGAACCCGGAAACGGGCGCGCTCTACACCGATGCCGACCTCTCGGTCATCGACTTCAACGAGATCGGGACCGCCATGCTGCAGGATGCCATCTGGGCCGACGCAGCCTGGCTGGCCGACAACGAGGCGACCGCCCAGGCCTTCCTCAAGGCATCGTTCCAAGGTTGGATCTTTTGCCGTGACAATCCCGACGCCTGCGTACAGATCGTCCTCGACCGGGGCCCGGCCCTCGGAACCAGCCACCAGGCCTGGCAGATGAACGAGATCAATGCCCTGATATGGCCGTCACCCGGCGGAATCGGAGTCATGGATCAAGCGCTGTGGGACCAGACGGTGGAAGTGGCGGTGGGACAAGCGGTGATCGCCGCCGACCCGGGCGCCGACGCCTTCCGGATCGATCTCGCTGAAGCCGCCGTTGCCGAGCTTGAAGCAGAGGGCCTCGACGTCGCCGGTGAAAGCTTCGCCCCCACAACGATCACCCTCAACCCCGGCGGCGAATAGGACCCAACCGCGAACCTAATGCTATGCGGTGCGCTTTCCGCCGGTTACTGCATTCAGATTCGAGGAATCTGAATGCAGGATCAGGCGCCAGATCAATATGACTTGGCGCCGGACATAGCATTAGGTTTCGAGTTCTTAGACGAAGGAGGACGGTATGGCCAACGTGGTCCGTGCTGCCATTGTCCAGACGGAGTGGACCGGCGACAAAGACTCGATGATCAAAAAGCACGAGGACTACGCCCGGCAGGCGGCCGAGCAGGGCGCCCAGGTCATGTGCTTCCAGGAGATTTTCTACGGGCCTTACTTCTGCCAGGTCCAGGAGAACGAACATTTCGATTACGCCGAAGCCATCCCCGACGGTCCGACCGTCAAAGCGATGCAAGGCCTCGCCAAAGAGACGCGGATGGTCCTGGTCGTGCCGATGTTCGAGAAAGAACAGGACGGCTTCTATTACAACACCGCCGCGGTGATCGACGCCGACGGCAGCTATTTGGGGAAGTACCGCAAGACCCACATCCCCCACGTGAAGGGCTTCTGGGAGAAGTTCTATTTCCGCCCCGGTAACACCGGCTATCCGACGTTCGACACGGCCGTCGGACGGATCGGGGTCTACATCTGTTACGACCGCCATTTCCCCGAGGGATGGCGGGCCCTCGGGCTGCGCGGGGCCAAGATCGTCTTCAACCCTTCCGCCACCAGCCGTGGGCTCTCGATGTACCTCTGGAATCTCGAACAGCCCGCGGCCGCAGTAGCCAATGAGTACTTCGTTGGAGCTATCAACCGGGTGGGCCAGGAGCCCTTAGGGGACAACGACTTCTACGGTTCGTCCTACTTCGTCGATCCCCGCGGCCAGATCATTGGCGGAGCGGCGTCCGACACCGAGGAGGAACTCTTAGTGAGAGACCTCGATCTCGACCAGGTCGAAGAGGTTCGCAAGACCTGGGCCTTCTACCGCGATCGCCGTCCCGATGCCTACGGAGACCTCGTCGCCCCCTGAGGTCTAGGCCCTCCGTCCGATCAGTCCAAGATGGGTATGAGTGAAGCCCTCTTCCAGCTTGAGTCCGTAGCCGAGAGCCCGGTCCATGCCGATGTGGGCCAGCCAGATCGAACCAGCACCGATCAAAGCCGAACCACCGGAGGGGATTCCGAAGGCGAGCAGCAGCGCCGGCCACAGGAGCCAATGCCCGAGGTTGTAGAGAGCGGCCCCGACGCGGGCGTCCTTCAAGTACCCGACCATCATGAGGTCTGGTGCTAGCAGGAGGAGAGCGAACCACCACCAACTCAAATCGGACCAGGCGAAAAGCACGACGGCGAGGACCAGGAAGGCCAATCCTTCGAGGCGTTGCAGCGGGATCGGCGTGAACATCGGCGAAAGCTAAGCAGATCGATCTGTGCCGAAAGAGGTCAGGCGCGAACCACCAGTTGACCCGCTTGCCTTCGACAACTCCGACGGCGTGTGCCTGGGGCCAGTGGATGCCAGTCGTTCCAACTGACCGTCAGCGATCCAGCGACCGCTCTACACCACGAAGAAAGGAGTCGCCGCCACCGCCCTATGCATCCGCGGAGGCCAAACCCTGCAAGAGCCCTGTGAAGCCCCCGGTCCGCTCACCACCGGTTAGCTAGCCTGACTCGCTCAATCAGGACAGGAGTCGATCGTTCCCATGGGAACCCACGAAGACCTTCTCACCCGCCACCGCAAGGTGCTCCCATCATGGATGGTGCTGTATTACCAGGAGCCGATCGCACTGGTCGACGGCAACGGACGACGGGTCACCGACGCCGAAGGGAACGAGTACCTCGACTTCTTCGCGGGGATCTTGACCACCATGACCGGCTACAAAGTCCCGGAGGTCGTGGCCGCGATCAAGACTCAGGCCGACAGGATGCTTCATACCTCCACGCTCTACTTGATCGAGAATCAGGTCGATCTGGCCGAGAAGATCGCCGAGCTTTCCGGCATCCCCGATGCCAAGGTTTTCTTCACCAACTCGGGCACGGAAGCGAACGATGCGGCCCTGATGCTTGCCACCCAGTATCGGAAGTCGAACCAGGTTCTGGCCATTCGAGGGAGCTATCACGGCAAGAGCCACTCAACGGTGGCAATCACCGGCCAGCGCAACTGGTCATCAACCAGCCTCAACCCCTTCAACGTCATCTACGTTCATGGGGGCTACAAGCTGCGCAGCCCTTTCGGCCATCTGCCCGACAACGAGTTCATCGCCGCCTGCACGGCGGATCTCGTGAACATGCTCGACGTGGCATCGGCCGGGGATGTTGCCTGCATGATCGCCGAGCCGATCCAGGGAGTCGGTGGCTTCGCCACCCCGCCCGACGGCTTTTTCGGCGCCTTCAAGGACGTCCTTGACCGCACCGGGATCCTCTTCATCTCCGACGAGGTCCAGACTGGCTGGGGCCGGACCGGCGAGCACTTCTGGGGCTACCAGTCGCACGGCATCACCCCCGACATCCTCACCTTTGCCAAGGGTCTCGGCAACGGCATGGCGTTGGCCGGGGTGGTGGCGACGGCCTCGCTCATGGATTCGCTGCCTGCCAACTCGATATCGACCTTCGGTGGTAATCCGATGTCGACCGCCGCCGGCTTGGCCAACCTGGAATACCTGCTCGAACATGACCTGCAGACGAACGCCTACAAAGTCGGCCATCGTCTCAAGTCGAACCTCGACGAGTTGGCCGACCGCACCGACATCATCGCCGAGGTCCGCGGCAAGGGCTTGATGCTCGGCGTGGAGCTCGTCAAGGCCGGCGGCCTCGACCCGGATCCCGCCGCCGCCGCCGCCGTCATGGAAGAGGCCAAGAAGGAAGGACTCCTGATCGGCAAGGGCGGCCTCTACGGCAACACCCTCCGCATTGCCCCGGCGCTGTCGCTCACCGAGGCGGAAGCCGATGAAGGCTTTGAGAAACTGGCTCGCGCCATCGGGCGGGTGGCGGGCTAAGCCAGCAACGAAGATCAAACGGTGTCGACGCCGAGACCGTTGCCGATGAAGGCGAGCGCCTGGTCGAGCATCGCCGGCATGTCTCCCTGTCCGCCCATTCGGAGCCACTGACCGAGCACCACTCGAAACGCCGTGACGATCATCGCCGCCGCCAATTCCGGCCGCAGGTCGTTGGCCTGGTCGAGGTTAAGGCGGGCGGCGATGGCAGCGGAAAACTCCTCCACCCACTCCTGCTCGCGTTGGAGCACGTGGACCCGCAAGGCCGGTGTGCCGGCCACGAGTCGGGCCCTCATGAGCATGATCTCCTGGGATCCCTGGAATTCATCGGACATTGCCACCAGTGCCCTCCGCACCCCATCGACCAGCGAAAGGTCGGAGGGAAGGTCGGCCAACAGTTGCTGGACGTGGCTCAACCGCTCCTCCGCGTCCGGGAAGATCACGTCTTCTTTGACCGGGAAGTACCTGAAGAAGGTCCGTTCCGATACCCCTACTGCATCGGCGATCTCGGCGGCCGAGACATTGTCGAAGCCCCTCTCGGAGAAGAGCCGGAAGGCGGTTTCGACCAGTTGATACCTGGTCGCCTGCTTTTTGCGCTCCCGCAAACCAGAGGTTGTTTCCAGCAGAGGCATAAGGGACACCCTACTTAAGCGTCATTGACTGTCAACTGGCAGGGATTGACAAATGACAGTGACAGACTAGGTTCATCGGGACCCTCGAACCCGGAGTTCTCGTGACCCGCCTCGCCCGCCTTTCCTTGCGTTTTCGCACCGTCACCCTGTTGATCGTCGCCATGCTCGTTGCAGCCGGGGCGTACTCGGTGGGCCAGCTCAATCAAGAGCTGTTCCCATCGATCGAAATTCCCAATCTCGTAGTGACCGCGACATTGCCGGGGGCCGGACCCAATGCGGTGGCCGATGATGCCGCCACCCCGATCGAAGCGGCGCTTCTTTCCACGAGCAGCCTCGAGCATGTCCAATCGACCAGCCTGGAAGGTCTGACGATCGTGTCGGCGTCCTACGAGTTCGGCACCGATATGGACGCGGTCCTGATCGACGCTCGCGAAAAGGTGGCGGCTCTCAATCTTCCTGAAGGTTCCGAGGTTCAGATCCAGCGCATTTCCCTCGACGCTTTCCCGGTCTTCTCGGTCGCCGTCTCGGGGTTAGACGAATCAGCTCTCGAAGACTATGTGACGACGACGCTCAGCCCGGCCATCGATCGGCTGTCGGAAGTGGCAGACGTTCGAGTGGCCGGCGGCAGCAACTTCGTGATATCGGTTGTGCTCGATCCGGTCCGCATGGCCGAGGCCGGGATCTCGACCGGCAACGTCGCCGCCGCCTTGCAGTCGGCCGAGCTTTCCGTGCCGGTGGGAAGCGTTGCTTCCGGAGGCTTCCAACTGCCGGTAAGGGTTGTCGCCGCCACCGACGGGGTCGACGCGGTGGAAAGCCTTCTCATCGCCGGTTCCGTTCCTGGCTCCCCGGCTGTGACTCTCTCCGACGTTGCCAGCGTTGCCCTGACCGAAGACGGTGCCGGCTCAACCATCAGTCGCCTTGACGGCCAACCGGCCATGTCGGTTGAGATCATCAAGGCACAGGGGGAGAACACGGTCGAGACGGTGGCCGCGGTCCAGGAGGCCATTGCCGGCCTGCCCGGC
>Ga0214471_10002417_pt1 | contig 14649 bp, 12 predicted proteins | sample RVTome_5_FD_207665 | JGI IMG/M metagenome (GOLD analysis project Ga0214471, IMG submission 207665) | Soil microbial communities from uranium-contaminated site in the Upper Colorado River Basin, Wyoming, United States - RVT142D155 | ecosystem: Environmental > Terrestrial > Soil > Contaminated >... | reverse complement strand
GCGACGACGCGCTGCCGGAAGTCGTCGTCCCGGGAGAGGATCAGCGCGAGATGGACGTGTAGCGGGCGCCCCGGGCCGCCCGTAGATTGGCAGCATCGTGAACCACGGAACCCTCGAGGCCGTCGTGGGCGGTCTGGTGACGCTCGACTCCATCCGGGAGGCGGCGGCCGGTCTGGTGGGGGTGGGGACGCGCACCTCCCTCGTCCCGGTGCCGGCCCTCCAGGCGCTGGCGGGCGTGCCCGTCTACCTCAAGCTCGAAAGCGAGCAGCCCACCGGCGCGTTCAAGCTGCGTGGCGCGTGGACCGCCATCCGCCGGCTGTCGGACGGGGTGCGCCGCCGCGGCGTCATCACCTACTCGAGCGGCAACCATGGACAGGCGGTGGCCTATGCGGCCCGCCGCCTCGGCATCCGGGCGGTGATCGTGATGCCCGAGACCGCCCCGGCGCTCAAGGTGGCCGGGGTCCGGAAGTGGGGTGGGGAGGTCGTGCTGGCCGGTACGACCTCCGAAGATCGCCGGGCGCGCGCCGAGGAGATCGTGGCGCGGGAAGGCCTGACGGTGGTACCGCCGTTCGACCATCCGGACATCATCGCCGGGCAGGGCACGGTGGGCCTCGAGATCGTGGAGGACCTGCCGGACGTGGCCCTGGTGGCGGTGCCCGTGGGCGGGGGGGGCCTGCTGGCCGGGATCACCACCGCGGTCCTCGCGCTGCGCCCGGACGTCTCCGTGACGGCGGTCGAGCCCGACGGCGCTCCAGCCATGCACGCCGCCCTGGCGGCCGGGAAGGTCGTGCGCTTGCCCGAGACCCATTCGATTGCGGATGGCCTGCTGCCGGTGGCCGTGGGGGCCCTCCCGTTCGCGCACGTCCGTGGTCGCGTGACCTCGGTCACCGTCCCGGACGACGCGATTGCCGAAGCCACGGTGTGGCTCCATCGCTCAGGCACGGTGCTGGCCGAGCCGTCCGGCGCCGCGACCACGGCGGCGCTCCGCGCCGGGCTCCTGCGGCCGACGGGCCCGACCGTGCTCGTCGTGAGCGGCGGCAACGTGGATCCGGCGGATGTGGCGCGGCTCGCGGAGCGGCGCGGGTCGTGACGCCGCCCCTCCCGCCTGAAGCGCGGGCGAAGATCGTCATCGCCGACGACGACCCCACGCTCCTCAAGACGCTCTCCTACATCCTGCGGGGGCAGGGGCATGAGGTGGTGGCGGTGGACGGGGGCGAGCGGTTGCTGGAGGTCATGACCCGCGAGCACCCCGACCTGGTCATGCTCGACATCATGATGCCCAAAGTGGACGGCCTCCAGCTGCTCGAGCGGATCCGGGCCACCCCCGCGTGGGAAGGGCTCCCGGTGCTGATGGTGTCGTCCATGCCGCCGGAGGACGCCACCGTCCGGTCGCTGGGGCTGGGCGCGGACGACTTCGTCGCGAAGCCGTTCCGCGTCAAGGAGCTCGTGGCGCGGGTGACGGCGCGGCTCCGGCAGAGCCGGCAGATGCGCGCGGTGCGGGATCACGCGGACCGGCGCGAGGCCGAGGCGCGGGCCGCGGCGGACGAGGCGCGCGTGCGGGCCGAGATGATTGACATCCTGCACGAGATCACGGACACCCTCAAGCCCGACGAGATCTACCAGATCCTGGCCCGCCGCGTGGCGCGCGTGCTCGGTGTCACACGCTGCTCCATGGTGCTCGCCCCGCCCGGCAGCGAGCTGGGGATCGTCGTCGCCTCCCACGACAACCCGATGGTCCGGAACCTCGAAATCCGGCTGTCCAAGTACCCGGAGATCCGGAAGGCGCTCGAAACGGGGAGCCCGGTGCTCGTGCGCGACGTGCGGACCGACCCCCTGTACGACGACGTGCGGCGCGGATGGGAAGCCGATCAGATCCAGGTGCCCACCCGCTCGGCCATCGCGATCCCGTTCAGCCTGCGCCAGGAGCAGCGCGGGGTGTTCTTCCTGCGGACCACCGACGCGGACAAGCCGCTCGAACCCGGCGACGTCCAGTTTGCGGGCGCGGTGATCGGCGCCGCGGTGAAGGCGATTGACCGGGCCCACGATCTCGAGAGCGCCATCACCGATCGGGCGCGGCTGCTCGAAATGGCCCACACCGATCCCCTGACGAGCTGCCTGAATCGGCGGGCCCTGGTCGAGCGGCTGCAGGGCGAGGTCGAACGCGTGAAGCGGTACGACCAGATGCTCGTGCTGCTGCTCGTGGACCTGGACAACTTCAAGGACGTGAACGACAGCCGGGGCCACCTGGCCGGTGACGCCGTCCTCCGGCAGGTCGGCCAACTGCTCCGCCGCGAGGTCCGGGCCGTGGACATGGTGGCCCGCTACGGCGGAGACGAGTTCATCATCGTGCTGCCGGAAACCACCCGGGACGGGGGTGCCGTGTTCGCCGAACGCCTGCGGCGCCGCATTGCGGCGCACGACTTCGCGGAAGCGGGGGAACCGTTGTACGTTACGGCCTCCATCGGCGTGGGGGCGATCCCCGGTCCGGACGTGGATTCGATGGACGCCCTCATCGCGCAGGCCGATACGTCCATGTACTCGGCCAAAGGCGGCGGACGGAACCAGGTAGGCTCATGAGCAATCAGCGCTGCCCGAAGTGCGGCACGGTGTACGGGGGGGACGCGCGGTTCTGCGCCAAGGACGGCAGTCCGCTCGTGGACGTCGCCGTCGCCGGGTCGTCGGGCACCACCATCCGGAAAGCCTACAAGGCGCCCACCACCGACCGGTTCACCCTGTCGAGCCAGCGGATTGACAACCGCTACGAGGTCGTGAAGCGCCTCGGCGAAGGCGGCATGTCCTACGTCTACGAGGCGAAGGACCTGACCCGCGGCGAGACGATCGCCATCAAGATCCTCTCCCCCAAGCTCTCGGCCGACAGCAGTTCCGTCCAGCGACTGCGCCGCGAGGCGGGCCTTGCCATGCGGCTCGAGCACCCGCACGTCTGCAAGATCCTGCGGCTCGGCGAGACCGAAGACGGGCTGATCTACCTCGTCATGCCGTATCTCAAGGGGGAGCTGCTGTCCGACCGGGAAGGGAAGGCCGGTCCGCTCCCCATCCCGCAGAGCGTCGAATGGCTGGGCCAGATGTGCTCGGGCCTCCATCATGCCCACCAGCTGCACATCGTGCATCGGGACCTGAAGCCCGAGAACGTGATGATCATCCCGGGCTCGGACGATCGGGAGATCGCCGTCGTGATGGACTTCGGGCTCGCCAAGGAAAACCGGGCCGACCCGAGCATGGCCAAGCTCACCGCGACGGGCATCATTCTCGGGACGCCGGAGTTCATGAGTCCCGAACAGATCCGCGGCCGGCCGATTGACGCGCGGAGCGATGTCTACGCCCTCGCGATCGTCGCGTTCGAGATGTTCACCGGCAAGCTGCCCTTTGCCGGCCGGAGCGCGCAGGAGATGATGATCGCCCGGCTGCGCGGCAAGCCGGCCACCGTGCGCCAGTACCGCCCGGAGTTCCCGGCGGCGCTCGAGGCGGTGCTGATGCGGGCCATGGCCGTCGAGCCCGATCAGCGCTACGGCACGGCGCTCGAGTTCGGCAAGGCGCTGGTCGAGGCGGCGGGAGAGGCCGAGGTCACACGGCGGTTGGCGCCGCTGCTGAGGTAGGAGCTCGAGGCGGATAAGGCTTCGACCCGCTCGCTGTTTGTCCAGGATCAACCCAGATACCAGGAGTGCACGTGCGACGCTTGCTGTGGGCGTGGGGATTGCTCCTTGCGGGGGCGGGAAGTGCGGGCGGCCAGACCATGGCGATCCGGGCCGGCCGGCTGATTGATGGTACGGGGGCCGCACCCGTGCGCAACGCCGTGATTCTCGTCGTGGATGGCCGGATCACCGCGGTCGGGGCCACCGTGCGGATTCCCCCGGGCGCCGAAGTCGTGGACTTGAGCGACCGGACCGTGCTCCCCGGGTTCATTGATGCGCACGTGCACCTGACCGGCACGGTGCTGGGCGAGCCCGGGTGGGAGAACGCCTCCGTCCGGGAGAGCCCGGCGGACGCGGCGCTCCGGGGCGCCGCCCACGCGCGGCAGACGCTCGCCGCGGGCTTCACGACGGTGCGGAACGTCGGCGCCGGCGGATTTGCCGACGTGGCGTTGCGCGACGCGATCAACGCGGGGCGCGTCCCCGGGCCACGGATGCTGGTCGGCGGGCACTCGCTGGGCATCACCGGCGGCCACTGCGACCCGACGAACGGGTATCCGCCCCACCTCTTCGGCGAGGAGCCGGGACCGGAACGCGGCGTGGCGGACGGCCCGGACGCCATCCGCGCAGCGATCCGCTATCAGGTGAAGCACGGGGCGGACGTGATCAAGATCTGCGCAACGGGCGGCGTCCTGTCCGAGGGCGACTCGGTGGGCGTGCAGCAGTACATGGAGGACGAGCTCGCCGCGGTGGTGGCCGCCGCCCACATGACGGAGCGGCGCGTGGCGGCGCACGCCCACGGCACCGCGGGCATCAAGGCCGCCATCCGCGCGGGCGTCCACTCCATAGACCACGGCTCGATCCTCGACGACGAGGCCATTGCCCTTCTGAAGGAGCACGGCACCTACCTGGTGCCGACCCTGATGGCCGGCGAAGCGGTCGAGGCCATGGCCAACAGCGGGGCCCTCCGGGGCGAACGCGCGGACAAGGCCCGCGCCATCGCCCCGCAGATGCGGGCGTCCATCCGGACGGCCGTGGCGGCCGGCGTGAAGGTCGCGCTCGGGACAGACGCGGGCGTCATGGCCCACGGCACCAACGGCCACGAGTTCACGCTGATGGTCCAGTGGGGCGGCATGACGCCCATGCAGGCGATCGTGGCCGGCACGAGTGCGGCCGCCGACCTGCTCGGTTGGGGCCACCGGGTCGGCACCGTGGCCCCGGGCTACCTGGCCGATCTTGCGGCCGTCCGCGGCGACCCGCTGGCCGACGTGACGGTCCTGGAACGGGTGGACTGGGTGATGAAGGGTGGGGCGGTTGTGAACTGACGGCGACCGCCGTGACCGCTGCTACCGCCCCACCCGCTCCAGCAGCCCCCGGGCGCGAGCCACGGGCACCCCCAGATTGGACCCGCCGAACTCGGGCAGGATGGCCGACGTGACGGCGAGCACCTCGCCGCGCATGGAGAGCACCGGCCCCCCGCTGCCGCCGGACGTGGTCTCCGCGTCGTAGACCACCGCTTCGCGGGTCACCTGGCTCACGATGCCCCGGCTGGCGAGCGGCGCCACCTGGCCGGTGCGGGCGAGGCGCGCGCCGAGCGTCCAGAAGTCCACGTCGTCGCCCGCCCGGAGGTCGGCCAGAAACTGGGCGTCCGCGCGGGCCATGAGCGCCCGCATCCCGAGCGGATAGCCGAGCACGATGACCTCTTCCCCGGCCTGCGCGGCGTACTCCGCGAGCGGCAGGACCGTGAGCCCCCGCACGGCACCGGTGCCACGGAACAGCGCGAGATCCACGCTGTCGCTCACGCCCACGAGCTGGAGCGGCAGGGAGTCGGGCGCGCCCGGCACGTAGGCGATCATTCGGCGCATGACCGGGACCCAGCCCTGCTGGGCCACGCGCCGGGCCGCGTCGTCGAAGTCCCAGGGCCGCGCGATGTGCCGGTTGGAGAGCAGCAATCCGTCCTCGCGCACCACGAATCCCGTACCCGTGAACAGCGCTTCGAGCACCGGCGCCGCCTCGTCGGTCGTGACCAGCGGTTCGCCGCCGGGTCCGCGGATCGGCGCGCCGGTCGGGCCCACCACCACGCGGAGCGGCGCGCCGGTCTGGGGATCCACGAATCCCCACGCGCCCTGGATGAACACGGTGGAGCGCGTGGCCGCGGCAATGACGAGGCGGGAGGCGGCGCTCTGGCCCTCGAGCGCGCGGACCCGCCGTGCCGTTTCGGAGGCGTCGGTCTGCATGTCGTCGAGGGTGCGCGCGAGGTCCGCGGCGCTGGTCGGATACTCCCGCGCCCGCTCCAGCAGCTCGGACAGCCCCGCCACCCTGCCCCGCTCCTCCGCCAGCTGCCGCTCGAGCTGCACGGTCCGGAAGACGAGCAGGCCGCCCGTTCCCAGGCCCAGCGCCATGACCCCGAGCACCGCCAGGCGAACGCTCCGGGCGGTCTGCGTCAGCAGCTCGGCCGGGAGGTAGCGTGCCACCGCCGCCCAGCGCCGCCACCGTCCGGAACGGGACCGCCGCGCGCATTCGACGCAGTCGCCCATGGCGTCCCGCAGCGGCTTCCCGCTCGCGCTCGCGGGGTAGAAGCGGACGCGCAGCATCGGCCCGCCGCGGCCGACCTCGATCACGTCGCCCGCCGACAGCAGCCGCTGGTCTGCGGGATCACCGTTGACCAGCACCTCCTTGCCGGGCGCCGGGTCCAGCTCGAACTCCTGCCCCACCCGCCGGATGATGCCGTACTCCTCGGGAGGGACCTCGCCGACGCCCACCGTGAGCGGGATCTCGGCGCCCGCGATGGTGCCGATCCGGAGATAGTCGCCGGCGGGCCAGACCGTGGTGCCGGCGCGCCGGCCGGTGAGATACACGATGGCCGGCTGGAGCGGCCCGGTTGCCGCGCCGGTCTCGGAGCCATGCGGAGTCGTCATGCGACGGAAGCTACGTGCGCGCCCGGCCTCCCGCTGTGGTGCGCATGAGGTTGCTCCGCCTCGCGCGATGGCGGATATTCCTCCGCTCCCCGCCCAAGGTCCCCAACCCGCCCATGCGCCGGTTTCCCGCGTTCGATCCGCCCGAGTACGTCGGCTGGCAGGCCGATCCCGCGCTCGTCGAGGCGTTCGACGGCACCTGGCGGCGCGATCCCCGGCGTGCGGCGGCGGTGGCCGCCCTCGACGAGGCGGCGCTGCTCGACCTGTACGCCGGCCTCCTGCGCACCCGGCTGCACGACGTCATGCTCAAGCGCTGGGTGCGCCAGGGCGTGATCAGCAAGGCCTGGCTCGGCACCGGCGAAGAAGCGACCACCGTGGGCCCGGTGCACGCGCTCGACCGCGCGCGCGACGTGGTGGCTCCCATGATCCGGAACGCGGGTGCCTGCTGCGAGATGGGGATGCCGGTCGCCGCCATGCTCCGCGGGTACCTCGGCACCAGCGACTCGCCGTCGCGAGGCCGGGATGGGCACGTCGGAGATTTCGCGCACCGGGTGCTCCAGCCGATCTCCAACATCGGGAACATGCCTCCCGTGGCCGCCGGCATCGCGCTCGCGAGCAAGCTGCGCGGCGAAGGACGGGTCGTGCTCACGTGGGTGGGCGACGGCTCGGTCAACGTCGGCGCCACCCACGAGGCGTTCAATTTCGCGGCGGTCCACCGACTGCCGGTGGTCTTCGTGATCCAGAACAACCAGGTGGCGCTGGGCACCGCGCTCACCGCCCATCGGCTGCCCGAGGACTTCGCGGACCTCCACAAGGCGTACGGCTGTACCGGTGGCTCGTTCGACGGGAACAACGTGCTCGACGCCTACGGCGCCACGGCCGTCGCGGCCGCGCAGTGCCGCCGCGGGGACGGGCCGGTGATCCTGGATGCGAACACGTTCCGGATGGGCGGCCACGCGACGCACGACGAGCAGGAGGCCCGCCACGTGTTGCCGGCCGAGCTGTTCCACCACTGGGGAGTGCGCGACCCGGTGGGGCTCTACGAAGCGTGGCTCCAGGGCGGCGGCATCGCCCCCGCCCGGCTCACGGAAATCGAGGACACGGTGTCGGCCGAGGTGGACCGTGCGGCCGACGAGGCGCTGGCGAGCCGGCAATCCCACATTCCCAAGGGAGAGACGGCGGTGGAGGGGGTGTATGTGGGGGAGTGAGGGCAGGCGCCTGCCCTTCCTGCCGTTCCTGCCCTTGCTGCTTTCCTGCATCCCCGACTCCCCCCGCAACGTCGAGTCGTCCGGCGCGGATTCGCTCTACGTCATGCAACGGCTTGGCGGCAACGCGCTGGTGGTGCGGCGCGGCTTCCGGGTCGCGGTGTTCGCCGAAGATCTGGACGGCGTCCGGATGCTCGCGCGCGGGCCCGACGGAACGGTGTACGCCTCGCTCACGCGGCTGGGCCGCGTCGTGGCGCTTCCCGATACCGACGGCGACGGCCGGGCCGACGGCGTGCAGATGGTGGCCGAGGGGCTGAGCCGGCCGCACGGCCTCGCCTGGGCCGGCGACACGCTCTACCTCGCGGAGGAGCACCGCGTGATCCGGCTCGTGCCGCCCGACGCGCGCGTCGAGGTGATCGTGGACGGGCTGCCGACCGGCGGCAACCACACCAGCCGCTCCCTCCTCGTGCGGGGCGACACGCTGCTCGTCTCGGTCGGATCGAGCTGCAACCTCTGCGACGAGCGGGATCCCCGGAGGGCCGCCATCACGCGGTACCGGACGGACGGCTCGGGCGAGCGACCGTTCGCGACGGGGCTTCGCAACGCGGTGGGCCTCACCTGGCATCCGCTCACCGGCGCCGTGTGGGCCACGAACAACGACCGCGACCGGTTGGGCGACGATCGGCCGCCCGATCGCGTGAACCTAGTCGTGGACGGCGGGTGGTACGGCTGGCCGGAGTGCTACCTGCCCGGCACACCGAATCCCGAGTATGAGGGCCGCGCCACGCGGTGTGACGACGCCATCGGACCCACGGTGGTCATTCCCGCTCACAGCGCGCCCCTGGGACTGGCGTTCTACGACGGCGCCCAATTCCCCGAGGAGTTCCGGGGCGACCTCTTCGTCGCGCTCCACGGCTCGTGGGACCGGTCGTTCCCCACGGGGTACAAGGTGGTCCGCGTCCCCCTGCGGGACGGCTCGCCGGCGGGCGAACCGGAGGACTTCGTGTCCGGCTGGCAGATCGGCCGGCGCTGGTGGGGACGTCCGGTGGACGTCATCGTCGGCCGGGACGGCGCCCTGTTGATCAGCGACGACTTCGGCGACAGGATCTATCAGGTGCGCTGGATCGGCGACGGCACCACGCCTTGACCGCCCCCCGGGGTCCAGCCCCCGGGCGGCGGGATGCGTTCTCGGCAGTCTCATGCAACGGGAGGACTTCATGATCGCGCGCATGGCAACCATGGCGGCCGTCGCACTCGGCGCGGCGGCAGCGGTTCTGCGACCCCCGGCGGCGGACATCCACGGCGAGTGGGTGAAGTACGCGGGAACGGAGGGTGACTCCGTGCAGGCCTATCTGGCCTTTCCGGAGCGGTCCGATCCCGCGCCCGCGGTGATCGTGATTCACGAGAACCGCGGGATGACCGACTGGGTGCAGGCCGTGGCGGACAGCCTGGCCGCGGCCGGGTTCGTGGCGATCGCGCCGGACCTGCTGTCGCGGCACGGCGGAACCGCGGCGCAGGAAGACGCGCGGCGTACCCTTGGCCGACTGGTCCCGGACTCGATCACGGTGGACCTCGATGCCACGTACGCCTTCGTGCGCACGGTGAAGGCCGCCCGGGCGGACGCCGTGGGCGTGATCGGCTTCTGCTGGGGCGGCTCGCAGAGCTTCCGGTACGCCACCAACAACCCGGCTCTGAAGGCCGTGGTGGTCTGCTACGGCGGCGGACCCGACCTCGAGCATGTGGGCCGGATCGGCGCGCCCGTGTTCGGGGTCTATGGCGAGAACGATGCCCGGATCAACGCCGGGATTCCCGACATCGAGCGGGCCATGGCCGCCGCGGGCAAGGTGTATACGAAGACGATCTACCCGGGCGCCGGACACGCCTTTCTGCGGACGCGCGAGCCCGCAGACGTCGCGGACGGGGCCTGGCGCGACATCATCGGGTTTCTGGAGCAGGAGCTTCGGAACCGATAGGTCCCAGGCTCAGGCGGCCGCCACCGTTACCTCGCGTAGGTCAGGAGCCCCACCACGGCGTTCCACGTTGGCTTCGCGAGGAACACCAGCACGACGATCAGCACGGCCGGTGCGACATACCGGACGAGGCCGGCCCATGTGCGCCGCAGGCCGACGTGCGAGAGCCCCTTGGCCAGCTCGGCATCCGCCTGCGGGAGCAGACGGTAGCCCACGAGCACCGCCGTACACAATCCGCCCACGATCAGGAGGAACTGACCCACCAGGGCATCCATGTTGCCCAGGAACGTCGTATTGAACGCGGCGGGCAATCCGAGCACCGTGATGCCAAGTCCCGCCCCGATCGCGGCGTCCCGCCGTCGCATCCCGAGGCCGTCCACCATGGCCGCCACGACGACCTCGAGCAGCGAGATGGCGGACGTGAGGGCCGCGAAGAGCAGCATCACGAAGAACGCCGTGTCCACGTAGTCGCCCGCGCGGCCCAGCTGCTCGAACCCGGCGGGAAGCGCAATGAAGAGGGCCCCGACCGCGCTTTCGCCCACGCGGTCCAGCAGGGCGAAGTTGAAGATCACCGGAAAGACGATGAGCCCGGCAATGAAGGCGACCGAGAAGTCGGACAGGGCCACCGTCATGGCCTCCCTGCCGAGGTTCTCCTTGGACCGGAGATAGGAGGCGTACGTCATCAGCGCGCCCATCCCCAGGGAGAGCGAGAAGAACGACTGACCCGCGGCCGCCGTGAGGATGTCGGCGCTGAACAGCCTCCCGATGTTCGGGCGCAGGTAGTACGCGTAGCCGGCGCCCCCGTTCGGCAGCGTCGTGGCCCAGACCGCGAGCCCGATCAGGATGAGGAAGAGGAGGGGCATCAGGATCAGGTTGGCGCGCTCGAGCCCGCGCTTCACGCCGCCGGCCACCACGGCGATGGTGGCGATCATGAACACGAGGTGGTAGAGCGCGGCGTCCACGCCCTGTGACACCTCCCCGAAATACGCGCCCGTATCCGACGGGATCGCGTTCCGGATGGCGTCGAGCGCGTACCGCATGGTCCAGCCGGCGATGACCGAGTAGTAGGCTAAAATGCCGACGCCGCACAGGATGAAGAGCCATCCAAGGGGCGTCCAGGCAGCCCCGCCCAGCCGGCGCACGGCGCGGGCGGGCGACTCCTGGGAGAGCCGGCCGATGATGAACTCGGAGGTCATGAGGGGGATGCCCACGAGCGCTACGATGGCGAGATAGACGAGCACGAACGCCGCGCCGCCGCCTTCGGACGCCTTGTACGCGAACCGCCACATGTTGCCGAGGCCCACCGCCGAGCCCACGGCCGAGAGGATGAAGCCGGCGCGGGTGGCCCAGGCGTCGCGCGGGGTCGAAGGCGATGCGGTCACGGAGCGTCTCCCGAAACGGGGTTGTGAATGGTAGCGGCCTGCGCCGGCGCGGGCACGTCGAGCCGGATCGCGTCCCACGCCGCCTGCCGCACCTGCGCGGCGGCCGCGTCGCCCGGCTGCCACTGTCCGCCCGCCACGCGTTCGAGGCCGAGCAGCACGAGCCGGAGCCACACGTCCGTCCACAGATCGGCGCCGCCCAGCCGGACGTCACCGGCGGCCTTGCCGGCCGCCACCGTCTGCTCGAGGTGCGTGCGGAGGTCGCGCTGCGCCGCCCGGCTGCGCTCGTCGAGGAACCGCGCGAACGTCGGGTCGAACACGAGCTTGACCAGCGCGGGCTCGCGCCCGGCCATCGTGGTCCACCGGGTGGCGAGCGCGTCGAGGCGTTCCCGGCAGGGGCGTGCGGGATCCATGGTCTTCAGCGGCTCCAGGAACGCCCGGACCGCGGCCCGGAAGATCTCGTTCAGCAGATCTTCCTTGCTCGGGAAGTGGCGGTAGATCGTGCCTTCCGCCACCCCCGCGCGCGTGGCGATGAGCGGCGTCGTGGTTTCGTGGTACCCGCGGGTCGTGAACAGCTCGAGGGCCGCGCGGACGAGCCGGTCGCGGGTCTGGCTGGAGGAGCGCGAACGCCGCGGCGCGTCGCGGGCTGGGGAGTCGGGCGGGTTCAAGGCGTCACAGGATACACGCCCGCGCCACGCGCCTCAAGTCGGCCTTTCCCGACGTTCGCGCGCCCGCCTATCTTTCGCGCCGCGGGAGACGGGCCCATGACGGAGCAACCACATGCGAATGTTGGTGTTAGGTGCTGGCTTGCAGGGCTCGGCGTGCGCGTGGGACCTGCTGCGGACCACGGATGCGGACGTGACACTGGCCGATGCGCACCCCGGGGTGCTGCCCGCCGTGCTCGAGGAGTATCGCGCCGGACGCCTCACGGTTGCCACACTCGACGCCCGTGACCATGCCGGCGTCCGGGACAGCATGGCCAGCCATGCCGCCGTCCTGAGCGCGCTTCCCTACTATCTCAACGCCGACATGGCGCGGCTGGCCGTCGAGGCCGGTGTGCACTTCGCCGACCTCGGCGGCAACACCGACATCGTCCGGCAGCAGCAGCGGCTCGATGCCGAGGCCCGGGCGCGTGGCGTGTCCGTCATGGCGGACTGCGGGCTCGCCCCCGGAATGGTGAACATCCTGGCCGCCGAGGGCATCCGCCGCCTCGAGACGGTCGAGTCCGTGCGCTGCTACGTGGGCGGCCTCCCGCAGGATCCGCAGCCGCCCTTGAACTACACGATCGTGTACTCGCTCGAGGGCGTGCTCGACTACTACACGACGTCCTCCTGGATCCTCCGCGACGGTCGCGCCACGCGCGTCGAGGCGCTGTCGGAGCTGGAAACGATCGAGTTTCCGGCGCCGGCGGGCCGGCTCGAGGCGTTCCACACGGCCGGCGGCATCTCGACCATGCCGTGGGACTTCGAGGGGCGCATCCCGGTGATGGAGTACAAGACGCTGCGCTACCCGGGACACGCGGACATCATCCGCGCCATCCGGGAGCTGGGGCTCCTGGGGACCGATCCGGTGGAGGTGGCTGGAGCCGCGGTGCGCCCGCGGGACGTCTTCGTGGCGCTGGTGGATGCCCGGCTCCGGCGGCCCCAGGCCCGGGACCTGGTCGCGCTGCGCGTGGTCGTGACGGGCAGGCGCGGCGGGAAGCCCGGCACGGTCACCTTCTCCCTGCTCGACCTCTTCGACGAGCAACACGAGATCAGCGCGATGATGCGGACGACCGGCTATTCCCTGTCCGTGACAGGGCAGCTCCAGGCGGCGGGCGGGATTCCGGCGGGGGTGACGACGGCCTACGAGGGGATGCCGTTCGACCGGTACGTGTCGGCCCTGGCCGACCGCGGGGTCACGATCACCGATACGTAGGGGCGACCCAGCGGGTCGCCCCTACTAGAACGGCCACCGATAATGCGCCAGGAGGTTGAACCCGTCCGGCCCCACCGCGGTCGAGAGGCCGAGCACCGCGGTCTCCGATCCGAAGTGGATCAGCAGGCCGACGCCGCCGCCCACCTCGAGGTCGTCGGTGGTGAGCGCGAATTCGCCCGGACCGAACACCCGCCCCACGTCCACGAACCCGACGGCAACGGTGCGGAACAGGTAGGGGATCAACGCGTACCGTACCTCGACGTTGCCCAGCAGGAGGTCCGCGTCCACGAAGCGGTTCCAGAACAGGCCCCGGTGCGCATCCGGGCCGCCGAGGCCGCTGTACTCCCGGTCGCTCTCCTCCATCACGAAGCGTGAGCCCAACGGCGGGGTGCCGCCCATGGACTTCCCCGCGATCCGGCCGGCCAGGCCCCAGCGCTCGCCGAAGCTCAGGAACCCGCGCGCCGTGACGCTCGTGCGGGAATACGTCACGTCACCCAGCACGTCGGCGTCGGCGCGGGTGTGGATGGCCTCGATCAGCACGCCCCGCTGGGTGGCCGCCTCGCGGTCGCGGGTGTCGAGGACCAGCCCGATCCGGGCGCTCGCGTCGTGCGTGCCGATGCCGATCCGGTCGAGCCCGCCCGCCGCCAGCTCGGCCCCGAGCGCGGAGGCGGTCTGGAGCGTGTCGAGGAACCAGTGCTCCCAATGGAAGCCTACCAGCAGCCGGACCGGGCCCACGACCCGGCGCTGCACGTCGCCGCGGGCGTAATTGCGGACGCGTTCCACGCGGTAGTAGAGGTCCCGGCCGCCGATGTCGCCCGAGTCCGCCGTGGTGGCGCTGCCCAGCCCGAAGTAGGGCTCGCGCATCCAGTGCTTGAGCGCGAGCGTGAGACGGAAGCGCCAGCCTTCGGCGAGGGCCGGCGCCCACGCGTCCAGCGCCACGAACCGCGATCCCGACGTCGAAATCTGGCCTGCCAGCGCCGTGACGACGCGGTGCGGCGCCGCGGTGCGGTCCGCGTACCGCGCGGGCAGCGCGACGCCGAAATACGCGCCCCCCGTGAGTCCCTCGCGCGGCGTCCAGAACAGCTTGGGGTAGAACAGGTCCTTCCAGGCCGACCCCGCCGGGAAGATCGTAGGGAGCTGCGCCGCGGCGGGCCGCGCCGCGAGCAGCAGCAGGACGAGCGCGACCCGGAAGGGTCTCAACGCGGTTCGTACAGGTGCGCGGTGTCGCGGATGGCGGCCGTCCGGCCGTCGAAGGCCGCGAAGCGTGACGGGTAGAGCGCCGCCCCGCCGAACTCCCCCTTGGCGTTCACCGCGTAGAAGTTGAGCTGGAACCGCGGCCGGCCCTGCTCGTCGAGCAGGCGCGGCTCCGTGGCTTCCACGACCCGCCGGAGGGTCTCCAGCGCGGCATCCGTCGGGCTCATCCCGCGGCGCATGTGCTCGACGGTGAGGAACGCCCCGCAGACCTTGATGTTCGACTCCCCGCGGCCCGTGGAGCCCGCGGCGCCGACGGCGTTGTCGCAGTACTGGCCCGCGCCGATGATGGGTGAATCGCCCACGCGGCCCGGGATCTTCCACGCGAGCCCGCTGGTGGTCGTCACGGACGAGATTTCGCCCTT
>Ga0214471_10002416_pt1 | contig 14650 bp, 15 predicted proteins | sample RVTome_5_FD_207665 | JGI IMG/M metagenome (GOLD analysis project Ga0214471, IMG submission 207665) | Soil microbial communities from uranium-contaminated site in the Upper Colorado River Basin, Wyoming, United States - RVT142D155 | ecosystem: Environmental > Terrestrial > Soil > Contaminated >... | reverse complement strand
TGCTCAGGGCGAGGGAGTCGGAAGACGGCACGGAGACGTAGATGTGGGATTGTGCCAGACGCTGCGCCAATATCTCCTCGTCCAGGTGGCCGGCGAAGTCAATTGACCTCGCTAGGTCCAGCTTGGCAAAGGCGTGCGCCATGCGCAGCTCCACCTGGCTGCCTGTTCCGGCGACGATGAGACGCAATTCAGGCGACCCACGGCGTACGTCCGCAAAGGCCTCCAGGAGAGTGTCGATGTTGTAAAGCGGCTCGATCGCACGGTCGCTAATGATCGCGAGTGGTGAGGCGTTGTCCTCGCGCAGGTTTACGCTGAAGGCGCCAGCATCAAGGAAGGCTTTCTCGATCCCCAGGTGCACCACCGCCGCCTTCTCCGGCGCCACGCCCAACTCAACCGCCCGGCGGATCAGCGACCCGTCGTTGCCGGTGACGAGGTCCGCTTTGCTCAGCGCCCACGACGCGATGCGCCGCCCCGGCGCCTTTTGCGACTCGACCAGCAGGTCAGAGCCCCATGCGCTGATCACGTAGGGGTGATAGCCGGCAAACGCACCGTAGAAACCGTGCTCGACGGCGTAGTGGGCGTGAAATACGTCGGGCCGTATCTCTTCCAGCAGGCGGCGCAGACCGGCGCGCCGGTAGCGGGTCGCGTTGATGACGCGCAGCAGGTTGGGCGGGACGAGCTTCTTTAGTCCCTGGCCACGTCCGGACGAAGGTAGGCGGCCAGCATGCTGGTCACCTACCATCGTCCTCCGGGCCTCGTTCAGGACGTGCAGCGTTAGTCCATCCAACTCGGTTCGTGGCGCGTAATACGAAATCGCATGCACGTCATGGCCGCGCTCAACGAACGTCTGTACCCACGCCCGCGTATGCGGCCCATCGAAGTCGCCCAGTACGGCGATGCGCAGCGGCGGGCCGGGGAGTTCGCTCACGGCCGCGCCTCGCTGCGCCGCAGCCGCCCCAGCAGCGCGTGCGCGCCCTCGATGTAATACGGCGCGTCACTGCGCCGAGGCAGCAGCGCATCGGTGATCGAGCCCCCGGAGAGACGCCGGTACGCCACCGCGCTCAGCGCCAGGCTGCAGCAGTACGCGAAGCTAGACGCCGCTGCCGCGCCCGCGACCTCGAACGGCGGTATCAGCAGCAGGTCGGCTGTGACCGTCACTACCAGCGTCACGAACGCGATCTGCGCGTTGATCAGCGGACGCCCACGGCTGAACACGTACGCCGCCAGGATCTTCGTCCCCGCCAGCGCCACCGTGCCGGGCAGCAGCCAGAGAAACGGCAGCACCGCGTCGTCGAAGGCATCCCCGAAGATCAGCGGCACCGCGAAAGGCGATAGCCCCGCGGCGAGGATCGATCCGGCCGCGGTCACCAGCAGCGTGTTGCGGCAGACGATCGGCGTCATGCGCGCGGCGTTCTCGTCATCGCCCGCCGTCAGGTTGACCAGCAGCACGACGGACACCGAGTTCGCGATCAGCCACATGCCCTCGCTCAGCGCCACGCCGACCGCGTACAATCCGACGCCGCCGGCGTTAACCAGCAGCAGCACAAGGTAGGAATCGAGCCGGTAGTTGAGTAGCTGGATCAGGTTGCTCAGCTGACCCTGCATCCCGAATCGAGTCGCCTGCCACAGCAGGTCGCGCCCGGCGAGGCGCCGCGGCCACTGCGACGGCCCGAGCAACGCGTAGCCGATCACCACAGGAGGCACGAACGCCAGGCTCCACGCGACGACGGCGCGGTGAATCGTCAAGCCATCTATCAGCTCGGCCGCGCCGAGGCAGACCAGGATCGACAGCGGCAGCGAGACCTCGAGCAGGTTCATCGCGCCGAAGCGTCCCTGCGCCCGCAACGTCGCCTCGGCAGCGCGGAACTGCACCAGCGCCGGGATCGCCACCAGCGTGAGCCAGAACGGCACGCCCTCCTCCGACAGGTCATCGCCAAACGCAACCGCGGCAATCCCCACACCGACGGCGGTTAGCGCCGTTGCGATCAGCGTGACGCTGAGGCCGGCCTCCATCGCCTGGCGCCCCGAGATATCACGACGCCCCACGTAGTAGACCACCGCCGTTGCGACGCCGAGACTGAGGAACGCGAAGCCCAGGCTGACCGCCGCCTGGTACAACGCCGTGACGCCGCGGCCCTCCGGCCCCAACGCGCGCGCCAGCAGCACCGCTGTGACGAACCCGAGCCCGGACGCGGCCACGGTGGCGATGAAGACGAGATTGACGTTGAACAGGAAGCCGCCGGAAGCGGCAGGGCTATCGGAGGGACGCGTCATTTGACGCCGATCGAGAGGCGGTCTGCCACCAGTGCCTCCACGTCCTCGACCTCCGCGTCCAGACGCTGATCCCATGTCCAGAAGGCACGCTCCGCCAGATGGTGCGCCGCGGCCCCTAGCTTCTGCCTTCGTTGCGGGTCGCTCGAAAGCTTCGCCAGCGCCGCGGCGATCTCGGCTGGCTCGCCCGAAGCGGGTAGCAGTACGCCGGTCTCGCCGTCGCGGATCAGGTCGCGCGTGTCCCCCTCGTCCAGCGTCAGCACGCAGCGCCCCGCGAACATCGCCTCCAGCAGCGGGTTGCCGACGTTCGACAGCTCGTTCACGGAAAGAAACACGTCGGCGGCGCCGAGATAGCGCTGCACCTCTGCCTGCGGCACAGCGCCGACAAACGTGACCCGGTCCTCCAATTTCAGATCGCGGGCCTGGCGCTCCAGGTTGATCCGTTCTTCGCCGTCGCCGACCACCAGCAGGCGTGCCGTGATGCCGTCTGCGCGCAGCTTCCCTACGGCGTCTACCGCCCGGTCGACCCGCTTCCAGCGCGCCAGGCGCGTCGCCGTCACGAGCACGAAGTCGTCATGCGCCAGTCCCAACGAAGCGCGCGCCTCGGATGCGTCTATCGTCTCCTGCGTGGCCGCTGCCAACGCGTCGAGGCCGTTGCGCCAGAAGCGCACCTTCCCTGCGGAGTCCGGATTCAGCGCCTGCAGCACTTCATCGCCGCGCGTGCCGTCGTCGGTCATGACGTAAAGGTCCGCCGGCGTCTTCAGCGCGCGCACTTCCTCGAACTTGCGCAGTAAAGACTGCGGCCTTCGCAGGTAGGGATACATCACGGTGCCCTGGAACCGCGCCACGAGCGGCAGCGGGTGACGCGCTCGCACCTTTCGCTGCGCCAGTACGCCGTGCACCTCGTAGCCATACAGCAGGTCGAAGCGCTCGTGCTTGAACAGGCGCTCTGCCCGGCGCGACGCGAGCATCGGGAACAGGTTGGAAAAGCGCAGCTTCTGATCCGCCTTGCGGGCGATGTGCGGCAGCGGCAGCCGCGATTCACCCAACGCCGGCAGGTTGAATAGATGGAAGGTAACGCCTTCGATCTGAGGTGGCTCCTGGATACCCGCGCCGTGGTGGTGGTTTGCGCCGATCGTCGGCGCGACGAAGTCGATGCGGTGGCCGCGCTTGCCGTAACCTTCCAGCGTCTTGAACAGAGACGCGGCGCCGCCCTGGCCGGCGAGGGCCCAGACCTCCAGTGCGCTGATCATCAGGATGCGGAGCGGTGGCATTTCCCGGTTGCCTCGCCTCTTGGGTTCAACGGCTCGTACCGCAAATAAGTCTACGCTTGAATGACGGACGGCCAAACCCGTACCATACGTATCTGAACTAAAGCCCCCGGGGTGTAGCTCAGCCAGGCTAGAGCGCACGGTTCGGGACCGTGAGGTCGGCAGTTCAAATCTGCCCACCCCGACCAGACAAGATGAAAGGCGTCCCGCCAACGTCTATCCTGTTCCGTCCAACATGAGGTGTCCAGCATGAACTCGCCTACCGAAGGTGAAGAGGAAGTCCGTCTCACCCGACAGGGCGCCGAGCAGGCGATTGAGCTCGCGATCGAGAGCAAGTGGGAGGAAGCCGCCACCCTCAATCGCTCGATCCTGGAAGCCACGCCGGAAGACGTCGATACGTGGAACCGGCTCGGCAAGTCGCTACTGGAGCTCGGCCGCTACCGCGAGGCGCACGACGCCTACGCCAAGTCGATTGAACTCGACCCTGTCAACCAGATCGCCAAGCGCAATCTGGAGCGCCTCGAGGGGCTGCAAGATGCCGCGCCACGTCGCGAGGGCGTCGCCAAGGTTGCCCAGGACCTGTTTATCGAAGAGGTCGGCAAGTCCGGCACGACGGTCCTGCGAGCCGCGCCCCGCGAGCTGCTGGCGGCGCTGACGGCCGGCGACGAGGTCTATCTCAAGGCCGAGGAGGACGTGCTGCAGATTGCGAATGCCGGCGGCGACATCATCGGCTCCGTGGAGCCAAAACTTGGACTGCGCCTGCTGCGCCTGATCCAGGGAGGCAACCAGTACGCCGCGGCCGTCAAGAGCCTGGGCGACACCGATGTCGAGGTCATCATCAAAGAGACATTCCGCGATCCTTCACAGACGCGCCTCTCCTTCCCCGCTTCCGGCAGCACGGAGACGAGCCGCCCATACATCAAGGAGTCGTTGCTGCGCCTCAACGCCGACGATGACGATGACGAGGTCCTGGACGACGACGGCGATCACGAGGACTGGGACGGCGAGGCGAGCGACAGCGACGGTAACGTCAGCCTCGCGACGATTGAAGAGGCCGACTCCGATGACGACGAGGACGAGTAGCGACTGAATGCCGCCCCGAGTTGCCGTCGCGCGCTGGGAAGACATACCCGGAGAGCGTCTGCACAGCTACTGGGATCGTCTGCGTGAGGCCGGCCTCGATGTCGCTGACACGACCGGGCCCGGCGGCTCGCTAAAGAACTGCGCCGGCCTCGTCCTCACCGGCGGCATCGACATCGACCCCGCCCTTTACGGCGAGATGCGCCACCCCGAAGTCGACGAGATCAACCGCCCTCGGGACGACTTCGAGCTTTCGCTGCTGCGCGAAGCGCTCGAAGCCGACGTACCCGTCCTGGCGATCTGCCGCGGCCACGAGTTGCTCAACGTCTGCTTCGGCGGCTCCCTGCTGCAGCACGTCGAGGACAACTCCCATCGCTGGCAGGAAGACGAGCCGATCACGTCCAGCTTCCACGATGTCACCCTCATGCCAGACTCAAAGCTCTCGGCGATCTACGCCGCGGAGCGAATCCGCACGAACTCGCGCCACCACCAGGCTGTCACGCCGGACCGTGTCGCGAACGGCCTGCTCATCACCGGCATCTCGGACGACGGCATCGTCGAGGGTCTCGAGAGCACGGCGCACCACTGGGTCGTCGGCGTGCAATGGCACCCGGAGCGCCCGGAGCCGGAGATGCCCGGCTTCTCGGAGAGCAGCCGGCGGCTGTGGCGGGCGTTTGCGACAGCGATCACGGCCAGTTGACATCGTATTACGTACACGTATTACAATACTGAATGGCCGGGGACCCGATAGACCTCGATGTCGATTCTCTGGAATGGGACGAGCGTAACCTTACTCATGTTGCCGACCACGGTGTGACTCGGGACGAGGTTGAGGCCGTGCTGGCGAACGCGCCGCAGTTCTTCGCCGACCTGCCCGAGCGAAGCGGGACACACGTGATGATCGGTCCAGATGCCAATAACCGGTTTCTGTTTGTCGTGCTCGCGGAAACAGCGACCCGGAATGTTTGGCGCGTGATTACGGCCGACCGGTACGCGCGGCGGAGGGCGCTACGGCATTACAGGAGGAGCACATGACCAGACGCGAGACTGACGAGGAGATCATCGCTGAGTATGACAAGCTCCTTGCTGAGGGCCGGGAGATGGAAGGACTGGTGCCCGTGAAGGCGCGCGTGGCGAAGCCGGTGCGCGCCGTCTATTCGGTACGCATGAGCTCGCAAGAATTGACTCAGATCAGCAAAGCCGCCCGCCAGCGCGCCATGACGGTGTCCGATTTCATGCGACAGGCGTCTTTGGCCGCGGCCCGAGATGAGCTGGACCTGGAAGCCGGGCGCCAGGAAGCAGCCTTTCTGGCAGTGCGGGAGAAGGCACGCGAGTTGTACCAGGCGATGGAGGAGCTATAAGCCAACCCATCGCTGGGTCGTCGGCGTGCAGTGGCACCCGGAGCGTCCGGAGCCGGAGACGCCCGGCTTCGCCGACTCGAGCCACCTTCTGTGGGACGCCTTCGCGGCGGCGGTGAGATCGACCTCCAGGTAGTTCGAATCTGTACTCAGATGGCATGAAATGGTAAGATAGGGTTAACAATTCTTCTGCCTTGAACCGCCTCGATCGGCGGTCGTGTCCCAGGAAGTCCCGCTGATGACTACAACGCCATTCAACGCCGGCACCATCCGCCCCAAGAGCATCGAGGAGGAGATGCGCGTCTCCTACGTCGACTACGCGATGAGCGTCAACGTCGCCCGCGCCATCCCCGACGTCCGCGACGGCCTCAAGCCCGTGCAGCGCCGCATCCTCTACGCCATGTCGGAGCTCAACCTGGCCGCCGGCAACCCTTACAAGAAGTCCGCCACCGTGGTCGGCGAGGTCATGGGTAAGTACCACCCCCACGGCGACACGCCGATCTACGACTCGATGGTCCGCATGGCGCAGGACTTCGCGTTGCGCTACCAGCTCGTGGACGGCCAGGGCAACTTCGGCAGCGTCGACAATGACCCGCCCGCCGCCATGCGCTACACCGAGGCGCGCCTCACCGCCATCGCCTCCGAGATCCTCGCCGACATCGACAAGAACACAGTCGACTTCCAGCCCAACTTCAGCGACAGCCTCAACGAGCCCGTAGTCATGCCGGCGCGCGTGCCGAACTTGCTGATCAACGGCGCGTCCGGCATCGGCGTCAGCCTGGCTACCAACATCCCGCCTCACAACCTGGGCGAGATCTGCGACGCGCTTGCCCTGCTGCTTGAGAATCCCGACGTGACCACCGACGAGCTGACGGCCGTCGTAAAAGGCCCGGACTTCCCCACCGGCGGCATCATCTTCGGCCGCCAGGCGATCCGTCAGGCCTACAGCGACGGCCGTGGCCGCATCGTTGTCCGCGCCCGCACCCATGTTGAGGAGTCGCGCACCGGCAAGGCGCAGATCATCGTCACGGAGCTGCCCTACCAGGTGAACAAGGCCGCCCTCGTCGCCCGCATCGCCGAGTTGGTCAAGGCCCGCAAGATCGAAGGCATCAGCGACCTCCGCGACGAATCGGACCGCCACGGCATGCGCGTCGTCATTGAGCTGGGCCGCGGCGGCCAGGCGCGCAGCGTCCTCAACTCCCTCTACAAGCACACCAGCATGCAGACCGCCTTCGCCGTCAACATGCTGGCCCTGGTCGACCGCGAGCCGCGTACGATCCGCCTCAAGACCGCGCTGGAGCACTACGTTGACTTCCGCCGCGAGGTCATTCGCCGTCGCAGCGAGTTTGATCTCGAAAAGGCCCGCGAGCGAGCGCATATCCTCGAAGGCCTCGTCAAGGCGATCGAACAGCTCGACGCCGTAATCCAGGCGATCCGCTCCTCCGAGTCCGCCGAAGTCGCCCGCACGCGCCTGCAGCAGCCCCCCTTCGACCTCTCAGAGCGCCAGGCGCAGGCTGTCCTCGACATGCAGTTGCGCCGCCTGGCCGCACTCGAGCGCCAGAAGCTCGAAGACGAGTACGGCGAACTGATCCAGCAAATCAACTACCTGGAAGACCTCCTCGCCGACCCCAAGAAGATCGACTTCCTGATCAAAGAGGAAGCCGAGGAGATGAAGAAGCTGCACGGCGACGAGCGACGCACCCAGATCGTCGAGCAGGAGATTGAGAACTTCAGCGAAGAAGACCTCATCGCCCACCAGGAGATCGTCATCTCCCTGACCAACCGGGGTTACATCAAGCGCTTGCCGCTTGAGACGTACCGTCCGCAGCACCGTGGCGGCCGCGGCGTCACCGGCATGGGAGTGCGCGAGGCTGACACGATACGGCGCCTCATGGTCGCTGACACGCACGATAGCCTGCTCTTCTTCACGGACCGCGGGCGTGTCTTCCAGACGCGCGCCTACGACGTGCCCGACTCTTCCCGCCAGGCACGAGGCACACCGCTGGTCAACCTGATCGAGATGGATCCGGCCGAGCTAGTCACGGCTGTCGTGAGCACGACGAACTTCGACCAGGACTTCATGTTGCTCGCTACGAAGAAGGGCGAGATCAAGAAGACGCCGCTCAAGGAGTTCGAATCCGTCCGTCGCGCCGGGCTGATCGCCATGTCGCTGGAGAAGGACGACCAGCTGGTCTTCGCGCGCCTCTGCAAAGAAAACGACGACATCATGATGGTGTCGACCCAGGGCAAGGCGATCCGCTTCGGCGCCAACGAGCTGCGTGCCGCCTCCCGCATGAGCGGCGGTGTGCGCGGTATGCGTCTCCAGCCCAAGGACGATGAGATCGTCGCCCTCGAGACCGTAGAACCCGACGCGATGCTGCTAACCACCTCGGAGACCGGCCTCGGCAAGCGCACCAGCTTCGACGAGTACCCGAAGCACAGCCGGGGCGGTCAGGGCGTCATCACGCATAACGTGACGGAGCGCACCGGAAAGGTCGTCTCCGCGCGCGCCGTCTATCCCAACCATGAGCTGATCGTCATGTCGGAGAGCGGCATCGTCATGCGCACCAGCGTCGACAGCATCTCGATGATTGGACGCGCCGCCCAGGGCGTCCACGTCATGGGCGTCGGCCAGGGTGACCGCGTCGCCTGCGTCGCGACCATCGACCTCTCGAAGACGCCTGCGCCGGCCGAGATCAGAGCGAACACGATCGACGACCTGGCGCTGCAGCCCGAACCAGGCGACGAGAAACCGGCACGCCGCCGTCGCGCACCCAAAGCCGAAGCGGAGCCGACGGCCCCGAAAGCGTCGAAGCCTGCCACTCCAAAGAACGCCACGCCAAAGGCATCAAAGGACTCCAAGCCGGAGAACGGCTCCAACGGCCGCGGCCGCGCCAGGAAGTAACGCCGGCCGCACCTCGAACTGCCTTTTACGAGGACTAAGCGTGCCCTAGAATGAAGCGCGGGACGCAGGAGGAAGCTGATGCGCAAAGACATGATGGAAATCCTGGTTTGCCCGGTCTGCAAGGGCACCCTGACTTTGACCACCGATAAGGAAGAGAAGGACGAGATCGTCGCCGGGTCGCTGCACTGCGCCGCCTGCGACGAGACCTACCCGATCAAGGACTCGATCCCCAACCTGCTGCCGCCCGACCTGCGGCGCGCCATGGAGTCGAGCGCCACCTGATGAACCGCGCACAGAAGACCGGCGTCATCCTGATCGCCGCTGCAGCCCTCGAGATGCTGCTGTTCGTCTACGGTGCCCTGCGCCGTAGCTACCTCGCGATCGCGTTGCCGATGACGGCCGCCATGACCGCGCTCACGGCGCTGACGTTCTGGGTCGGCTACACGATGCTGACCCTGGAAGAAGAGCCCGACGAGGACGTCGTGGAGGCCGCCGCACAACCACCCGCGGAATAGACGCCAACTTCTCTCCGCCGTCCTCTCTCACTACCTCAGGTGCGCTCCGTGACGATCTGTGGTTCCCTTAAGCCATGCCACGCAATCGCCGCCGCAAGCACGGCTACCTCGACGAACCCGAACGGGCCACGCTGACCCTGACCGACATGGCCTACGAAGGTCACGCCATCGGCCGGCTGGACGACCTCGTGGTCTTCGCCGAGTACGGCGTACCCGGCGAAGAAGTGGTCGTCGAGATCTACCGCAAGACGCCCGGCTTCGCCAGCGCGCGCGTCGTCGAGGTGCTACAGGCGTCGCCTGACCGCGTCGAGGCGCCGTGCCAGTACTACGGCCTCTGCGGCGGCTGCCACTGGCAGCACATCAGCTACGAGCGCCAGCTTCAGCTCAAACGCCACGTCGTGCAGGAACAGCTGCGCCGCATCGGTAAATTCGAATCGCAGCCGGTCAACGAGACCGTGGGCGCGCAGGACCCCTGGGGCTACCGCAACCACCTGCGGCTCAGCGCCGGTCGCCTCGGCGACATCGGCTTCATGCGCCGCGGCAGCCACCGCTTCCTGCAGATCGACAAGTGCCTTATCGCCGACCCGAAGATCAACGACGCGATCGCGCTGCTGCAGGGCAAGGGCGCCGGCCTGCACCAGGTTGAACTGCGCGCCGGCGTCAACACCGGCGACCTCATCGTGCAGCCCGACATGACAGACCGCGAGCCGCTGGCCCCGCCTGGGAGCAAGGTCTACCGCGATGCGCTGCTCGGCCGCGAGTTTCAGATTTCTGCTCCGTCCTTCTTCCAGTCGAATACGCGGCAGGCAGAGCGCCTGGCCGATCTCGTCCGCGAGAAGCTGGACCCGCAGCCAGACGAACTGCTGCTCGACGCCTACGCCGGCGTCGGCACCTTTGCGGCCCTGTTCGCGGCAGACGTGCGCGCGGTCATTAGCATCGAAGAGTCGCCCGCCGCGGTGGCGGACGCGGCCGTGAACCTGGCGGACCTGCCCAACGTCCGCTTCATCGAAGGCAAGGTCGAGGCCGTGCTGCCCGACTTGCGGGAGAAGCCCGACGCCGTGATCCTCGACCCGTCCCGCGTCGGTTGCCACCCCGGCGTGCTCGACGCCATCGTCCGTTTGGCCCCGCGCAAGCTGGTCTACGTCTCCTGCGACCCCTCGACGCTGGCGCGCGACCTGCGCCTGCTGGTCGACGGCGGCTTCGATCTCCTGGACGTGACGCCGCTCGACATGTTCCCGCAGACCTACCACATCGAATGCGTCGCCAACCTGCGCCTCAAAACATGAGGTTCGTCCTCGCCTCCGGCTCACCACGCCGCAGCGACCTCCTGACCCGCCTCGGTTTCGATTTCGAGGTCGTCCCGTCCACCGTGGACGAGGAGTCCTTCGTCGACGGGCGGCCGGCAGCGCTGGTGCGGCGTATCGCGCGGGCCAAAGCGGAAGACGTGGCGTCCCGCGAGACCGACGCCGTCGTCCTCGCGGCCGACACGATCGTCGTCCTCCGCGGCGATGTCCTGAACAAGCCCCGCGACGCCGGCGAAGCACGCGAGATGCTCACCTGCCTGCGGGGCCGCTGGCATCGCGTGATCACGGCCGTCTGCGTCAAGGCGCCGGGAAAGAGGCTGCGCATTGGGCACGTCGTGACACGCGTCCGGATCCGGCCGTACGAGATGCACGCTATCGAGACCTCGATCGCGCGTGGCGAGCCCTTCGACAAGGCCGGCGGCTACGCCATCCAGGACCCGGATCTCGCGCCCGTCGAGTCCTACCAGGGCTGCTACTGCAACGTCATGGGCCTGCCGCTGTGGACGTCATCAGGAATGCTGCACTCTGCCGGCGTAACGCCGTCGAGAGTTGGCGACATGCCGCCTGGCTGCGACGCCTGTCCGCTTTCTGCCTCTGCCGTATAGTGACGCCATGCTGAGCAAGAGCGGCATCAAGGTCGGCATCGCGCTGCCTCAGGGCTTCCGTGACGGAGCCATTGACCTCGCCCTCGTTCGCGAATACGCGCTGGCGGCCGAAGCGGCAGGCTTCGACGACCTCTGGACGATGGAGCAGATCACCGGTCGCCACGCTTTCCTGGAGCCGGTGACGCTGCTCGCCTATCTGTCTTCGATCACACAGCACATTCGCCTCGGCACTGCCGTCCTCGTCACCAACCTGCGCAACCCGATCCAGCTCGCCAAGGCGGTTGGCACCGTCGACCACCTCAGCGGCGGGCGGCTGACCCTGGGCATCGGCCTCGGCACCAACACCCGCATGTACGGCGCCTACGGTCTGCCCGGCGATCGACGCGTCGCGCGCTTCGTCGAGAGTATCAGCGTGATGAAAGCGCTATGGACACAGGAGAGCGCCACGCTCGAAGGCGACTACTGGCAGCTCGCAGGCGTCCCGATGGAGCCGAAGCCGGTGCAGAAGCCGCACCCGCCGCTCTGGTTCGGCGCCCATACCGAGGCGGCCCAGCAGCGCGCCATTCGCCACGGCGACGGTTGGATGGGCGCCGGCTCCACCGACCTCGAGGAGTTCTTCGTCGAGCTGGACCGCGTGAAGCGGCTCTTGGCCGAGGCCGGGCGCGACGCATCCAGCTTCCCCCTCTCGAAACGCGTCTACCTCTCCATCGACGACGACGAGGCGAAGGCCCGGGAGCGCATGGACCAGCAGCTTGGCGACTTCTACGGCACGCTCGGCATGCGGCTGGACGACATCTCCTGGGCCATCTGTGGCCCCGCGTCGAAGGTCCTCGAAGCACTGCACCGCATGCGCGAAGCCGGGCTGACCCACCTCATGCTCCACCCCGCGCCGCTAGACATGCGCCACCTCGACCTGATCGCGACCCAGATAGCCCCCGAACTCTAATACAAGTTTAACAATTCTGTTATCAAGTCTATTGACATCATACCTCCAAACAGTAGAATGTACTGTGTAATCGATGATTCTGCTAGGGAGGAAGCCACGATGACCAACCAAACCAATAAACTCCTGCTCCGCGCCTGCCCCCGCTGCCATGGCGACCTCTTCCCTGACCGCGAGGACGAGGAGCTCTTGGCCTGTCTGCAATGCGGCCGGCGCATGCTCGAGTCGCAGCTGTTGACCACGGTCGCCCCGGCGCCCCAGCCACAGCTCGCGACCGCGGCCTGACCAGAAGAACTCGCTGACCCACGGGGAGGGGCGAGCCGTTTGGCTCGCCCCTCTCTTCTTATCCAAACCCCATCTCGCCATCGAGTCGCGGCAGCCTTGCGTCCTCACGCAATGAGTTGCTTGCTGCAGACGCCTGCCGTACGATCTGCGCGCCCCTGCCTCTCACCGGAGGCCGACCTGCAAAAGCTCAGAAAGGTTCCTGCATGAACGCGCAAGACCTGCATCAGATAAGCCTGACCGTCAACGGCCAGCAGCATAACGTCAGCGTCCCGGCGCGACGCACGCTGGTCGATATGCTGCGCTACGACATTGCGCTGACCGGCACCAAGGAAGCCTGCAGCGTCGGCGTCTGCGGCGCATGCACCGTGCTGATGGACGGCCACATCGTCGCTTCTTGCATCACGCTCGCCGTCCAGGCCGACGGCGCCGAGATCACGACGATCGAAGGCATCGGTACGCCGGAGCACCTCAGCCCCGTGCAGCAGGCCTTCATCGATTGTGGCGGCTTCCAGTGCGGCATCTGCACGCCGGGCCAGATCGTCGCCGCCACAGCGCTCCTCAACGAAAACGCCAAGCCCAGCGAGGACGAGATCAAAGAGTGGCTCATGGGCAACCTCTGCCGCTGCACCGGCTACTACCAGATCATCGACTCCGTGAAGAAGGCGTCCGGCCAGCCCGTAGAGCCCACTCCGGGCACCCACTAGGCGAGGAGAAAAGATGCGCGACTTCTACTTCCACTCGCCTGCAACGCTCGACGAAGCGCTGACACTGCTCGACGAGCACCAGGACGACGGCCGGCCCATGGCCGGCGGCACCGCGCTCATCGTGCTCATGAAGCAGTCGCTGGTCGACGCCGACCACATCATCAGCCTGGGCCGCGTCCCGGGTCTCAGCGGCATCCGCCAGGAGGCAGACGGCCTGCACATCGGCGGCCTGACGCACCACCGCGAGGTCGAGACCTCGGCCCTGGTCAAGCAACACGCGCCACTCCTGAGTGACGTCTACAGCTCCGTCGCCACGATCCGTATCCGCAACGTCGCGACCGTCGCCGGTGGCATCGCCCACGCCGACCCGGCGCAGGACCCGCCGCCCGGGCTCATCGCGCTCAACGCCAGCGTCAAGCTGGTCTCGAAGCACGGTGAGCGCACCCTGCCGATCACCGACGTGTTCCAGGACTACTACGAGACCGCGATCCAGCCCGGCGAGCTGCTCACCGAGGTCATCATCCCGACGCTTCCCGCCTCGACAAAGACCGCCTACCTCAAGTTTCTACCCCGCACCGCGGACGACTACGCCACCGTGGCCGTCGCCGCGCGTGGCGAAGTCGATAACGGCACCGTGCGCAATCTTCGCGTCGCGCTTGCCGCCGCCGCCTCGACCCCGGTACACGCCACCGCCGTCGAGCAAGCCCTCGAGGGCCAACAGGCGACCGCGGACAACATCCGCCGCGCCGCTGAGGCTGTCGCCGACCAGGTCGACCCGCTGGACGACTTCCGAGGCAGCCCGGACTACAAGCGCGACATGGCCGTCGTCTTCACCCGCCGCGCCCTGGAGCGCATCCTCCTGTAACGCTGAACCCAGGCAGGGTTCTCAGGGGCGCAGCCCATGCGCGGGGGGTCTGGGGGGTGTCCCCCAGTCTCTATCTAATTAGAGGCGGAGCAGACCGAGAGGGATGCGCAGCCTCCGCGCCGATCGGAGTAAGCCGTGCGATTCGAACACAAAGTCACCGTAGACGCCCCCCGGACGAAGGTACGCGAGTTTCTCGACGACTTCTCGAAGGCCGCCTACTGCGTCCCGGGCCTGCAGGACCTCAAGGAGCTCGGCAACGACGAGTTCGAAGGCACGATCCGCGTCCGCATCGGGCCGCTGGGCCTCAACGTCGGTGGCCACGCCAGGGTTGAGCGCGCCGCCGACGGCAACTGGCGCGTCAAAGGCGACGGCCGCGACCGCCGCGTCGGCACCAGCATGACGGCCGACGTCGAGGCAAAGCTCAACGAGGTCGGCGAGTCGCAGACAGAGGTCGAGCTCATCGCCGACGTCAACTTCGCCGGCCGTCTCGCGGAGCTCGGCCAGCCGCTGATCAAGCGCAAGGCAGACTCCTTCGTCGGCGATT
>Ga0214471_10002415_pt1 | contig 14652 bp, 21 predicted proteins | sample RVTome_5_FD_207665 | JGI IMG/M metagenome (GOLD analysis project Ga0214471, IMG submission 207665) | Soil microbial communities from uranium-contaminated site in the Upper Colorado River Basin, Wyoming, United States - RVT142D155 | ecosystem: Environmental > Terrestrial > Soil > Contaminated >... | reverse complement strand
AGAAGTATAGCTTATTGATAAGAAAAAGGAGGGAGAAAAAGCCTCCTTAGGCTACGTCGAAGACGTGCTCTACCTCACCTATACATTCTGTGCCGGGAGGAGGATTGTCGGGCTCATCGACGAGGAGATGGAATTCCACAGTCGCAACAGAAAATATCTCCGAAACTCCAGTTGCCTTTATCATTACGTTTGTGCCAGCTATAATCAGTGGCCGTTCGGATTCAACATCGATACCCTGTATGCAGCTACCGTCCACAAAAATCCTCTCTGCATGCCACTCAGGCAAGTCCGTAGAATGTGGTTCTTGATGGCCGTTGATTGCCCAGACTCCGTTATCTGTCGCAAAGACGTATGCAAATCCGACATGGGGCTCCGTTGGGAGGGTCCGAGCTGCCTTTCCGTAAACCTGGACAAAAATCATGTCTCCATCTTTGATTCCATAGGTTTTGATGTCAAAATTCGAATCAGATGTTCCAACAATGTCTCCTTTGGGGTCGATGGCCGGCTGCGCAAGGACAGCCGCGGGTGCGAATGTTGTGGCTATCAGAAGTAACATTCCGACACTTGGTGCCAGAACGCTAGCTAATCTCATTTTAGTTGTGCGAGATCGCATATGAAGTAAGTAGGAGGCCCCTAGCTTCTTAACCTTTCATGTCAAAACAATTACAAAGTACACAAATTAGCCTTATTTTGTCGGGGACCTGTAGTAATAATGTCGGAATTATAGAATTTTATTCTATTATAGTAATACACTATTATCGAAATCTTGTCGCATGTAATCTTGGCATCATCAAGAATTACCGAAATCCACTCCGCTTTAGCTTTTCCTATGACCAACCCCGGAAATCGTGATGCTAAACGTCAGACTATGTCACTGACATCACCTAGATGATGATAAAGTCGGTTACTGGTCAGTCCGCTTCAGAGTGGAGTGGCAACAAGAAAGAGAGAAAGATTTGCGCTACTGCTCTACATCGTCGTTATCCAGATGCCCTGCCTATAATGCAGCTTAGAACCTTTTCTTCTTGTACTGTCCAATTAGATTGGTCAATGCTTCAGCCGTATCGCCTGGCAGGCCGGTAGATGGTTGGGCAATGTTAGCCTCGTTAGAAGCATCTTCCAGAATGTTATCATGATCATCATTATCTTCATTATCTTGCGCCGACGAAGGGTCCTTGTCAGCCTGAGGCTGTCGGTCTTTTTGGATCAGCTGGCTGTATTTTTCAACTACCTTATGATACCCCTCCATCACATCGAGGCAATCGCTACAAATCATGATGTTCTCCTTGATCTTCTTGACATGATGTTCAGTGAGCAGTTTGTCTTTCTTGCAACACAGGCATAACCCTAGTCCCACCATATGCACTAGGATAGGGAAGATGAGCTATAAAAAAAGAAGCAAGTGTGAGTTTCCGACATCTTGTTTGTTTATTAATGAGTGAGGGGAGGTGAGGGCGATTGTTGCAGGCAGCCAGGACCTCACTTAGCAGGCCCTGGCTAGTCCCTGACTTCACAATCTAGAGCGTATGCTGGGCTATCCTGTGCTCTCCTGCGCGATATCTGGCCGCGTCAGAAGACGCTTTCTCCCAGTTGGACTCACTCAACTCCAATTCCTTAAAAATCTTATAGTAGCCCCACATACAAGGACTGATGGGTAAAAAGGCTCGTTACAGGGCACGCCAGCCCGACGTATCTGAAGATCCTAACAGGGCACGCCAGCAGCCCGACGTATCTGAAGATCCTAACAGGGCACGCCAGCAGCCCGACGTATCTGAAGATCCTAACAGGGCCAAAATAGCAAGGGGTTTGGCAGCCGACTATGACAAAGCTGGCAAGTCTGGCGCCGGAGCCTTTGCTGAAATCTGTCACCATTATACAGATTTATGTAAAGCAGAGATATCGTATATTCAGAAATCTATGGAAATGATTGACAATACCTACTTTGAATTCCTTAATATCGGGCACAAGGAATTCATGAAAAAGTATCACAACAAGAGTTAGGTATCACTAGAACCGTGCAGCTACACCGCGAGTTGTCACTCGCCTCCAATCTGAACCGCCGAGCAGGACATCTTGCCTTGGGCCTGGGCTCCCTTCCTCATGATTCCGGCTTTCGCCCTGCAAAAGGACCACATTTGTCATAATCGGCTTCAAAACTGGGAATATTACTCGCATATTAAGTGGCAGGCTGGGCACGCTTGTTATCTATCGTGAAACATGGATAAGTTCTGGTATGAAAGTACCTTTGGAAAAGACAGAAGAAAATCAGTGTATCATTGCCACGCTTTTGGAGGGATGTGGGGGTCAAATTCAATGGAAATCATGACGGGTCAATCACGACAGGATGGTAACATCTCTAGGAACGAGCTTGTAGAGGAACTGTCAGACCCAGTGGAAGAGAAGGGTGAGTGTGGTCCTAGCAGGGCAAGAATAGCAAAGGGTTTAGCAGCCGAATATTACAAATCAGAAGACTCTGGCGTCGGAGCCTTTGCTGAAGTGTGCCACCGTTGGACATATGAACGCAAAGCAGAGATATCGTATATCCAGAAATCTATGGAAATGATTGATGATACCTACTTTGAATATCTCAATCTGGGCCATGAAGAATTCATGAAAAAGTATTACATGAAAAGATAGATACTCACTCTAGGTATTGTGCAGCTTAACTGAATGCAGAGTCGTTCATGGGACGGCCAGCGGGAAAACCTCCCGGCGTTAGCAGTGGTTAGTTCACCTGTCGATAAAAGGAATTAACATGCCCGACTGCATCATCTTTGGATCCGCAGCCGAACAGGCCCCCAATATGGACTTGTGGAAGTTCTTTTTCCAGATACGGTTGGTGGCATGCAACACTTGCACTCTTGTGGATATCAAAACTCGGGTGTAGCTGGTCCTACCTCATCATACTAAAATCATGAGGTGGACATGAGAGCATGACATTCGCCCCCCCCGCCCCGCGACCTCAAGCAATTTCTCAAGATGGACCCGGACGGCACCGCCCTTCCAGACAAATCATCTCGCAGATGCCAGGGCGGTGTGCGTGAATGTTACACGCTGATGCATATACCCACCCGGGTATTACCGAGTTTGATGGGAAGTCATGTATCGCCAAGAAAGAAGCTGTCTTCCGTTGCTTGGGGCATCGCCGCAGTCGTCCTCGGACTAGTCTTCATCGTTGTCGGAACTGTCCGGCAGGCAGCCTAATCAGCTTTTCAAGTGACGCCCTTGCCTGCAAAAGGAAGAGGAAGTGGAAGGACAGGAAGAAGAAGAAGAAGAAGAAGAAGTACGGCAGCGAATACTCATTCACTCCAACAGCAAAGGTAGCTGTGAAGATTCCTCATCCTATTCCTTACCTCCTTCGTGAGTTCATTATGTGCTTGCTGTGAGCTAGCGTCCCGCTGTCTATTCCAAACACTATTCCTATCATCCTGTCTGGAAGGTGTTTGTCAACCCTGCCCCGACGTCGTGCATCTTCGTGCACTATTGATACGACGCCGCAGGCAACAGCATTTGCCTCGGAACCCATCAAACCCGCGCCTCCTTCCGTTTCCATACTGGTCGACATTTCCAAGCACTTTGCTCTTACAAAAGACGGTAGCTTCAATTTGTCGCACAGTTTGTTGATACCCTCATCAACTTTCGCCAACGCAGAATTATTGCCTTGTGACATGATGGAGTGTGTATTACGCGCCTATTAAACGTGCGAAATTGTGGCCACCAAAAGGGCGGGTTTAATAGTCGTCATGCCGTAACAATGTATGTTTTGTCTGCAATTGAACAACAGTTATCCGTCAGCGAACGACAAGAGGTACTGTCTCGTCTTGCAAGCTACCAAATCCCTCTTCAGATCCTGGAACTTGTAGCAGATGAGTGCCATTGCAGCGAAGTCATCGCAGGCAGAAGGGAAACGCATGGAAGAACGAATTCATCCTCATTGGTAGCTGGATTGAACGACCAATCGTTGATCCGACTCAGGCAGATATTCCTTGACTGCAAGGACTCCCTTTCCAGTTTCAGGTTTGCGGTTTTCCTCTCTTCGAAATTTACTCCTTTTTCGTACAAGTTTGTAATAGCCAAAAAGGTTCGTGGCAAGTCGAAACTTGAATACGCTCTAGATGTCTGTGTCTACAGCCGCGCTACAGAAGACTTGGTGGCGATAGGGATACAAAATAACGACACTGAAAAGAGAACATCCGATGAAAAGTCCCTGCGTAAATTCCTTACTACAATCGGAGATATCGTGGCGGAGCATCCGAGCGTTCGCATCGCATATTATGCATCCTCATACGGATATGGTCTCGATCCATCGCGCTTTGAGACAGGCATCAAGAAAGCCGACACTGATGCTAAAGTGGAAATCAAATTCTTGGAATTTCGCGATGGGTTGTACTCGGGCCCGCGACGAACCTTGCACCGTTCCTGATCCTGGACGTGGCCTTGAGGCTTGAACGGGTACTGTCTGATGTGCAGAACGGACCCTAAATTGACATCGGCCTTGAACTCCGGGATTTGGTTTCTATCCTTATTTTCTTGTACTGTATCTTGCAGTAATCATGAAAGTGTGTGACGTCATCCGTTCGTCCGCATTTCAGGCAGTTCCATATCACGTATTCCTGACAAATCATACATATCGCTGTCGGCATTAGATATTCTCCACATGCGCGGCATGAAATTTTGTGACTCATTGTTATAATCCTCTAATTATTATGAAAGACAATGTAAATCTTATACCTAGCGTATATGAATATTGTGCATCATTGTTCTTTACAAAATACACCGTATCCATCACGATTGATAGGTACATGATTCACTAGAGACTAGCTCTATTACGCTGATACTTAGAACCATGTAAGTTTCATAATATGACTACAAAATCTTAATACGATTGATGCAGTTTCATGAAACATGCGCAGAGCCTTTGTAGCCGTTACGCTCTTGATCTTAGCGGCTCCTCTGGCTAATGCTCAAGCGCAACTGCCAGACCCGGGGATTCTACCAGATAACCCGTTTTATGGGCTGAAGAGGTTCTTTGAAGAACTAGGCACTACCTTTACATTTGGAGAAGACGTCAGAGCGATCAGAGCGCTTGAACTTGCAGAATTGAGGTTAGCAGAGACTCGAGCCGTCTCTGAGATGGGCAGGCCGGAGTTCGTGGAAGACCTGGCCGAAGATTACGAAAAAGAGATAGGGAATTCTAACAAGGCCGTCGCTTCAATTTCTGATCCCGAAAGACGTAAGGCCGTCTCTGAATGGGTTGCCAAGAAAACTTCCAGCTACCTTGACGTACTTGACAGTGTGGAAGATACTGCTCCTGAACAGGCTAGGTCGGCAATAGCGGCGGCAAAAGAAAGATTCGTGAAGGGCAACATGGAGGCGTTGAGAACCCTTGCTACGGAAGACCCTGAAAAAGCAGCCGAAATAGCCATGCAGGTCGCGCAAGGGAGGGCTGAAAACGCCAGAGCTGCAGCGGAGAGAGGAGACGACTTGATGGCTGTTGAGGCTGCAAAAGAGTACATGGAGTACGAACGTTTTGGAGATGAGATATCTGAAATAGCGCAGAATGCAGGAAAGGACCCGTCGAAGGTGAAGGAGCTGGTCGCAGAATCTACTTCGGTGAACACATCCGTTCTTGAAGAAGTGAAGGAAAAAGTCCGGGAGGATGCGAGATCATCAATAGAAAAGACGATGGGAGAGTCAAGGAAAGTAAGAGAGGGGACTCGAGGCGATCAGGAAAGAGGGAGTAATTCTGAGCATGATTCTGTTGAACAAGATGAAGAAACCGACGACAAATGAGAAGAAAACGAACGGGGCTCGCAACCTAGAGCGCCAGCAGGAAGACCATGGGATGCTTTTTCGGTAGAATGCAGTAGTAGTACAGATGTCGTAGTAGTAGTAGTAAAGTAGTAGTAAAGTAGTAGTAAAGTAGAAGTAAAGACATGCAAAGTCCGAGCGTGCGTTGTTCCACTAGTTTTCTTTACTACATCAGTCCGTTTCCCTGATCTTGATTTAATAACATAACATGACCAGGATTCCTCTCCTCCGACGTTTCATCAAAGAAAGAGATCCTCACGTAGCCGCTTCATTAGAGACTATTCTTGGAGGCTATTGAGCACAGATTCAAACGAAGAGTAAGGGTGTGCGCCTACCAGCTTTACAGGCTCTTTTCCTTCGGCAATGATGAGAAAAGTCGGAGTAGCGTTAAGTCCCAGCTTTTGGGCGAGGTCATAGTTGTCCTTAATCTTGCCGGCATACTTGTGTGATCCCAGGCATTCGTTAAAGTCATCCATGTTTGCTACACCCACATTGGCAGCGAATTGCTTGAGGCTATCTGTTGACACCCACTCTATTCCTTCTTCCTTCTGGTTATCGTACAGCTCGTCGTGATACTGCCAGAACTTGCCCTGCTCTCCTGCACAGTATGCTGCTTCTGATGCAAAGGTCGACCCCCTAGTCGGCTTTAGAATGTAATCATTGATGTTATAGTCTTTGAATATGAACTTCGCCTTACCCGCATTAACGATATCCGACATCAGCTGGTCTTTGGTGGCCTCATGGAACCTGTCACAAGAGTTACACTGGTAGTCACCAAATTCAACTATTGTGATGTTGACCTCTGGATCGCTTCCAAGGGCGTAGGCTCCAGGCGTCGTTGGAGCTAACGCCTGCTCGACAAGCGCCGCGCCAAAGTCATTGGCGACAAGTCTGTTAGTTACTCCTCCTGACGCATATATCGCCACACCCAGAATAGCCGCTATACCACCAATAACTCCGACTAGAACAATCAGTGTGCTTTTCTTTCGAACCGGGGCCTTTTCCTTCGCTAATCCACTCTTTCTCTTCCTGGTCAATTCAGTATTAAAAACCGATAATTTTTCTGATATAAAAACGATGGCGCCAAAAGGGAAGGCCTCATTGGCAAGATTGTAAGCACGCAAAGAAAGTATGTAGGGGTTCAAAATACAAAAATTGTATGCGTATGCGCATGGGTGTTCCAATGTAGGTATTGCCGATTTAATGAAACCTTACTTTTTGCCGGGAAGGAAGAATCTGGTGGGTTTGGGAATAATCACGGTCTCCTCCGTGTCGAACTCTTTATCGACTGACTCTCGTATCTTTGTGACAAGTTCGTGAACTTTCTCAAGCGTCATTGTTTCATCGAGAGCGACATGGACCTGAGCAGAGAACGCATGTCCGAGAGGTCTTATGCGCACCGCTTCTACGGCGACGTTGAATTTCAATCTTACATGCGAGCTTATTTCTTCCTGCAATTTTGGATTCATTACTGCATCAACGAGAACAAGTGCTGATTCCTTGATCGCAGTGTATGCCATATAGAAGATATAGCCTGCGATCATGATGCTCCCGATTGCGTCCATGTATGGGACGCCAAAGTATCCGGCCAGAACGGTGCTAAACCCAACAAACGAAGCGGTCCCATCCTTGATCGAGTTCTTTGCATCCAAATTCAGAGAGATCAGGTCGTATTTCTTTGCGATTTTCCTCACTTTGAAGGCCCTGTGAAGGGATAGGCTACCTGCTGCCACCAGAGTTATCATGGTTATCTCTGGGTTTATGACTTCGACAGGATGAAGTATTCTCTCATAGGCGTGGTAGATTATGAAAGCGCCCAAGATGACTATGACGACCGCCGCCACAAACGCGGCAAAGCTTTCAATCTTGGTATATCCATACGGGAACCATTTGCTTTTTGGCTTGTGAAGCATTCCGATGCCAATCCACACGATGAATGAAACAAGAGCGTCAGCCATCGAATCGAGGCCATCAGCGACGAGGGTCAGGCTACCTGTGAGGGTAGAAACGGCGAGTTCCCCAACGCCTATGCCCAAAAGCGTCCAGACAGAGACCAATGCGGCGCGTCTTCCTTCTTCGAATAGCTTGGATTTATCCAATAATTGACCGTTATTGAGGAGGCGGTTTGTCCCCCTAATTATCCTTTACAGGATTCACGCTACCACTATCATGAATATTCCAAAGAGCACGCCGAGTATTCCCAAGAGGCGATTTATGGCGGAGGCGATGGCCATTCCAACTGCACCCAAGACGGCAATCCACACTGCCCCTTCGTAGATTGCAATAGGACCAAGATACCCAATTACATTAGGATTGATTTCAAGCAGATAGTTCTCCCCGTTCGCCTGGACTGCAATCCCAAGAAAGACTGCTGTGCCGATTGAGAAAATAATTGAAAAAGAGCGGGCGCCGCCTTTTGACATGAACGCGATGGAACTACCGAAAGCGGTTCTAATGCCGAATCCCTTCCGCAATTCTCGCCTTTGTTTTACTGGATCCTGTACATAAGGCTTCTTCCACTCGGGCGCCCGCTTCCAGGCGATGTCATACTCGTCGGCCTTCGATGGCATTAGCTAGTTTAGACAACTACATAGAAAGCGAGGAGCGTAACGTTCGATACTGTTACCCATGTGAGCAAGAGATTTCATCGAAACGACTCTTCATCGCCCGATAACTTGACAGTGTCATGACTTGGAAGCGGCACATGACATTGACGGATTTACACTGGAACATTTACACTGGAGCATTTACGCTGGGTCACAAGTAGAACGGAACAAACTCATAACACCTGCATCCCTCGTTGAGAGGAAAGACATACAGATTGCGCTTTGGCCACTAGAGTGGTCCTGGGGCTGTAGGCAAAAGAAATCCTATGATCGTTGCCGCTATCCATACTATTACCGCAATCACAATCGCTCTAAGCCAGCCTATGTCGTAAAGTGCTCGTAGAGCCAGCAGCCAGACAATTCCGCCTACAATAGCGGCCAGCCACCCCCTTTCCAGCAAGAAGTAGATTATTGAATAAACAACCGCGCCAACAATGGCAGTTGCGAAGGCTCTTCCTATTCCTTCCTTCTGACCTAGCAGTTTTGTTGCGACGAAGATAACTATGGTTGAAACTATCAAGCCTGCGATAAAAGTGATAACGGATATCAGTTCGTTCGCCATGTTAGAACTAATGCTCCAAAATCAGAGTGAGTGAGTGAGTGGGTGGGTGGGTATACAAGATTAGATGCCCCTGCAGTCCTATTCCCATTCCCATTCCTATGCCCACTTCCTAGAATGGTGCTGTCCTGCCGCCAATCCTCTTCATTACTGCAAGAGAGGCGATCACTGATGCGATGGCAACAGCTACCACTACACCAGTAACCGGAAATTCCGGAACCACATTTGTCCCAGCCACTTCAACTCTGTGGATGCTATGTTTGTAGTTGATTTCAAGTGTAGTTTCTGCATCGGTATCGGACTTTAGCAGAACGTCTTGTTCAAGCATTATATTCTGGTCCATCAAAACCGTCACTTCTCCGCTCAAGAGTTTCTTTGGTATCTTGATTTCTGTTACTCCTGTAGTGCCCGCATCTCCTTCCACAAAGAACGAAATCATCTTTTCCTGTTGCTTGAGTTGCAAGTCGCTGATTCCGGAATTACTTGCTATCTGGACCGCGAAATTCTCACCCTCGACGCTCAGTGGATGTTCACTCGGAATTGCTACTACAAATTGCATTGATGATCGCAAAGTAGCGGATGTGATTGCATTCACTATACCTAATGCATCTGCCTCAACCTCTATTCTGACTTCCACCGTGTAGGTGCCTGGATTAGCGCTATCCAACAGCTTGAACTTTGTCGCGTATGCTCCATCTCCCTCTATTGTTGCATCTTCACGTGCGACGATGTTTCCTCCTCCGTCTTTGACGTCAATCTTGACCAGCTTTATGCTCTCCACTCTTTCAACCAGCTCGGTCCATACAGACCCCTGAACAGCAACTTCCTCGCCTGCCCTGTACAGGTGGTACTGAAGTCCCACGGTCACAGGCGTGTTTATCTGGGGTGCTTCGACTTCGTAAAAGGACTTGTAGGAAGTGTTGACCTGGGTATTCGCTTCAACAGATGATGAAGTTCCAGAGCTGGAGTCTTGCGCTGCTGCAGGAGCTGTCATCGCAAGAATCGCTGAAGTAGCCAGAATCAATATGGTAGCAAATACGCTCGCTTTATTGAAAACAGAATTTCTATCACCAAATGTCATTACTTAAAGTTGGTTTCAAAGATATTTAAGGTTGTTCGATAAATGCCTGCAGAGCAAGACTCTAGAAAGGACAATGCGCGCTAATAAGACCAGGCCTAATCAGTAAGACATGTCATTAACTGACTTGAGGGATGTTGTGCATAGGAGAGCCCTGAACTGCCTCTTTGCAAACAGGACATTCCGCAAGACCCGCGTAGAAGGCGGCAGCATGCACCGACTCGGCGTCGTTCGCATGCAATGCGCCAAGGACCGCCTCGTTCTTATGATAAATTTGTAACATCGCGACTTGGAGGCGCGCGTTAAATGCAGGATGCTGATTGCTCATTATTGACTTGTTCTTGTGAAAGGGGAGGTAGTATGATATAGGCGCAGCTGGTGATTTCATGGCCGAAATTCCTCTGGATGACATCCGCAAGAAGAAGGGAGGAACAACGGGCATATGCGAAGCTAATCTCGACAATGAGCCCCGCTCGGGTAATCTTGCCATGATTTGGCATGGGTTTTGGTTTTGGTTTTGGGAAACAAGCAAGAAGAACATCTGGTCATACTCGCTGATGAGGCAGAAGGTGATAGAGCCTCAAACAAGAGTACTGATTTTACGGGTACTGTGAATTGTTATCCGCACCTCTTCTCAAGACAAGCTCCCGTTGAACTCTGGTATGTACATACCCAGACCTTCCCAACACGTAACATGTATCGAGCAGAGTTGAAAGTAAGTAAGTATCATGATCGCGATCAGTTAAGTAAGTCTAGATCCGCAGCCACCACAGAAATTCGTTCCAAACGGACTCTGAGCCCCACATTTCTGACACATTAGCAAGGATAGTGAAGCGCCGCAATTGTTGCAGAATTTCCCTTCTCCCGCTGGTTTTCCACACTGCGGACATAAAGTCTGTTTACTCTCGATGTTGCCTGTAAAGACCTGAGTATTTTCCGCCTTTTCCCTGATATCCCTGACCATTTTACCGGCTTTGGCGGCAGCGACTTCGACACTCTCTCTGGGTGCATCTTGTACACACAGGCCTTGCTGTTCATTCCAGTCGTTTTCACACACATATTTTCTGCATTTAGGACATCTCTGAAAATGACCCTTGGCCTCATTCTGGGCAGTTTCAAAAGCAGCTTCGTGTTCCTTATGCCATTCAGGCGTCATGCCGCGAAATTTTTCAGAATACGCATCGGCGCCACGTCCTACGTTGTGCCCAATTCCAGAACCCAGCAGAGAGCTCCCGATGGAAGCTGCGTTTCCCAGCCCCCGGAAGAACCCTGCTTTCTTGTGGGCCTTTGACTCTTGGAATTGTGTATTGTAGCCGTCGCCGCACACGTCGCAATTAAATGTGAACTTGAATCCGACCTCGTTACTATTGTCAACGAAGTTCCTTGTGAATGGCTGCAATTCTGTTCACCATTTGAGGGGTTTGCCACATTTTATACATTTCTCTGGACCCGGCATCTGTTCCATCTTGCATTTCGGATTTCCGCATACCACAAGCAGCCGGTTGTTGCAAAAGCTGCAATAGTTTTCCAAGAACGTCCTTTTCCCACAGCTTGGACACGAAATTTCCAACGATAAACCGCAATTACTGCATTTGCTCCATCCCTTTACGATTGGATTTTGGCATTTCGGACACCTCAAGGGTCCGACCGGGTTAACTCTTCCACATGATGGACAGACCTTTGAATCAGGAGGGTTCAGCTGGTTGCAATACCTGCAGGGGTGCTTATACCCGGACATGGGAAGAAACCAACACTCCTTCAGCGCTAGATTTTATACAATCACTCGGAATCACACACATTCGAATTAGAGCTTCATCCTGAATTTATAAGACTTTCCGTGAAAAGGGCCCGCATGTGCACATGACGTAAATAACGAGATATGGTGGGATTGCTTGGATAATGATTAAACAACATAACGATTGTGAATACCAGAAAGATGCAGAAAAAATGAGGACAGAAAGAAAGAAAGAAAGAAAGAGCGAAAGAAGAAGGATCGCTCCTACTTCTTCATGCTTTCTCCTGCCTTCTTGAGGTCTTCTAACAGCATGACAGGATGGAATTCTACTTTTGCTCCCATCATAAAGAGAGGCTCTGCGAAAACAGCCATCTGATCCGCTCTGTCCATGTTGACTATGAAGACCATCGTCCTGTCTCCCCCTGCTTCAAAAAAGTAGGCCGCTTCTGCCTTTGTGCTGTTTATGTAGGCTTCCACATCCTTCATGCCATTCGGATTCTGCATCATCCTGTTGCCTGCTTCAGTCGGTATTTGGGCTCTGACTATGAATCTCATTGCAACAAGCTCGCAGGCGATGATAATAAACATTATTTCGCGTTTTGCCGACAGCAGAAACCGACGACTTGTCAAAAGGTCGACGCGTTGCAGAATTTGGTTCAGCTGTCACAGGAGGCGTTTCTTGATGACGGACGCAGCGCATGCGTGTGTGGGTTTGACTGACTGGCTGGCTGACTGGCTGGCTGACTGGCTGGCTGACATGGCCATGAAACTATTCTAGAAATCAAGAAAAAGTGCGGAGGGAGTTAGTTGGTTACGCTGCTTCAGCGTAGCCATCCATCGTCAGCTCCCATCCATCAACTTCGTTCTTGAACATGCCACTGTTTCCTTCAAACGCTAGGGTGATAGCCGGCTCACTTTCCTTTGGAAGCTCCGCAGATCCATCTGCTTCGCCCCTGAGAGACAGCCTCACAATGTCGCCCGTTGCATCGTCAGTCGCTAGTGCCCTCAGTCTGAGAACGTCGCCATGGTTAGAGTATATGGCATATCCCAGCTGGATTGTGTACGATTTGTCGCCTACATCCACTGTGCCATCCAGTACGTCAAACAGGACGAGTGACTCGACGGACTTCCATACTCCCAGCGTTGCGCTGACTTCGGCGATTTCCGTTGTCGTGTTATTATCTGCTGACCCTGTTGCTGAAAGTACGTATTCGGTTCCTGGTTCGTATTCTCCAGGACTGGCAGGGTGCGCGCTCGTGTGCCGCTCGTGAGTTTCTCTTGCGTCATGGTTTTCGACAATTTCTCTCTTCCTGTCCTCTTGACTTTCTCTGGTCTGCTCATCCTCTTCACCGACAACGGTAAAGGATCCGACGTCCAGGGTTATGTCCGCGTCCTGAATCTGAAGCTTGCAGTCAGCGTAATAGCCCGCATCCAATTCTACACTTGTCTCTAACTCTCCTTCGCCACCCTCCACTTCGAAAGCATCTTCCAGGTTCAGGCTAACTGCAGGGTCTGCACATGACAGTAATGCGCTGTAGGTGCCGTCGTCCAGGTCAAGACTATGAATCTCTATCTCGATTTCCAAGCCATCATCTTCAACAGCAACCTTGGTTTTAGATTCAGATTCGTGTGTGTCATTTCTTACCGCGTCTGATGATCCACGCCCGTCATTTTCATTCTCCTCGCTTGATTCATCATCTCCAGATTCTGAGGAGCTCTCTTCCTGCTCGTGCTCTTCATCGTCAATCTCTCCTTCGACCTCCTCTCCAGTTTCTCCTTCGACTTCATCGTCCTCTTCTGCATTGGCCACGATTGCAGGATTTAAAGTCCCCGCAACTGACATTGTCAATATCAAAGCCAGCATCCCGGCAACGATCAGTGTTCGTTTCATACAGCAGCGATGCCTTATTTCATTATTAAATTGAGCGATGTACATGTACAGACGCTGGCTCTATGTCATCGTGTAAGAAATCTTTACATCCAAAGGTTAATGGGATACATCCATCACCTGCCACAAAAATCGCATCGCGATCGCGCTGGCTCCGCGTTATTTTCGGTCCGCGTGATAGCGGTCGGGGCGTAAGGTGAATTAGGGTAAGATTGGACTGACTGAGCTAAGTGGTAGCATCTGCTTCTTCTTCACTATCCGATGACGACGGATATGCCCCCCATCCGAGCCTTCGTAATACGTCTGTCGCAAGTTCCTTCAGTTCAACATCGGTGCATGTCTCCAGCACATCTTTGAGTGCTGGGACGGCTTTGTAGCCATAATGCTCTAACGTATTGATAGCATCCTTTGCCGCAGCTGGGTCACTAGACGTTGTTGCTTGGAGCTTCAGCAAGTCTATGTACTTTTCAGTACTAGACACATTGGCAACCCCCTATCATGTCAAATACTACGATAGTCGAGGGTGCTATTAAACTTGGAAGTAAAAATATTCCGGTAAGAGGTTATGGTTGACTAGAGAGACAGCGGTCCCCTCGACAATGGTAACTCTGCGTGACATTGACATGCTGCGCACGACACGGCTGAGGTTCTAGATTCGCAATTAATAGTTAGTAGTATCTTCTCTCTCTCTATTCTGCAGCGGTTCACAGGCAAGTCGCAAAGGAAGCCCGAATCCCTTTAGGGTCGGGAGGAACTTGCGACCGTCATGTTTAACTTTATTGAGTGATATTATCTATATGAATGCTTCAAGCGCTGCCCGTCAAGCTGGAAACCACAGATGACGAGAAACAGCTCCTGCTTGCCACCATGAGGAAATACAACGAAGCAGCAAACTATCTGGCTGAAAGGGCATTTGAGTTAAAGATGGCAAACAAGGTTGAGTTGCAAAAGAGGTTCTACAGGCAGCTGCGCGAG
>Ga0214471_10002413_pt1 | contig 14657 bp, 12 predicted proteins | sample RVTome_5_FD_207665 | JGI IMG/M metagenome (GOLD analysis project Ga0214471, IMG submission 207665) | Soil microbial communities from uranium-contaminated site in the Upper Colorado River Basin, Wyoming, United States - RVT142D155 | ecosystem: Environmental > Terrestrial > Soil > Contaminated >... | reverse complement strand
AAGCGTCGGCAATGATTACCAGCAGCTCGATGCCGAACTCGGAGAGCACCTGCCGGCAGGCGCCGCAGGGGGTTCCCCCATTCTCGGTGACTACCGCCAGGGCCTCGAATGCCCGCTCCCCGTCCGAGACCGCCCGAAAGATCGCGTTCCGCTCGGCGCACATCGCGGTGGGATAGGCTGCATTCTCGACGTTGGCCCCCTCATAGATTTGACCCGAACGTGCCAGCAGGGCCGCCCCTACCGGATAATTCGAGTATGGGGCGTACGCCCTCCGCCGGACGGTCTGGGCGCGCAGTACCAGCTCAGCGATCGCCGCGTCGCTCGGATCCATCCTGCCTTTCCTGTCCGTTGCCGCGAGCCTCGACAACTGGTCCAACCGACAGCTTGCGGGCCCGCACTCTTCGGATTCGACGCCGGACTACTTGATCCACCACCAGTTCCAATCCGCCTGACTCGAGCTTGTCGCCCGGAGAAGGAACCCGCCCAAGCTCACTATAGATGAAACCGCCCAGAGTTTCGTCGGCCTGTTTTGGCAAGTCTGCCCCGGCGATCTCGTTCACGTCGTCCAGATCGATCCCTCCGCTGAAGATGTACTCTCCGCCTTCCAACTGAGAGAAGCTGGCCTCCTCGGCGAAATCATACTCGTCGCGGATCTCGCCGATAATCTCCTCCACAATATCTTCGAGCGTGACCAATCCGGCCGTGCCGCCGTACTCGTCCACCACAACCGCCATGTGCACTCGGCGCGATTGCAATTCCTCGAGCAGTTCATCCACCTTCTTGGCTTCTGGCACGAAGTAGGCCTCTCGCTTGAGCTGTCCGACCGTCCGTCCATGCTCGCCTTCCTGCCAGGCTCCCAGCAAGTCCTTTACGAATACCAATCCGATCACATCATCAATCGTAACCCGATACACCGGCGCTCGAGAGTACCCGGTTTCCAGCAGCCGGTCGGTCGCCTCCGACAGGGTAGTCTGCTCCTCAAAGGCCAGCATATCGATCCGGGGCACCATCACCTCGCGGGCCAGGGTGTCATCCAATTGAAAGATGGAGTAGATCATGGCCTTCTCTTCTTGCTCGATGGAGCCGCCTTCCTCACCCGCGTCCACCATCGTCATGATCTCTTCCTCGGTCACCACCAACTGACCTACCCGTCTCGGCACGCCGGCCAGCGCTTCTACCAGCCGGAAAATAAGCCGACCCAGCGGCGCCAACCCGCCCACAACCAGCGCGGCCACCGGAGCCAGGCGGGCCGCCCAACGCTCCGGCTCCTGCCTGACCAGGTTCTCAGCCAGCAGCTCGATCAAACTCATCGCCAGGCCAATCCCGGCCAGCGAGGCTGCCAAGACCGCCAGCCGGAGGCCGGCGGCCGCCAGGTCGACCAAGATCACCGCCGAGAGGCCGACGATCAAGGATCGCACGACGGCAAATGCCAGCCGCAGCGACATGAGATACCGGCTGGATTGCGCGCCGAGGCGGGCTGCCAGCCCCGCGCCGGAGATGCCCTCCTGCTCCAGCCGTTGCAGCTCGGCCGGTCGGCTGTGCACCAGCGCGCTGCGGGTGCTGGCGAGTACGGCCTCCAGAATCACGACTGCCAGCAGAATCAGCAATCCGATCAGCGGGTCAGCCATTGGGCTGCAACTTTCGGATCACCCGGGCGGGAACCCCGGCCGCCAGGGTATGGGCCGGGACATCTCTAGTCACTACCGCCCCGGCCCCGGTCCGAGCGCCGCTCCCGATTGTGACCGGCGCCACCAACATCGTGTCGCTGCCGATGAATGCTCCCGCTCCAATCGTCGTCGGGTGCTTGTGCTCCCCATCAAAGTTGCAGGTGATGGTACCCGCGCCAATGTTGACCCCTTGACCGATAGTCGCGTCCCCCAGGTACGAGAAGTGGCCCACCTTGACCCCGGGGCCCAGGGTGCTGTTTTTGATTTCGCCGAAATTGCCAACGTGGACCCCAAGTCCCAGCCGGGCCCCGCTGCGCAAATGGGCAAATGGCCCGACCTCATCGTCCCCTTCCAAGATCGCCCCTTCCAAGACCGAGGCTTCGATCCGGCAACCATCTCCCACCTGGGTATCTCGCAGGATGGAATTCGGTCCAACCTGGCAGCCGGATCCAATGACGGTGTGGCCCTGGAGATGGGTCCCAGGCAGCAGCAGGGTGTCGGGGCCGACCCGGACTCCGGCATCAATGTAGGTGGTGGCGGGATCCAGGATTCGCACCCCCCGGCCCATGAGCTCACGGTTGATCCGCCGGCGGACCGCCCCCTCGGCGGCCGCCAGGTGCTCTAGCGTATTGATCCCAATCGCCTCGTCGGGGTCATCCAGTTTCAGCTCGCCAACTGGCGAGCCGCCGGCATTCGCCAGACCAACCAAGTCGGTCAGGTAGTACTCCCCCTTTGGGGATTTGGAGATTCTGGGAAGCTGCTGCCAGAGCCATTCGGCCCGAAAGCAGAACGCTCCGAGATTAAGCTCGGTGAGGGCGAGTTGCTCGGGGCTGGCTTCAGCCTCTTCAACGATGCCAATGATGCGGCCCGAGGCATCCCGGGCGATGCGACCGAAACCGCGCGGCTGCTCACTCTCGGCAATCAGCAGGGTCAGGGGACCGGAGTTGGCTTGCTGCGCCCGGACGAGCTGATTCAGACTGGCTGCGGTTAGCAGCGGCATGTCTGCATTCGTGACGATCAGCAGCTCTGAATTCCCGTTCAAGACCTTAGCCGCCTGGGATACTGCGTCGCCGGTACCCAGCGGTTCGGCTTGGACAATGAACACGGCCTCGCCGCCGGCGGCCTTTCTCAGCTGCTCTGCTTCGGACGGAATCACGACATAAGGCGCCTCGCCGACCGCCAGCCGGCAGGCTTCCACCGACCAACGGATCAGCGGCCAGCCGCCCAGCGGCTGCAGCATCTTCGGCACGCCGGAGTTCATTCGGGTCCCGCGCCCGGCGGCCAGGACCAGGGCTTTAGTAACCATCAGTGACACCGGCTATTTCCAGCGCGATCATACGATTTGGATCTTGGCGGAGACCGCTGGGGATAATGAACCAGGATCGTCGTCGGACATGGAGAGTTGCGAGTTTAGTGCACAGGCTGGGGCGCCAGGATTCGAACCTGGATCCACGGATCCAAAGTCCGGTGTGCTACCGTTGCACCACGCCCCAAGGGACAGGGGGTCATTGTATCATCCCGCCCCGCGGAGCCGTGAACAGGGGTGTTTACTTTTCGGAGGACTTGGGAAACAGGCCCCGGCGGCGGGCTTCGTCGTAGCTCAGGGTGCTCTCATCGATCGGGCCGGTGTCGCCGGTCTTCTCAGAGGCCGCATCCCAGTACTTTTCGGCGGCCTGCTTGTTGACGGTGCCAGCCACCGACTCCAGGTCAGGAGGCTGCAAGTCCTTGGTGGGCGTCTCCTTCGGCGGCACCCGTTTCTTCTCACTGGGTGGTCCCCCACTTGATCCCCTCATGCTCACCTCCCCCACACTGTAGAGCCCTGCGACAAGATCACTGGCAGCTTGCCGACTGTACTGTAGCACGGCTCCAATTTGTTTCACACCTTTCATGGCTTCGAATACGATCACCAAGGCGTGATCGGTACCGGCACTGGTGAGGTACACGTCATAGCGTTCTCCATCAAAGTACATGAAGCTGGTGGGAGCCTTGGATTTCAAGAGCTCACTAATCTTCAACCCGGCAGCCAAAGCCGCCATGAATGCCGGAAGGGCTGAGCGCAGGTCCACCGCGTCGATCTGGCCGGCCTCGACCACGATCCCTCCCCGATCGTCCAACAAGAAAGTGGCCTCGGCGCCCAGTTCCCGCTGCATCGCCATGAGCCACTCGGCGACAAACTCGCGCTCCGATTCGGCGGCCTCGGCTCCGTTCCCGCTTGCCAGGCTCAGGCCTCGGCTGACCGCCTCCAGGAAGTGGCTGGTCCGAATGGGTTTGTTCAAGAAGGCAATCACGCCCAACTCGGCCGCCCGCCGGCGGGCCTCCTCGGTTGGCCGCCCGGTCACCACGATTGCCCGAGCCTCCGGGTTCGCCTTGCGCACCCGCTCCAGCAGCTCGAGTCCGGATATCCCCGGCAAATTCAGGTCGGTCACCAACAAATCGATGCCTCCCCGCTGGACCTCCAACAGTGCTTCCTCTCCGGAGGGAGCCTCAATGATCGTCGTGCGCTGTCCGGAGAGCAAAAGGCTGGAGCGCAGGGTGTTGCTCACCTGGTGATCGGTATCGACGATCAGGATCCGAGGCGTGGGCATGGCCGGATTCTAGCAAAATGGAGGCTTGGGGCAATTGCCCGCATGTCCCAGGGCCGAGCCCCCGGGCGATCAGCGGGCCCGTAGTCTCGGGTTGGTCACTTCGTCCAAAGTGCGCCCGATCAAGTAGAAACCGCCGCAGAACAGCATGATCGCCAGCGCAGGTGGAACGATCACGAACCATTCGTCCACCAGGTCGAACCCGCTCATGTTGTCTTCCAGGGCCAACCAGATCATCATCCCCCAGCTGGTCCGGAGATCGGTTCTGTGCAGGAAAGACATAAGGGCTTCGATTAACACTGAACCGGTGACGATGAACATCATGTTCACCGAGAGCAGCGAGATCAGGTTGGGCAGAATGTGGGTCCGGATCAGGCGCCAACCGCCGCCGCCGGCCACCCGGCCAGCTTCTACAAACTGCTTCGACTTGATCGAAAGGGCTTGAGCTTTGACCAGCAGCGCCAGGGACCCGGCTCCGGCAAAGACCCCGAAGATTACTCCCAGTTGCAGCCCGTTCATCTCGAAGATCAGTCCGACGATCAACAATACAACCGCCGGGGGTAGCAAGATGAACGCGTCGGCCAGAGTCATCAGGATCGTGTCGAGCTTGCCCTCGAAATAGGCCGCCGAAACACCGATCGTTGTCGCCAGCAGCGAGCCGACCAGGGCAGCCGAAAGACCGACCCCGAAGGAGGTTCGAGTCGAGTACACCAGCCGGCTCAGCACATCCCGGCCCAGGGGATCGGTCCCCAACAGATGGGTTCTGGACGGAGCTGCCGGGTGGAGAAAGATCTGAATGTCGTAGCCGAGCTCCGGATCATAGATTTGATCCTGCCAAACTGTTGCCATGAGCACCGGCTGGCCGAGGGCGAAGAGCGCAAATAGACCGATGCTGGCTAACCCAAGCAGCCCCAGCGGTTTTCCCAGGAAAAGCCGCACTTCTCGCCGCCAGCCCTTCAGGCGGCGCCGGATCAACTCCATTCGTAGCCGGGTCCACCCGCGCAGGCCGGGAGCGTAGGCTACCTGCGGATTGATCAGCCCGGGGACCGGGTTGGCTCTACCCACTTATCCGGCTCCGGTCCGGGTCGTGACCCGCAGCCGGGGATCGGACCAGGCAGTCACCACGTCCAACCCGAGATGAGCTAACAGGATTGCTACCCCAACCAGCGAGAGCACGCCCAGGACGACCGGGAAGTCGATTTGGTTGGCGGCCTCAACCAGGCGCATCCCGACCCCCTCCAAGTGGAAGGCATGCTCTAAGAAGAAGCTGCCGGCAATCACAAACGGAAGGTGCACGATGAATCGAGTGAGGACGGGCAAGGTGGCGACCGGCGCCACGTGCCGATCCCGCACCCGCGCATCGGAGTATCCCATCGCCTTCACCAGGGTGACATAACCCTCATCCATCACTTCGGCCATGGTGGCCCTCATGATCAGCATGGTCTCCCCGAATGAGAGCAAGATCAGGGTCGCCATTGGAACAACCAGGTGTTTGAGGATATCCAATGCCAGTGAGCCGTTCCCGGAAATGATCCAGGGTAGCCCGAGCAGGATGAGAATGAGCCCGCCGGCCAACACCCGTACCCGGGTACGATTCCATCGCATCCCGCGGGTCAGCCGCCATAGCAACAAGTAGGCGAGCACCGCCGCGCCGGCAGTCTGCAGAATCCTCACCAGCATTTGATTGAAATCGGCCTCGACCCCGACCCAGGCGAGAGGATTCCTCAGCCGATCCACCGGAAACCAGCGTAGATTGACTGCAAAGATTGCCACCATAATGAAGGCCAACCAGGGGGGAAACGCGGTGTAGAAGGCGGTCCCGCCGAGAGTCGCGGCCCAGTCCACCCAGCTGCGACGACGCCAGGCGACACGCTTGCCCAGCCACAAACCGAGCAGCAGGCCCAGCGCCGTGCCGGGCAACAACAGCAATAACGTAGTCGGCAACCGGGCCGCGAGGATGTCTAGCACCTTGCCGCCGGCGGGTCCCAACGACTCTCCCAGATCTCCGCTAAAGAAGGCAACCAGCCACTGAAGAAATCGCCGGACCACCGACTGGTCTGGAGGCCGAATCGCCTCTACACCTTGCTCGTACGAGATCGGGTCGCTCGGCGCGGCCGCCGGTTCGCCCTGAGAGCCGGGCGGCGTTGGCTGGGAGGCTGCCTCCGCCGGGGAGTTCGCGGACTCGAAAGGCGCTTCCGCGGGTGGGGCGGCCTCACCGGCCGCTGCTCGAACCGCGGCTTCCTGCAGCGCGACGTTCTTCTCCAACATAGCTGTCTCGTCTAAAAGGGCCAGCATCTCTGGGGATCCCAACTCCCTAAGTTGGGAGAACGGATCGCCGGATGAGCCCGGGGGTGCAACAGCTTGAGCCGATTGCTGTGGCTCGCCGCTTCCCGCTGCCGGCCCGGCTGGCGATTGTCCAATGACTTGGGCCATCAATTCGCCTTCCGAGAGACCGGCGTGAGCGGTCGGGAGGGCCTGGATAAGTGCGAAAAGAATGCCCTGGAAAAGCACCAGGCTCACCAGCGCCCGTGCAAGCCGGCCGCCGGTGTATCGCAACATACCCTTCGGGATCAAGGCAAGTAAGCGGGTCACGTCATTGAGCAATTGGTGAGGCCGAGGAAAGGGTTGGACCGATCGGAATCGGGACCAGGACCAACCGCCAGGTCAGCTTGCAGGCGCGCCCCGGGCGACCCGGGCGGGGGAGTGTTCTGCCCAGTAATTGCCATTGTGGCCGTTGACAACGTAGCAGGCCGCAAATTGCCCATCCCCGTTCCGTTCCTCGAGGGGAGGGTGAGGCTGATCCAGGCAGATCTGTTGGGAAATCGGACAGCGTTCGAGGAAACGACACTGCGGCAGCGGGTTGATCGGCTTACTGATGCCGCCCTTGATCACGACCGGCTCCCGAGTGTAGGTAGGATCCGGGACGGGTACCGCCGAAAGCAGGGCCCGAGTATAGGGGTGCTTTGGGTTGTGGAGCACCTCCTCCGTCTGGCCGATCTCAACGATCTTGCCCAAGTACATCACGGCCAACCGGTCGCACATGTAACGGGCCACCGCCAGGTCGTGGGTGATGTACAAGTAAGTCACCCCAAGCCGCTGGGCCAGCTCCTGCATCAGGTGCATGACCCCGGTGCGCACCGAAACATCCAACATAGAGGTCGGTTCGTCGGCAACCACAAAGTCCGGCTCCACGATCAGCGCCCGGGCGATCGCCACCCGCTGTCGCTGCCCACCGGACAGCTCATGCGGGTAGCGGAACATGAAACTGGTCGCCGGAGTGAGCCCGACCGTCTCCAGCAGATCCGCGACCCTGGCTTCCCGTTCCGGGATGCTGCCAATCCCTTGCACGTCCAACGGTTCGGCCACCGTATCGTAGATGGTAAGGCGCGGGTTGAGCGATTCGTAGGGGTCTTGGAAGATCATTTGAACCCGACGACGGAAGGCCTTGAGTTCCTTGCCCTTCAGGCCCGCAAGGTCTACCGCGCCGTCATCGGTGTAAAAAATGATGCTGCCCTCGGTCGGATCGATCAATCGCGAGAGGAGCTTACCGGTCGTTGTCTTGCCGCAACCGGATTCGCCGACCAATCCGACGCTTTCGCCGCGCCGGATCGTCAAATTGAGTCCGCTGACCGCGTGAATGAAGTCGCGTGCTTGCCGGAACACGCCGCTGCCTACGGGATAGAGCTTTGAAAGATCTTTGATCTCGAGGAGAACGTTGTTTTCCGCCGTCATCCTTCTCCTCCAGGATGCCAGCAAGCGGCCCAATGCCCGCTGACGTGCTCTTTGAACTCCGGCACGTCGGTCCGGCAAATCTCGGTCGCGAATGGACAGCGCGGGTGGAAGCGGCAGCCGGGTGGAGGGGCGAGCAAGTCCGGCGGCTCGCCCGGGATGGTAACCAGGGCGGTTTTTTCACCGATGATGCTGGGGAAGGATGACATCAAACCCATCGTATAAGGATGGAGTGGTCGGTGGAAGATTTCATTCGAGGCGGCCATCTCCACCAACTTCCCGGCGTACATCACTCCGACCCGCTCAGCAACCTCTGCGATGACTGCGATGTCGTGGGAGATGTAGATCATCGCCATCTCCAGCTGCTCTTGGACCTCTCGAATCTTTTTCAGGAGCTGGTCCTGGACAATAACGTCCAAAGCGGTCGTCGGTTCGTCGGCAATGATGATGTCAGGGTGACAGGAGAGGGCCATTGCAATCACTGCTCGCTGCCGCATGCCGCCGCTGTATTGATGGGGATACTCGGTCTTGATGCTCGGGTCGAGGCCCACCAACTCGAAGAGATGGGTTACCTGCGACCGCATCTCCTTGTCGGAAAGCTGCGGCAGGTGCTCGCGCATCGCCTCCAGGATCTGTTCCTCCACCGAATAGACTGGATTGAGCGAGTTCATCGCGGCTTGAAACACCATGGAGATGTTCCGCCAGCGATACTTGCGCACCTGCGATTCGGTCAGCGGAACGAGATCCGTGCCGTTGAGCCGGATCTCGCCGGTCAAGATCTCGGCATTCTCCGGAAGCAGTTTGAGCAGCGAGATGGCGATTGAGGTCTTCCCGCATCCCGATTCGCCGACCAAACCAATCGACTCCCCCCGCCCTAATGAGAAACTGACCTGATCCACCGCAAACACCGGCCCTCGGCGGGTGGCGTAATGCATGGTCAGATCTTTGATGCTCAGGACATCCGTGGTAGCCAAGGTAGTCCTCTCAAGCAGGATTGAAGCCCGGCGAGTCCGCGCTCAGCGCTGGCGCAGCCTCGGATTGACAACCTCGTCCAGCGCCCGGCCCACCAGATAAAAGGCGGAGCACAGCATGGTGATCGCGATGCTGGCCGGGAACAGCAGATACCAGGTGTCGAACCGCAGCAGATAGCCCAACACCGAAGTGGTGTTGATCATCAACCCCCAGCTCATCTCAATTTCGGTCAGCCCGAAGAACGAGAGCACCGCCTCAATGAAAATGGCATTCGTCACCACGAACATCATATAGAGCAGCGAGATCGGCATCAGGTTGGGGACCATATGCCTCAGGATGATGTGCCGGTCACTTCCCCCAGCGACTCTGGCCGCCTCGACGAATGGTTTCACCTTTACCGCCAGGGCCTGCGATTTGATCACTATGGTCGTTCCCCCGAATCCGGCGAGGATGCCCAGGGCCACAGCCAGCTCAACCATTCCGAAGTTCGCAACGATCGCGCTAATGACGATCAGGATCGGAAGGATGGGGACCATGATCACCAGGTCGGCAAAGCGCATCAGTACCGCGTCGAGCCAGCCGCCAAAATAGGCTGCGATCGATCCGATGGTGGTGGCAATCAAGACCGTGATCACGGCAGACAGAATTCCGAGGGCGAACTCGAAGCGGGTGCTGTACATCAGTTGGCTGAGCACGTCTCGGCCCAACGGATCTGTCCCGAGCAGATGTCGTGCATTGGGCCCCGCCGGGTGAAAACCGGCCTCCAGATCAATCCCGGTGACCGGGTCATAGACGTTCTCCGGCCAGACGGTGGCCATCAAGATCGGATGGGCTGCGGCTAACAGGCCGAAAAAGATGATGACCCCCAGGCCAACCAGCCCAACCGGGTTCTCCGTAAAGAGCGCCCAGTTAGCCCGGAGCGATTTCCAGGCCAAACTGAGCCGGACCCGCCAGAGCGGCAGGTAGCCGGTCCCGGAGACGAGCAGTTCAGGCTGGGCAGTAGCGCTCATCCAATTGCCTTCCGTGGATTACGCATAGCGAATCCTTGGATCGATAAACGCATACCCAATATCTGCAACCAGGTGGCTGATCAGGGTGATGACCCCAACCACCGTTAGGGCGCCCAGGGCTACCGGGATGTCAGCGTTCGATGCCGACTCCAGCAGGACCGAGCCGAGGCCTGGCCAGGAAAAGATGCTTTCAGTGATGATGCCTCCACTGACCGAACCTCCGATACTGAACACCAGGCCCGTCCAGACCGGCAGCAGGGCGGTCCGCGCCGCGTGCCGGTCACGGATCGCCTTATCAGGCAATCCTTTGGCCCGGGCAGTCAAGATGTAATCTTCCCGAAGGGTCTCGAGCATGCTAGTTCGGGTCAGCAGCATTTCGCCGCCATAGGCGACCAAGGTCAGCGTAAGCACCGGCAGTACGGTGTGACTGGCGATGTCCAGTGCAAACTCGGCCTCGCCACTGGCGGCCCAATATTGGAGTACGCCCAAAAACGGCAGGACAACGCATACCAATCGCAGGGGCAACCGGTAGCGGCGGTCGACCCGATTGGAGAGCAGGATTCCAACCAGGGCAATCACTACCGCGATGAACACGCTCAGAATCAGCCGAGTGAAAATTTCGTTGGCGCTGACGGTCTCCCCGAGCCATTTCACCGGGTCAAGGAACTTTCCGGTGGGCAACCAGTGTAACTGGACAGCAAATAACCAGATCATCATCAAGGCAAACCACGGCAAGAAGACAGTGTACAGGGTCACGCCTCCGATGGTTGTACTGTACTCGACGAAACCTCCCCGCTTCCAGGCCAGCACCTTTCCGGTGACGAAGCCGGCCCAGAAGGAGATCACAGATGCGGTCAGGAACAGCACCACCGTGCGGGGCAGCCGCTCCCGGATGATGTCAATAACCGGTCGTGGATACTGGCCAAACGAGACGCCTAAGTTGCCGCGATAAAAGTTGCCGACGTAGGTGAAAAACCGCTCCACCGGCGGCCGATCAAGACCGAGGTCTCGCCGCAGTCGAATTCGCTCGGAAGGAGGGATTTCGGGGTTGTTGATCAGCAGGTCGGCGATGTCGCCCGGTTGGGCGTCGATGAGGAAATAGGTGGCACCCTGGAAAAGGAAGAAGGTGATGACCATTTGCAGGGCGCGCTTGCCAAGGAATTTGTACATACTCAGCTCTCTCCCTTGCCTAACCGTTCATAACACCGCGAACCATCGCCCGTGACGGCCAAATTCGCACGCCGTCGGCCACACTTCGAAAGCACAAGAAATCAATGATCAAAAGATAAGACAACGAGGAGTGGGCAGTTACTCGCCCACTCCTCGGCTTGCACGTTCAGGTAGCCACGAACACCAGGTCGGCTACTTCGAAAGGACCTGCGCGTCGACGTAGAATCCGTTGGTTGCGGTTCCATGGAACCCTCCGAGCACCTCTGTGTACGGAAGGGTCACATTGTTACGGATCAGGTCGATCGCCTGACGGACGAAGAGCGGGATGTACGGCCTGCCTTCAGCAAGCAATGCCTGCATCTCGTGCGCCTTCGCCTGCGCTCGGGTGATGTCGGTCTCTGCCAGGAAGGCATCCGCGGCCGCATCGAACGCAGCGTCGTTAAAACCAGGCGTGTTCGAGTTGCCTGAAGTCGCGGTGTCGTTCCTGCTGTGGAAGAAGTCGACCATGTAGTCCGGGTAGAGCGTCAGGCTCCAGCCCAGGATATACATGTCGAAGCTGGCTTCCACAAAGACCGGATTCAGGATCGTGTTGAAGCCGGTCAGCTCGGAGGTCACCGGCATGCCAAGTTCGCGCATCCACTCCGAGATCCACTGATTGAAGCTGGCTCGTTGTGGATCGTAGGCTGGGCCGGGTCCCAAGATTGTGGTGTCGGGCATCGGCTGCCCATTGGGCATCCGCAAACCCTCTCCGACGTCAACGTCCTGCCGATCCTCGTTCCAGGCCGGCTTTGTAGTCCAGGTCCAACCGGCTGCCTCGAGCACCGCAACCGCTTGGTTCACGCGCTCTTCACGCGATAGGCCAACAGTGGGCGTCTCGAGGGCGGGGTTGTACCAGAAAGCATTCCCCGGTGGGACGACGGAATAGGTGGGGGTTACCGTCCCTTGTAGGACACTGCCCGCCACAAACTCCTTGTCGATGACGAGGTCCACTGCCTGCCTGAACTCGGGCAGGGAGAACGGCAGCTTGCGCATGTTGAACGCCAGGTAGAACAGCCCGTTGTCGAGGTTGACGTAGGTGTCGATGCCTTCACCCGTCTCCGCCTGCTCGCGCAATCCGCGGGCCAGGCTCAGCGGGTTGATCACGTAGTCGATCTCACCGTTCGACAGTGCCAGGAAAGCAGCATCCTGCGAGCCGTAAATCGACATAACGACGTTGTCACTGTACGGGCCGGTCACGAAATCGAGGATCTTCTCCCCAGTCGCGTCACCGTAAATCTGAACCACCTCTCCGTTCTTCAGGGTGAGGGCCCAAGTGCCATCGTCGTACTCTTCAACCCGCGCTCCGGCGAACAGGTTGCCCGGGTTGGCAGCCCGCTCGACAAAGGCCCCCGGCTCGAACTTGAGAGTCTGGTACGTGCCTGCCACCGGGGCCCCGGTCGCGTCGGCTTGATACAAGATCGTCTGCGCGTCGGCGAAGGCCGTGTCATAGGTCTCCCAGGCCGCGCAGGCGGCGGTCTCATCTGCGCTCAGCCCTGTGGCCGCACAGTCAGCCGGCCGTTCCGCCTCAGGGGTTGTTACGCCCTCGATGGCGGCGCTAGCTTCCGCAACCGTAGCTTCCCAGAAGTGCTTGGGCAGGATTGCTCCCTGGGCGGCGCCAAACTGCCACTGCGCCAGGCCGGGGATCGCGTTGAAGTAGAACTTCACGGTGTAGTCATCCACCGCCTCGACGCGGTCCATGATCTCCGGACGACACTGGTTCGGCCAGCCTATGGTCAGCTGCAAGTCGAGACAGGTCTGCATCGTGAAGACGACGTCTTGGGCCGTGATCGGCGTGCCATCGCTCCAGGTTGCATCTTGCCGCATCGGGACGGTGATGGTGTAGAGGTCGCCTTCTTGCACGGGCTCAGAGGGCAGTTCTGCCGCCAGGCTCGGCACGAAGTCGAAGCGCTGATCAGACAAGCCATACAGGCTACCGGCCTGATCGCCGATGATGTAGGCCGTCCACACCGAGGAGCCCGGTCCAAGGTAGTTCCAGTAGTTGGTGGTCACCGGGTCCGCAAAGATTCCAATGCGGTACACATCGCAGCACACGCCACCAGCCGCGGCAGGTTCTGCCTGGGCGGCTTCGAGCTCGGCCTGCATCGCAGCGAGTTCTTCTGCGGTCGACTCACCCGCAGCTTGAGCCGCAGCCAGCTCGGCTTCCAGTTGGGCGACTAGATCCGCGTCAGCCGCCGGTGCCGCACAAGCTGCCAGCCCGAAGGCTGCCACGATCAGCAGGGCAAAGCCGAAAAGCAATTTCTTGTTACGCCACATACTCTTTCTCCTCCAACAGTTAGTTAGGGTACGGACCTATGTTGATTAGTCGGCGTTGTTTTGTGTTTTGCTCGGTTCCCATCTCTCCTCTCCGCGCGCCCTCTGGTCGTAGTCGGCGCGCCTGCATGATGACTATCCAAGATTGCGAGCTACGAACTGGCTGAGGCTGTCCAATAGAGACAGCTACTTTGCCCGGCGGGCCGGCGTGCCCAGCCTGGCATGAGGTCTCCTCCCTCCAAGCTCAGGCATTATAACTGAACAGAACTCTCAACTCGCTCCAACCACTCGGGCATAGTTGGAAACCTGGGTTGGCGCCAGACCCCTCACCAGGAGAGCCGATAGTTCAATGCCGCCGCGATGTAGCCGTGCTTCAAGCCTTGGATTGAGATCCGGTGTTCCCGCAACCGGCGGGCCGTCGAGGCCGAAGTCCAACCCGGGAGGGCCCGTGACCTCCAGCCTCCTCCCCGCAAACTGGATTCCTGCGCGGCCGCAGCCAACAGCTTCAATCGGAGCTCGGTTGGTGGCTCAATACCCCGCAGGCCGCCTCTCAGCGAGAAGGCAATCCGTTCATCCGGAGGGTGAATGCTAGGTCGCCTCATAACCCACCCGTGGCACAACCTGTCCAACGAGGCCCAGCTGCTTTTTCAAGGCCTCCCGCCCGTAATGGAGGCGAGATTTCACGGTGCCCAGCGGCAGATCCAGGATCTCAGCAATCTCGCTAATCGGCAGGTCGTTCAGGTAATACAAGACGACCACCACCCGTTTCTCTGCTGAGATCGCCTGCAACGCTCTGCGAATCTCCATCCAGGCTTCATTCTTTTCGACCTGCTGGGCTGGCGAGGTGGGATACTCACGCGAGAGCCGATCGGCCATCTCACGGAGCGCTTGATACCAGCGCCCTCGGCGCTTTACCCAGGTGTAGGCCATATTGGCCGCCATGCGGTATAGCCAAGGTTCGATCGGTCGGGTGGGATCGATCCTGTGGCCGAATCGGTAGAGCCGAAGGAAGGTGTCGTGCAGCAAGTCGGCCGAGGCTTCCGTGTCGCCGGTGATGGCCAACGCGGTACGGTAGACCAAGTGGCGGTGTCGGTCATACAGACCACCAAGCGCCTCTAGGTCCCCCTGCCTGAGCTGGAGGATCAGTTGCAGGTCGCCCTGGTCGGTCACGACCGACTCCGGGCGTATTTATCGTCTACCACTTGTTAAACAAATAT
>Ga0214471_10002412_pt1 | contig 14658 bp, 16 predicted proteins | sample RVTome_5_FD_207665 | JGI IMG/M metagenome (GOLD analysis project Ga0214471, IMG submission 207665) | Soil microbial communities from uranium-contaminated site in the Upper Colorado River Basin, Wyoming, United States - RVT142D155 | ecosystem: Environmental > Terrestrial > Soil > Contaminated >... | reverse complement strand
CCGTCGTGCATGCGCGTGACCGGGAACACATCCGCGCGCTGCCCGTCGATCCCAAACTGTGGCAGCGCGCCAGAGGTCGGGTCGATCGGGACGACGGCCTGCGCCAGCATGCCCGCGATAGGCGGCGATCCGATCGGGTCGTACTCGAGGACCGTCGCCTCGAGGTCGACGTCCTGCAGCTGCATCTCGTGCGTGCCTATCGCGCCGAGGTCGAGCCCGCCGCGCGGCGACCACCAGGTGCCGAGCACCTCCTGGTACTCGCTCCAGGTGTTGCCTGGGGGGTCGACCTCGAACTGCACGCCGAAGAAACAGCAGCCCTTGTCGAGGTCGGCCGGCACGTGCCCCTCCTCTGGGTCGACCGGGTAGAGAAACCACGTCAGTAGCCGATCGCCGTAGCCCTCGCCGGCGTCTGGCGTGTACTCGACCGCGATCCGGTGCCACCCGTTGCCGATGTAGTTTCGGTGCTGGGTGCACATCCACTCGGTTGCCGAGATGCGAGCGACGCCGCCGTTCTGGACCTCGATCAGGACGGGCGCGGCGCCGAGCCACTCGAAGCGCGCAACCGCAACGGCGGTCGAACTGTCGCCGGTCTGGATCTGCCGCGTGCGGTCCATGATCCCGATCCGGAAGTACCTGAACCTCCGCGCGGCCGCGCTGGCCTCGTGGACGTAGCACGAGAGCACGGCGGTGCTGCCCTCGCTGACCGTGGGCAGCGACTCGGGGCCGTCGGACCAGATCCCCGAGCCGAAGTGCGGTTTCAGGCAGCCTGGCGCGTCCGTGTAGGTGCTCATGCGCAGGAAGGACGCCTGCTTGCGGCCGTCCGGGTCGAGCACGCCGGGGTCACGCTCGGGCTCGGTCGAGTAGCCCGGAGGGGCAAGCCCCTGTCTGCAGCCTCCGATCCAGACGGTCGGCTTGCCGTAGCGTGTCGGCGGCTCCGGCTCGTGGAACGAGAGCGCCGCCGAGACGAACGGGAGGTCGGATTCCGTGACCAGGTTGCGCTGCACGACGGGGCCAGCCTCGTGCCGCAGCATGAGCGCGAGCGTGACGTCGCCGGACAGCCCGCCGTTGATCGGCTCGACGGTGATCGTCGCCGACGTCTGGCCGGCCGGGATGACCTTTGGGCTCTGCTCGAGGACGTAGTGCGCACCGGCAATCGCCGTGGTGACCGCCGGATCCGGCTCGAAATGGATGAGCGAGTCCTCGGCGGACGCCGCGTCGAGCGAGATCGCGACCGTGATTGAGCCACCGTCCTCGGGGTGCGGGCCCGAGGACGCGGCCGCGAACGTCGCGCTCGGCACTTTCGAGCCGGGATCCGCCTCGTGGATGTAGACCTCGAACCACGGCCGCGCGGTCGAGATCACCCCACCCTCGGAGGCGGAGATCAGGTCGAGGCGCAGGAGCTTCTCCCGGTGGAACAGCGCCGGGTCGAGGATCTCGATCTGCAGCGCGGCCGTCGCCTGCCCCGCGCCGAACGCGATGGGCGAGCTCGTCAGCACGTTGTAGTGGATGCCGGCCACGGCGGTGCCCACGGCCGCGAACGCGATCTCGGACGCATCGGCCGCGGATCCCGCCTCGCGCTCGACCGTCAAGGTGACGGTGCCCGCGGTGCTCGCGACGTAGCGCATCGTCGCGCCGTCGCCGGCGAGCGGGCTCGCGTAGCGCTGGAACCCGAACGACGCCTGCAGAGGCCCGCCCTCCTGGGGCGAGAGCACAACGCCGTCGAGGCGCGTGTTGACGTTGCCCGCTCCGCCGGCCGCCTCGGCCGTTGCGAATCCAATCGGGTGGTTGCCGGCGGCGACGTCGGTCGCCTCGTCGGTGAGGGGGTCCCAGTAGACGCGCTGCCCCGGCGCGAACGCGACGCCCGACGCCTTCGCCACGCCGGTGCCGGCGCTGCGCGCGAGGAACTGCACGACGTCGCCGGAGTCGCCAGCCTCGAGCGCGACGACGAAGAGCCCGCCGATCAGGAGGCGGTCCCCGGTCGACACGGCCTGCGGCGCGACGAGGTACTGGACGGCGCCGAGCTCGAGGGACAGGCGCAGCGAGATCAGGGTCGCGATGGCCGTCGCCAGCTGACCATCGTCGTCGCGATCGAGCGTGATCTGCGCGCCCTCGACGACGAGCGCAACCTCCTCCTGCAGGCTGTTGAGCCAGGCGGCGGTGACGAGAGTAGGGTCGACACCCTCGCGGAATGCCGAGCCCGGCGCTGCGTTGGGTCCGGCTATGCGCTTCACCGCGGCGAGTCTAGCGCGCGCGCGGCGTCAGTCACACCGCCCACGGTTCAGCTCTTCGAGCTGCGCGGGCGAGAAGTGCTGCGCGTAGATCTTCACCGGCGGCGTGGGGTCGCTGACGCTCGGACGCTCTGCTAACGCGCGGATCGGATCCATGCCACGACCCATCTTGCGCATCGCACCCTGCATCGACTGCGTGTAGCCGGGAGGGTGCAGGTACCCCTTGTAGCCCTTCAGCGACGGTTCGACCTCCCAGCCCTCAGCGATCAGCCGCAGCACGTCCTCGGGATGCGCGCCCCCGCAGAACGAACACACGCGCGGCTGCCAGCTCGCCGGGAACCGTTGGGGCTCCACGCGCTGCTCCAACGTCACGCCGCCCTCAGAGCGGCTGTAGGTCACACGCAGGCCAGTCCAACGGTTCTCGCTCCACTGGTCCCCGCCCTCGGGCTTGCGCCACTGGTCCATGCCGTAGGGCGCTCGTCGCGGGCAGTACCACTCTTCGTCGGCCATCGTGCTAGTTGTCCCCGAATAGATGGCCGGTTTCGAGCTTCCCGCCGCGGACGACGAGCCGGCGCGCGGCCACGAGCAGCTCGAGGTGCCGCTGCACCGCGAGCTGCGACCCCCCCCTGGCGCTCTCCCTGACAGCGCGCCTGACGGGCAGGGGCAGCTTACGCCAGCAGCGCCGGCAGAACTGCCCGCGGCAGGCGGAGCGGCACCCCTCGACGCTGCACCGCGCCTCGGGCGCTGCCCGGCGACGCGCGAGGGACTCCCTGCGCATCGCCGTCTCTGGACAGTAGGCGTGGTGGGACTCGAGCCGCATCTCGCTCCCGGTTCCCTGTCGGGTCGGCCAGTGGAGAGGGTGCCAGCGGCCCCCGTTGACGATCCCTAACACGATCGGGGTCCCGCAGTACTTGCATGAGCGCACTAGCAGGCGCGCCGGCGCAGCAAAGTCTATCCGGCGACGCGCACTCTCACTCGGGCGTGACATGAGGCAGCTCCTCCAGGGTGGTCCCGGCGGCGGCCGCGTCGCGCGCGGTGGCTCCGCCGTCTCGGGCGGCGGCGCTGCGCTTTCGTTTGTTCTCCGCCGCCCACTCCCGCCGGCCCTCGGCGGAGGTGCGCGTCTTCTTCTTCCGCGCGGGTTTCGTCGATGCGGCGCCGCGAGCGCGGACGAGCGCCGCGGATTCGGGGATCTCGGCCGCGGCGAGCGTGTCGAGATCGGCGGACGTGAGCGTCCAGAGGTGGGCCGCCATGCGCCGCGCGAGCATCAACTCGTCCGGTTGCGCCGCGCCTCGGCGCATGAGCAGCCCGGAGAGCTTGTCCCTGACCGACCACCAGCACCGGATGGAGGGCAAGAGCCACTCGTCGGGCACGATGTCTCCGAGCACCTCGCGCTCGGCGGTGTTCAGCGCGCGCGGCCGCGCTGCCGCCATCGACAGCCGGCGGCTGCCCGATGAAAGCGGCGTGACGCCGAACTCGGCGATGAGCGGAAGCAGGTCCGCGACCTCCGCGGCGGGACCGAGCGCGTCGGCCAGCGTCGCGCTCTCCAGGCGGGTCCGCACGTAGTCGACGATCCAGGCGAGGCGGCGCGCCTTGAGCCGCTCGAGCTTTGCGTTGAGGATCGCGGCGGGAGTCTCGGTCTTCGCGACCTTCGCCTTCGCACCCTTGCCTCGATTGCCCGTGGTTGTCCTGGATCGATACACCTTGACGTGCAGGAGTCGCCCGGAATGAAGGTCGTAGGCCGGCTGCGCACCCTTCGCGCCCTTCTTCGCGCGCTCCCAGTCCCATGGACTCAGCGCCGCGTGCCTGACGCTGTCCGGAATCTGCTTCACAATGCCACGTCGCCGCCGGTCGAAATCGCGCGAGGTGCCGTCCAGGAGCACGAGGGCGTCGCCGTGCTCCGCGCGCTGCGCAGCGATCTGGGCGCTGGCATGCGCGGCGTGCTTCTTGTCCCAGCAGTCGGAGTCGAGGCAGAGCGCGGCGACTGCGCCGTTTCCAGCGGCCTTCTTCGAGCGGCCCTTTGGGGCGATCTCGAGCTCGGCGAACAGACTCGGCACGCAGTCGGACCGCTTGCTGCACCGCGAGCACGCACCGGCCGCCGGAAGGAGCTCTGCGTCGTCCGCGCCCCACGGCATGAGGTCCATGCGCCGGGAGTGATCGGCGAGGAAGCTACGCGCGCTGGCAACGGTGAGAACAGGGTGAACCTTCCACGCAGGCCCCCGGGTCGAGAAGTGCTGCGCCGCCGCGCGTTGCACCCCTTCAGGCTGCAGCGCGATGATCTCCAGCGCACCGGCGCGCGCTTCCGCGTGCTCGCCGCCAGGAGCCATCGCCTTGCGCCACTCGGGGATCAGCGCAGTGAGGTTCCGCCGCCGCGCAAGCTTGCCTGGCGAGAGACCGAGTCGGCGCGCGAGCTCGGCGTCGTCGATCTTCCCACCGAGCGCTTCTATCGCGGCGGCCTGCTCCGAGGGCGTGAGGGCGCGCCGGACGACGTTCTCGGCTATCGCCATCGCGGCGGCGCCGGCGTCGTCGACCTGGTCGCCCGCGATGATCGCGGCTATGTGCGTCCAACCGAGCTCGCGCGCCGCGGCGACTCGAGTGTGGCCGGCGATGATCTCGTAGTGCTCACCTGTGGTGCGCCGGACGAGGATGGACTGCAGCTGTCCGCTGGTCTCGAGCGAGTCCCGCATCGACGCGAGCGCGCCTGGCTCGATCGTGCCGCGCGGGTTGGACGGCGAGGGACGCAGGAGCGCAATGTCGAGCGCCGCGTTCGTTTTGAGTTGCATGGTCTGGGTCCAGGGGGTTCGGTGCCTACCGGTGACCTGGGCGTGTCGAGCGCCCGTAGCGTGTGGGTGCCACCGTACAGCCCGGGGGGCGCGGCGTGCAAGAACCAACGCCGCGCCCCCCGCTCAGGCTGCACCGTGCCGGCGCCGGGTCAGTCTGGCGAGGCGGCCTGGACCCGGAGCCGCAGCGTGCGCGTCGCCAGGAGGCGCACGGACCTCTGAGTCAACGTCAGCTGCGCGTCCGCCTCCACGTAGGCGTCGTGCGGCACAGCGACAGGCTCCAGGAGCGCCCCGAACCACAGCGCGCCAACCCACTCCTCCGGCCCGTCGACTGCGTCCAGCAGCGCGGCGGATGCGTCCAGGAGCTGCGTGCGCTCTGCGTCAGCCAGGTCCTCGTCGGCGATCACGTAGGCGTCGAGCGTCAGAGCGACGTCGGTCGTGACGGGCAGGATGCCGGCGAGCTCGAGGTCGTAGGCGTGCTCGGGCACGAGCTGTCTGCACGCGCCCAGCACGCCCGCCGCCAGGAGGAGCGGCGCGACCTTGACCAGGCCGCGTGCCGCCAGCTGCACGATCATCCGGACGCCGCCGACGAGTCCCGCGCGCACCACGTCGAGCTGCTCGCTCCTGGCCTCGGAGGATGGCAGGTCCGTCAGCGCGCGCGCGACGTTCCCGGCGCGCTCGAGGCTCTCCTCGTCGCCTGCGGCCGCGGCGTCCGCGTAGATGAGGGACAGCTCGTCGACGACGTCGAGCGCCTCGGTGCCTGTGATCGACACGTCGAGGGCGCTCTTGCGGCCGATCGCCTTGAGGTCGTCCAGTAGGGCGTCGTGGGTGAGTTCCATGGGGAGGTGCTCGTGGGAGGATCGGACGGTTAGGGCGCCGGGAGCGAATGCTCGACGGTGAATGCCTCGTGGGTCGATGGTAGCAGTCCGCCGCCCGCCGGGGTGAGCCGCGCCTCGATGATCCAATCGCCGGCTGTGTCGAGGTCGCCCGCGCCGACGGTCACGTACTCGTACCGCCCATCGCTCCCGTCTGTCTCGGGGCTCGCAGCCCAATCGACGATCGCGCCGCCGGGCTTCTGTGCTCGAAACACCACAGTCCCGCCCGTAGCGTCGAGGGCACCGACGCCCCCGTTCGCGAGCTCCTCCTGGAGCTCGATCGTGATCCTGAATCCAATCGCGCCGAGCCGTGCTGTTTTGCCCGCCATCTAGACCGTCGCCTCGAGGGTGAGGCTGGAGGGTACACGGGTCGCGAGTGCGATCGCACCAGCGACAGCCTCGATTGTCATGGCTCGCGGCACGACGACGGAGTGCTCGAGGCCTCCCGGAGGTGCGCCGGGTCCGACCCACGCGCCGTTCTGCGCGGCCGCGCCGGCGGCCGCCGGCCCGCCGGCCTGCTCCGTCGGGAGATCCCACGCGCCGCCCTGCGCGGCCGCGCCGGCGGCCGCCGGCCCGCCGGCCTGCTCAGTCGGGAGGTCCCACGCGCCACCCTGCGCGGCCGCGCCGGCGGCCGCCGGCCCGCCGGCCTGCTCAGTCCCGAGTGCCGCGACGAATGCGGGCGTCGGTCCGCGCAGCTCGGCCCCGAAGGCGACCTGGTGTGGAGCCTCCTCCACGAGCAGCATCCCGTACCGCACAGGTGTCGCCACCACGGCCGACCAGTCGATGTCGATGCCGTCCGCTAGCTGCGCCTGCCCGTCGGTCTCGAGCTGCTGCGCCCCGCCGTGGGCTCGCAGCGTCACCAAACGCTCGGCCACAAAGCTGTCGGTGTTCGAGGTCGCCTGGTTGTTCTGGTCGTTCCCGCACAGCGACGCGGCACGCTGGAAGTCGGTCGCGCCTCGTCCCGCTGTGCCGTTGTTCGAGAAGCTGTTTTCGTCCGGTCGCGCAGACACCGAGACGGCGGCGAACCCCGGCTTGAACCCGGCGAACGTGTGCTGATCGCTGCCGGTCGCGGTGGGCGTAGTCAAGCTGCCGGCGAACGCGGTGCGGACGGTCCCTCCGCCGTCATCGCACTTCACGGCGAGCCCAATCAGGTACGGACCGTCTGCTGCACCGAACGCATCGGCGCCGGCGACGTCGAACCCAGTCGCCGTGTAGTTCTCGAGGTACGACCACGGTCCGAACGCGTCAGGCGACCCCGAGACGAGGTCCACGTCGAGCAACAGTCGGTCTACGTTTTTGCCTCGCCGGCTCACCGTCGACGAAAGATCCTCGCCGGAGTAGAGCAGCGCTAGAGCCATCGCTCCGGAGTCGGGCAACACCTGCGTGTCGGCGCGGCCCAGACCGAAGTCGGTCCGCTGCTGATCCACGGCGACGTCGTTGTCGCTGCGCTGCGAGTCCGTGACGACGAAGTCGACCGCGAACCCGGTCGTGACCTTCGTTGGCGTCGCGGTCCCGTTCTGCCGCCACGCGAGGCACTCAGCATTCGTTCCGCCGAAGAGCCACACCTTAATCAGGAACGCCTGCGCCGACACCGTTGTGAAGTCGAGGCGTATCCCGCCGAATAGGCCAGACTGCTGAAAGCCGTCAAAGGTTGCCGCGAGAGCGACGGCTCCCGTCGCCGGATCCACCAGGTGGATGACCTTGCTCGAGCTACCGCCGCTGAAGCTCTGCTGCGTCGCGACGGCGTTACTCGAGTACGACCAGGAGTTGCGCTGGTTTGTTCCGTCGCACACGCCGACCGACCGCGAGTAGCCCGCGTGCAGCGCGTCGTTCGAGGTGGCCCAGGTCACCTCGATCACCGCCCCGGCGCAGCTCTCCATCCCGAAGGCAAGGAAGTCCTGCGTCCCTGTCGCCGTTGGGGCAGTCTCGTTCTTGACACGCGCTACCCACGTGATAGCCACCTCAGGCCAGCGTCATCATCTGGGCGACTCGGAGCTTCGTGGCCAGCGCCGGGTACCTCTCCCCGAGACGGAGAGCGGCCTGGATTTCTCCGATGGTCCGCGTGCCGGCTTGCACGACGGCTGTGATTGCCAGTGCGTCTGCTAGCTGCGTGTCACCGAGATCGAACGACTGGCCGACCAAGCCGAACGCCGCATTGATCTCGGCAGCCGTGGGCGCGCCGGTCCAGCCCTTGCGGTTTGCCTCGATCGCATCGATGAACTGGTGGATCGGGAGCTTGCTCTTACCGACCGAGTCGTCGATCTGGTACCCACATAGACGATCCAGAAGATGGCTCACGCTCAGTTGCTCTCGGCTTGAGTGATCGAGCCGCCGATGATCGTTACGGTCGCGCCGACCACGATAGCGAGACTGTTGATGTTCAGCTCGGCGCCCGAGGTCGCGACCGTGTCGAACTGGAAGTGCTCCACGCCGCTCGAGTCCTCCAACCGTGCGAATAGCGTCGGCGTCCCTGTTGCACTCGCGTTCGCCTCCGTGTCCTTCGGCTCGGGCGTCACGTCGAGGACGATCTGCGCGCCGGGAGCCGCATCGACGAAGCCTGCGAAGGATGGGTCGTTAAGCGCGATGTCGGCGAGCAGGAGCTGCGTCGTGATCGCGACGGAAAGATCCGCCGGGATTCCGGCGCCGTTCTCGTCGTAGATCTTGCAACGCCCCGGGCCGGCGCCGCCGTCGATCAGGGCCGTGAGTTGGTCCGCTTGTGCTCCTGCGAGCGCGAGGCTGATCTTCGCCATCGGTCAGCGCTCCTTCCGCTGCTCGGCTTCGACGGCTGCGTGGCGCCTGAGGCTCGCATGCTCGCGGATTTCCCGCACGCCGGCGGTGATCATCGAGTACGCGTGTGCGACGTTGCGGTACTTCTCCGCTGGCGTGCGGCAACCTGCCAGGAGCGCGACGAAGAGCTGATCGACAGCTTCCTGGCACTTCTCGGTGTCGGCCCTGGGCGGTATCGCGGAATCGCGCCTCATGTGGTGATCTGGACCGCGCCCTCGGCGTTCGGCGTGTAGGTGTTGTCCGATCCGGTGGGATCGAACGGGAAGCCGCCGGTGTCGTAGTAGCCGATGACGTAGCTCGTCGTGTCCGTCCCCGTGTCGCGAATCAAGAGCAGCGCCTTCACCTGTCGCGTCCCCTGACCCAGGCTGCTCCAGACGGCTGGATCGAAGCCGAGCTCGCTGCGCGCATTCGGCGCGTCCTTCACGTAGGTGACGTTCGCCGGCGTCAGCCGGGTGTAGTTCGCTCCGTCGCACTCGTCGAGCGTCATCGCCGAGAGCGAGGTCGCGTGCAAGTCCGTGGGAAGATCGAAGTTGGTCATGACCAGCATCACCGCGAGCGCGTCGGTGTCGAGATGCAGGTCGCCGAGCCCGAGCTGGTGCGCGGCGTGCGGGAGGATGACGTCAGCCATGGTCAGGGTACTTCTTGCTTTGCTTGTGCTTAGGGGATGCCGAGTTCCGCGTCCGCGAACCAGTATGCGCGGACCTCGTCGCCGCTCGGCGAGCCAGACGTGACATTCGGGTATCCGGTGTGCGCGGACGCCGCGTCCTGTCCGGACGCTGCGTGGTCGGTCGCGTTCCAGCGGATCTCGCCGCGCGCGCCGGTCTCGCCGTTGAACCAGGTCATGTCGGGGACGCGGCGCTTCTCCGTCTTGAACTCGTCGCCGACGACGGTGGGATCGGTCGGGAACGCGCTGCTCGGGCAGTACCACCGGCGCTGCCCGAGCGGGGCGACTGTCGCAGCGCCGCCCACGTCGATGGCCGGCAGGCCGTTCGCGGCGCCGACGTCGAGGCCCCAGGAGCACTCGGCGTAGCGCCGGCACATGGCGAGCTCGACCTCGTCCGGCCGCGGGCTGAATTTCCCAGCGCTTCCACCGATTACCAGCTGCGGGATCGCGAAATCCGCCTGGACGAGCGTCGAGCCCGTTGCGATCTCCCACTCGACCCAGAGGTACGCGTCGCCGTTCGTGCCCCATGTTTTGCCGGAGAGGTCGGGCACGCTGGCGGTCAGCGTGCGGCGCGTCCAGCTCGTCGTCAGCCCGAGCACCGCGCTGCCGAGCTCCTCGTCCGCGCTCGGCGCGCCGCCGCTGCCGTAGTGGATCTTGATCCGCGCGGTGATGTTCGGGGTGCCAGCGGAGACGCGCGCGTAGCAGTCCAGCGTGAGGTCCTCGCCAGAGAAGCGCTGGGGGTTCTCGATGGTTTGCCCGAGCCTCCAGCCTGCCGCCGTGTGCGGCGCGGTCTCGCGCATGCGGCAGTAGCGGCGCGGGTTGTGGGGCACGGCCGTCTGCGCGGGCGCGAAGTCGAGCAGCTCGACGAACCCTCCTCCGTCGCCGTTGTCGGCGAACCAGCGGTCGAAATAGATCGCGGGGACGACGGTCCACGTGTACCGGTAGGGCGCGGTGAACGAGGTGATCGAGGGCTGCCACTGCGTGACGAGGAACTCAGGGTTGAGGATTAGGTTGCCATAGAGCGAGACCCCGCTCGCGAGCAGTGGAATGGCCGCGGCGAGTTGCGAGTTGTCGGCCGGGGTGAGCCCGATCCCGGCGGCCTCGACCGCGGTCGCAATCTCCTCCTGCACGGAGTTCAGCCACGGGGCCCCGACGACCGAGCCCTTCGCTCCGGTCGCGGCGTCCGGGTTGACGAACAGGTTGCCGACGTGGTCTTCTCCGGTGGTGCGGTGCATGCGTCTCTGTCTCCTCTAGCTCATCAGTCCAGGCAGCGCGCCGGCGCCGGCGGCGGCGGGGCCGGGCTGGAGATCTTCCCACGGCGCGAACCCCGATGCTGGAAGGTCGTACTCGAAGAGCGCGATCGACTGCGCTGGGCGCGCCGCGTTTATCGTGCACTCGAGGACGTCGTTGCCCGAGTCGGTGAGGGGGTCACCGGCGACCGACGCGGACGCCGTGAAGAACTGCGCCGTCTGTGCCGGCGCGTGGACGGTGAACACGTGCGCCCACTCGACTGGCTGCACGCGGTCTCCGGCGCGGAAGCCAGCCTTGAGCGGCGCGTGCTCCTCGATCGTGACGGCGAATCCGAGGGACGCAGCGAGTGCGACGAGAAACGCCGGCGTCGGCACCGCGCGCTGGGTGAGCTCCGTCACAATCGCGTACCGCCTGAGCAGCGTCCCTACCGCCAGCGGCGCGCACGCCGTCGGAAGCCCGACCGCCTCCTCCCACTCGGGGAGCAGCGCGAGTGCCGTGCGCGGGTCTGCCTCGTCGAGCAGCCCCAGCACGCGCAGCTCGAGCCGCGCGAGCGTGGTGCCCCATCCCTCGATCAGGCGGTAGAGCGTCCGCCCTGGGCTGGACTCCCAGAGCGGCCCCGGAGGAAACAGCTGCAGGAGTTGCTGCGCATAGGCCGCGGCGCGCGCGACTGTGGGCTCGAGGGTGGCGGCGGGCATCAGCTGAACGTCACCGTCCCCAGGGTCAGGATGGCGCCGGGCGAGGCCACGACGTCGGCCGCCGGCAGGGTCACGCTGTTGTCGAGTTCGCCGGCGGCGCGACTGATCGCGGCGCGCACGCGCGAGAGGAAGAGGGTGCCGCCCGGGACGGCCTCGGCCGCCAGGAGGTCTGCGAGCTCGGCCGCGACAGCTGCCTGGACGGCCGCTGTGTCCGGCGTGACGCTGAGCTCGAGCGCGACAGGCTCGAGCGTCGGCGCAAACACCGTCACGGCCGCTGTGACCGGACGACGCGCGTCGATGTAGGCCTGGACCTCGTCCACCTTGCTGGGCGGCGGCGTGATCGGGCTCTCGTCGTCCTGCACGATCGCGACGCCCACCGTCCCTCCGCCCAGGTAGGCGGGCAGGCACCAGGCCCGCGTGATGCCTGAGACCTCGAGCGCCCACGCCTCGTAGTCCGCGACGGTGCCCCCCTGCGGCGGATCGGAGACGCGCGCGCGCACGCGCGCACGGAGCTCCTCGTCGTCCTCCTGGTCCTCGCCGCCCTCGAGGCCGGGGGCCTGGACCGTGGAGGACGAGTCCACGCCGGCGATGGGCGACTCGAGCGTGAGGACCATGGCCGCCGCTGCGTCCGACTGCTCTCCTGGATCGAGCGCCGTGACGGCGATGTCGGCGATGCCTGCGGCGATCGTGCCGTCCGCGTCGGTCGCGTACGGCCACCCGTCGACACGCTTCAGAATCGTCCCGGCGGGAATCAGAGTCCCGTCGTTGCCGGCGAAGCGGACCGTGCCCGTCGCCGGCGCGGCCGCGCGGCGAGTCACGCCCCAGAGCTCGGCGTGACGCGCGAGGTACTCTCCCGCAGCGGTCGATGGGAAAAGTTGCTCGGTCGCGTAGGAGACGTGGCCGTGCGCGCCGTGCGCCATGGCGGCCGCGACGCGCGCGAGAACCGCGAGCGACCCGCCTCGGATCAGCGCGTCGAGTCCGAGCCTCGAGGCGATGTCCGCCTCGGCCTGCTGGATGAGGTCAGCGAGTGTCGGAGAGGGGTACGGCACGGCCCAGGGTCAGGGCAACGGGACGAGGCGCACGTCCGCCGCCGGCGTGGAAAACGTCGAGGCCCGGGTCGCGGCCCACAGGTCAGACCAGCGCTCGGCCGACCCGCGACCGATCTCCAGCGTGAGCCCGAGACGGTCCAGGCCGAGGCGCACGACCACCGCGCGCACGGTGTCGGCGATGCCGTCGGCGATCATCCAGGCGCAGCAGGCCTCCGCCGATTCGCGCACGAGCTCGAGCGTCTCCGTGGTGAGTTTCCCCCGCGCCGCCAGCCACAGGTGCGAGCCCCACCGGCGCCCGTCGAGCGAGTCGGGCCACCATCCACGGCGATCGCCGTCGCCTGCTGGCAGGGTGTGCTCGGAGCTCGCCTCGCCGTCGGCGAATAGGCTCGCGAGGACGGCGGTCTGCAGCGTCCGGTCGAGGACCAGGTCCCCGGCCTCGAGCACGAGGTCTGGCCCGTCGCCCGTCAGGCCCACCAAGAGATCCACGGCAGAGGCGGTCACAGGGATCGATCATGCCGCCCGGGAGGCCCGGAGTCACGCGTCGACGTCGACGTGTCCGCTGCCTGTGGCGGCGTGCCCGCACGTAGCGAGGTCCCCCGCGCGCACGACCGGGACGCCGGCGATGCGAACGAACGCGCTGCCCGTAGCAATCACGGCCGCCTCGTGCAGCCCGATCCCGTGGAACGCCACGAGCGCCCCCAGCGTCGCCCACGTTTGCCCCTTGACCGCGACGAACTCCGGCGCGCCCGGCTGGGCGGTGATGAGCCCGCCGCCGGCTGTGTCCACGCCGGTCAGGGTCGCCGCGGCCATTACGGCTGCTCCATGTCGATCGTCGCGGCCTTGATCAGGATCGACGTGCCGTCGATCCTGATCTCGCTCGAGCCGACCTTGAGCACGAGCTCCGTCGCCGCGGTGACCTCGAGGCTCCCACTCTTGAGGTGCACGCGGTTCCCGCGCGAGTCGTAGAGGACGACATCGCCGGGGTCCATGTCGTCCGGTCTGTGGCGCCGGTCGGCGCTCGCGACGACGACCGGGTGGTCGGGCGACCCGTTGATGAAGACGGCGACGACCTCCGCGGCTTTGCCGTCCGCGTCCTGCGGCAGCAGCCGGCTCGTCAGGCCGTAGGTCTCGAATCGCTCGACGCCGCTCAAGGTGCGCCCGCCCGCGAGCTTGACCTGCAGGAGTTGCACGGCCTGCGAGTCGTCGATCAGCGTCACCACACCGCGCGTGATGAGGCCGCGCATGCGCTGGGCCAGCAGCTGTGAGAGACGTTTCATTCGAACTCGAAGTCCTCCTCGTCGAGCTCGCCGTCCTCGAGCCCGGCGAAGGGGTTAAGGGCCGCGGGAACCGCCGGCGCCGGGATGTAAGCGTCCGGGCGCACGAGCGCGAGCTCGCAGGTCGTCCCGGCGCGCGGCGAGCGCTTGAACCGAACCTCCTCGATCAGCAGCACACCGTCGATCATCAGGCGCGGGATGCGCACGTCGACGCGCCTGTTGATCGGCCACAGGCCAGCTGCGAGCGACTGGCTCGTCGTCCAGCCGGCGACGCGCACGACCACGCGTGACGCCGCGGCCGCGCGGTAGGCGGCCTCCCACTGGGCGCGTACCGCGGCCGTCGCCGGCGAGACCGCCCCCTCGGCGATGATCAGGAGCTCCCGACCGGCGCGGATCTCGGTGTCCTCCGCGCGGCCCTCGATGAGCGCCACGACCTCGCCCCAGCCGTCGTCGCTGCCCGCGCGCTGGCCGCGCACGCGGTATACGCGGTGCCTGCCGCCGTGGTCCCAGGCGAGCTCGGAGCGCAGGATGTTGCGGCCAGCCTCGAGGCTCACGCCGTCGAGCGTGAAACCGCTCGGCCGGCCGAGCACGAGGGTCCCATCTGGGTCGGTGTGGGGGATCGCGCCCCGCATGCGTGCGGCGCGGTCGATGGCCGACCAGGCCGTCTCTCCCGGGTCTATCCGGTACACGTCGAACGGCTCGGGCGCGGAAACTTCGAAGCGCGCACGGACCCCGAACGGCTTTGCGATCGTCCGCACCACCTCATCCAGGCGCACGTTGAGGAGCTCGCTCGCCGAGTCGGGCGCGCTGCAGTCGACCAGGTCCGCCGTGCGGTCCCGGCCGGTGACCGACAGCGTCCAGCCCGAGGGATCGTCGATGGCGCGGAGCGAGTCGATCCAGCCCGTCGCGACGAGCTCGCCGGCGAGCCGGATCTCGTAGCTGTCGCCGGGCTTGAGTGCGTAGGGGACCCTCGCAGTCGGGCCGACCGAGAGCTTGATCGTGCCGCTGGCCGCGCCCAGGGTGCGCGTGATCTCGACCTCCTGCCAGTCGGTCAGGCG
>Ga0214471_10002409_pt1 | contig 14676 bp, 22 predicted proteins | sample RVTome_5_FD_207665 | JGI IMG/M metagenome (GOLD analysis project Ga0214471, IMG submission 207665) | Soil microbial communities from uranium-contaminated site in the Upper Colorado River Basin, Wyoming, United States - RVT142D155 | ecosystem: Environmental > Terrestrial > Soil > Contaminated >... | reverse complement strand
AGTGGAGAGAACGGGGGCGTAAGCTCAATGGGGGCTTCGTAGGAGGGCCCACTAATGATGGATCGAGTGAGGGAGCCTGGTGGCTCGTCTTGCATGGCGGGTCAGAATGGGTCGCGGAGGTAGATGCAGCGCGTATCTGTGCGGAGCGGAAGGACGCCCCTTGCATTCCGTTTCGCGATAGGCTAGAATAGACGCCATGGCTAAGACGGCAGCGGCAAGGAAGCCCGAAAATAACGGCGACAATCGTCATGCTGGACGTTTCAAGCCCGGCAACCCCGGCAAGCCGGTAGGCGCAAAGGCCCGTGTCACTGTCGCCATGCTCGCTTCAGCACGCGAGCACTTCCGCGAACTGGTGCCGGAGGCTAAGCGCCTTATTCTCACCCATCTTGGTAAGCACATGAAGGACGCGCCGGACTGTCCGACGTGCCGTCACTACGTCGATGTAATCCACCATTACTACTTCGGCAAGCCCAAGGAGACGCTGGAGATCGACATCGCCGCGCAGCGCCAGGAGCTTGAGCAGATCGCTACCGAAGTGGGCAGGCCCATTGAGGAGATCGAGCGAGACGCTGAGCGCCTGGGGCTTAGTGTGATGAGGAAGTCAGCATGAGAAAGCCCTTTGCTAATATTGTCTATGTAGCACTGGTTGCCGTCTTGGTTATTTGGGCGTGCGACAAGGCCGATGCCAAGGGCTTGCAGGGGGACGCCAACTGCGACTCGATGACTACGAGCGTCGATGCGCTCCTCGTCCTTCAGTACGAAGCGGGCATGACAGAGGAGCCTAAGTGCGGAGCGGAGGCCGATCTCAATCGCGACGCTGTCATCGACTCCACCGACGCTCAGGGCATCCTCAGCCTCGTTGCGTTCGGTATCGAAGGCTTGTTCGAGGACAACCGCCCGAGGGTATAAAGCTGCTGTTGATCTCTGATGGCCGCTAATCCATACGCCGTCGCTGCAGGACTTCCCCTCCTCAAGCTCCGCTATCACTACCAGCAAAAGCAGCAGTCGCAAGACCGTACGACGCTTGAGCACCGTTACGACTGGTACAACGTACTCGGTTGTACCCTTCCTCAAGGCCGGGGTAAGGGGGGGTGCAACTTCCACGCTCGCGACAAGCAGTATCCTCCGCCTGCTCCCTGGCGCGTCTGGCTCTTACTTACGGGACGACGGTGGGGAAAAACCCGCGCCGGGGCCGAGTGGGTACGCCGTCGCATCGAGGAAGAGGGCGCGCGGCACATCGCCTTTATTGCGAAGACGAAGGCGGACGCTCGCGACATTATGATCGAGGGGCCAGCGGGCATTCTCGCCGTTAGCCCGCCCTGGAACCGCCCGCACTACGAGCCGTCGAAGCGGCGTATTACGTGGCCTAGTGGTGCGGTTGCTACTATCTTTAGCGCAGACGAGCCTGACCAGCTACGAGGGCCGGAGTACGATACGGCGTGGGCTGACGAGCCTGCGAAGTGGCTGCACCTAAACGATATCCTCAACTCCCCTTGGTCGAACATGCAGATTGGCTTGAGCCGCGCGACCGCGCTCGGCCTTCCTGCTCAGGTCGTAGCGACGACAACCCCGCGTAGTATCAAGCTCATCCGCGACCTCAAGAAGGACGAGTCGTGCGCCGTTACCATAGGGCACACGAACGAGAACCTGGAGAACCTTGACGAGTCGGCAAAGAAGGAGATCGTCGAACGCTACGAGGGGACGCGGCTCGGTCGGCAGGAGCTAGCAGGGGAAGTCTTGGAGGACGTAGAGGGCGCTCTCTGGCAGCTCGCGAAGATCGACGAACTACGCATGCCTAAACTCAATGGCGTAACGCTCGACCGCGTTGTCGTTGCTATCGACCCGTCCGGCTCTTCGAGCGAGACCGCCAGCGAGCAGGGGATCGTCGTTGCAGGCCGGGGCGTATGCGAGTGCAAGGGCGCTCCTGATACGCACGGCTTTGTGCTCGACGACCTATCCGGCCACTACACTCCCGAAGGTTGGGCCCGCCGCGCGATACACGGCCTGAGCAAGCACGAGGGCGACCGTATCATCGGCGAGGCGAACTTCGGCGGGCAGATGGTCGAGGCGACGCTTCGGGCCATCGACAAGGACGTACCGTATACGGCGGTCACGGCCAGCCGGGGCAAGGCCGTGCGTGCCGAGCCTATCGCCGCGTTCTACGAGCAGGGGAAGGTACATCACGTTGGTACCTTCGAGAAGCTGGAGGAGCAGCTTACGACGTGGGTGCCGGGCGACACGTCCCCTGACCGTCTCGACGCTGTCGTATGGGCGCTGACCGAACTCCTCTCAAGCAAGAAGAGCATTGCGGTATACTGATGCTGCTCGTTACATACGCCTGCACCTGTTGCGGCAACTCGTTCGAAGAGGGCGTAAAGGCGTTCGAGGAGCACCGCCCGCGTTGCTCCTATTGCCGCATGTGGTGTACCCGGCGCAGAGAACACAAGGAGCCGCTATGAAGCTCTACGACGCGCAGCATCCTGATGGCATCGACCTCGGCCCTGGCAAGGCTGAGTCGCGCTACGATGAGAGTGCCGTAGCGCGCGGGGCCGCTAACAAGATTGGTAGGATGGAGCCTCCTCGTCCTGACATCAACCACCATGAGACGCGGGGAAGGCCGCGTAAAGAGGCCGGAGACAGCAATGGCTAAGCGTCCGCCTCCTGGTTCCGTTGAGTATCCTGCGGGCAAGCCGTATGAACCGCTGCTTGGCCGTAACGATAGTCCAGCGATCATACTCGGCCTTATGGTCTGGGCGACGATCATCATCGTTTGGGGTATCGGCATGGCTATGTTCGTACGCTTCATCTGGGAGGTGTCGGGGTGAAGTCCTTTGCCTCGCGCGGGGATCGTGGGATTGTCCTACTCAACGGCGTGGATGTTAGTATGGACTGCGCAGAAGCGGATGACGAGGAAGGGTACGTCATGCTAGTAGAGAAGGATGCCACCGGGCGGCTGCTCTCTGATGGCTTGGGTAATCCGGTATTGAAGCGTCACGAGGGCAAGGTCGAGATTGCGTTGAGGGGGAATTGATGGACGCTACGAGCGTTCTCGCTAACGCGCTCCGCGCAGGTCTCGACATCCTCAGCCTCAAGGCGTTTACGCCGGGCAACGTACCGCAGGGAGGCGCGTCATACTCCTGGCACTTCCCGAATAGAGGCGATCCCGTAACGCGCATCGGCGACGGTTCCGGTACGAGCATCGCGGGCCTTACCCGTAACTGGTTCTTTCGTACGTTCCCCGAGGCTATGCCTGTCGTCACGAAGCAGGAGCGCAAGTCGGGCGAGCGCGTCAACGTCGACCCGCATCCGCTGACTGATACTATCAATGACCCCAACCCGTACTATTCAGGGGAGGCATTGTGGGCGGGCCTCATCGTCTCCTTCCTCTTCGACGGTAATGGCTACTGGCTCAAGGCGCGTAATAGGTCGACCCGCGTTGTCGAGCTGTACTACGCGCCGCACTTCCTCATCGAGCCGAAGTCCGAGGAGAATCGCCTCATTGCGTACTACGAGTACAGCGTCTCCGGTAAGAAGTTCAAGGTGCTGCCGGAGGATATTGTTCACGTTCGTTTTGGCATCGACCCAAAGAATCCCGCGAAGGGCTGCTCACCGCTCAAGGAGCAGCTGCGCGAGCTGCTGACGGACGAGGGCGCTGCGCTCTTCTCCGAGGCCATGCTTCGCAACTCCGCCGTCCCTGGTATCATCGTCAGCCCGAAGTTCGAGTCGGCCAGCATCTCAGAAGCCGACGCACTCAAGACGAAGGCGAAGTTTGAACAAGAGTTTGGCGGGGATAAGGTCGGTAGCACTATCGTAGCGGGGGGCGCGCTCTCCGTTGAGCAAGTAGGCTTCAGCCCCGAGCAGCTAACGCTACGCGACCTCCGCGCGATACCGGAAGAACGCTTCAGCGCCGCGTCCGGCGTTCCTGCTGCTGTGCTTGGCCTCGGTACCGGCCTTGCACAGACGAAGGTGGGGGCCACGATGCACGAGCTGCGCGAGATGGCGACTGAGCAGGCGCTCGTTCCGATGTGGCGTACCTTCGCGCGGCAGATCACCGATTCTCTCATGTACGAGTTCAACGCGGGCGACAAGTCCCAACGTTTCGAGTTCGATACGATGAACGTCCGCGTTCTACAGGAAGACCGCCAGAAGCTCCACGAGCGTACACGCCAGGACGTAGCGGGTAGTATCATTACCGTTGCTACAGGCCAGGCCCGTCTCGGCTATCCCGTCGACCCCTCGCAAGAGGTCTACCTACGCTCACCTCTTACTGTGGAGGTGCCCGCGACGCCAAACCCAAAAGGACGTAAGGCCGCTAATGCTACGAATTACAAGGCGACGCCCAATGAGATGCAGACGGGCCTTGCATTCGTTCGCGCCGTCGACGAGGGGACGGCTCCTCTCGTGAAACAGTTTCAGTCTTCCCTTGAAGAAGCCTTCGACGACCTCGGCGTCCGCGCCGCTACCGTATACGAAGCAGCGCCGAAGTCTTCCAAGCAAGACCCCGCTGACGCGCCGATGGTCAGCGACATTCTCGGCACGCTCGATCTCAACCACGAGGCTGACGTGCGCTTCCGCCCGATGTACGGTGCGTCGTACGAAGCGACGGCCCGCGTTGTGATAGCGAACGTTGAGGCGATGCTCGGCGCGACGCTGGAGATTGGCGTACGCGACTTCATTGCGGAACGCGTCTTACGCGAGGGGGGTTTGCGCGTCGGTCTGCTCGACCTTACGGCGCAGACACGCGAGGCGCTCTTCCGTACGCTGGAGGAGGCACGCTCACTTGGCCTGGGCGTCGCAGAGACGGCCCGCCGCATACGAGAGAGCGTAGGCGCTGGCCGCTACGTCAATGCTGGCGCGCAGTATCGCGCTGAGACAATAGCCCGTACCGAGATGGCCTACGCCCGCAACTTCTCAACACTAGAGACAGGACGCGCCGCAGGCTTCACGGACTACCTCGGCTTCGACAACCGTACTGGATTTGAAGACGCGGAGTGCGTCGCTAGGAACGGACAGACGTTCACGGCAGACGAGATGCTTGGCGAGACGGGTAACGAGCATCCGCGCGGTACGTTGTCATTTAGTCCGGTACCGAGAACATGACCTACATCGCGCTCCGCGACTCGTTCCGTACAATGTCAATAGGCCGTATCCTTGCGGGCCTTGGTGATACGGGACGTTGCAAAGCGTTCACTGAGGAAGACCGCCCGTGCAAGCGCAAGGCCCAGCCGCGGAAGCTCATATGCCGGAAGTGTGAGGAGTGGGCTACGTCGTGACCCGTGTACGGCGCATCCTGCAGGAGGCGACGTGAGATCGATACAGAGGCACACGGATGTACCTACGGGATACTATGTCGCGCACTACGGCCCGTGCGGACACCCAGATTACCGCTGTCTTGAGTCGGACGATACTCTCTGGGGAACGCTCTTGCAGATTGCGTTGTTTGTGCTCTTGTTCGCGGGACTTCCGACTGGGTTATGGGCGTACTTCGGATGACCACTACCGACCGCCTACTCGCTCGTATCCCCCAGGAGCTTGAGCGCTACCGCGCGGCTATCGATGCGACGCCCGGGCTGAACTCCGTCACGCTGACCGTCCAGCTTGATCGCCTCGGACAGGGGCGCGACCGCGTAATCGTGACGACGGAGTCCGGCTACTTGCACAAGGACGCTAGATAGCGTATACTACGCGCGACAGCGTTCTCGCGCAGGCTGCTACGGATACGCTCAAGCGGAGCGAGTCAGAGGCCCGCCTACCTGGAGACAGGAGGCGGGCTTTTCGTATTTAGGGAGGATGCTATGACCGAGCGCAAGACGTTCACAGTACGGCCCGAGACGAAGCAGGGCGGTGAGCCCGGTACGGTCGTCTGCCGCTTCGCTACGCTAAACGTCGTCGATAGCGATGGCGACGTTACCCTTCCTGGCGCGTTCGGTGAACAGACCGTCCGGATGCAGCCGCACGGGCACGACACCTGGGCGCTCCCCATTGGTAAGGGAGCTATCCGCGAGGAGGGCGACGACGCTATCGCTGAGCTGCTTATCAACCTCGAACTCGGCCAGGATCACTACTCGGCTTTGAAGTTCGACATGGAGCACGGCGACCCGCAGATCGAGTGGTCGTACACCTTCGATATTCTCGAAGAGGAGTCGGGAGAGTTCGAGGGACAGAAGGTACGCTTCCTGAAGAGCCTCAAGGTCCACTCCGTCGACTCCGTCTTCCTCGGTGCAGGCGTCGGCACGGGTACTCTCTTGGTCAAGAACAAGAAGTGCCGCAACTGCGACGAGGCCGTCGAGGCGTTGGACGAACACGCCAAGGAAGAGGACGGCCAGATCGTCTACTCCTGCGTTCAGCCGTCAACGTCATTCGAGCAAGGTCACGAGAAAGCGGTCGCCTCGCTGTGCGAGGTCGCCGGATTCATCTCGCGGGCAGGGGAGCTAGTAGCATCCTTGCGCGAGAAGGGCGAGCAAGTCACGACCGTCAAGCGCGAGGCGCTAGCCAGTGTGTTGGCAACCCTCAAGCAGTCGCATGACGATCTCGACGCGCTGCTCAAGGAACCGGAAGAGAAGGCCCCGGCTACGCCTCGCGCCGCCATCGTCCTTAGACTTAGTGAGCTTGAGCACGCGCAGCGTCAGCTAGCAGAGGTCTAGTAGTTTAGGAAAGGAAGCAACAATGCATATTCTCATGCCCCTGTTGCTGACGCTCGTGCAGCGGCCTTACGCCGCTGTCTCGAAGCCGACGCTGCAGGCGTGGTCAAGGTTCAAGAGGGGGCGGCTCTCGCAGCGCTTCCTCGCGGCAGACGGGTCGCTTCGGGCTGTGGCTGGCGGAGCTGTTGATGCTCCTGTGAAGTCAGAGGAGCTACGCGAACAGGCGGCTGCGAAGTTCAAGGAGGCAAACGACCTTATCGAAGAAGCGTGCAAGGAAGCCGGGATTACGGTTGACCAGTTGCACGACGGCGAGGGCGATGTCTCCGCCGAGACCCTTGCGAAGTTCGACGAGCTGATGAACGAAGGCCGCGAGCTTGCGGCGGAGCACATGAAGGTCGCGAAGGCGGAGGGCCGCTGGACGGGCTTCAGGGACGCCATGGACTTCTACCACGGTAAGGCTACAGGTGGCCCCGTACCGTGGGAGCAGGTACATGTTCAGACCATCGAACGCCCGAAGTCGCTGGGCGAGGAGTTCGTTGACTCCGAGGTGTACGAGGCGCTGAAGAAGTCCGGCGTACTCCACCAGGAGAAGGGCGCGTTCCGTACGGAAGGCGTATCGATCCTCAACGACCTACGTATCAAGGCGGAGAACGGCGACAAGGAAGCCGTTAAGGCGCTCAAGGCTGCAACGGACTTGATTCATTCTGAGTCCGGCGGGCCTGGTAACGCGCTTGTCTTGCCGCAGTTCCTCGCAGGTATTCTCGGGCTGCCGCAACGCCCGCTTGTCATCCGCGAGCTATTCGGCGACGGTACGACTACGAGCGATAGCATTAGCTACGGAGCGGCTGTCGGGTTCGACGACGCTGCCGCTGCGGTCGCGCAGGCAACTTCGATCTCGGGCGAGACGGGCCGCAAGCCGCAGTCCAGTATCTCCTGGGAGCGCCGGACGGCGCTGATCGAGTCTATCGCGACGTGGTTCGCGGTGACGCGCCAGCAGATCGCCGACGTAGGGCAGATTCAGTCGCTTATCGATCAGAACGGGCGGCTCATGCTGCAGCTTGAAGAGGAGGATCAGCTCCTCTCCGGCAACGGTACGCCGCCGAACCTCGACGGCTTGCTGAGCATTTCCGGCGTACAGACGTTTGACGTTGCCGCCGCAACGCTTGACCCGAACGGCGCGCTTGCGAACCTCAAGTCGATCCGCCGCGCGAAGCGGCTTGTCGCGACGGGTACGGGCCGCAACGTCGCCGACGCTGTGGTGATGAACCCGTACGACTCTGAGCAGTTCGACATGCTCATGGACGCCAACGCGGTCTTCCGTGGTGGCAACCCCATCGGGAACTTCGCGTTCGGCCAGAGCATCTGGGGATTGCGCCGGGTGGAGTCCGAGGCGATCCCGTTGGGCCGCGTAATCGTCGGCGCGTTTAGGGCGGGAGCGACCGTCCTGGAACGCCAGCCGATCACGGTCTACACGACCGACAGCCACAGTGATTGGTTCACGCGTAACCTGATCGCGATCTTGTTCGAGGAGAGGCTGGGCTTCCCGGTATTCTTCCCGGCATCGTTCGTAGACATTACGCTCGACCAGTCCGAGGATTGGGGCACCTAGACCCCTTAGTAGATAGCGGGGAGTAAAGAGAACATGAGGGCGCAGCCGACTCTAGTACGGGACGGCTGCGCCCTTTTCGTCGCAGACGGGGTTGTGATGCGTCCTGAAGATATCGAGTCTGCCTTCCGTTGGCTCGCTACGTGGGACATGATCGTACCGCTTCGTCCGTACAATGAGCTTGCATCGTCGGAAGGTACAGCGAAGGAGCGGACGCTTACGGTTCCGCTCGTCCTCGACCTTCGCCAGCCGCTCTATGATCCGCGTATCCTTGCGGCCAAGCAGACGCACGAGTTCGATACGTTCCTCGCCGTCTGGGACGATGAGCGCCAGCGTTGCTCCTGTAAGCCGGAGTGCGGTCTGCCGTTCCTGCGGGCTGTCTGGGTCGAGGTTCCGTTGATTCTCGCTGCGCCGCAAGGCTGGATACAGGAGGGCTCATTGTGAGCCGGGGCGTTAGCGTTCGCGGACAGCTTGTCCCTCCTGAGCTACTAGAGGGCCAGGTACTCCCAGAGGAAGGCGCGCTCCTGCGCCGCCTGGCGCGGACTGTCCGCGCTAGCCACGTTATCGTCGAGCTTGGCAGTTACACGGGCAAGTCGACGTGCTGTCTTGCTACGGGCTCCGCTGAGGGCAACCGGGCATTGATCTACGCGGTCGACCTTTGGACAGATGGCACGTACGACGAGGAGACGCACGGCTTCTACAAGTACGACCCCGCGTCCGGCGAGGAACAGCGCAACTCGAAGTTCAGCCGTCCGCGAGCACAGGAGATTTTCAAGGAGCGGGTGGGCGACTACGATCCGTTGCGCTTGGTCAAGCCGATGCAGGGGATGACGACGATTGCTGCGAACGAGTTCGCCAGAGAGCGTATCGGCCTGCTCTTCATCGATGCTGATCATCGCTATGAGGCTGTACGTGCAGACTTCGAGGCATGGGAGCCCAAGGTAGCAGAAGGAGGGGTTGTGGCTTTTCACGACTACAAGAGCCTTCGCGAGGGCGATGGCGTAAAGCGGTTCGTAGACGAGGAGCTATTCGGCCACGGCTGGCGCGAGTACGCTTCTGTCGGCTCGCTGCTAGCGGTAAAGCGCGATGCTTGAGTTGAAGATCAAAGGGACGCGAGACGAGATCATGTCAGAGCTTCGATTGGGACATGAGCGGGACTACAACGTGGACTCGGCCCTTATTGCGGCGCAGAAGCTCATCGGCGCGGCCCGTCCCGACAAGGAAGTCTGGGAGGAACAGGCCGCTGCGCTCTTCGTGCTGGCCCACCAGTACGACAAGCCTACCGCCGCTATCCTTGAACTCGGCGCATACCACGGCTACAGCGCGGCTGTGATGAAGCTCGCCGCGCCGGAAGCACTGGTCACGACGCTGGAGCCTGACCCAACGAACCGCAAGATTACGAGGGCCAACGTTGTTGACCTCGGCGTCGTCGTCCAGCCGTATCAGTCGACGGCCTACCTCGAACTGACGAACGGTACGCGCGCCAAGAAGTACGATATGATCTTCGTCGACGGCGACCACAAAAACATTCGCCTCGATCTACCGTACTTCAACCGCCTAAAGGTCGGCGGGCTGTTCCTACATCACGACTACAGCCCGCTCGAAAGCGCGCGCCCCTGCCCGCCTGTCTACGAGGCGCTGAACGAGTTTGCCGCACGCCTCAACCGCGAGCCTGATGTGCTGGTCGTCGACGATAGTGGCGTCGGCCTTTGGGGGATGTACCGGCGGAGCGGGGAGACGTGGGAGAGCGAGTGAACGTCCATATCATCGTTCGCGATGTGCCCGGCGAACGCGACCGTATCCTTCCGCGTCTGGCACGACTTCTCGTCTCTGCGACGGGCTGGACGATGAGCGGCAAGCCGGAGCCGAGTGCCGATCTCAACTACGCTATGCCGTACCTCGACGCGAGGCAGTGGAGGCCTCAGGCCGGTCAGCCGGTCGCGGGCTACTTCACGCATCGCGAAGACATTCTCCCGGCGAAGGTAAGGATGTGGCAGGACATGGCCGGGCGCAGCGTCCTCCGTATTACGTCGGCGAAGCAGTACGTGGAGGAGCTTTCCGCCTACGGCCCGACGCGCCTAATTGCGCCGCCTCTCGACCGTGATACGTTTAGCCCGATGCCTCAGTCACGGGGAGGGAAGGGGCAGGGAGAGCGCCGCCTCGTGGCTGGGGTTTCGGGCTTCACGTATTCCGGAGGTCGGAAGGGGGAGAAGCTGCTCGGTAGCGTACTCAAGACCGTGGCCGGAGCAATGTTTGACTGGCAAGCAGTAGGACGCGGCTGGCCGATACGAGGGACGAGGCGTATCGAACAAGCAGCCCTGCCAGACTGGTACCGCTCGCTTGATCTCTACGTTTGCCCCTCGCTCATCGAAGGCATCCCCTACGGCCCGCTCGAAGCGCTGGCCTGTGGCGTCCCCGTAGTCATCCCTCGCGGTGTCGGATTGCTCGATGAGCTTCCGTCCTTGCGAGGCATCGTGAGATATGACTGCGGAGACGTTGCAGACCTGGCGCGGGCGATGAGCGAGGCGAAAGTATACTTAGAGGAAGGCCGCGTCGACCGCGACGAGCTTCGTTCCGCAACCGAGCCGTTCACCGAGGAAGGCTGGATTACTGGGCACCTTGACGCCTTCGTATCGCTAGAGGAAGACCGGACTGATGCCGCATTCCCCCGCCACCAGCAGTCGTTGTCTGTCCGGCCTTCCTCCGGCGATACGCAAGGTATCTATGCCGTAGCGTATGGCGAGCCCGCGAGGAAGTGCGCCACGAAGCTGATCGCTTCTGTGCGGCGCTACATGCCGGGTACGCTTGTAGCCGTCGCTTCTGACCACCCGCTCGATGCTGCCGACATCAACGTCTATCACCCTGATGCAGACCTCGGCGGGCGGACTGCCAAGACGAAGATGTGGGAGCTAGCGCCCGCTGAATGGGAACGTGTGCTGTACCTCGACGCAGACATAGAACTAACAGCAAATGTCTCGTTCCTCTTCAACGTACTGTGTGAAGGTTGGGAGATGGTCTGCACGAAGGACGTAGATAACCCCGACCCCGCGAAATCCTACGATATGATCTACGCCCTCTGGCGGCGCGACTCGAAGGAGCACGAGCTAGGCTGGTGCGATATCGGCTCCGACCGCGCGTTGCAGCTTGCCGGAGGAGTCGTCGGCTTCCGCCGGACTCCCGCAACAGAGAAGTTCTTGAACGCCTGGTATGAAGAGTGGGATCGCTTGGCGCGGCGCGATCAGGGGGCCATGATCCGTGCGATGTATAAGAATCCTGTCCGGCTGCTTGTGTTGAGCAACGAGTGGAACAGCTTTGAGGGCATCTTCCAAGGTACGAGCGCAGGCATTCTACACCATCGAGGAGGGCCCGCAAGGCGCGTCCATCGTTGGGGTCTTGGGCGTCTCGATAATCCGGACGCCTTCGCGCGAGGATCGCGCAATGGCGGAGTAGGTATTCGCCAGCGCGGGCCAGTAAGCCAGGTCATCCATAGCAACGAGAGCGGTGTCGGCGTTCGCTCGCGCGTTGCCGTCAGCGGGAAGACCTCTGTCATCACGTACATCGGCGCAAGCAAGATACGCCGCGCTCCCGGTCTCGATGGCCGCGCCTATATCTTCCACAAGGGGACGCCGCTGCGCGTCTATGTTGAAGACGTAGATGAGGTAACGCGCGAGGGCGCTGGGTGCTGGATCGTCGAGCAGGAGTCCTACGACCATATCAGAATGAATGCTGGAGTGGGAGTGCGGCGATGAACGCTTGTTTGATTTGCGGTGCTGAGAACCAGACGTGCGGTCCACACGCTGAGCCTGGCGTTGTTTCGGGTGAGGTATCGTTGGTTGAGGCCAACGCTTTGACTGTTGCTGAGCAGCTTCGGGTACGCCCGATCCGTAGAGGCGAGGGATACAGGAAGCGCCGTCCACTTTCAGTCAAGGACAAGCGGCGTAAATCGTCGCCGGAGACGAAGTCATGAGCCTTGTCGATACGCCAATGCTACGCGAAAGCATCGAGACGGACGCAACCGACCTTGAGCTGCAGCGTTTGATCGACGATGCAGACGAGGCCATCGTCGCCCGCTTCGGCCCGCACGAGGGGGACGAGAACAACACCGGACAGCTTACCGAGGAGCTATACAGCGAGGGAGGCCTATATCTCTTCCCGAATCGACAGATCGATACCATTGGCTCGGTGACGGAGTACGGCCAAGCACCCTTCGAGAATCCCGACGTAGGGATTGCCCTTGAGACAAGCGACTACCAGATTATCCACGGAGGGCGGACGCTTGAACGGCTCGTTACCGGCGCGAACCCAATGGACTATTGGGGGCCGCGCGTTGTGGTTGAGTACGTTCCTATCGGGCAACTTGCGCGAAGGAAGCGCGTCGCCCTCGACCTCTGCAAGCTGGCGTTGACGTACAAGGGCCTGATCAAGACGGAGCAGGCCGGGGACTACCGGAGCGGTGGGGCGATGACGCCCGACGCTTACCAGGCGGAACGAAACGCGTTGCTTTCTGAGCTACAACCAGCGGGAGGGCTGACCTTTGCCTAGCTACCGAGAGGGGGTGAGGCTGCTCGCGAGTGGCGTATATGAGATCGTTCCACGAGGGGCCGTCTCGGAACCCGTTGGCTCACCTCCTGCGGGCATCAGCTCCGAGGCGGCTCCTCACTTTTGGAGTACACAACGATGACTGGCGTAGCAGTACGCTCGCGTATGGTACATAGGGCGCTCGTCCAACGAGATGCAGGGGGTGCAGCCGACGGCTATGGAAACCCGCCAGCACCGACGTGGCAGACGCTCCACGAAGCGTTGCCTTGCTGGTACTACATTCCGGCTGCCAGGTCGTTCCAGGGGGGCGAGACCGTGCGCGAGCGCGGCATCATCGTACAGGAGCCGCCGAGGTTGCTCATACCAAACGGTACGGACATCACCGAGCAAGACCGCGTATTCTCCGTCTCTGACCGGCAGGGCAACGTGATTGCGCCGGTCGTCTCGCTCATCATTTCCGTTACGCCGCATCACGACCACATCGAGGTTGCGTTGAGGGCGATATCGCAATGAGCCGCTGGCGTATCGACTGGAAGGGCGATGACGTGCGGCGTCACGTAGAGGACGCTGCGCGTAAGGGCATCGACGACACGATGGCCGCGTCCTCCATCGAGGCAAAGACAAATCACCCCGGTTGGAAGAACATTACCGGCACAGCCGAAGGAAGTATCGGTATTACCCAACCCGCGCACAAGGAGGGGGGCCTTATCGTTGGGCGTTGGGGAAGCCGGGCTGTTGCCTACTTCATCTGGCTCGAACTCAAGCACGGCGCGGCACTTCGCAATGCCGCTGATCGTATCTACCCGTCTCTGCGGAGAAGGATCAAGGCATACTTGCGATGAGTGCCCCGCCCGACCCTGTAGAGGCTATCGTCGCTTTCCTCGCAGCGGACGCCACCGTGGCCGCGTTGGTAAACAGCCGCGTCTACGGCGTCGAGCTGCCTCAATCTCAAATCCAGTCGATGCCTCGCAAGAGCATCGTTGTCCGGCGATCCGGTGGAGGAGGATTGTCAGCCGGGGATAGGTCGCGCGTCGGCCTCAGTCTTCCGCGTATGGATGTCTTCTCTTACGGGGAGACCCCGTACCAGGCAAGTAGGGTTGACCTCGCAGCATACGGAGCGCTCAAGCAGATGGTCGCGAACAATCAGGGCGCGTGCCGCCTGCTTGATACGCAGTTAGCGGGAGGGCCGATTGATCTCCGCGAGCCGGATACGCAATGGCCCTTAGTCTTCCGCAGTTATCTCGTAGCCGCCGCTGAGGTAGCGGTGAGCTAACAGAGAGGAGTACAACATGGCACAAGAACCCTATCAGTTGATGAACGGCCCGTTCGTGGTCTACATCAAGCCGATTACCGTGGCTAGCCCGGCGGTCGAGCTTCCTCCGGACATTGACTTCGCGCCCGCAGGCAACTGGGAGCTATTCGGCGTCTCCGGCGACAAGGACATTACCGAGGAGGGCATCAGCGTGATGATGCCTCAGTCGGTGTCCCTGTTCCGTGGCCTCGGCTCCACTACGGCGCGTAAGGCGTTCCGCACCGAGGAGGATGTCGTCATCGAGTTCACGCTTGCTGACGCCTCGGTCGAGAACTTCGCCCGTGGCCTGAACGATGCGGTGATTGACATTTCGGGAAATCACCGCAAGATTCAGCTCCTGCGGGGAGCAGAAGTCTCGCAGGCTTCGTTGCTCCTCTACGGGGATGGGAAGTCGGCGTACGGCGACTTCAACTCGTTCTTGTGGCTGCCTCGTTGTAGTCACATCGGAGAGATGTCTCCGAAGATCGTGAAGGGCGAGCCGATTGGGTTGTCCTACCGCTACCAGGTGTTGAACGACGACGACTACGGGGTCGGCGTCTTCGACATGGGCGACTCGGCCGGATCGTAAGCGATGCAAG
>Ga0214471_10002408_pt1 | contig 14677 bp, 10 predicted proteins | sample RVTome_5_FD_207665 | JGI IMG/M metagenome (GOLD analysis project Ga0214471, IMG submission 207665) | Soil microbial communities from uranium-contaminated site in the Upper Colorado River Basin, Wyoming, United States - RVT142D155 | ecosystem: Environmental > Terrestrial > Soil > Contaminated >... | reverse complement strand
CCCTCCTCCAGACATGCGCTCGCCCCTGCCCCGCGCGGCACTATCTTTCCATCTCGCTATGACCGAGCTCCTGGAGCGCCTCAAGGCCGCGATCGGCGACCGGTACGCCATCGAGCGTGAAGTGGGCGCCGGAGGGATGGCCACCGTCTATCTCGCCCAGGACTTGAAGCACAACCGGAACGTCGCGGTCAAGGTACTGCGGCCCGAGTTGGCGGCCGCGTTGGGAGGCGACCGGTTCGTCCGCGAGATCGAGATCGCCGCGCAGATCGAGCACCCGCACGTGCTGACGCTGATCGACTCGGGCGACGCCGACGGGATCCTCTACTACGTCATGCCGTTCGTGAAGGGGGAATCGCTCCGGGCGCGCATGGCGCGCGAGGGCCAGCTGCCCGTCTCCGATACGATCCGCATGCTGCGCGACGTGGCTGACGGGTTGGCCGAAGCCCATCGCCAGGGACTCGTCCATCGCGACATCAAGCCCGATAACGTGATGATCTCCGGGCGGCATGCGGTGGTGACGGACTTCGGCGTGGCGAAGGCCGTGACCTCGGCCACCGGCGCACAGGCGCTCACGACGGCCGGCGTCTCGCTGGGAACGCCGGCCTACATGTCGCCCGAGCAGGCCGGCGCCGAGCCCGTGGACCATCGTACGGATATCTACGCGCTCGGCGTCATGGGCTACGAGCTCCTGACCGGCAAACCGCCGTTCACGGCCGGCACGACTCAGGAGGTCCTGATCGCACACATGACGGTCGATCCGGAGCCGGTGACGGCCGGCCGGCCCGACACGCCGCCCGCGCTCGAGCGCCTCATCATGCGGTGCCTCGCGAAGAAGCCCGGCGACCGGTGGGCGAGCACCGACGAGGTGCTCCAGCAGCTCGAGCTGATGTCCACGCCAAGCGGCGGCGTCGAGTCCGTGCGCGTCCAGAGCGTGACGGCACCCAGGGGTCCGCGGCGCTTCCTCACGCGCCGGGCGCTGGTCACCGTCCCGATCCTCCTCGCCATCGGCGCGTTCGCCGTCGTCCAGCAGCGGCGGGCGGACGCCACGCGCGCCCTGATGGCGGACATCCAGGCGGCGGTGGATTCCGGCGACCTGGACTCGGCGTACGCCCTGCTCACCGCTTCGGGCCGGGACCTCGGAGACCGCGCCCTGAGCCCCGTCGCGCTGGCGACCGGCGGGCGCGTGACGATCGCGGCCCCGGCACGGAGTACGGTCGAGATCGCGCGGGGGACACGGACGCTGGATGGCTTCACCGATCCCGTTCCCCTCGGGGAGGCGCCCATCGAGCCCCTGACGCTCCTCGCCGGCGAGTACCGCCTCACGCTTTCGGCCGAGGGTCACGGTCCCGGCGAGTTCATGGTGCGGGTGGCGACCGGAGACACGATCGCGGTGACGCTCGAGCTCGTGCCGGCGGCGTGGAGCGCAAGCGACATGGTGATCGTTCCCGCGGGCGCGGTCCCCGGCCCCCTCGCCTCGCTGTACGCGGGGACCGAGGTGCCGGCGTTCCTCGTCGATCGCCACGAGGTCACCAACCGGCGTTTCATGGAGTTCGTGGCGGACGGTGGCTACCGGAACCCCGACTACTGGCCGGACCGCATGGAGACCCGCGACGGACTGGTCCCGCGGGAACGCGCGCTCGCGGCCCTGGTGGATCGCACCGGCCTCGCCGGCCCGCGGGGATGGAGCGGCGGGCGGTTCCCCGACGGCCGGGAGGATTACCCCGTGGCCGGCATTTCGTGGTACGAGGCCGCGGCGTTCGCACGCTGGGCTGGCGGTGCGCTCCCGACCGCGGAGCAATGGTGGCGCGCGGCGCTGGGAGACGGCGGGAGCCGCTTCCCGTGGGGCGACGACTTTCTGAGCATCGACGATCGCTCCAACTTCGGCGGGTCCGGCACGACGCCCGTGGGGAGGTTCCCGTATGGGGCGAGCCCGTTCGGCGCGGCCGACATGGCCGGCAACGTGCGCGAGTGGCTGGCGACCTCGCAGCCCGACGGCCGGTTCGCCGTCATCGGTGGCTCGTGGCAGACACCGACCTATATGTTTGACTCACCGAACGTCGAATCCTTCGCGCCCTGGTACCAGAGCGCGGAGGTCGGGTTCAGATTGGTGAAGCCCAAGCCGGCGCCCTGAGGAGAGTGCATCCGATGCCGTGGACACGACGAGTACCGACGATCGCGACGGCGCTGGCGTGCATGGCGGGCGCCGCCTCCGGGCAGAGCGACCGTCCCACCGACCAGTGGCTCACGACCCCCGTGGACCCGCGCACCTTCGAGACCTATCTCGAGTTCTTCAGCTACGAGGCGTCGCTGTCCCGCGACCGTCGCGTGACGTCGACCGAAGCGGTCGAGGGCCTGACCGAGGAACGGCTCACGTTCGTGAGCACGCCCGGCATGAAGGTCACCGCACGCTCGTATCGCCTCTCCGCCGGCACGCCGCGCGGCGGCATCGTGTTCCTGCACGGCGGGACGCCGAACGGGAAAGACTCCCAGAACGTCGTCGCCCACTCCCGCGTGTTGGCACGCGCCGGATGGGCGGTGCTCGCGATCGACCTGCAGTACTTCGGCGAGCGGAATACCGGGTTGTTCGAGACGTTCGGCGCCCAGGAGAAAGCCGACCGCCTCTACAACCAACCGTCCCTGTACCTCGAGTTCGCGATCCAGACGGTGAAGGACGTGGGCCGCGCCTACGACGTCCTCGTCGCCGACTATGGGATCGATCCGCGCAAGGTGGCGCTGGTGGGATACAGCCGCGGGGCGCAGATGGGCATGATCGCCGGCGGGGCCGACCGCCGGCTCGCGGCGGTGGCGCTCATTCACGGAGGACATTTCGACGCGCTGGAGAACGGACACCGGCCCGCGGCCTGCGGCGCGAACTACATCGGCCGCATTAACCCGCGGCCGCTCCTCATGATCAATGGCCGCGCCGACACCGACTATCTGCCCGCCGTCTCGGTCGAACCGCTCCAGCGCCTGCTCGGCCGGCAGAGCACGATTCGGTGGACGGATGCAAGCCACGGCATCGTCACCGAGGAAGATCTCACCGTGCTCGTCGATTGGCTCCAGAATTCGGTGCCGAGATGACGAACGCTCGGAGGATAGGACGGAGAGGGACCGTTGAACGGCGATTGGACGCGAAGCGCGGCAGACGCGCCGGACGCCATGCGGCGCGAATCGCGGTGTCACTGGTCGTGGCGGCGCTCCAGCTCACTTGGACCTCGTCGGCGGCTGGACAGGAGCGCCCGACCGACCAGTGGCTGGCCAGCCCGGTGGATCGCGCCACGTACGACGCCTATCTGGAGTTCTACCGCTATGGGACGGACGTGCCGTTCGCCACGACGGTCTCGGGTACCAGCACGGTGGAGGGCGTGCGGGTCGAGGCGTTGAGCTTCCAATCCACGCCAGGGCAGCGCGTGACCGCCGCACTCTACCATCCGACCGGGTCGCGTCTCGACGCCGCACCGGCGATCATCTTCCTGCACGGTGGGAGCGCCCGCGGCAAGGATGCCGCGTTCTACCAGGGGCCCCTCCGCTTCATCGCGCGGGCGGGCATCACCGTATTGGCCATCGACATGCCGCATTTCGGCGAGCGGGCCGACGGGTTCTTCACCACGTTCGATGAAATCGAGAAGCACGAGCGGCTGTACAACGCCGAGGCGGTGTACCTCGACTGGGTGCAGCAGACCGTAAAGGACGTGCGGCGGTCGTACGACTTTCTCGTGGCCGCGCGTGGCGTGCAGGCGGCGCGGATCGGGTTGGCGGGAACGAGCCGCGGGGGTGTCCTGGCCGCGATCGCGGGCGCCGTCGAGACGCGACTCCGTGCGGTGGCGCTCCTCCACTTCGGGCATTTCGACTTCTTCGAGGACGGACACCTCGCCGCGGCGTGCCCGGCGAACTACGTCGGGCACATCAGGCCGCGACCCGTCTTCACCCTCAGCGCGGACGACGATCAGGACTTCCTGCCGGACGCCGCGATCCGGCCGATTCTGCGGCTCATCCGCGAGCCCAAGACCGAGCGTTGGACCCCGGGCGGCCACGCCGCGACGAGCGACGATGACCTCGCGGCGCTGGTCGATTGGCTGAGGAGACAGCTAGCGCGGTAGGAGATTGGCGATTGCGGTAGAAGACTGGTGATTGGTGATTGAGCGTTGAGAGTTTGGATATGGTGGGGCGGAATGCCGAGGCGATCGCCGCGACGTGAATAGCGCAGATCAGCGTCCACCCCGCCCCGCGGGGGATGATCAACCCGCCGCGCTCGAGATGCCCGGGGCGGGAGTCGACGCGGTGCGACCGCGAGACTGCGAGCGCCGTCGACCGGGAGCGAGCGCATCGTCGCATCGGCATGACGCCGATGCGACGATGAACCCGCCGCGTGCAAGATGCCCGGGGCGGGAGTCGAACCCGCACGGGGCTATCGCCCCAAGGGATTTTAAGTCCCTTGCGTCTGCCATTCCGCCACCCGGGCTTGCACACCAGGTCTTCGACCGAAACCTACCCCACGCCACCCTCCATTTGCTAACCGGGGCCGGTCACCTGCCAGCCTGCGTGACGCGGAACGCCTCCACGCGTTGGACACCCAAGCTGTCGGCCGCAACGACGTACAGTCGCTCACCGCGGATCGCCGCCGCATGGCTCTTGCCTGTCGCATGTCCCGCCACCCGCGCCACTCGGTCATGCTCAGCGATGTCGGTCAAGGCCGCCGCTTGGTAGTCCGGGATGGTCTCCACGCCCAGTACGTCTTGCGCAAAGCGGACAGGGTCCCCACCGTACGGTTGAAACCCTTCCCGAATGTCGGGACTTGGAGTAGGTCGGCGCGACGCTTCAGGTCGCGGGTGAATCGCTCAAGCTTGGACATGGGATTCTTTACCAGACTCCAGAGTTTTCTGACCCATGGTGGCCTCACCCGCCGCCATGCGCTTGCGGCTGGGCTGCTGCTGACAGCAGCACTGCTGGTCTTCTTCGCGCCTTACGAAATCACGACGCAGGAGTCGCGAGCGTGGGATGCCGGGACGAGAACGTACAGACCTGGCCTAATGGTGAACCTGCGGCACGGCCCGATCTGGACGATCGGCGTCTTACGGAGTGATCCAAGGCGCACCATTGGCTGGCGTGTTCTCGCACGGGACAGACTTGCTGTCTATCTGGTCGTCCTCTGGTCGGTAACCGGCGCGACCGTGCTCCTGCTCCCATCTAGGCCGCCCCCCACCGCTGACGCCTGACCTGCGTCTCTAGTTGCTCCAGCCTTTCCCGTAGCTCCCCTGCCACCTGCTGGGTGATCTCGGCTTCAAAGGTCTTGATCCACACCTCGACACAGCGCACCAGCCCGCTCAGGACCGCTCCGGGGAGGAGTCTAGCCGCACCCCACAGTCGTCCCACGTGTCTCAGCCAGCGTTGGGCGTCCTGAAGCGATTCTAGCGGTCCCAGCGTCGCCTCAGCGCGGTCTAGTGTCAGGCGTTGGTTCCGGCGCGCCTGACCGGACTTGCCGCCCATCGCGGCAGCTCTGGCGGGGTCACCCCCCCCTGCCCTTCGTGCGCGTTCGTCACAGGCTCACCCTCCGGTTCCCGACAGCGGTTCCCCGCAGCGCAGCAACGCACGTAAGTCTCTGTCTCCTAAGCATTTGGCAATCATCCGGCAAGCGAGGCGGTGTCCCTTGGTGCATGTGCGCGGAGTAGTGGTAGCCTTGCGCTTCCTCGTTTTGGGCTACTCTCTTTGCGATACTGCCCGCGAGTGGGTCACCATGACAGGCTCGAAATTCTTTGAGGTTCTGACTCGCATAGGGATTGCGCTTTTTGTGACCACAGGCGTTCTGGCGGTCGCAGTTACTCTGATGTGGGCAGCGAGAGAGCTTGGCCAGTTATACTCGGGCGGCGAAGCCGGAGCCACAGTCCTCGCGGCCATGATTGGCCTTGTCGGAGTGCTGGTCACAGCCGCCGTAACCGTGTCCGGCGTGTTGATCCAACGAGCAATGGCCAGACGATCACATCTCCTAGCAAAGGAAGCTGAGTCCCGCCTAGTGCTCGAAGCAGGTATGAAAGCTGCCGACCTCATGACCTCAGCGAGGGGCAAAACAACCAAGTACGCCAACGCTGCTGCTCTAACCCTTCTTGCTGATCTACGACAGCTAGACATTGTGATCGGTGCGGTGGGGCCGATGTGGGAGGAAGAGTTGCTAGACACCGAAGCCGCTGTGGAGCTTCTCGACCGCGCTCTGACCGATCCCAGTTCGGCAACCCAGAACCAAGGCGCGATTATCCTCCTAAACAATGCCAAACGGTTGGCTGAGAGAGAGCTTCTGCACTGGCCCGCCAGTCTATTGGCGGTCTGGCCCAAGAAAGCCCCAACGAATGCGCGTTGCTTTCTAGTAGAGGCGGTGGTCCGCGCCGTACTCGCCCTCGAACGAACGAAATGGGAGCTAAGTTCGCTCAATCGCGCAACTGGTATTCTGTATCTGATTGTGAAAACCGATGACCACGCAGCCGTGAAACTCACCGCAGCGTCGTTCTTGCAGATACTATTGAAGCTATACGGTGGAAAGGAAGACTCAGCCGTGTTCACGTTTGAGTACGGCGAAGTTAAGCTGGGCGAGATACGGCGCCTTGCCAGCCAAGTGATATCACAGCTAAAAGGGGAGCCGTTCAGGGGATCGGACTTCAAAACACTGTCACCCATGTTGGAGCAATGGGTCAATTCGTGAAGACGTTCCGGAACGCTCCGAATCGTTAGAACCCCTGAGGCCGCCCATGGCCTCCTTCCTCTGCATGGGAAACCGCTGGGAACCGCAGGGAGGGAACACGAGGTCGCAGAGGGAACGGAAGACACCCATGCGGTCACGGAGGGAGTCACTGCACATCCTCGCCGTGTCGTTTTAAGTCCCTTGCGTCTGCCATTCCGCCACCCGGGCACGCACACCACGCCTTCGACCGAAACCTACCCCACGCCACCCTCCATTTGCTAACCGGGGCCGGTCACCTGCCAGCCTGCGTGACGCGGAACGCCTCCACACGTTGGACACCCAAGCTGTCGGCCGCAACGACGTACAGTCGCTCACCGCGGACAAACGGGCGCACGCGTTCGTCTCGCTCCGGGGCGGACAGGGTGGCGAGGAGCCTACCCTCGAGATCGAACACATCAAACGCGAACCCCTCGTTCGTGTAGGTCTCGACCCAGACACGTCCGGTCGGGTCCAGGACGACCTCGCGCGCGGCTGGGTACGATGTGGGCCGCTCGGGTTCAGATCGACCCTGACATTGTGGTGACGGAATTCCGTCGAACCACTCGCGAAACTCGTCTTGGTAGGTCTCCCACACGCCGTCGGGCAACGACGTGGGTGGGCGCACGCGCTCGATCACACGCACCGTGTCCAGCGTCGCATTGAGCACCGCCAGCCGGTAGTCGGCGGTCCACATCGAGAGCAAATGCCCCCTCGGCGCGGCGCGTATGATCTCTCGCCCGGCAAACGGATTCCCCCTGAAGTGGATGCCGCCGTCCGATCCCATGCAGGTGACCCCGCTCTGCGCCGCCCGCTCGTCACGCGCGGGGAGCACGATGGTATCCGACGGTCCCGTGTGGGTGAAGCGGACATACGCCCGGTCGATGGAGCGGTCGCGAGGAATGACGATGGGATTGTAGATCTCGTCGTCGGACACGGCTTCGAGCCGCACGTCTCCAGTCAACGCCTGGTGGCGCCAGAGGCCCAGCCATCTCCCCCGTTTGTCGAACAGGCCGAGACGCGCACCCCGGGGATCGAGCGTCACCACCGTGTCCCCCAACAACGCCACCGAATACAAATCGCGAAACTCGCCGGGGCCGGCACCCTGTCGACCGAACATCGTCACCAGATTGCCAAGGGAGTCGAACAGCAGCACACGAGACTCGATCCCATCCGCGACGTACACCAAGCCGTCGGCGTCCGCGGCGAGCGACATGATGCGGCCGAACTGGACGTCCCCGTCCGCCGAGCCCAGGGCGAAGCTCGGGTGCGCCACCCAACGCTCGGGAACGCCGTCGTTCGACACGTGCACGACTCCCCCGATCGTATCGATGGAGACGGTGGGCATGGCCGCGCGCTCGTCGCCGCTCACGCAGCCGGACGCGGCGCCAACCAAAGAGAGCAGGGCCTTCAGACCGATCCGCCGGCCCACAATTCGGTGCCTTGACCTCGTCATCGTTCCTCGCGGGGGGAGACTCTCACAAGGTAGACCACGCCGGACACTCCCGTAACGGCCCCCCTGCACTGTTCGTTCCCCTCTTCCCCAATCGGGGTCGCCTATATACTTTGTGTTGCAAAGTACTTTACATCTGAGGATTTCGATGACATTCCGACACCCGTTCCGCCTTATCACCACCCTGCTGCTCCTCGGCGCGTTGGGTGACGCCCTGCTGCGCGTCGGCCCCTGGAGCCTCAACCTCGTGCTCTGGATCACGGCCCTGTCCTTGGTCGTCTTGACCGTCGCGGTCGCTCCCGAGCGGCGCCGACCGGTCGGTCGCTGGCTGCTGCTCGCGATCCTCTTCGCCGTGCTGACGATGCTGCGCGACGCCGAGTTTCTCATGTTTTGGAATACCGTCGCGGTATTGGCGTCGCTGACGGCCGCGACGCTCAGCGCCTCGGGCCTCACGCTGGCGACGGCTCGGGTACCGACCTTCGCCGCGGGTGGATTTCAGGTGGCGCGTCACGTGGCCATCGGCGCGGTGCCGCTCGTGACCCGCGACCTGGCCTGGCCCGATCAACCCGCACCGGCCGAGCACAGGCGCCGGCGCGCGTGGGCCGTCGGCATCGTCTTGGCAATCCCGGCCGTGGTGGTGTTCGGCACGCTGTTTTCTTCCGCCGACCCGGTGTTCGCGCGGTTCACCTCATGGCTCTTTGCGTGGGACTTTGAGACCCTCTTTTCCCACGCCTTCCTGACGGGGTTCTTCGCATGGATCACCGCGGGCTACCTGCACGGGCTGTTCCGCGCCACGACCCCGGAACCCGTCCACGATCCGCTTGGCGGACGGGCGCAGTGGATCACCGTGGCGATTCCGCTCGCCACCGTGACGGCGCTGTTCGCGATCTTCGTCGCCATCCAGGGCACCTACCTGTTCGGCGGCGAGGAATGGTTGCGCCAATCGGCCGGCGTCGGGTACGCCGAATACGCCCGCAGCGGCTTCTTCGAGTTGGTTGCCGCCGTCACACTGATTGTCCCGCTTCTGCTCGGCGGCCGGTGGCTTCTGGACACGAGGGACGGCGCGCTCCGACGCTTCCACATGCTGGCCGTTGCACTCCTGGTGCTGGTCGTGTTGGTGGCTGCGTCGGCCATCTGGCGCATGCGGCTGTACATGGCCGCGTACGGGCTGACGGAGGACCGGCTCTACGCGACGGCGTTCATGCTTTGGATCGGTGTCGTGCTGGCGTGGTTCGCCGTCACGACGCTACGCGAGCAGGGCGAACGTTTTGCGTTCGGAGCGTTCGTGAGCGGCTTGGCGCTCCTCGCTGCCCTCACCGCGATCAACCCCGACGCCATCATTGCCCGCACGAATCTCGCACGATCGCGGGCCGGCCTGGAACTCGACGTCAGCTACCTCAGCGGGCTCAGCAGTGACGCCGTCCCGACAGTTCTCGCGGAGTGGTCCAACCTCACCACCGCGCAGCAGGATACGCTTGAGGCCAAACTGCTGACCCGCGCAACCCGCCACGTGGCGCCCACGGACTGGCGGACCTGGAACGTCGCGCGACGGCGCGCTCGTGCAGTCTTAGGAGAAAGGCAGTAGGAGGGTCGTAGGGGGGTAGGGTTGTAGGGTGGTAGGTGACCGCGCGGGTGTGCGGCTCGCATCGCCGAGCGGCTCGTACTTATCTTGCGCGGCACATGTCCGACCCGCTTCGACTGCTCGCGCGTGAACGCGCGCTCGAATCGCGACTCTCGATGGTCGCCGATCGGCTGGTCGGCCACCTCCCCCGCCTCGGCATCGACGAGAACGCCCTCCTCCTCATCTTTGCGCTGATGATCGGGGGCGCCGTCGGACTGGCGGTGATCGTCTTCTACAAGCTGATCGATCTCGCGCAAGCCGGATCGGTGAGCGCCGTGGGGCGTCTCGAGGGCATCGGCAGCCTCGCGATCCTCGCCGTCGTCATTGCCGGACTCACACTCGCCCGATGGCTGGTGCGGGTGGGTGCGAAGGACTCGGACGGCGAGAACGTCCCCTCCGTCATGTTGGCGGTCGCCAAGGGCGGTGGGGTGGTCCACTCGTTCCCCGTCATTATCAAGACGATCGCCACGGCTCTCGCCATCGGCACGGGCGGCGCGGTCGGCGCCGAAGGGCCGGTGGCCGTGGCCGGGTCCGCGCTGGGGTCGAAAATCGGACGGTTCTTCCGGTCAGGGCCGGCGCGCCTGCGCCTGCTCGTGGCGTGTGGCGCGGCCGCGGGAATCTCGGCGGCGTTCAACGCGCCCATCGCCGGGGTGTTCTTCTCGCTCGAAAAAGTGATCGGCAGCTTTGGGGTGAGCGCGTTTCCCCCCATCCTGGTGGCCAGCGTGGTCGCCGCGACGATTGCGCGGGCGGCATTCGGCAACACGCCGGTGATCGCCATCCCAACGGAGTACGCGGTGGGCGCGCCGAGCGAGTTGGTGCTCTACGCGATCCTGGGAATCGCCTGCGGCGTGGTGGGGGTGGTGTATACCCGCGCGGCCTTTCGGGTCGACGATATCGTCCGCCGCGTCCCGCGGTACTGGATCCGCGTGCTGATCGCGGCGGCGGTCGTCGGACTGCTCGGCATGGTGTTCCAGGCCGACCTGTGGGGCCACGGGCACGAGTCACTTTCCATCGAGATGATCGGCGCGCGTACGGGCTTGTTTCTTCTCGGACTCACGGCGGCCAAGATCATCGCGACGGCGGCGACGCTGTCGGCGGCGCGCTGCGGCGGCGTGTTCACCCCCGCGCTGTTCGTCGGCGCGACGCTGGGCGGAGGTCTCGCGACGGTGCTGCGCGACGCCCTCGGTCTCACGATCATCCCCGAAGCGTTCGCGCTCGTGGCGATGGCTGGCGTCGTGGCCGCCAGCACCCACGCGCCGCTCACGGCCATCATGATCGTGTTCGAGATGACCAGCGATTACGCACTCGTGCTGCCCCTGATGTTGTGCGGGGCGATCGCCTACATCACGGCACGGCGACTGTATCCCCACTCCATCTACTCCGAGTGGCTGGTGCGTCGAGGCGAGGAGATCCATGCCGGGCGCGATACCGCCATCCTCGGTCGCCTGCGAGTCGGCGACGTCTTCAATCGCAATCCCACCGTGGTGAGCGAGTCGGCCACCGTGGCGCAGATCCTCGACGCCATGGGGACGAGCCGGCAGATCGAGTTTCCGGTCCTCGACGAGCAGCTCCACCTGTTGGGTATGATCACCCACGCCGACCTGCGCGCCGTGCTCACCGACTCGGAACGGATCGCGCCGATCGTGCTCGCCGGCGACCTCGTGAATCCGCAATTCGAGGCCGTGACGCCGAACGACACCCTCCACGACGCACTCCAGCGGCTGGCGGTCCGTGGGAGCCACGATATTCCGGTGGTGGCGGACGGCGACTCATCTCGACTGGTGGGCGTGATCGGTCGGGTCGAGATCCTCAACGCCTACGACCGCGAGGTCATGCGTGGCCGTTGACGGCGAGGATCGGCGGACGTACCGTCTGTCCCGTCGGGCCGGTCACCACGCTGGAGCACTCACCATGCGGAGCAGGATCGACGACATGACGGCGTTTCGTTGGAGGGCGGCGCTGGCGCTCGGGATGATCCTGGCGCCGGCGGCGGCGACCGCGCAGGGGTTTCAGATCAACGAGCACGGGATGTGCGCGACCGGACGCGGCGGCACCGGAATCGCGCTTCCCTGCGGCGACGGGTCATCGATCTGGTTCAACCCGGCCGGTATCGTCGGCGGGACGGGCATGACCCTCGGTGTCGGTACCCATTTCGTGGTGGCTGGGGGGGCCTTCACCGACGATTTCACCGGACGGGAAACGGATCTCCAGAACGGCGCCATCCCCGTTCCACACGTCTACGCGACCTACGGAGTCTCGGATCGGCTCGCGTTCGGGCTGGGCGCGTTCGTGCCGTACGGGCTGGGAACCGAATGGCCGGCGACCTTCGCGGGTCGCTACCTCGGGTATGACAACTCCCTGTTTTCTATCTACGTGCAGCCCACCATCGCGATCAAACCGCACCCGATGATCTCAGTGGGCGCCGGAGTCGACGCCATCGTCAGCACCGTGCGACTCACCCAGCGCATCGACCTCTCTTCCCAGATCGTGGACGAAGCGACCGGCACGACCTTCGGACAACTCGGCATCCCCCCGGGCACGGACTTCGCGAGCGTGCAGCTCAGGGGCACCGGGGCCATGAAATTCGCCGCCCACGTCGGCGTGATGCTCCGGCCCACCGAATGGCTGCGGTTCGGCGCGCGCTACTTGAGCGGCGCGCGGATCGTCTACGCGGGTCGCGTCGATTTTCAGCCGGTGCCGACCGGCGTCGTGCTCCCGCCGGGCAATCCCATATCGCTTGCCGAGCCGTTGCTTCCGGACGACCAACCCCTTCCGCTGGATGACCTGCTCGGTACGCTCGGGCTCTTCCTGCCCGGCGCGCCGCTGGCGGATTCCACCGGCACGGCCTCGATCGCCATGCCGCAGCAGTTCCGCCTCGGTGCCGCGGTGCGCGTTCGGCCCGGTGTGTGGGTCATGGCCGAGTGGCATTGGACCGACTGGAGCGCGTACGACGAAGTCCCAGTCGATTTCGACAATCCCCTGACCCCCGACCTCACGGTGGATGGGAGTTACGTGGACGTGCATACGTTCAAGGGCGGCGTCGAGTGGGAACCCAACGAGCGTTGGACGGTGCGTGCGGGCTACTTGAGGCACGCGGGGGCCTCGCCGGACCACAATGTCACGCCCCTGCTGCCCGAAGGCGATCGCAACGCCTTCTCTGGAGGGGTGGGGCTGAAGCTGAGCGAGCGCCTGATGCTCGACGTCGGTTACCAGTTCATCCGGCAAGACCACCGTCGCGGGCGCGTGGTGGACCCGCCGCCGGGAGCGACCCCCCAACAGGTCGTGGACAAGGTGAACTCGGGACTTTTCACGTTCAGCGGACACCAGATTGGGGCCACCATGACCTTCAGGCTCTTCCGATGAGCGCGCGGCACCGGCACACCACAGCCCGCGCTCGCGGGATCCTGACGGCCCTCGCCGTTCTGTCCGCGGCGGCGTGTAACGACCAGGCACTCCAGCCCTACGTTCCCGAGGCTGGGGAGCTTTTCGCCCGGTACGTGGCGATGGGAAACAGCATCACGGCCGGCTTTGAATCTGGCGGCATCAACGACAGCACCCAACAGCATTCGTACGCCGTGCTGCTGGCCGAGGCCTTCGGACTCGAGATCGGCGAGACGTTCTCCTATCCGTCGCTGGCCATGCCGGGCTGCCCACCACCGCTGACGAACGTGTTCACGCAGACGCGCGTGGCACCGGGCTTGTGTTTTACGAGGTCCGCCGACGTGCCGCCGTTCCTCAACAACGTGGCCGTGCCGGGCGCCGCGGTGCTGGATCTCATCTCGAATCTGGCGCCGGAAAGTTCACCCAACGCGCTGACCACCTTCTTCCTCGGCGGGCGCACCCAGGTGCAGGCGGCGCGGGAGATCGACCCCACGTTCGTGACGATCTGGATCGGCAATAATGACATCCTGGGCGCCCTGTTTGCCGCCGACGCTGGCGGTGCCGCAAGCATTCTCTCCACCACGGAGTTCGCGGACCGATACTCCGCGATGATGGACAGTGTGGATGCCCTCGGGACGGTTCGCGGCGGTGTGTTGATCGGCGTGGTGCAGGTCCTGTTCGCGCCGTATGCCACGAGCGGACCGGCATGGGCCGCCGCGGCGGAGAGCATGCCGTCGCTGACCGTGGCCGACAACTGCCTGGACATGGTGGCGATTCCCGGGAGCGCCTACACGGCGGTGCCGCTCGTCCCGTTCCACGTCGGCGCACCACTTTTCGCCGCGGCGGCGGAGGGAACGCCCACGACGGTGGACTGCTCGGGCCCGGAAGCGATCACGGCCGACGAGGCGGCGAACATGTTCACGACCGTGGCCGCCTACAACGTCGCGATCGCGGAGGAAGCGGAGGCACGCGGCTGGGTGTTCTGGGACCCCAACGAACTCCTCAGCCAGGTGCTGGACGACCCCGCCCAGATTCGCCCCTTCCCGGCGTTCGATCCGGCGGATCCTCAACACGAGTCGGCTCCATTCGGCACGGCGCTCTCGCTGGACGGCATTCATCCGAGCGCCGCCGCACACGCACTGATCGCTCAGGCGCTGGGCGACGCGATCGACGACCACTACGGCGCGAACATCTCCCTCATGCTCGCCGCCAACCGCGATCGCTAGCCGCCGCCGCGGGCTCACCTTGGTGAGCCCACGGCGTCCCGGTAGATTGCCCGCGGTAATGATCGCCGTGAACTCCATAGCTGCGCGCTCGGGCCGACCGCCCCACCGCCGCACGGTCGGCCGCCTGTCGCCCGTCGCGCTGTTCATGCTGTTGGCGGCGGTGCCGACCTCACCGGCCGCCGCGCAGTACCCCGACGCCTGGGTGGTCCCCAAGGGCGCGCTCAGACTGGGCTTCGAACCGCGCTACGACAGCCACGGCGAGGTGTTCGACTCCAACGGTGTGTTGCGGC
>Ga0214471_10002407_pt1 | contig 14678 bp, 12 predicted proteins | sample RVTome_5_FD_207665 | JGI IMG/M metagenome (GOLD analysis project Ga0214471, IMG submission 207665) | Soil microbial communities from uranium-contaminated site in the Upper Colorado River Basin, Wyoming, United States - RVT142D155 | ecosystem: Environmental > Terrestrial > Soil > Contaminated >... | reverse complement strand
GGCCGGGTCTCCTGCAGGCGCGCGAGAATCTCATCCCCGTTCATTCCCGGCATCTTGAGGTCCATCAGCACGACGTCCGGATTGTGGTACTCGATCAGCTCAAGCCCCGACGTCCCGGTCAGCGCCACGTGCACCTGATAGCCCCGCGCGGAAAAGAACGCGTCGATCGTCTTCGTGAACTCCAGCTCATCATCCATGACCACGAGCGTCCGCGGCTCCATCGCGTTAGGCCGTGACGGCGGCCGGCTCCGCCGAGGGGAACTCAAGCGAAAACATCGTTCCCTGCCCTACCGCGCTCTGCACGGAAATCCGCCCCTTATTGCGCTCGACGATCTGCCGGACGATAAACAGGCCCAGACCCGTCCCTTTTCCCGGCTCCTTCGTCGTAAAGAATGGGTCGAATATCTTCCCCAGCTTGTCCTGCGGAATCCCGCTTCCCGTGTCCACGATATCGATCCGGACGCTGCCGTTGTCCTGCGCCGCGCGGATCGTAATCGTCCCCGGCGGCGTGATGGCCTGCCCCGCGTTGCGGATCAGGTTGAACAGCACTTCCTGGAGCTGCCGGCGGTCCACCAGAATCTTCGGCAACTCCGGCTGGAGCTCCTGCTTCACCTCCACCCGCTCGAGCTTGAGATCGTGCCCGACCAGGAACATCACCTCTTCGATCTCATTCGGCACGGACACCGGTTCCGCCGTCGGCGCCTTGATGGGCTTCGCGAAGTTCGAGAGCTTCTGGGTGATGGCCGTCGCCCGCTCGATCTGCTTCAGCGCCCCGCGCATGATGGACGTGACCCGGTCCAGGACCTCCTGCGCGGTCTTGCCGATGAGAATGCCGTCTTCCTGGTCCAGCAGGAACGCCTCGCACTGCGCCTTCACGATTCCCAGGGGGTTGCAGATTTCGTGGTTGATGCCGGCGGATAACGTGCCGATGACCGCCAGCTTCTCCTTCTGCGCCGCCTCCGCCTGCGTCTTCACCAGCTCATCGAACAACTGCGCGTTGCTGATCGCGATCGCCAGCGTCCTCGCCAGCGGCAGCAGGATATCCAAATCCTCCTGCGTAAACTCCTCATCCGACTTTTTCTTCCCCAGGCACAAGACCCCGATCAGGTCCTCGTGCAGATTGAGGGGCAACACCAACCGCGCCTTCAACTCCCCCATCCGATCCACAATCGACTTCGGAAACCTGACCTGTCCCAGATTCCCATCCAGCCCCGCCGGCTCATGTGTGCGCCGCAGAAACGCTACTAGCTGTTCGGACTCGCTCAGCTCGAGTTCGGCACCATTGAACCCTCTTACGGACATCGCTTCATATGTCCGAGTCTCTTTGTTGAGAAGGAACAAACTGCAGCTCTCAACTCGCACCGTTTCGGAAAGCGTGTCCACTGTCATTTGGACCAGCTTGTCGAGATCCACAACAACCATAACTTCATCAGTGAATGTCTTTAGAAGCTGCTTATAGTCGTATTTCTTCTGAAATAGGTACATGTCTGTTGCGTTAACCAACCAACGATACAATCGTCCATAGACCCCCGCAATAATGATTGCCGCAACTATGTTCGACAACATTCTTGGAATTACCACGTATTGAGATAGTAGCTCCTGGGTGACAAACGCCACCAATGACACAACTGCCACCACGGAACCCACCAGCCCTGCAAACACCATCGTTCGCTTGAGAAGAACTTCAATGTCCATAAGTTGGTGGCGAACAATCGCATAAGCCACCAATGCCGTGAACATAATGACGAAGACAAACGCGACGGGGTATAACTCGATGCCATAGTTCGGGAGGAAATCAACTGCGCCTGGCAGAGTGATGAGGAAGGCTAACAGCATATAGCGCAACTTGTTACGTTCACCCTCCTTCATGGGTCCGCCGGAGCCCCTATATGTTTTGTATAGCAAGACTATTAATCTTGTACACAAGAGTGTGTAAAAGAACAAGAAGAGCGGATGTAGAGCGCCCCCCTTCGGATAATATCCCCAAAAATACTTGTACGTACCGCTAACTAGCAACTGACTCTTCCACAACAAAACGATAAAGATTCCAGCAATGAGAAAAGAACTGAATATGATGATCTTCTCCTTCACAAAATGCTGGCGTTCCAAGAAGGTAATTGATAGCACATAGAATACAACGGGGATTAAGATTACCGCCGAGTAGCCACACTTGAGCCAGAAGTTAGCCAATGGCTCGTTTGCAACAAAGCCATAAGAAATTCCGTAAGAGAAGAGCCAAAAAGAGATGGTGGCGCACATGATCGAAAAAGCTATGTTTGTAAGAGAATGCTTGTTCTTTGAAAAGACAAAGAGACCAAACAGAAGGAAGAAGGCACTGACGAGAATGTTCGGAATCATGAAGCGCATCTAATTCACCCTAATAGAATGTCGTGGGTTTTGACACTTGGACCTTGCAATAGCCGTGATCGACTCTTCCGTATAAACCACATCATCGTAACGAAACTCCGCCAACTCTATGCCATGCCGTGCCGCTATTGATTCGATTTCGTGAATTCTAGCCGCAGTTATATTGCCCCTACCAAGAGAATAAGACTCAAAACGATTCTCGAAAGCTAGAGCCATCGTCTCCGCGAGACACCCGAAGATAGTCAACCCATCCTGAGAAATATGCCGCCAGGCACCAACTTGAGGAAGACATCTTGTTGGTAATCTTGCGAGCCCCCCCTCAAACACGAGTACGTCACGTCGTTGGCGAGCGACGTCGATTCCAACGTTATGGGGAACCGCAATATCACAAAGTATAGCCCCAGACTTAACCATGCATGGCTCGATTAGTGTTGTAAGAGAACTCGTTGCTAGCAAGACTATGTCCGCATTCTGAACAGCTTCTTTAACATAATTGACTACTCGCACATCGATGTCATTCCCTTCGCTCAGTGTCAATGCAAAGGCTCCTATCCTTTCTTCGTTTCTTGCCGCGAGACGCAGCTGTTTAACCTCTGTCGAAAGAATTCGGGCACAAGCGCCCCCTATGTCTCCAGTCGCACCAATTATGGCTACAATTGAATCTCTTAGGTCTAGGTCAAGTAATGCCGCAGCTTTCCTGATCCCCTGAAGTGCCAGAGCAGCAGTAAGCGTGTTCCCGCTTGTAACGGGAATTCCCAAGCTCTTGGCAACCTCAAGCCCTTCATTACCTGGAATCGAAGTGAAACCGGCAAGGCCAATTATCTTTGCTCCAAGGCGTTCTGCTAACTTCCCCGCTTCAATTATCTTCTTCAAGACGTGTCTTTCCCCATACATAGCAATATGCCCTGGCAGGAATGGAACCACCAGCCCACAACCCATAATTGAGGATCCCGTCTTGGAAACAAGAATGGGAAACTCCACAACCTTTCGCGCGTGGAAGGTATTTATCACCCTTTCTCTGATTCCGAGAGGGGCGTAAGCCAACAACTGACCAATCGGGCCAGATAGCTCGTATACACTGCCCCAGTTTAGGTAATGCCCAAAGAAGGCAAATCTCTTCATGTTTAATCAGTTAAGGGACGGTGACTCTCTCTGACTACAAGAAAAGTGGGCTTGGGCGTTTTTCTCGAAGCACCCGACTTGCCACAGATCGCCCCGAATAAACCACCATCGGAATGCCTCCTTGCCCGGCAGGAGGCCCGGCCCAGTGCCCCGCTAGAAGCAACCCCGTGATGGGAGTCGTCTCAGGGAATCTTCCCTCTCCCACCTGCGTTGGTGTTGATGCCCAACCATACATCGCCCCCTGATAATTCCCTGTATATTTGACCAAGGTCATCGGTGTAGCAACATACTGTACCTCAATATTATTTGACAGGTTAGGAATGAAAGATTCTGCATGTTTAATGACTTTCTGAGATACCGCTTCAGAATATTGCTTCCAATACTCACGAGTCATAAACGGTGAACCAACAATGAGCTGTAAAGAGTCTTTCCCGGGTGGGGCCAAATTATGATCGTGAAACGAAGGAAAACTGGCGAAGACAAAACCTCTCGTGAAATTCGGTTTCCCTTTCACCCAATCAAGATAGCATGCATCAATGTCATAGTCCGGATAGTACCAAACACAACACTTATGTAGCACTTGTTCTTTGATCGACTTTTTCGTGCCAATATGGATCATAAAAGCAGAAATGGACGGTTCCATACCGTGCAACACTTTCTCTGAGTACCCGTTAAGAGATTCTGGAGGTGCTAGCATTGAAAAAAGCTGATGCGGATCACAGGTAGCCACGATGTGGCGTGTTCGGATCAGTTGGTCCCTAATTCTGACGCCCTGAACTAACCCATGTTTAACAACCACGGAGGTAATGGGCGTTAAAAATGAAATCGTGCCTCCATACTTCTGAAATCTACCTACAAGGATGTCCACGAAGGATTGCATTCCGCCTTTGGGATAGTATCCGCCGTCGAAGACAAACTCCCGAAAGAGGAACACGCCGGAAAGTGCCGAAGCGCGTGTGGACGGTAACCCGATATTCCCCAATAAGATGCTAATGACTCCCTTCAGCTTCCGGTCAGAGAAATATCCGTCGAGCACTTCGGCGAATGTTTTAGATTTTAAGGTTACATAAAGCGTAAGGGCATCGGTGTCACGCATAAACTTGAAAAATTCTCTGATGCGAGTCGCGTCCTTTGGAAAATGCCGCTGGAATTCTGAAATAAGTTCCGAGAATTTAGTCCGGATTTGGACACATCGATCTGAGGTCAGGACGACATCTGATGGATCCGATCGCATAAGTTCAAGTTGACCATCTAATTGGTGATCGCGCAACAGTCTCCCCACTTGGCCTCGTTCTCTGCAACTGCTAAGATAGTGTGCTGCAGCATCAAAATAAAATCCCTTCTTCTTGAATGAACTACAGTAACCCCCAGCAATGTAGTGCTTCTCAGCAATAAGGACATTAAGGCCTGCCTTCGCCAAATAGTTTCCGCAAGTTAGTCCAGCAATTCCTGCACCAATAATAATGGCGTCGTACTCACTCTTTAGATTCTTCTCTTGGGTCTTAACCATTAATGCCTACGTTGTTCGAGTAACCGCTAAGTACCAAACACGCATTATTTCCTCCAAACGCAAAAGAGTTGTTCAATACCACTTGGCTCCTTTGAGCACGTGAGATATTGGGTACACAATCTATATCGCAACCTGGATCCACTTCACCAAAGTTAATTGTGGGAGGAATCGTCCCTGACTGTATCGCTAGCACACACGCGATCGCCTCCAGCGCACTCGCTGCTCCCATCGTGTGCCCGATCATTGACTTGATCGAGCTCACGGGCAAGTGATCCGTCAGATTTCCAAACACCGATCGAATTGCAGCACACTCAGTTCGATCATTCGCGGGTGTTCCTGTGCCGTGAGCATTGATATAATCAACATCCCTGCGATCGATTCCGGCATCCTTCAGGCCGTTCAGCATCACCTTTTTCACACCCTCGACATCCGGAATCGTCATGTGAGTGGCATCACAACTCATGCCATATCCAAGAATCTCGGCATAGATTGGGGCCTTTCTAGCCATGGCGTCTTCCAACCGCTCCAGAATCAGAATGCCAGCCCCCTCCCCCACCATCATGCCTTTGCGATTTCTATCAAAGGGCTGACACATATCCGGCGCCACGGCAAGTAGGCGATTGAATCCCATGAACGCAATCCTTGAGAAAGCATCCGCTCCTCCCGCAATCATCACGTCCGATTTTCCAAGCCTGAGGAGATCTGAAGCATATGCCAGTGCATAATTGCCTGCCGCGCATGCGGTAGTAATGGCCAGATTCGGCCCGATGCATTTCAATTCTGTGGCGACGTGCGCGCCAATGATATTGCCCGGATACTGCGGAATAAGCCGCGGGTGGATGCGTCCGACGCTCTCCTGAACCCATGTGGAATCCATGCTTTCAATGGCTTGAGCTTCAGCCATTGTGGTTCCGATCGAAATGCCCATGCGTCGGCCATCTTCGCGCGAAGAACCCAGGTGGGCATCTTGAATTGCCATCTTTGTTGCCGCGATTGCGAACTGTGAAGCGCGGTTGTAGCGCCTTAATCGCGATGATTCAATAAAGTTGAGCGGATTGAACCCCTTCACTTCGCCACCCCGATGCGTCTGAAATTGCGAGGTGTCAAATGAGGCGACTTCACCAATTCCTGATTTCCCTTGAATGAGCGAGTCCCAGAACGCCTTCCAGCCGATTCCGATGGAGGACACCACTCCCAGGCCGGTGACAACGACTCGAGGTCGCTTCATAGGAGGTCGTTATCCTTCGTAGCCAACGCAAACTCTCCTTTAGCCACAACGCGGTCTTCAACTCTCACAATGGCGCTAAGAATCCCCGCTGTTGAGGTCACTTTCACCGGACTGACTTCGATTCGAAGCTGCTCTCCCGGCCATACGGGTTCGCGAAACCGGATCTTGATCCCCCCCAAGAGATATGTCACGTCCTGGTGGTCGGGATACATCAGATGAAAAAACACGATCCCGGCTTGAGCCACCGCTTCACAAATCATCGCCCCGGGGGTCACCGCTCTTTTCGGGAAATGCCCCTGGTAGAACCATTCATTTCCGGTCAAGTTCTTGAGGCCGATAATCCGCTCACCCGGAACAATCTCGATGACTCTGTCCAGCATGAGGAACGGAAAGCGCTGCGGGATAATGCGTTTGATCTGTTCGAAATCGAGTTGTTGAGGAGCTGCCGCCAGTTTACTTGACATGTTTTCTTGCCAGCTCGACCGCTCTGTTGACCGACGTAATCTTTGGGAGCTCGTCCTCAGGCAGTTTAAGCTTGTATTTCTTTTCAATCGCCGCAAGGATCTCAAGCGCCATCATCGAGTCCATGCCCAAGTCCTCCACGAGGTGCGCATCCGGATCGATCTGGGCAGGGTCCATTTCAATGATGTCGGCAATGAGCGCTTTGATCTCTTGCTCAAGCTGGACGGTTTTCATGCGCCTGACCCCTCACGGTTACAGCACCAATCCGCCATCGACAGGCAGCACTTGTCCGGTAATGTATGAGGCGCTGTCGCTCAGGAGGAACGCGATAAGTTTCGCCACCTCTTCGGCTCGACCAAAACGCTGCATTGGAATGGTCTTCGCAAGATCGTGTCTCTGACTTTCGGAAATCGAGTCCGTCATTCCCGCACTGATGTATCCCGGAGCAACAGCGTTCACGCAAATGTTGAATGCCGCGACTTCCTTTGCCAGCGCTTTCGTCAGCCCGATAATACCCGCCTTGCTGGCAGCGTAATTCACCTGCCGGGCAGCCCCGATGAGGCCGGCAACAGACGTAACATTGACGATCCGCCCCGATCGTTGTTTCATGAGCGTCACGATGGCCGCTCGGCAGCTATTGAATACCCCCGTCAGATTGGTATCGATCACTGCTTCCCAGTCGCTGCTATCCATCAGCATAAGCGCCTTATCGCGCACGATTCCGGCGTTGTTTACGAGGCCATCAAGCCGTCCGAATCTCTCCCTGGACTGCTCGATCATGTGTTGGCATTGTTTGAGCTCTCGAACATCGGCCTGCACGGAAAATGCTTCAGCGCCCGCTTGCCCAAGGTCGCGCGCAAGCGTCTCCGCTCCTGCAAGATCCTGGTTATACGTGAATACGACACGCGCTCCCTGGCGGCATAACTCGGTTACGATCGCGCGTCCGATCCCTCGACTGCCTCCAGTGACGCAAATCACGCGGTCCTGTAGCGCCATTAGCGCTGTGTTCTCTCTGGTCGCTGGCGCTCTCCCGCGTCTCTTCGAATTCGCCACACTCTGCCGTGCCATCACCGCATCACTATGTTGTGGGAACCCGGATCATGAGTCGCAATCAATGCTGACGACACGCCGGTGGGACCGAATCCATCAAGAAGAGCATGGATCTTCTCAGGACGCTCCCCAACCAGGAGTTCCGTCCCCTCCTCCCCGCGAGCCGCAGACTTGCCATGGGCTGCGGCGACAACCCGACTGGAAGCCCTCGAGTTCAAGATCCCAAGCATTTCAGCCAACTGCAGGGCTCCGCCCGCACTGAACGGCTCTCCAAATAAGCCCTTTGGGACCGATAGGGGAATCTGCCGTTCGCCAAACACGCCCCGGATGGCTGTGAGTTCCATCAGGTCTGCGGCTTTGGATGAGTTGGCGCACGCGCTGACCCTGTCAATCTCCAGAGGATTCAGACCGGTTTCGCGCAGAGCTTCCCGTATAACCGCAATCAGACCCTCTGCCTTTGGGTCGTAGCGGTACATTGAATCCGGGTGAAATTGGCTGGCATAGCCCGACAGCTCGGCATAAATGGTTGCCCCACGCTGCACGGCCGATTCCGAGGACTCAAGAATGAAAAAGGCCGCCCCCTCTCCAAGCAGCGTTCCGCAATGCCGGTCATCAAACGGCCGAAATGGTGGAAGCGTGCCATCCTGTGATGTAGCCAGGAGCCCGAGTTTGTAAAATCCAAGAAACGTCTGAAAACACAGTTCTTCAACTCCACCCACCAGGAGCGCCTGGACTCGTCCCAACCGCAGCATATCCATCGCGTATCCGATGGCATCAAGGCTCGCCGTGAACCCAGTAGAAATCGTGGCGTTCATCCCCTGCAGACCAAACCGGATCGCTACCTGGCTCGCGGGAGAATTGATCACGGTATTTGGAAAATGCGCCGGATTCACATATCGGGGGCCGTTGCGAAGCCCGTCCATATCGAACTCACTGATGGACCTGACACTTCCCATCGTCGAGCCCAGGATCACTCCGATGTCAGACCGGCTGCCGTCTGTAATTTCAAGCGCTCCATCCTCAATGGCCAGTTTGGCTGCCACCAGCGCCAAGAGAGTCGTCCGGTCAAGGTTGCGTAATCCTTTCGAGCCCAGGTGAGCCGCAGGGTCAAAATCACTGATTTCCCCCGCCCAATGGCACCGATAGCCCGACGTGTCAAACAGGGTGATCCGCTTGATTCCGGATACCCCGTTCAGGCAGTTGGCCCAAAAAGCATCTTTGCCGATGCCGTTCGGCGCCACCACACCGACTCCGGTGATCACAATGGGTGAATCAGTCATTCCTCACCAACGACAAGAATGGCCTTGGCAAACATGGTTCCTGCTTCGAACCATTCACCTTGCATACGGAGCCGAACTGTACGCTTGGCTGTCCAAGGCCTGCTTGTCTTCAAAAACGTCCGACACACCCGGTTACTCCGATGCAATCCTTTCTTATGACAAACGCGATGACCGATTCGATGAGACCGATCAGGTTTCGCCTGTCTTCAACCCATGCCGCAACGCGCCCTGCTTGATGCTGGTCACCAGCTTGGCGAAGGTCCGGCGCTGGTCCACGTACTGGACGCCGATTTCTTCGATGGTCTGCTTGTCCTCGGCTTCGAGGTTGAGGCCGTACACGATGACTTCCTTCGGACGGAAGGGGGATTCGACGATGCGCGAGGCGAGCTGGCCGCAGGAGATCTGATACAGCGTGTCGAAGTTGATCAGCACCAAGTCGGGATGGTGGGACATGAGTTTCTGAACCGCGTCATTGATGGAATACGCGAACTCGACCTCATAGAGCCCCCCGCATCGGCTGCGGTCCGCGAAGAATTCCCTGAGGTAGGGAGTCAGCCGGTCCTGCTCATTCGGCAGGACCTCCAGGACGAAGAGGAGCTTCGCTTTGGGCGTGCCTTCCATCACCTTCGACTTGATGAAGGCCTTCTCGCCCCGCTCGGAGGCCGACAACACCTCGATCACCTTCTTCTTGAGCTGATCGAGCCCGATCGGTTTGGCGAAGAAGGCATCCACCCCCAGCGCGTCCACCGCCTTCTTGTTTTCCTCATCATAGGCGGTGATGACAAATGTCTTCATGTCGGTGTAGTCCTGCTTGATGATCTTCAAGAGCTCGATCCCGTTCATGCCCGGCAGCTTGATGTCAATGAGCCCAAGCGCCGGCTGGTGCTCCTTGATGAGCCGCAGGGCGGCCTCGGCGCTGGCGGCGGTCAGCACCTGATATCCGCGATTGCTGAAGAAACTGCTGAGCGTCTCAAGCAGGACCTTCTCGTCATCGACGATGAGGACCTTCCCTTTCACGATGGCCTGCTGTTCAAGATAGGCCTCGTAATCTTCGCAGTCCACGTGGTAGTCGGTTTCGCAATAATTGCGGATGTACCACGCGCGCTCGGTGCTCACCCAGCGATGCTGGCTGCCTTCTTTCACCCGGCACAGGACCTTGTCGTTATTGAATAGAGGACACTTCGCCATTACATTCCTTCCTTAAGAGAAGAGCTATCTGATTACACGGATTTTCAATGGATTACACGGATTGAGCAACTGACGTGCCCCATGTCCCTCGCCCCGCGCCCCATTCCTATTCATACTTTTTGATCACGAGCGCCGAGTTCTTCCCGCCGAAACCAAAGGAGTTTTTCAGCGCGAAATCGATGGTCGCCTTTCTCGCGGTGTTGGGCACGTAATCGAGATCGCATTCCGGATCCGGAGTTTCGTAATTGATGGTGGGGGGTATGAGCTGATGCTCGAGCGCCAGTGTCGTGGCGATCAGTTCGACCGCCCCCGCCGCGCCGATCAGGTGCCCGATCATGGACTTGGTGGATGAAACAGGGACCTTGTAGGCGCGCTCGCCGAAGACCTGTTTAATCACCAGAGTTTCGGTCTTGTCATTCAGGGGAGTGGATGTCCCATGGGCGTTGATGTAGTTGATATCCGCCGGCTTGATCTCGGCGTCCGCCAGCGCAATATTCAGGGCCCGCGACGCCTGCCTGCCGCTCGGCTCAGGGGCGGTCATGTGATACGCGTCGCAGGTCATGCCGAACCCGCTGATTTCCGCGTAGATATGGGCGCCCCGGCGCTTCGCGTGTTCCAGATCTTCCAGGACCAGCATGCCGGCTCCCTCGCCCAGCACGAACCCATCCCGGTTCTTGTCGAACGGCCGGGAGGCGCCTTCGGGCTTGTCGTTCCGCTGGGACATCGCGCGGAGCATGCAGAAGGCGGAAAACGCCTGGGGAAACACCGTGGCCTCGGCCCCGCCCATCAGGATCACGTCCAGCTCCCGCTTGCGGATGGCGTTAAACGCGTACCCGACCGCATCGAGCGCTGAAGAACAAGCGGTGGCGATCGAAAAGCTTGGTCCATGAAGGCCGAGCTCGATCGAAATGAAGCTTGCGGGAGCATCCGGGAACACGGTGAGCGCCGTAAACGGGTTGATCTTCATGGGACCCTTGTCCCGATGCACATCCGCCTGTTCCAAAATGAACGCATGGCCCGCCATGGCGGTCCCCACCACGACCCCGATGCGCTCGCGGTCCTCCTTGGACATGTCCAGCTTGGCATCCTTGACGGCCATTTTGGACGCTGCGACGGCCATCTGCGAAGTTAAGTCCATGCGGCGAGACCACTTGGCATCGATGTACGTGCCGAAATCAAACCCGTTCAGCTGGGCGGCAAATTGGGTCGGATACGGGCTCGGGTCGAACTTGGTGACCCGCTTGACCCCGGACTTGCCGGCGCTCAGGCCCTGCCAGAATTCTTCCTTCCCGGCTCCGATGGAACTGATGACCCCAAGGCCGGTTATGACAACACGGTTATGCGAGTTGTTCGTTTTCATGCAAGTTTCGCTTCTCTCGCCTTCTTCGCTGGAGGGGCCGGTTCCACTGCTGCGCCTTCATCCACTCGTCAACCTCGCTCTTCCGGAAACGCCAGTGCTTCCCGATCTTGGCTGCAGGAATACGGCCATTCTGCGCCAGGGCGTATACGGTGGGCCTCGGAATCTTCAAATATTTTTGAAGCTCTGCGACCGTGAGTATGTCGGATTCAAGCACTTCCATGACTACCTCAAGTAGTTGGATTACACGGTTTTTAAGAAGGATTACACGGATTAGAGCGTTAGCTAATCAGTGTAATCCACTCTAAATCCGTGTAATCAATCGATATTTGATCACGAGAGAAATGCTAGTTGTTGCTCGTTATTATATAAGACGGAGCCGAATAGACAAGGGAAATTTGGCAGGAGTAGCCTTGCGGATGTAACTCTCAGGCGGGAAAAGCTGTTACGTCGTTTCCTTCTTCAATCTCATCGGCAGGCGACTATCGGTAGCCAACGGCAGCCGAATCGTGACCGTCACCCCCTGCCTGCCAGCGCTTTCCATTGCAATCTTCCCTCCGTGCTCGGCAATGATACTCCGAACTACCGAAAGGCCAAGACCGGTCCCGTGAGGCTTGGTAGAAAAGAAGGGATCGAATACCTTCCCGATCTGTTCGCGAGGGATCCCCTGCCCATTGTCCCGGATAGCCAGTACGGCTTCCGGACCTGACAGACTGAGAGACGCGACGACTCGTCCGGCTCCATTCATCGCATCTAAGCTGTTCAAAACGAGATTCAAGAACACCTGTTGCAGCTTCTGGCGGTCACCCAGCACCATGGCCGGCGCCGCATAGTCTTTTTGAACTTCCACATGCCGCTTGACTAACTCGTTATTCAGCAGCTCGAGTGTTTCATCAAGAGCTTTGGATAGCTCGACCGGCTCGAGTTTCGGCGGCTGTGGCTTGGCGAATTCCAAGAGCTCCTGGACGATCCGGTTGATGCGGTCCACTTCTCCGCCCACGATCTTTCTGAACTTGGCCCGGAACTCGTGGTCCGCATGGTTCGCTTCCAGGTATTCAGTGAAGGTGCGAATCGAGGACAACGGGTTCTTGATTTCATGCGCGAGACCGGCTGCCAAGGTGGCCACGGCCTTCATTTGATCGCCCCTCCGAATCTCAAAAAGCAATTGATCGCGCTGAGCAGCCAATTCATACGCAGTACCTTTGAAGAGAGCCCGGTCTATAAAGTGTTGGATCCGATCACGAACCGGGTTGAAGAAGAAAGCAATTATGAACGCGACTATTAAAGAAGAGAATAGCGTTTCATACCCGAGCATTCCTTGAAACGTCCTCTCCAATACAAGTACCGCTATAAGATACGTGCAGGAAATCAATCCAACCAACAATGAGTACAAAAGGCTCTTACGAACGACAACCACAATGTCGAGCAACTGGTGTCGTACAATTGCATAAGCAACAATCACTGAATGTATCGGGATTAGAAATCCTCCTAGAGGAGGCAACATTACACCAAACGCCGGTAATATTGTTGATCCTCCGCCACCGAACCCAGCAAGCATCCCCCAGAAGACTAGCTGCAACCGTTTCTTCTCTTCACCGGAGCAATTTTGCTGCGCGATCCAAACCCGACGATGAGCCAATACTGCCAACAAGATCCAAATGCAGAAGAAGGTCAAATACATGGGGTTGGACTTATGATAATAGAAAGCTCCAAAAACCCATTGCACCTCACTAAGTCCTCGTCCATCCCACAACAAAGCTATCCAGACTAGTGCACTTAAATAACCAGATAATGGAGCCCTTGAGGTTATTCCTGCAAGTACATATGCTAAATGAAAGTAAGTTACACATAGAAGATATCCACCCACATGCGCGAATCGCCAGAACCATAGAGCTTCATGAGCTTGCCATGTGCTTGCTGCCAACCAGGTTCCGAGACCCCAAACGCCAACTGACAGTTGAAACACAATCATTAATCTCGCTGAAAACCGAGGGTTCCTTTGAAACAACACAAACACAGCAAGAGAGAAGGATGTTACCGCAATCAATAGGCCTGAAACAGCCAGCGGGTTCATAAGTCCAATTGATTCTTGAGGGGTAAACATATCTGCACTTCCGTTCCCTGTCCGGGCTGACTATTGATCTTTACTTTTCCACCATGGTCCCGGATGATCCCTTCCACGACAGCCAGGCCTAGCCCTGTACCATTTGGCTTCGAACTGAAGAACGGCTCACGCACGTGAGGCAGGTCTTTTTCCGCAATCCCCTGTCCGGAATCACGAACCGACACCTGCAGAGCAGTTCCTTCGCTTCGAATACCAATCTCAAGCTTCCCTCCAGCCCCGTTCATCGCCTCAAGGCCGTTCAGAAAAAGGTTGAGGAAAACCTGGCGAAGCTTCTGCGGATCTCCGGAAATGGGGGCGGCGCTGCCATACTGCCGGTGTACTTCCACATGTCGTTTGAGCAGCTCATTGTTCATCAGATCCAGTGTTTCATCGATAACTTTCGGAAGATCCACCCGTTCCAATCTCGGTGGTTGGGGCTTTGCGAACTCCAACAGTTCCTGAACAATGTGATTAATTCGCTCCACCTCCGCGCCAACAACTCTTTGGAACTTTGCAATGAATTCTGGATCACTCTTCCGGCTTTCGAGATGCTCAACAAAAGTCTTAATCGATGACAACGGATTCCTGATTTCATGAGCAAGTCCAGCGGCCAGCGTTCCTACGGCTTTCATCTGGTCACCTTTCCTCATCTCACTGACGAAACGTTCCTTCTGTTCGGCCAATTCAGGAGGTGTTGCCTTGAAGAGCGCTCGATCAATCACCGTTTGGACCCGACCGCGCACTGGATTAAAGAATACCGCGATGAGAAATCCCGCTGCTGCCGTCGCGACAATTGATTCATATCCCAGAATGTTTTGAAAGAATCTCTCCATGACTATCACCAGCATCAGATACAAACCTGTCATGCAGGCCACCAATCCCGAATAGATCAAGCTCTTCCTGATGACAACTCTGATGTCCATTAACTGATGCCGAATAATTGCATACCCGGTAATCCCTGCAAAGATGGGAATCACAAGATCGTGGGGAAAGGGCTCGATGCCATAATA
>Ga0214471_10002406_pt1 | contig 14680 bp, 14 predicted proteins | sample RVTome_5_FD_207665 | JGI IMG/M metagenome (GOLD analysis project Ga0214471, IMG submission 207665) | Soil microbial communities from uranium-contaminated site in the Upper Colorado River Basin, Wyoming, United States - RVT142D155 | ecosystem: Environmental > Terrestrial > Soil > Contaminated >... | reverse complement strand
ACCACCCGGATGGTCGCAAGCTCGAGCCGAAGTTCGCCGGCGAGTACGTCACCGGCGGGTCGCTCGACCCGGGCGAGCATCTGGGATCGGTGACCGTGGTGAACTTTTGGGCTTCGTGGTGCACGCCGTGCATCGCAGAGCAACCCGTGCTCGAACGCACCGGGCAGAAGTACGAGTCGCGCGGGGTGCGGTTCATCGCGATCAACATCCGCGACACGCTTGCGAACGCGAAGGCCTTCTTCGCGAACTTCGACTTCGAGGTCACCTATCCCTCGATCTTTGATCGCGATCAGCGGCTGGCGCACGCGTTTCGGGTGACGGCGCCTCCGTCCACATTCGTGCTCGACCGCGAGGGCCGCGTCGCCGCGCGCGTCGTCGGCGGAGTGACCGAAGCCGGAGAGCTCGATGTGCTGATCGACGAGGTGCTCGCGGAATGAACGTCATCGCCTTCGCGCCGCTGGCCGCGATCGACGATGCGGTTGCCGGCGCGGCCGGGATTCCGCTGGCTTTCCTGATCGGAATGATCTCCTTCTTTTCGCCCTGCATCCTGCCGCTCGTTCCCGGCTACCTGTCCTTCATGTCGGGCGTTTCGGGAGAGGATCTTGCATCGGGGGTGCAAAAGCGCCGCGTCCTGGCCGCGACGCTGTTGTTCGTGCTGGGCTTCGCGCTCATCTTCACCGCGCTGGGCGCGACGGCCAGCGCCTTCGGCGGGCTCCTGCTGGATCATTTCGTCGGGCTGCAGCGCGTCGCGGGCGCGATCGTGATCGTGATGGGCTTGGCGTTCATGACCACGCTGTTCGTAAAGCCGCTGCAGGGACTCGCTGGCAACGGCGGCCCGAGTGCGGCGCTGGGACGCGGACTACTCAAGGTCGCCGCCGTCTTTTCGGCTGAACGCGGCGTGCACGCCAAGCCGCGCGCCGGACTGGTCGGCGCCCTTCCGCTGGGCGCCGCGTTCGCCGTGTCGTGGACGCCGTGCGTCGGACCCGGGCTCGCAACGATCCTCACGATCGCTTCCACGGAGGGTTCCGCGGCGCAGGGGGCCGTGCTGCTGTTTTCGTTCTCGCTCGGATTCGGCGTCTGGTTCGTGCTCGGCGGCGTCGGGTTTCGCAAAGCGATGGGAGCCTTCGCGGCCGTGCGCCGCCACATGCGCGTCATGACGGCGGTCGGCGGAGCGTTCCTGCTGACGATCGGCGTGCTGATGGTCACAAACCGTTGGAACGACGTGATCGCGCCGATCCGGCGTCTGGTCGTGAACTTCGCTCCCCCGATCTGATGAATCCATGACCGCGATCGCACCGCCCGCCGCGCGACGCGATGCCCCCCGGGGCCCGCGGTCGCCGCTGCACGTGCTGCATCGGGGATGGCGGACGCTTCGCACGATGCGAACCGCGATCATGCTGCTGTTCGCGCTCGCAGCCGCGGCCTCGATCGGATCGTTCATTCCCCAGCGGCCGATCAACGAGCTGGCCGTGATCCGGTGGAAGGCGATGCGCCCCGGGCTCGGCGCGTTCTTCGAGCGCATCGGCTTCTTCGACGTCTACGGCGCCGGCTGGTTCACGGCGATCTACACGCTGCTTCTGGTCTCGCTGGTCGGGTGCCTGGTGCCGAGGTACCGGGCGTTCTGGCGCGTGTGGCGCGCGACGCCCAAGCCCGGCGCGCGCGGCGCGCACACGTTCGAAGGCGTCGCCGCGTGCGGTGAGGACGAAGCCATCGATATCGCCGAGCGTTCGTTGCGGCGACGCCGATACCGGACGGCCCGGATCGAGGGCGGCGTCGCGGCGGAGCGAGGTCATTGGCGCGAAGGCGGCTCGCTGATGTTTCACACGGCGTTCCTCGTGCTGCTGGTCGGCGTCGCCGTCGGCAAAGGATGGGGCTTCAACGGGCAGGTCGCCATCGTCGAGGGAGACCGCTTCACCGAAACGCACGTCGCATACGACTCGATCAACGAAGGAAGCCGTTTTGGCGAGCGTCACCGCGGCTTCACGCTGGCCGTCGAGGACTTCAACGCCACGTTCGCCGACAACGGCGTTCCGAAAGAATTCGTTTCGCGCGTGAAGCTGTTCGAGGGAGACCGGCTGGTGCGCGACACCGACATCCGCGTCAACAATCCGCTCGTCTATCGAGGCGTGAGCATCTTTCAGCTCGCGTGGGGGTGGGCGCCTCGCATCGTGATCGAAGCCGGGGACGGAACCGTCCTTCACGACGCGCCGGTCGTGTTCCTGCCCGACGGCGGCGGCTGGCGTGGCGTGGTCAAGGTGCCACAGACCAAGCCGGAGCAAATCGGGCTGGAGATGTATTTCTTCAACGATCTAAAGGTCGACGAGCGGGGCCGGCCGCGGAACGTGTCGCCGCTGCCCAACCGTCCGTTCGTGTTCTTCCAGGAATACCGGGGAGACCTGAATCTTTCCGCGCCGCAGTCCGTCTACGAGATCGACAAACGCAAGATGAAGCCGGGAGACATCGGTGCGGTGGCTCTTAACGCGAGCGAGACCTTGCCGGGCGGGTACACGATTTCGTTCCCCGGCCTGCGTCAGTACACGGTCTTCCAGATCGCCGCCGACCCAGGTCAAGCCGTCGTGCTTGCGGCGGCCGCGCTCATCTTGGTGGGGCTGTTCCCCTCCTTGTATAGTTCGCGCCGGCGCGTCTGGGTGCGCGTGCGATCGTCCGCGGCCGCCGGCGGCGAACCGGAGTCGCGCGTCGAGCTATCGGGCCTGGCGCTTCAGCGCAAAGCATCATTCGAGGAGGAGTTCGGCGCGATCGTGCGCGATCTAGGCAGGCAACTCGGCGGAGGCGGTGCTCGATGAGCGTGGCCGGAATTTCCGACACCCTCTTCTGGGCCGCACTTGTCTTCTACGGGCTCGCGACCGCGGCGTTCTTCGTCGCGATCCGGCGGGAGGCGCCGGGCGCGATGCGCAGCGCAACCGGCCGCGTGGCGCTGGGCCTCACCATCGCCGGCGCGGCGATTCATCTGGGAATGATCGTTACTCGCGCGGTCGCGGCGGGCCGGGTTCCGTGGGGCAACATGTACGAGTATTCGGCCGTCCTGGTGTTCCTCCTGGTCGTCGCCATGCTCGCGGTCGTGTCGCGGCGTCCGTCGCTTCGGGCCATCGAGCCATTCGCCATGCTCGTCGGCGTGGTGACGATGGTGCTCGCGCGGGGGTTGTACGCACCGGCCGGTCCGCTTCAGCCGGCGTTGCAGTCGTGGTGGCTCAAGATCCACGTCATCTCGGCGATCGCCGCCTCGTCGATCTTTTCGATCGCGTTCGTCTTCACGGTTGCGTATCTGATCAAGGAACGCGCCGAGCGGCGGGCGCTGTTTACCGGCAGTACGGTCGGCGCGGCCTACGCCGGGCCCGCGGTCGTCGCCGAACGCGGCGGAGCGGGCTTTCCGGCCGACCACCTCGACGCCGATCCCGACGCCGGCGCCGACGCGCCGCCCGGACGCGGCCTGGCCGCTCGCCTGCCGAAGTCTTCGACACTCGACGCATGGTCCTACCGGCTCACCGCCGTCGCCTTCCCCATCTGGACCTGGGCCGTTATCGCCGGCGCCATTTGGGCGGCGAAGGCGTGGAGCCGCTACTGGGCGTGGGATCCGAAAGAGACGTGGGCGTTTATCACTTGGGTCATCTACGCAGCGTATCTTCACGCCCGCGCCACGTCCGGCTGGCGCGGTCGCCGCGCGGCGGTCGTGGCCGTTGCCGGCTTCGTCTCTCTGTGGATCACCTACTACGTTGTCAACCTTTGGATCGTCGGCCTTCACTCGTACGCGGGGACCTGATGCCCAACCCACCGGCACGTCTTCCAACCCCTCGCGAGGGGATCATGAAAAAGCGCGAGCAGATGAAAGCTCGCGTGGACGCGCTTCGAGAGCAACTGCTCGAGCCGCTGCTCTCCCGGTTTCCGAGAATCCTTCCTACCGCACCGGACTCGGCCGCCCGCTATGCGCTCTTCTCGGCGCTGATGTGGTTCGCGATCTGGATCCTGATCGCCGCCACGACCGCCATCAAACTGGTCTTCCCCGAGTTCATCGACCAGTTCGGGTTCATGTCCTACGGCCGGATGCGCCAAGCCGAAACGAACGTCTTGAACTGGGGCGTCCTGTTCATGGGCGCGGTCGGCGCCGCCTTCGCGATCGTTCCCCGCGTGTGTCAGGTGCGGCTGTGGAGCGAACGGATCGGTGCGCAGATCGTGATCGGCCTGAACCAGGTCGTGCTGGCCGGCACGGTGCTGGTGTTCCTCGGCCGCACACAGGGCATCTCCGGGATGGAGTGGCCGTGGCCGGTGGACATCGCGCTCGTGGCGATCATGGTCGGCGTCCTGCAGGTGTTGATGGCGACCGTGATGCGTCGCGGGGAGGAGCGCCTGAACGCGCCGGCGCGTCATCTGATCGCCGCCTTCCACGTCCTTCCGATCACCTACGCCGTCGCAAACTTCTCGACGCCGTTCTTCTACGGCGTCAAACAGACGTATTTCAGCGGGCTCGCCGCGGCCGGCTTCCTGCTGGCGATGTCGCTTGTGGGCGTGGGCTCGTCGCTGTTCGTGCTGCCGCGCGCGACCGGAAATCCGATCTTCTCCGACCGGCTCTCGACGTTCGGGTGGGGTCTGATGCTCTTCATCCTTCCCTGGCTCGGCCTTACGCAGCGCATCCTCGGTCCCGCGCAGGATTGGGTCGAGACGCTCGGCATCACATTCGCGATCGCCGCGTTGATTCCCGCCTCGTTCGTCGTCACGAACGTGATCGCAACGGCTCGAGGCGGCGGCGGCAAGGATCCGGCGGTGAAGTTCATGGTCGGGGCGACCGTGATCTGGGGGCTCGCATTGGCGCAGCTCCTGGCCGGGTCGTTCCGTCATACGGCGGCGATCGTCGGCGCGACCTGGTGGAACGAAAGCATTCGCACGGCGTTCCTCGGCGCATTCGGTCTCTGGCTCGTCGGGCTGATGTACCACCTGATCCCAAGGATCCGCGGTCGCGCGCTGCGAGCGCCGGCCATGGTGAATCTGCATTTTTGGATCGGCACCGTCGGCGTCGTCATCGCTTGGCTGTCGCTCGCGCTTGCCGGTGTGGTGCAGGGATACCTGCTGCGCGTCGGCGCCGAAACCGGCGGCGAGGTCGCGGTCGGCGAAGGATGGCTGCGGATCTCGGCGGCCGTGCAACCGATGCTCGTCGGCCGTTTGGCGGCCGGCGTGTTCGTCTTCACCGGCATCGTGCTGCTGCTCTACAACGTGCAGCGCACGCTGGCGGAAGGATCCGAGATCGAGCCGGAGCCGGTCGTCGCGCCGCGCGAACCGGCAGCCGTGGGGGGACGAACTTGATGCGCAACGAACGGGGAGCGCTCCACGTCGCGGTCGTCGCTGGGGTGACGGTGGCCGCGATGGCGATGGTCGTGCTGCTCGGCATCGTGATGCCGCTGACCGATCCCGCGGTCGGCAGCGAAGCCGCCGGCGCGCCGCTCGCCTATACCGAGCAGCAGGTCGACGGCCGCAAGATCACCATCCGCGAGGGATGCTTCACGTGCCATACCCGAACGGTGCGCGACGCCGTCGGGGACGAGCCGTACGGACCGATGTCGCTCCCCGGCGACTACTTCAACGAAGCACCCGGTTTGATGGGTCTGGATCGCGTCGGGCCGGACCTGACGTGCATCGGCGACCGGCAGGGCGATGTGGACGCGCTGGTGAAGCATCTGCGCAACCCCGGCTCGGTACGCGCGGGCTCGACGATGCCGTCGTACGCCTACTTGTCATCGAGCGAGCTGCGCGCCGTCGCTACGTACCTGACCGCGCTGACCTGCGGGGAGGCCGAATGAGCACGGTTCGCGTGGAAGAAACCGGCGGAATCCGCACTGCGACGCGCGGAATTCCCGCGATACTGATCGGGTTTGCGATCGCGGCGTTGACGGTCGCTCTGTGGTACCTGCTGTCGTTCTCGTCGACCGACTACCGTGGCTCGTATCCGCGGCCCGACGTTCCGGCCGGTGCCGAACCGGCACCCGGCGGCGGCCACTAGCCGTCCCATGAAGTTCGGGCTCGGGCAGTTCACGCTGCAGATCCCGCCGTGGGACTCGCGGACGCCGGCGCAGCTCTATGCGGATACGCTCGACCTGGCGGCCTTCGCGGAATCGCGCGGCTTCAGTTCGTTCTGGCTCGCCGAGCATCACGGAGCCTCAGACGACTACAACCCGTCGCTGCTCCCGATGCTCGCCGCCGTGGCCGCTCGCACGACCGTGATGCAGATCGGGACCGGTGTGCTACTGGCTCCGCTGCACCATCCGATTCGGCTGGCCGAGGACGCGGCCGTGGTGGACGCGATCTCGGGTGGACGGCTCAACCTGGGACTCGGTCTGGGATGGGTCGAAGCCGAGTACCGCATGTTCGGTTCCGAGATGCGCCGACGCGGCAAGCGCTTCGACGAGATCATCGACGTGCTCCGGCTGGCGTGGCGCGGCGAGCCATTCACCTACGAAGGAGAGTTTCTGTCCTTCACCGATACGCTGGTTCGGCCGCGCCCGGCGCACTCGATTCCGATCTGGCTTGGCGGCCAGGCCGACGCGGCCGTCGAGCGGGCCGCGCGGCTCGGCGACGGGCACTTTCCCGCCTCGGTCGCCGGCGGCATGGCCATCGTCGAGCGGGCACAGCAGATCCGGGTGATCCGCGAGCGAGAGGGGCTCACCGGGCCCTATCGCTACGGCGCGTTCCTTCCCGTCGGCCTTGGGTCGGATCCCGACGACGGATGGAGCGGAATCCGCGATGGGGTCTTGCACGTGCGCGGCGCATACATGATGTGGGCGCAAGGCACGCGCGACGTCGCCGGGGCGCGCGAGTTGCTGATGCCGCACGAAGACGCGGTTCGGGCCGGCGCGGTCTGCGGCACTCCCGCTCAGGTGATCGAGGGCCTTCGGCCGATCGTAGACGGCATTGCGGGGTCCGGCTTCGACGATCCGTTCCTGTCGGTTATCCTCGCCCCGCCGGGAACGCCTCCGGACGTCGCGCGGGAGCGAGTCGAGCGGTTCGCGGCCGAGATCATGCCGGCGTTCGGCGGATAGCCGGTTCGATTCCGCCGCTTGGATTTGGAGGAGTGCGGAGCGGCGGATTAGACTTGTGAAACGTTTCACAAAGTGAGCGGGTCCGGGGGAAGATCGTTGAGCGCAACGTTCGATGTGGTGATCGTCGGCGGCGGCCCCGGGGGCGCGACCGCCGCCTGGCATCTTGCCGCGCTCGGCCGCCGCGTCCTGGTCGTGGATAAGGCCGTCTTCCCCCGCGAGAAGGTCTGTGGAGATGGTCTGACTCCGCGGGCGGTCAAGTGTCTGCTTGAAATGGGGATCGACACCGCGGGTCCAGAATGGGCGCGCGCCAACGGGCTCCGCATCATTGGAGCGGGAACGACGCTCGAACTTCCCTGGCCCGAGATCTCGACGCATCCGGGCTACGGGCTGGTCCGCACGCGCTTCGATTTCGATTCGCTGTTGCTCGACGCTGCCCGCAAGGTGGGTGCGGTCGTTTGGGAGGGAACGAACGTGACCGGCCCGGTCACCGACGACACCGGAGTCGTGACCGGGATCACGTATGAGCGCGAGATCGGCGAGCGCACGATCGGTGAGCGCGAGGTCGGCGGGCGCAAGCCGCGCGCCGAGCGTGAGGTCGAGCGCGGAACCGTCGAAGCGAACGTCGTGATCGCCTGCGACGGCGCATCGTCTCGCTTCGGCATGGCGCTCGGCGGCCGCCGGCTGGAGCATCGTCCGATGGGAGTGGCGGCGCGAACCTACTATCGCTCGCCGCGGTCCGCGGACGACTACTTCGAGTCCTACCTGGAGCTGTGGCGCGGCGACGATCTTCTTCCCGGCTACGGCTGGATCTTCCCGCTGCCGGACGGGACCGTGAACGTGGGTCTCGGCCTGCTCAATACCAGTCCCCACTTCCGCAGCGTCGATTACCGACGGCTGCTGGAGGACTGGGTTGCGAACCTGCCGCCCGAGTGGGAGATGACCCGCGAGAACCGCGTCGGCGGGATCAAAAGCGGTCCGCTCCCGATGGGTTTCAACCGCGCGCCCGTCGCCAAACCGGGGTTGCTCCTGGCCGGTGACGCCGCGGGCATCGTCAACCCGTTCAACGGCGAGGGCATCGCGTATGCGATGGAGACCGGCCACATGGCCGCCGAGATTGCCCACGAAACGGTCGCGCTCGGGGACCCCCGGCATCTGCGGGCGTATCCCGACCGGCTCAAGGATGCCTACGAGGGGTACTACATTCTCGGACGCGCGTTCGTCCGGCTGATCGGGCACGCGAAGGTCATGGGGGCGCTGACAAGGTACGGTCTGCCGAACGAGCGACTGATGAGGGTCGCATTTCGCTTGCTCGCCAACCTCACCGAACCGCGCGACGGAGACGCGGCCGACAAGATAATCAACGCCATGGTCCGCGCCGCCCCGAAGCTCAACATGGTGGTTCGCGCGTGACGGCGCCAGATGGTGCACTCGTGAAGCCCGGGAGGGTTTGCACCTGCCCCTCGGGCCTTCCTATCGTGGCCGCTTCGAGCAAGGGGAGTGGGCACTCTGTCTGAATACCTGCCGGTCGTGATGATGGCGGGCCTGGCGACGCTGTTCGCCGGCGCTTCCGTCTTCGTCGCGTCCAAGGTCGGTCCGCGGCGGCCGAACCCGGCTAAGGCCGCCCCCTACGAGAGCGGCATCACGCCGGTGCGAACGCCGTCGACGGAGCGCTTCGCCGTGAAGTTCTACCTGGTTGCGATGCTGTTCATCATCTTCGACATCGAGCTGGTCTTCTTCTATCCGTGGGCGGTCATCTTTCGCGAGCTCAAGCTGTTCGGGCTGATCGAGATGGGCGTGTTCGTCGCGCTGCTTTTCGTCGCCTACTTCTACATCCTGCGCTCGGGCGCGCTCGATTGGGAAGAGACCGAGCGCGGCATCCCCCGGCCGGTCCGCGCGCTCGTGTCGCAGCGCGCGGCGCTGCACTCGCCGGGCGAGGGCGGAACCGATGTCGCAGCCGGTCCGGACGACAGACGAATCACGGTGGTGCCCTAATGGGCTTGGAAGGACAGATCCCCTCGGGAATCCTGCTGACCTCGGTCACGAAGTTCGTCAACTGGGCGCGCGCGGGATCGCTGTGGCCGGCCACATTCGGGCTGGCGTGCTGCGCGATCGAGATGATGGCGACCGGCGCGGCGCACCACGACCTTGCGCGCTTCGGCATGGAAGTTTTCCGGGCCTCGCCGAGGCAGGCAGACCTGATGATCGTCGCCGGCCGCGTGTCCCAGAAGATGGCGCCGGTGCTGCGCCAGATCTACGACCAGATGCCCGAGCCCAAATGGGTCCTGTCGATGGGCGTGTGCGCGAGCGCCGGCGGGATGTTCAACAACTACGCGATCGTCCAGGGTGTCGATCAGATCGTCCCGGTCGACGCATACGTGGGCGGCTGCCCGCCGCGTCCCGAGCAGCTGATGGATGCGATCCTACTGATCCACGAGAAGATCAAAGTGTCCGGGATCGACGGCCGGATGGATGCAAGGTAGCCCGTGAACGAGACGCTTTCGGAATTGTGCGCGGAGCTTCGCGGGGCTTTCCCGGAGCACGTCGGCGAGCCGGCGATCGAGTTCGGCGAGGTGTCGGTCCGCGTGTCGCGCGAGCGAGTCGCCGACGTGTGCCGTTGGTTGCGCGATGCCGGTCCGTTCGAGATGCTCGCCGATGTCTCGGGCGTGGATTCCCTGGGCATCGCGCCGGACGTCGACCGGTTCATGATCGCTTATCACCTCTATTCGCTCCGCCGCAACGAGCGGCTGCGCTTGCGCGTGTTCATCCCCGGCGGGGACGAGCACCTCGATTCGGTGACCACCGTCTGGCCGGCGGCCAACTGGATGGAGCGCGAGGTTTACGACTTCTTCGGGATCGTCTTCGATGGACACCCCGACCTTCGTCGCATCCTCATGCCCGACGACTGGGAAGGGCATCCGCAGCGAAAGGACTATCCGCTGGGCGGAACGAAGGTCGAGTTCAAGGGCGTGATGATCCCGCCGCCGGACGTGCGCGGCCAGCCCTCGACGACGACCGGCTACCCGGGGAGGATCTCGTGAGCGCGCGCGAGGTCTACGTCGGCGGTCAAGAGTGGGGCGAGGTCGTGCGCCAGTCGGGCCGAGACGACACGCTCATCGTCAACATGGGGCCGCAGCATCCGTCCACGCACGGGGTGCTTCGGCTGGTGCTGGAGCTGGACGGCGAGACGGTGATCGCATGCACGCCGGTCATCGGCTACCTGCACACCGGCATCGAAAAGAACATCGAAGTGCGCAACTGGACGCAGGGCGTCACCTTCGTAACGCGCGCCGACTACCTTTCCCCGTTCTTCAACGAGCTGGCGTACTGCATGGCCGTCGAGAAGCTGCTCGACGTCGAGGTTCCGGCTCGCGCGCAGGCGATCCGCGTGTTGCTGTGCGAGCTCCAACGCATTTCGTCGCACTTGGTGTGGCTCGCAACCGGCGGCCTGGAGCTGGGGGCGCTGTCGATGATGCTCTACGGATTCCGCGAACGCGAGAAGCTACTCGACATCTTCGAGTTGATCACAGGCCTGCGCATGAACCATGCCTATATCCGGCCCGGCGGGCTGATCCAGGATCTCCCCGACACGGCGCCGGATCGGATCCGCGAATTCCTCGACGAGTTTCCAGAGCGCATCAACGACTACGAATCACTGCTGTCCGATAACCCGCTGTGGCTCGCACGTAACACCGGCATCGGCATCCTGGAGGCCGATGATGCGATCGCGATGGGCGTCACCGGGCCGATGCTGCGCGCCGCCGGCGTCGCCCACGATTTGCGCAAAGCGCAGCCGTATAGCGGGTATCAGAACTACGACTTCGAGATCGCCGTCGAAGAGGGCGCCGACTGCGCGGCCCGGTACCGCGTGCGGATGCGCGAGATGCGCGAGTCCGCCAAGATCGCGCGGCAGGCGCTCGGTTCGCTGCCGGCCGGGCCGGTCATGGTCGCCGATCCGAAGGTGGCCTGGCCGGCGCAGTTGAATCTGGGCGCCGACGGCCAGGGCAACTCGCTCGACTACATCCGCAAGATCATGGGCGAGTCGATGGAAGCGCTCATTCATCACTTCAAGCTCGTCACCGAAGGATTCAAGGTTCCGCAGGGTCAGGTCTACGTGCCGGTGGAATCGCCGCGCGGCGAGCTGGGTTATCACGTGGTTTCGGCCGGCGGGACGAAGCCATGGCGCGTTCACATGCGGGATCCGTCGTTCGTCAACCTGCAGGCGGCATCGCACTTGGTCAGCGGCGGACTCATCGCCGATGCGATCGCCTCGATCGCCTCGCTGGATCCGGTCATGGGAGGGGTGGACCGATGAACGACGGCTCGCCTCGCCTGCTAGGGGTTCCGCGCCTCCCCGGTCCCCCGCAGCGGCCGCTGACCGACCCTGCCCGCGCCGACGCCCGGCGTCTGATCGCGCGCTATCCGGACGCGCGAAGCGCGTTGCTGCCGCTGCTGTATCTGGTGCAGTCCGAGCACGGATTCGTGTCGCGCGAAGGAATTCGCGAGATCGCCGGGATGCTCGACCTGACGTCCGCCGAGGTTGCTGCGGTCGCGACGTTCTACACGATGTACAAGCGCGAGCCGATGGGCCGCTGGCTGGTCAGCGTCTGCACCCAGCCGCCGTGCGCGCTGCGGGGCGCCAACCGAATTCGGGATGCGATCCGAAACGAATGCGGGATCGACGATGGCGAGACCACCGAGGACGGGATGGTTTCGATCGAAGAGGTCGAATGCCTGTGCATCTGCGACGGGGCTCCGGTGGTGGCGATCAACTACGAGAACTACGAGAAGCTGACGCCCGAATCCGCGGTGGAGATGATCCGCGGTCTGCGAGCCGGCGAGGCGCCGCCGAAGCCGGCGCGCGGCGAGGTGCCGCAGCCGAACGATGCGGCGCATCGCGAACTCGCCGGGCTGAACCAAAAGGATCGCCAGGGGGCCGCCCCGTGACGGCCGAGATGAAAGTTCTCACCGCGCGCTTCGACACCGACGGGGCCGACCGCTACGAGGGCTCGGTGGCATCGGGCGGCTACGCGTCGTGGAAGAAGGCGCTCGGCATGAATCCCGCCGACATTGTCGAGACGATCAAGACCTCCGGGCTTCGCGGTCGTGGCGGGGCCGGTTTCCCGACCGGCATGAAGTGGGGGTTCGTCAACCGCGAAGACACGCCCACCTATTTGGTCTGCAACGCCGACGAAGGCGAGCCGGGGACGTTCAAGGACCGCGAGTTGATGGAGCGCGATCCGCATTCGGTCATCGAGGGAATGGCGATCGCGGCGTACGCGATCGGCTGCCGCGAGATGTATATCTACATGCGGGGCGAGTTTGGCTATGCCGCCCGTCAGATGGAACGGGCCGCCGCCGAGGCATACGACAACGGCGCGCTCGGCCGGGACGTTTTCGGATCCGGCTTCAACTTGGACATGATCGTCCATCGTGGTGCGGGCGCCTACATCTGCGGCGAAGAGACGGCGCTGCTGGAATCGCTCGAAGGACGCCGCGGCCAGCCGCGGCTGCGGCCGCCGTTTCCCGCGCAGAAGGGGCTGTATCAGCGACCCACCGTCGTCAACAACGTCGAGACGCTCGCATGCGTTCCCCACATCATCCAGCGAGGCTCCGACTGGTTCCGCGGCATCGGGACCGAGAAGGCGCCGGGCACCAAGATGTTCAGCGTCTCCGGCGACGTGGAGCGCCCCGGCAACTACGAGGTGCCGTTTGGAACCAGCGCGCGCGTCCTGATCGAAGAGCTCGCCGGCGGCGTGTCCGGCGGCAAGACCCTGAAGGCATTCACGCCCGGCGGCGCGTCGTCGACGCCGATCTTCGGACCCGACAAGCTCGACGTGGCGATGGACTGGGAGTCGGTTCAGGCAGCGGGGTCGCTGTTGGGTACCGGGGCGATCATGGTCTGGGCGGACGACGCCTGCATCCTTCGCTCGATGCTTCGCTTTACGCATTTCTACGCGCACGAATCCTGCGGCAAGTGCACGCCCTGCCGGGAAGGGACCTATTGGCTCGAGCAGATGTTCAGCCGGCTCGAGTCCGGGCGTGGCCGCGATGAGGATTTGGCGGTCATGATGGACGTGCAGGCGAACATCGCCGGCCGCACGTTCTGCGCGCTCGGCGACTTCGCGACCGCGCCGGTGATCAGCTCGATCAAGTTGTTCGAAGCCGAGGCGCGCGAGCACATCACGAAGAAGGGATGCCCGTTTGAGCGATAAGGCCGTCACGCTCACGATCGACGGGCTGGACGTCACCGTCCCCGAGGGCACGCTGGTCATCCGCGCCGCCGAGCGGCTCGGGGTCTACGTGCCTCGCTTCTGCGACCATCCGTACCTGGCGCCGCTCGGCGCGTGCCGCCAATGCATGGTCGAGATCGAAGGCCAGCGCAAGCCGCTGACTTCGTGCACCACGACCTGCACCGACGGAATGATCGTCAAGACCCAGTTCACGTCTCCCGTCGCGCAGGATGCGCAGGAGAGCGTGCTCGAGTTTCTTCTCATCAACCATCCTTTGGACTGTCCGATGTGCGATAAGGGCGGCGAGTGCCCGCTGCAGGATCAGACGCTCGCCTACGGGCCGGGCAGTTCGCGCTTCGCCGACGTGAAGCGCCGTTTCGTCAAGCCCGTTCCGATCAACCCGATGGTGTACCTGGACCGCGAGCGCTGCGTACTGTGCGCGCGATGCACCCGCTTCGCCGACGAGATCAGCGGCGACCCGTTCATCGAGCTATTCGAACGGGGGGCGTTGGAGCAGGTCGCGATCTTCGAAGACGAGCCCTACGACTCCAACTTCAGCGGCAATGTCATCCAGATCTGCCCCGTCGGTGCGCTCACGTCGCGCGACTTCCGATTCCAAGCGCGGCCGTTCGACATGACGTCGTCGCACAGCGTCTGCAATCTGTGCTCCTCCGGATGCTCGCTCACGATCCAGGAGCGGCGCGGCGAGATCGTGCGCGTGCTCGCCGGCGAGAACCCGAATGTCAACGATGCCTGGTCCTGCGATCTCGGCCGCTTCGGCCACGCCTATGTTTCGTCTCCCGCGCGCATCACCGAGCCGATGATCCGCAAGGGCGGTGATTGGGTGGCGGTGTCGTGGGCGGAGGCGGTGCGCGTCGCCGCCGGTCGGATCGAGACCGCCAAAGCGGAAGGCGCACCGGTCGGTGTGCTCGCCGGACAGAACCTCTGCGACGAAGACGCGTATGCGCTGTCGCGCTTCGCGCGAACGGTGCTGGGCACCAACGACGTGGACAACCGGCTCGGACACGAAAGCGCCGAGCACGATGCGGTCATCGCGGCCGCGGTCGCAGGCGACGCCGCAACCAATCGCTCCATCGACGAAGCGCTCGTGATCGTCGTCGCAGGCATCGACCTGTGCGAAGAGTCGCCGATCGTGTTCCTGCGCGTGCGCAAAGCGGCGCGCGCCGGCGCGAAGGTGCTTGAGATCAACGCCCGCCGAACGCCGCTTGCACGCTTGGGTGGGGCGTCGTTGCAACCGGTGCCGGGCGCGGAAGCCCCGGCGGTCGAGCAGATCGCCGCAGCCGTGGAAGCCGCCGGCGAACGGGCTGTGATCCTGTGCGGCGATCGCCTTGGCCCCGGCGCGATGAGCGCGTTGTGGAATCTCGGAGTGCGAACCGGCGCTTCGTT
>Ga0214471_10002405_pt1 | contig 14680 bp, 8 predicted proteins | sample RVTome_5_FD_207665 | JGI IMG/M metagenome (GOLD analysis project Ga0214471, IMG submission 207665) | Soil microbial communities from uranium-contaminated site in the Upper Colorado River Basin, Wyoming, United States - RVT142D155 | ecosystem: Environmental > Terrestrial > Soil > Contaminated >... | reverse complement strand
ATGGCCTACGAGATGCTGTGCGGCCGCCCGCCGTTCACCGGACCCAACGCGCAGGCGGTGCTCTCGGCCCACGTGACAGAGGCGCCGGCGCCGGCGACCAAGCACCGGACCACGGTGCCGGAGGCACTGAACAGCGTGATCATGCGCTGCCTGGAGAAGAAGGCGGCGGATCGCTGGCAGAAGGCCGAGGAGCTGATCCCGCATCTGGACGCGCTGCTCACGCCTTCCGGAGGCATGACGCCGACGGGCACGCAACCCGTGCCGCCGGTCAGGGCGGACGAGGCGGTCAGGGCGGTCGCGCAAACTCATCCGGTACGGGTCGCTGGGCTCTTTGGCCTCGCTTCGGTGGGCGTGCTCGCGATCGTGTACGCGCTGGTACAGGCGATTGGGCTGCCGGACTGGGTGATCAGGGGCGCCATCGGGCTGTTGGCGGTGGGGTTGCCGATCGTGCTGCTCACCGGCCGCAAAGAGCGGCAGCGGGCGGTCGCGTCCATGACCGGCATCCGGTACACCACGCCGGCAGGACTCCAACGTCATTTCACCTGGCGCAAAGCCATCCTGGGCGGCGGGCTCGCATTCGCCGGGCTCGCCGTGGTTGCGGGCGGCTATATGGCGATGCGGGTGTTTGGGATCGGGCCGGTGGGGAGCCTGGTCGCCAGCGGCGCGCTCGACGACCGGGGCAGGCTCATCGTGTCCGAGTTCGCCGACCGCACGCCCGACGCCAATGTTGCGCCGTCTGTTACGGAAGCGCTGCGGATCGATCTGTCCCAATCGGCGGTCGTCAAGCTGATGGATGCGGCGGCGATGCGCGACGCGTTGGCGCGGATGCAGCGGCCTGAGAGCGTCAGTGTGGGCGCCGGGCTGGCCCGGGAGCTGGCCCAGCGGGAAGGCGTGAAGGCAGTCGTGGAAGGAGAGGTGGGCGTGCTGGGCAGCGGATACGTGGTGTCGCTGCGATTGGTCGGCGCGGCCGATGGCGCCGAGCTGTTGGGGCTCCGGGAGACCGCGCCCGATGCCGCGGGCCTGATCCCCGCAGTGGACCGGCTGTCCAAGAAGCTCCGCGAGCGGATCGGCGAGTCACTGCGAACCATCCGGACGAGCAAGCCCCTCGATCGGGTCACCACGCCGTCGCTCGAAGCTCTCCGCCTCTACACGCGCGCCCAACAGGATGCAGACCAGCGCGGTGATTATGATGGGGCCGTCCGCGCGCTTGAGCAGGCAATCGCCGTGGATACCATGTTTGCCATGGCCTACCGCAAACTCGGTGTCGTGCTGGTATTTGCGAACCGTGAGCGCTCCCGAATCGACGCCGCTTCGACCAAGGCCTTCGAGCTGCGGGATCGGCTCCCCCCCCTGGAGCGGGCGCTCACGGTGGCGGCCTACTATACCATAGCCCTCGATGAGCCCGACCGCGCCATTGACGCCTACCGTGCGGTGCTGGAGATGGACTCCACGAATTCCATGGCGATCAACAACCAGGCCTATCTCCTGCTCCGGAAACGGCATTGGGCCGACGCTGAGGTCTTGTTTAGGCGAGTCATCGCGCTGGGGGCCATTTGGCAGAATTACTCCGGACTGGTGCAGGTGCTGGGAATGCAGGGCAAATGGGAGGCCGCAGATTCGGTGCTCGGGGCTTTTGCCGAGTGGGGGCCGACCAACCCGATCGTCTCTGTGGAGGGGATCTTCCTCGCTACTGGTCGCAGGGACTATCGCGCCGCCGACTCTCTGCTGCCGGCGGTACGCACCTCCTTTCGTGCGAGCGCCCGGCTGTTCCAGGCCGCGCTTCCCGAGATTCGGGGTGGGTTGCGCGCCTCTGCGGCAGTGACCGCTCGGATCGTGCAACAGGCGGAGCAGGACGGCGAGGCCCTGGACCGGGTGAGGTGGGCGTTGTGGGGGGCGCGGCAGGAGCTGCGGTACCGCTCCCCGGCGGGTGCGCTCCGGGCAATGGAGGCGGCGCTTGCCCAGCATCCCATGAGCCTCCTTGCGCCGGGGGATCGTCCCTATCCGGATGTCGCCGAGATCTACGCTGCCACCCAGCGATCAGCAGACGTGCGGCGACTGCGGGACGAATGGGCCGCCGCTGGCACCCGTCAAACGGGGGCGGAGCGCGCGTGGTGGGAGGCTATCGCGGCCATGGCGGACGGCCGATACGCCGAGGCTGCGACGGCCTACCGATCGGCGAACGAGCAACAACACCAGCCCTCGCTGTATCTGGAGGAGGCGGCGCGAGCTTACGATCTGGCCGATCAGCCGGATTCGGCCATCGCCGCGTATGAGTTGGCGATCGGCGTGCCAGACGTATGGAGGATCTTCTGGGAGTTCGATCGGCTGGGGCCGGCGTACAAACGAGTGGGCGAACTGTACGAGGCCAGGGGCGAGCGCGCCAAGGCCGTGGAGTACTACGGGAAGTTTGTGGACCTGTGGAAAGACGCTGATCCGGAGCTGCAGCCGCTGGTGACGGAGGTGAAGGGACGGATGGCGCGGCTGGTGGGGGAGGGGCGGTGAAGGGCGGGCGAGGGCGGTCGAGGGCGGTCGAGGGCGGGGACCTCCAATCCCGTCTCCAGGCTGCAGCTGGTGATGCGTACCGCGTAGAGAAGGAATTAGGCGGCGGTGGGATGAGTCGGGTATTCCTCGCCGAAGAAGTCCGGCTCGGCCGGAAAGTGGTCATCAAAGTGCTCCCGCCCGAGATGTCTGCCGGCGTCAACGTCGAACGGTTCGAGCGCGAGATCCAGCTCGCCGCCAACTTGCAGCACCCCCACATCGTTCCGCTGCTCACCGCGGGAGCCTCCGGGGATCTTCTCTATTACATCATGCCCTTTATCAAGGGCGAGTCGCTTCGCGCCAAGCTGGCCCGCGAAGGCGAACTGCCCATTGGCGAGGCCGTGCGGATCCTGCGCGAGGTGGCGGACGCGCTGGCCTACGCCCACGCGGAAGGCGTAGTCCACCGCGACATCAAGCCCGACAACGTGCTGCTGTCCGGGCAACACGCCGTGGTGACCGACTTCGGCGTGGCCAAGGCGGTGAGCGCCTCGACCGGAGCGTCGTCGTTGACGTCGCTCGGTGTGGCGTTGGGGACGCCGGCCTACATGGCGCCGGAGCAGGCTGTGGCCGACCCCAACGTGGATCACCGGGCGGACATCTACGCGCTGGGCGCGCTGGCCTACGAGATGCTCACCGGCCGCCCGCCGTTCACCGGTCCCAATCCGCAGGCCGTGTTGAGCGCGCACGTGACCGAGGCCGCCGTGCCGGTGACCAAGCATCGCGACACCGTACCGCCCGCGCTCAACGAAGTGATCATGCGGTGTCTGGCCAAGAAGGCGGCGGATCGCTGGCAGAAAGCAGACGAGGTTCGCGCGCAATTCGAAGCGATGGCGACGCCGACGGGCGGAATGACGCCCACCGCCACGCAACCCCACCCCGCGACCGGAGCGGCACAGCGGCAGAGCGGCACGGCGGCAGCGGATCAGCTTCGCGTCGCCGGGCTGTTTGCGCTCGCCTCCGTGGGCGTGCTGGCCATCGTGTACGCCGCGGTCCAGGTCATTGGGCTGCCGGACTGGGTCTTCTGGGGAGCGATCGGGCTGTTGCTGGTGGGACTCCCGATCATGTTGCTGGCGGGCCGCCACGAGCGGAAGCGGGCCGAAGCCGCATTGACCGGCACCCACATGCCAACGCCGACCGGCATGCAGCGTTACTTCACGCGGCGCAAGGCCATCCTGGGGGGCGGAGTGGCCTTCGCGGGCCTCGGGATCGTGACCGGGGGCTACATGGCCATGCGGGTTCTGGGTATTGGCCCGGTCGGGACGCTGGTGGCCTCTGGCGTCCTCGACCAGCGGGACGTGCTCCTGGTCGCCGATTTCGAGAATCGCACCGGGGACTCGGGGCTGGCCACGTCCATTACCGAGGCCTTTCGCATTGACCTGGCCCAGTCTCCCGTGGTGCGCCTGATGGATCAGGCCGGCACTGCCCAGGTGCTGCGGCGCATGAACCGCGAGCCGGGATCCCGACTGGATCTCGCGTTGGCGCGGGAGATCGCCGAGCGTGAGGGGATCAAGGCGGTCGTGGCGGGTGACATCGGGACTCTCGGCCGCGCGTACGTGGTGTCCGTCCGCCTGTTGTCGGCCTCGGAGGGGAGCGAGTTGGTGGCCCTGCGCGAGACCGCGGATGACGACGCCGGCATCATCGGTGCCGTAGACCGCCTGTCGAAGAAACTGCGGGAGCGGATCGGTGAGTCGCTGCGCTCTATCCGGGGGAATGAGCCGCTGGAGCAGGTCACCACCGGATCGCTGGATGCGTTGCGGCGCTACACCCAGGCGCTCGATGCCGAGGTGCGCGGCGACCTGGAGCGTGCCGCCGCCCTGCTGGAAGAGACGGTGGCGATTGACACGGCGTTCGCCATGGCGTACCGCAAACTGGGGGTGGTGCTGACGAACATGGGCGCCCCGCGGCTCCGCGTGGTGCGGGCGGCCACCAGCGCGTTTCGCCATCGGGATCGCCTGCCAGCCTTGGAGCGATATCTCACGACGGCCTACTACTACGACCAGGTGGAGTTCGATCGCGGGCTGGTGGTGAGCGCCTATCGCTCGGCCCTGGACGTTGAGCCGGAATCGGGAACCGCCCTCAACAACCTGGCCATCCAGCTCCAGGGCATGGGACAACCGGCGGAGGCCGAGTCGCTGCTGGAGCGCGCCATCGCGGGCAGTCCCGCGACTCAGAACTTCGACAACCTGTCCTTTAGTCAGGTGGAGCAAGGTCGTTTCGACGAAGCGCAGCGCACCATCGAGCGGTACGAACAGGCCTTCCCGGGCCATCCCAACATCCAGTTCCTGCGCGCCTGGACCGACGTGGCCCGCCACGATTATGACGGAGCCGCGCGCCACATCCAGGCGCTGGGGGACCAGACGGCGGGCAGCGCGAACTGGCAGCGCTGGGCGCGCGGAACGTTGTCGGGCATTGACCAGATTCGCGGCCGGCTGCGTTCGGCGGAGGACAACGCCCGGGCCGCCGTCGAGTCCGCCGTGCAGGAAGGAAGTCCGGGTGTGGCCCTGGGGTTGGCGATCACGCCGGCGATCCACCAGATGCGCTACCTGGGCGACCGCGAGGGAGCGGTGCGCACCATCGAGGCCGCGTTACGGCGGTTCCCGCTCAGTCAGTTGGATCCACTCGATCGGCCGTATGACGCCCTGATTGCCATCTACGCCGAGGCCGGTCGGGTGGATCGGGCCCGCGCGCTGAAGGCCGAGTTTGAGGCGGCCGTGGAGCGGGCGCTGCGGAGGTTCCCCGAGCGGCATCTGCGCGAGGCCGCGGTTGCGGAAGGCGAGGGCCGTCCCCGCGACGCGATCGCCGCGCTGCGAGCGTATCGCGCCGAGCTGCCCGGGTGCTCCTCCTGTGCCCTGCCCGAGCTGGGCCGCGCGTACGAGTTGGCCGGCGAGCTGGATTCGGCCCTGGCGGCGTACCAGCGGTCGGTTACGGCGCCGGACCCCAGCCGCATTCTCCGAGGCATGTATGACTTGCCGCCCACATTGAAGCGCCTGGGTGAGCTGTACCAACAGCGCGGCAACCGGGAAAAGGCGCTGGAGTATTATGGCCGGTTCGTGGACCTGTGGAAGACCGCGGACCCTGAGTTACAGCCGGTGGTGAGGGACGTGCGGGAGAGGATGGCGGCGTTGGTGGGGGAAGGGCGGTGAAGGGCGGGCGAGGGCGGGCGAAGGCGGTCGAGGGCGGTGGAGGTTTTCGAGGTGAGAGCCGAGACACGAAGGGCCGAGCGAACGAATCGCTCGGCCCTCTGGGCGCGGCGGGAGCCGCGCGGACGTTTCGCAGACGATTCGAAGTTATTTGCCTGAGATCCGTGCATCAACTGAGATGAAAGGAAGCCGGCGATGACGACGCGTACTCGAGCCACTCTCCTGGGGCTTTCCTCGCTCGCGGCCCTGGCCGCGCTTGTCACGGGAGCCACGGTCCAGCAGCGAGGTCGGCTGGCGCAGCCGGCGCTCTACTACCCCGGTCCCGGCAATGACTGGGAGCGCCGCACGCCGGCGCAGGTGGGGATGGATGCGCGGCTGCTGGACGAGGCGATCGCCTTTGCCAAAGCCAGCGAAACACCCGGCACCCGCGATCTGGAAGAGGGCCACTACCTGACCTTTGGCCGCGAGCCGCACGGGGAAGGGATCGGCCCCTTCAAGGTCCGCGGGGATCAGACCGGCATCATCGTCAAGAACGGCTACATCGTGGCCGAATGGGGCGAGCCACACCGGGTAGACATGACGTTCAGCTACACCAAGAGCTTTGTGTCCACCACCGTGGGCCTGGCGCTGGAGCGCGGCCTGATCCGCAGCCTGCACGACAAGGTGCGGGAGTACGTGACGACGGGTGAGTTCGACTCCGACCATGCCGCGAAAATCACGTGGGACCACCTGCTCCGGCAGACCAGCGACTGGGGCGGCACCCTGTGGGGCAAGCCGGACTGGGCCGATCGTCCGCCCACCGACCAGCCACTGGCCGATTATGTGAAGCGGGTGCACCACGAGCCGGGCACCACCTACGAGTACAACGACGTGCGGGTGAACCTCCTGGCGTACTCGGCCCTCCAGGTGTGGCGGCGGCCGCTGCCGCAAGTATTGCGCGAGCTGGTGATGGACCCGATCGGCGCGTCCAACACTTGGCGCTGGCATGGCTACGAGAACTCGTGGGTGAACCTCGACGGCCAAATGGTGCAATCGGTGAGCGGGGGCGGGCACTGGGGTGGCGGCATGTTCATCTCGGCGCGGGATCAGGCGCGGTTCGGGTTGCTCACGCTCCGGCGCGGCAAGTGGAAGGATCGCCAGATCCTCGCGGAGGACTGGGTAAAGATGGCCACGACCCCCACGCCGGTGCAGCCGGGCTACGGGTTCATGAACTGGTTCCTGAACACCGGCAAGGGGATGCTCCCGGCGGCGCCGGAAAACAGCTTCTGCCATCGGGGTGCGGGGGCCAACGTGGCCTGTGCCATTCCGGACCACGATCTGGTCATTGTGGCCCGATGGATTCAAGCCAACCAGGTGGCGGGATTGGTGGAGCGGGTATTGGCGGCTATGACACCGGCCGTGGGGAGTCGGTAGCATGCGACCGCACTTCCTGGCCGCCGATCCGGAGCGACGTGCCCGAGCCGGTATTGCTCACGACCAGTGAAGAATCTCCCTGCCAGTTACCCTCGTGGACGTCAAACAAGGCGTAGGCATCGTCGAGCCAGGCGAACTAATGGTCGACGTGGTGTGAAGGACTGTGAACGTGTCCGTGGGGCCGGCGGGGCTCTCGAACTCCACTTCCCCTTCACCGACCAGGGAAGCGAGCCTCGTCATCGCGGCGGCGGGCTTCCGGGCCTGGGCTGATCCAGCCGGTGGCACAGCCACGGCGATAACCACGGCGAGCCATGCCGCGACGCCCGCGCTCGGTCCCCGACGTCGGCTGCGCTCTCATGGCGCGTTCCGTCGCCCGCGAAGCTTGTCCTCGACCCAATCGGTCGCACAGAACACAAGGCAGCGGAGATCAACCCGCTTCCCCGATACTAACCCGGGGAGCGCCATCACTTCGCACCCGCCGTCCCCCCGGAGGGCCGCCGTGATGAGCGACACGCCCAGATAGGTTACGGCGCCGAGCTCGCCCTCACCACGGCCGAAGAGGAGTCCCCCAGGACCTCCAGCGACGTACACCGCCACCAGAACGCCCACCGCGAGAAAAGCCCCCATCCAGGAATTCACCCGGGCGAGGCGCCTCAGCGCGATCATGTGCCAGGCGCCGTACACCGCCGCGAGAAGAAGCATGACGAGCATTGCCCCCCAGGCCACGCCCCGGCCAACCCGGAGATAGAGCGGGACCACGTCGGCCATGAGCAGTACGCCGACCAGGAAGCGCAGGCCGCGGCCGAAGGGCGGAGCGGGGCGCGGGTCCACCGGCATCGGGCTACTCACCGCACGGCGGACGCTTCCGCCCGCTCCAGCGCCACACGCAGGGTGCGATCGGCTGACTCAGGCGCCGAGCTCTCGCCACTGCCGTATCATGGCACCAACCTGACTGGTTCCCGGACTGCGCGGCATGACTTCCTCCAACAACGGGCAGCATCGCATGAACGGCCCTGGTTGACTCGTTCGACGGTCCAAGTTTAGAGGCCGTAACGTGGCGCGGCCATTACCTGCCAGGTAATTGCGATTCCCTCCGGGCGTCGCTGAATTGAGGCCCCCGTGCGAAACCGGAGGTAACAGAATGGATAGGACCTTAGGCTGCGGGTGGAGGGCGACCCTTGGCTGGCCTATCATGGCCGGCATCCTGTTCCAGGGCAAGCTCCGGGCTCAGGGTCCCGACATCGGGCCGCCACCGGGGAAGCTGGTTGATGTCGGGGGGTATCGCCTACACCTCGACTGTCGGGGTTCGGCAAGCCCAACGGTTGTGATCGACGTCGGTGCTGGCGCATGGTCCATCTTCTTTACGCACATTCAGGAGGAAATCGCCGCGGAGGCACGGGTGTGTACGTACGACCGCGCGGGCATGGGGTGGAGCGATCCCAGCCCGCTGCCTCGCACCAGGGAGCGGATGGTGCAGGAGCTGCACGCATTGCTCCGGCGCTCCGACGTACCTGCGCCCTATGTACTGGTCGGTCATTCCCTGGGTGGCCTGAATGTGCGGGCGTTTGCCACGCAACACCCCGACGAGGTGGCAGGCGTGGTGTTGGTGGAATCCGCCCACGAAGATCAGTGGAGCCGCCTACCGCCGGAAGCGTTTGCCGCCCTCCGCAAGTCGCTGAGCCGCCTGCCCCTTCGTTAGTCGTCCGCCCTTCGCCGTGATAGCTTGAGAAGCGAGAACCTACCCTGAACCCGCCGGGAGTGAGTGAGATGCGATGGAGCTTAGCGGACCTGACAGGTACGGGTATAGGCGATGATGATAGGGATGCGTGCGACGCTTTCACCGGCTAGGGCATCGGAACTCCTGACCCCAATCACGAGACCTACGATGTCCCGTTTGGCATTGCTCGCCGCGCTCGCCGCGACCACCGCGGCCGCCCAACAACCCCCACCTGCGCCGGGCACTCGTCTCGACGAGCCGGAGCTGGTGGCGGCGCTCGAGGCTCATCTGGATAGCCTTGCCGCCTCCGATCGCTTCTCCGGCGTGGTAGCCCTGGTACGAGGTGACACGCGGGTATTCGAGCGCGCGTACGGCATGGCCGACCGTGAGGCCGGCGTACGGAACGGACTCGACACCCGGTTCAATCTGGGCTCCATCAACAAGGCATTCACCGCGATCGCCATCCGGCAGCTTGCCCGGGCCGGGAAACTGTCGCTGAACGATCGGTTGATCCAACACCTTCCGGACTACGCCAACCGTGACGTTGCCGAGCGCGTCACCATCGCGCAGCTGCTGGAACACAAGTCGGGGATCGGCGGAAACATCTTCGCCGCACCAGCCGGCGGATCCCGCAACGACCTGCGCGCCACGGCGGACTTCATGGCCTTGTTCGCGCATGAGCCGTTGCAGTTCCAACCGGGTGACCGGCAGCAGTACTCCAACGCCGGCTACGTGGTGCTCGGCGCGGTCATCGAGCGCCTATCCGGAGTGAGCTACTACGACTTCGTGCGGGCCAACGTGTTCCAGCCCGCCGGCATGACCAGCACCGGCTCGTACTCCCGCGATTCCCTGCCTCCCAACACCGCCGTCGGCTATACCCGGGGGGGCCCGGGCAGCGAGCGACGGGCTCCGCTGCGGCCGAACACGGAGACGCTCCCCGGCCGCGGGAGCTCCGCCGGCGGCGGCTACTCGACCGCCCTGGACCTCTTCCGGTTCGCGCGGGCGCTGCGCGAGGGCCGGATTGTGGAAGGGCCGCCCGGCGGGATGGGCGTTGCCGGCGGGGCGCCCGGCATCAACGCGATCCTGGAAACGGGAATCGCGGGCTATGACCTGGTGGTGCTGGCCAATCTCGATCCGCCGGCGGCCGAGGGCGTGGGCCGGCAGGTCCGGGAGTGGCTGGGCATCACAGAAGATGAAGGGGGACCGCGCATCATCCGGAGGCGGCCGGAGTAGGAATCAGGCCTTCTCCAACCGGGCACACAGCGCCTGCAGGATCTTGATCCGCGCGTGCCGCTTGTCGTTGGCCTCCACCAGCACCCACGGCGCGTACTCGGTGGTGGTCCGCCCGATCATCTCGTTCGCCGCCAGCTCGTAGTCGTGGGTCTTGGCGCGGTTGCGATAATCCTCGTCCGTGATCTTGTACTGCTTGAACGTGATCTTCTCCCGCGCTTTGAACCGGCGCAGCTGCTCGTCCGCGTCAATGTGGAGCCAGTACTTGAGCAGCACGATGCCGTGCTCGGCCAGCTGCTCTTCGAACTGGTTGATCTCGGCATAGGCCCGGCGCCACTCGTCCTCTCGCGCGAAGCCTTCCACTCGTTCCACCAGTACCCGCCCATACCAGCTGCGATCGAAGATCGTCACCCGGCCCGCGCGGGCGAGGTGGCGCCAGAAGCGCCACAAGTAGTGCCGCGCCTTCTCTTCGTCCGTCGGCGCGGCCACAGAGATGACCTGGTAGTCCCGGGCATCCAGGGCCGGCGTGATGCGCCGGATCGCGCCGCCCTTGCCGGCAGCGTCCCAGCCTTCAAACACCAACACCGCTGAAAGGCCATCCGCCTTGGCCTGACGCCACAGCCCGTTCAGCCGCCCTTGCAACTGCTCCAGCTCCCGCTCGTACTTCTTGTCGGTGAGCTGCTGAGACAGGTCGAGGGTGTCGAGGATTGTGTGGGGATCTTGCTTGACGCGGGTGGGTTTCCTGGCCGCAGGCGCCGCGGCCGGCCCGGCCAGCCGCTGGGTGATCCGGTCCAGGAGATCCCGCGCCGCGGTGAGGCTGCGATAGCGCTTGTCGGTCCCTTCGATCACGAGCCACGGGGCTTCGCCTGTGCTGGTTTCTCGTAAGGTTCGCTCGGAAACCCGGCGAAACTTGTCGTACAACTTGAAGTGTTTCCAGTCCTGTTTGGTGACGCGCCATCGGGTGTCGGGGTCCGACGCCAGGGCCTTGAGCCGCTTTTGCTGCGCCTTCTTGCTGAGGTGAAACCACCACTTGATGATCAAGGTGCCGTCATCCACCAGCATCTTCTCGAAACCCTGGATGCGTTGGAGCGCGGGCTCCAGCTCGGCTTTCGTGGTTTCGCCATATACGCGCTGGATGATCGGATCCGTGTACCAGGATCCGAAGAAAATCCCGATGCGCCCCTTGGCCGGCAGCATGCGCCAGAACCGCCAGAACGGCGGCCGCTCCCGTTCCTCGTCACTGGGCGACCCAAAGGCGTGGGTATCGAGGTGGCGAGCGTCCATCCACTCGTGCAGCAAGTTGACGGTCTCGCCCTTCCCGGCGCCGTCCACGCCGCCGATGACCACAATGACCGAAAAGTCGGCCGTCTTGAGGCGCTCCTGGGACGCCAGCAACGCCGTGCGCAGACCAGGCTCGGCACTGTCGTACTCTTCCTTGGACGTCTTACGGTTGAGTTCGGCGGTCTCGAACATAGGGGCGGACAGCGGTAAGGGTGGCAGTACGGGTAGGGGAAAGGGATGACCGATCGACGGGAAGGTGTGGTCGTAGACGGCACGCGGCAACCCGCTTGCCTCACCGTTCTTTCTATCCGCCCCTAACCCGCCGCCGTTATATTCGTCCCACCTCCCCACCCGAAAACCATGTCAGACTCGGTCACCAAGGCCCCGTTGGCCCTTCTGGCGGCGTTCGCTTTCTGGCCCGTCGCCGCTCCTACGCTTGGCGCGCAGCTCGCCCAGGCCCCCGCGCCGGCGTCCCGGCCGGTTCCCGTCGGCCGCGCCGTGCGGGCCCCCCTCGCGCCGGTCGTGGACGGCCGGCTCGACGACCCGGCCTGGGCGGCGGCCCCGGTGCTCGCCGACTTCGTGCAGCACGAGCCCTACGACGGTCAGCCGGCGACGGAGCGGACCGAGGTCCGCATCGTGTACGATGACGCCGCGGTGTACATCGGCGCCTGGCTGTTCGATCGCGATCCCTCTGGCATGGTCCGCTCGGAAGCGCGGCGCGATATCAACCTCCAGGAAACCGATGCGTTTCAGATCGTGTGGGACACGTATCGCGACCGGCAGAATGCCTTTGTGTTCGGCACCACGCCCGCCGGAATCGAGTACGACGGGCAGGTCACCAAGGAGGGTGAAGGCGGGTTCACCGGCAATCTGCGCCAGCAGGGTGGTTCCGGGGGCGGGGTCAACCTGAACTGGGATGGCAGCTGGGAGGTGGCGACGTCGGCGGACGAGCATGGGTGGTACGCGGAGTTTCGCATTCCTTTCACCACGTTGCGCTATGGGCGGGGCGGCCCCCAGGTGTGGGGCATGAACCTCGCCCGGAACCTCAGGCGCCGGAATGAGCAGTCCTATTGGACGCCCATCCCCCGGCAATACACCCTGTACCGCGTGTCGCAGGCCGGCACATTGGAAGGCCTGGAGGCACCGACCCGCATCACCGCGCAGGTCACGCCCTACGCCATCGGTACGGCGCACCGAGACTTTGTGCTGGACTCCGCGCTGGACTGGTCGGGCAACGGCGGCGGAGACGCCAAGGTCGGCCTCACGCCCAGCCTCACCCTCGACCTCACGTACCACACGGATTTCGCGCAGGTCGAGGTGGACGAGCAGCAAGTCAACCTCACCCGCTTCAATCTCTTCTTCCCCGAGAAACGGCCGTTCTTTCTGGAGAACGCCGGAACCTTCTCGGTGGGTACGCCGCAGGCTGTCGAGTTGTTCTTCAGCCGGCGCGTGGGAATCGGCCCCAACGGTGAGCAGGTGCCCATTCGGGGCGGTGGCCGGCTGTCCGGAAAAGTCGGCGCGCTCCAGGTTGGGCTGCTCGACATCCGAACCGAAGCCGTCGGGACGGCGATTCCGGAGAACAACTATGCGGTGGGCCGGCTGGTGCGCGAGCTGCCCAACCGATCACGGATCGGCGTGACCTTCGGGAGCCGGCACAACACGGACAGCACGGCGGACCGCAACCTGACCTACGCGGTGGACGGTCGCCTGGGGATCGGCGACCGGATCGCCTTCGATGGATACCTCGCCGGCACCGACACGCCCAATCGCGTCGCAGGCCGGCACGCCTATAGCCTGAGCGGGAGTTACACCGGGCGGAATTGGGAGGCCGGCGCCGTCTTCCGGGAAGTGGGCGAGGACTTCAGCCCCGAACTGGGATTCCTGGAGCGGCCGGCCCACCGCTTCGTGAGCCTGCGCGTCCTGCGCCATCTCCGGACCCCCAACGTACCCTGGTTCCGGGAATTCCGGCCGCACATTTCTTATCGTGAGCATTTCGATCTGGCGGGGTTCAGCCAGACGCGGCTGATCCACATTGACAGCCATTTCGTGTTTGCCAACGGTGCGTTCTTCCAGCTTCCCGCGATCAACCTTACCCGCGAGGGCCTTCAGAGTCCGTTTGAGATTTCACCCGGGGTGATGGTCCCGTCCGGCACCTACGACAACCTCGAGTGGGGCTTCCAGTTCAATACCAACCGCGGGGCGCCGCTCTCCATCGAAAGCCGGATTGACATCGGCGGCTTCTACTCGGGACATCGCAAGGGCGCGCAGGGAACGGTGAATGCACGGGCGGGGGCGACATTCAACGCCGCGCTCCGGTACAGCTACTACGAGGTGGACCTGCGAGAAGGAAGCTTTGAGACCTCGCTGCTCGGCCTTCGATTGTCGTACACTTTCACCCCGCGGATCTACCTTCAGTCCCTGGTGCAGTACAACAATCAGTCGGAGCAGTTCTCCGGAAATGTGCGGTTCGGCTGGCTCTCCACCGCCGGCACAGGTCTGTTCCTGGTGTACAACGACGTCCAGCGGGTGCAGCGCGTGGTGCCCGGGACCTTGCTCGGCACTTGGGACGCGCAGGATCGGGCGTTCATTGTGAAGTTGACGCGGCAGTTCAATTTGGTGAGGTAGGCACGGGGCGGCAGCGGCTGCCGACCGACCACGACTTGACAACCTGCCGTATGATGCTAAGTTCTTAGCAGCCTGCTAATTTGCTGCCATATACGTTTTTCGGTGACACCTTTCCCCGTCACCGAGCGTCTGAACCAGGAAGGGGACCACCCTGTGGTGCGCGATACCAAGCCGCCCCTCTCCCGCCGGGAACGCGAGATCATGGACGTGATCTACCGGTTTGGCCGAGCCACGGCCCAGGAGGTCCGCGACAACCTGCCGGAACCGCCGAGTTACTCGGCGGTGCGGACCCTGCTCCGCGTGCTGGAGGACAAGGGACACGTGCGGCACAAGCAAGACGGCCCCCGGTACCTGTACCTGCCCATCGTGCCGCGAGAGAAGGCGCGGGAGTCCGCCCTCAAGCAAGTGGTTCGCACATTCTTCAATGATTCAGCCGAACAGGCCGTGGCGGCGCTGCTCGACCTGTCGGCCCATGACCTGACCGGCGAAGAGTTGACCCGTCTGGCCGACATGATCGAGCGAGCAAAGAAGGAGGGACGCTGAGATGCTGTTCGTCCTGGATTGGACGCTGAAGGCCAGCCTGTTGCTCGCCGTGGCTGGCGCGTTTGATGTCATTTTCCGGCGCCGCTCCGCGGCGCTCCGCCACCTCACCTGGACCATGGCGCTGGCCGGCGGCCTGGCCGTTCCGCTGGTGTCGCCGCTGGTACCGTCGTGGCGGCTTCCCATCCCCGCGCGT
>Ga0214471_10002404_pt1 | contig 14693 bp, 14 predicted proteins | sample RVTome_5_FD_207665 | JGI IMG/M metagenome (GOLD analysis project Ga0214471, IMG submission 207665) | Soil microbial communities from uranium-contaminated site in the Upper Colorado River Basin, Wyoming, United States - RVT142D155 | ecosystem: Environmental > Terrestrial > Soil > Contaminated >... | reverse complement strand
CGCCGTCGGCGGCTGGTAGTGGCCATCGCGCCCATGGAGTTCCTGCCATCCGGACCGGACCGCCAGGGCGTCGAGCGCCTAGGCTGAGCTTGTGATGGCCGCGTGGGTGCGGCCACCGGATCGAAGGAGGGCGCATTCATGCACGTGGTCGATCGGCCCCATCAGCTGGGGATCGGACTCCTGCGTATCGTGGTGGGGGTGATCTTCCTGTGGGCGGGCCTGGAGAAGGTGATCGGGGGCGGTGGCGAGTGGTCGGCGGCTGGCTTTCTCCAGTTCGCGACCGGCGGCAGCCTGGGCTGGCCGTTTGTGACCGGCGAGGTCGCGGAGGGGACCGTCTTCAACCCGACCCGCGACATCTGGGTCGGGATGGCGGGCAACGAGACCGCCATGACGATCGTGGACTTCCTTGTCCCGTACGGACAGATCGGGATCGGCGTCAGCCTGATCCTGGGCCTGCTGACCCGCTTCGGCGCGGCGATGGGCACGCTCATGATGCTGATGTTCTTCTTCGCCGCCTGGGAGTTCGAGTTCGGGATCGTGAACCAGCACCTCACCTATGCGGTGGTGACGGCTTTCCTCGGCTTCGTGGGCGCCGGCAACTACCTCGGTCTCGACCGCCAGGTGGGGCAGCGCGTGTCGCCCACCCTTCGGCGTTGGTTCTTCTCTGGCGACCCCGCCGACGTGGCGGCCGCCGAATGGCACCCCGGATCCGCGCCAGCCTGACCGCTCGCGTGGGGCTGGACCGATACGAACCGCCGGCATCGCGCCGGCGGTTCAGCGTCACTGGCGGGACCAACGGCACGGGCCTATGGGCCGGCGGTTTCGGGCCGTTCGGCAGGGTCTGGCGCAACCCAGCTCGGCGAGAGTTGCGAAATACTGAGTAATTACTCGCGTTAGGAGCGCCTTTTCGATGATCAAGCGGTTGCGAATCCTGGGACTCATCCTGACGGCCGCCGGCCTGGCCTTTGTGGCGGCTGGCGCGTTCGCATACGTCAAGACCCAAGAGGGCAGTGATTCCCTCAAGGCATTCAGCGCAGCGCAGAACGTGCAGCTCGCGTACAACGAGGATGGTCAGCTGGTCGACCGCGGCGAGGTCGAAGGCGCGCAGGCCATCATGGCGCTGCTGACCGATGACTGGGGCTATCCGGTCGCCCAGGGCGACTTGGATCCCAACGACCCGGTCGTCAACACCGCCAGCGAGTACATGTTCCAGATGGCGACCGTCGCCTACCACACCCTGAACTCGGTGCAGACGGTGGTGCTGACCGAGGACGCCGAGTACAACGGCGAGCTGTTCCCCGCCGGCGAGTACGAGTTCGCGGTCGACGGACGCTACTGGGCGGACTTCGACCGGTCGCATCCGATCGAGGGACCGGCTCGCAGCCAGGCGTGGACCGCCACCGCCCATGCCCTGATCGGTGAGCTGGGAGTCGGCACCGCGACCGCCTCGGCCCTTCAGCTGGGCCTGGCGGTGGCCGCCCTCTTCGCAGGCATCGGCGGGATCTTCTTCCTCGGCGGGATCGGTCTGATCTGGGCCACTCGTGCCGAGACGGTGCCGATGGTGGAGTTCAAGACCCGGCTGGAGCCGATCCCGGCCTAACCCCCTTGGCCGGCACAACACGCGAGGCCCGACCAGCAGAGGTCGGGCCTCGTTTCATCTCATCTCGGCCTAGGCGCGTCCGATGCGACCCAGGTGTGTGTCGCGGAAGTCGGTCGGCAGCTTGAGACCGTAGCCGAGGGTGCGATCCATCCCCACGTGGGCGAACAGGATCGCCCCGGCCAGGGCCAGCCATGCCAACGGCAGGAACCAGCCGGTGACGAGCGCGGCGAGGGCGACGACCAGGTTATGGACGCTGTTGTAGGTGATCGCCCCGACGCGTGGGCCGGCCAGGTAGCCGACGATCGACAGGTCCGGGGCAAGCAGGAGGGGCAGGAGCAACAGCGGGTGGCCGCCCATCGCCAGGTAGCCGAGCGCGCCGGCCACGAAGATGGCCATCCACTCCGCGCGGACGATGACGTCCACCACTCGCATGCGGTCGCATGGTAACCCCCTCGCCAGCCGCACCATCGGTCTGGGCGGGTGGGGGGAGGGTAATTCAGCCCGGGCGGGGGTAGGGTAATCAGGAGATGGCAACCCGACGCCGTGGCCGACCACCCTCCCCGGACGTGCTGACGCCCGGCGAGTGGGAGGTGCTCAACCTCGTACGCCATGGCGTCAGCCGCCGCCAGATCGCCCGCCTCCGGGGCACCAGCCTGGATGCGGTGAAGTACCACCTGGCGAACATCGCCGGCAAGCTCGGCGTGCGCAGCCCCGAGCTCCGCCACTGGCCCGGCTACCCCGCCACCAGTCCACTCGCCCGTAGGAGGACCCATCCCGCCATGGCATCCACGACAGCCGTCCGTCTCGGCCCGATCGGCCAGGTCTCGCTATCGATCCGCGGCGTGGAGAGCGCCGAACGCTTCTACCGTGACGCCCTCGGCCTGCCCCACCTCTTCACCTTCGGTGATCTCGTCTTCTTCGACGCCGGCGGGACCCGGATCTACCTTCACCACAAGGATGAGGCGGACTGGCGCCCCGGCTCCATCCTCTACTTCCTGGTCGACGACGTGGCGGCCGCCCACCGCGCGCTCGGCGAGCGGGGCGTGAAATTCAACGGCGCCCCGCACCTGATCTACACCGACGACGAGACGGGCGTCGAGGAGTGGATGGCCTTCTTCGAGGACGGCGAGGGCAACACCCTGGCGCTGATGGCGCGCGTCACTCCCAGCTGAAGAGGCGCACCGCCAGCACGAAGGTAATCGCCGCCCAGACCAGCATGCCGAGCAGCTGAGGTCCGAGCGACGCCAGCCCGGCGCCCTCGTTCACGACGGCGCGCAGCGCCTCGTTGACGTAGGTGAGGGGCATGAACTGGGTGACGTTGGCCAGGAACTCGGGCATCGCGTCGCGCGGAAAGAAGACGCCGGAGAGGAACATCATCGGCAGGCTGACCAGGTTGGCGACCGGCGCCGCCTGGTCCTCGTTCTTCGCCCACCCTGCGATCGCGAAGCCCACCGCCAGGAAGATCATCGAGGCGAGCAGGACGATGACCGCCAGGGTGGCGTAGTCGCCGAACATCTGCAGCCCGAACCAGATCCCGATGCCGAACAGGATTGCGACCTGCACGAAGCCGATGATCAGGCGCGAGCCGACCTGCGCCGCCAGGAAGTAGGCCGGCGAGGTGGGCGTGGCGAACAGACGTCGCAGGGCCCCGGTGCGCTTGAGGTGCACGAACCCGAAGGCGACGCCGAACAGGCCGAGCTGCATGACCGTCATTCCCACGATCCCCGGCACCAGGAAGTCGATGTAGCCAAGGTCGCGGGACTGCACGGACTCGAAGTTGACCGGCGGCGGGCCAAGCCCGCCACCCGGCGCGCCGCCCGGCGGCGCGAAGACGGCCTGGCCGACGGCCTGCTGCAGCAGGCCCTGGCCCACCTGGGACTGCTGGGGATCTGCCGTGGAGGCGTACGCCACCAGGCCGGTCGCCTGGCCCGGCTGCGGGTCGAAGCCGGGCGGAATGAGGAGGACGAAGTCGAGGTCGCCCGCCTCCAGCGCTGCGAGCTGGGCATCGCGCGTCCCGCTCGACAGCTCGAGGTAGTCGTACGCGGCGAGGCCGCCCGCCAGCCGCTGGCTCGCCTCGTTCTGCGCCTCGTCGGCCAGACCCAGCTCGATGGTGGTGCTGCCCTCGAAGTTCAGCACGCCGAAGATGAGCATGATGATGAGCGGCAGGAAGAGGCTGAAGAAGACGGCCGCCCGGTTGCGCACGAACATCAGGACGCTGGCCACGAAGAGCGCCCACAGCATCCCGAGCCGGAGGCCGAACGGGCGCATCGGTCAGTCGCCCTCACGCAGGTCGTGCCCGGTCAGGTCAAGGAAGACGTCTTCGAGGTTGGCCAGCCGCTCGACGCGAGCCTTCGTGAAGCCCCGGCCGATGAGCGCGTCGACCAGCCGCTCCGGCGGGTCGAGGGCCACGATGCGGCCACGATCCATGATCGCCACCCGGTCGCAGAGCTCCTCGGCCTCCTCCATGTAGTGAGTCGTGAGCACCACGGTGTGGCCGCGGGCGCTGATCGCGCGCACCAATCCCCACAGGTGCCGCCTGGCCTGCGGGTCGAGCCCGGTCGTCGGCTCGTCCAGGAAGAGCACGCGCGGCTCGTTGACCAGCGCGCTGGCGATGCTGAAGCGCTGCTTCTGCCCGCCGGACAGGGTGCGCACCTGCGAGCGCGCCTTCTCGGTCAGCTCGACCTGGGCCAGGAGGGCCATGGCGTCCACGTCGCGGTCGTAGAGATGGCCGAAGAGGTCCAGCAGCTCCACCAGGTTCAGCTCGTCGAAGAAGGAGGACGCCTGCAGCTGGATGCCGATGCGCGCCTTCACGCCACGCGGGTCGGCGCTGACGTCGATGCCGTCCACCACGGCGCTGCCCGAGTCGATGGCCCGCATCCCCTCGATCATCTCGAGCGTGGTCGTCTTGCCGGCGCCGTTGGGGCCGAGGATGCCGAAGACCTCGCCCTCGGCCACCTCGAAGCTCACGCCGTCGACCGCCTGCAGCGAGCCGTACCGCTTGCGCAGGTCACGTGCAACGATGATCGGGGCCCCGGGCAGGCCGGTCCGATGCGCCGCGGCAGCGGCGGACGTGTCGTGGGTCATTGGCGCGATGCTAACGACTCAACATCAAGTCCGCGGACGCGGAGCCGCTCACAAGGAACGCTCCGTGACCGTAACGGCGAAGTTGGATGCGTTTCGGCCGCCGGCATGGCCGCCGGGATCGCGTGGCGATCGCGACAGCCATCCTGAACCTCGAATTTGGCCGATACGATCGCCTCGTGTTCCCACCGGCGGCGCCGCCAGTGAAGCCCTATCAAGAGCGGGCGACGGACGCTTCCAGCTTCTCGACCTTCTCGAGCAGCGTATCGATCGCCCGATCCTGCGCCAGCAGGTGCTCCTGGATCTGCTCGGCCTCGTGAAACGTCGCGTCGGCATCCTGGTAGGTCATCGCGGCGCGCTTGTCGGACGCGCGCCCGAGGACGTTCTGGCCAACCATGATGACCGACAGCATCACCAGCTGGATGAAGGTCTGGCTGACCCATTGCACCAACGTGAGCAGCCCACCCGCGATCGCCTGCGGGAGGACCACCAGTGCGAGCATCGCGAAGGCGTAGGCGCACCACATCGTGCCGACCGCGGTCGTGAGCGCCAGCGCGATTCGTCCGTTGGCCCCCACGTGCTCAGCAGCGGTAGTCGCCGGGCCGACCCGCTTCCGCTCCGCGATTCGTGGATGCGCCCGGTGCTGAAAGGTGACGGGCATACTGACCTCCAACTACGAATCGTGACCGTCGGCCGAGGATACGAGTTGCGTCAGGGCGGATCCAACCGGGAAGAGAAGGCCGGCTCGCCCCCTTGCGTAGCCGCCGTGGCGCAACTTCGGGGCAGGCAGCGACCCCAATCAGCGGTTCGTTCCCTGTTAGACCCGTCGGGGCGCAACCCCGGGCCGCGGGTCGCCAGCCTCGGTACGAAGCAGTGAGCGGTAGAGCTCCACCGTCTGATCGGCGATCGACGACCAGCTGAATCGCTCCACGGCGCGACGCCGCCCGGCGGCGCCCATTCGCGCCCGCAGGTCGGGATCGGCCATCAGCGGGTTCACCGCCGCGGCGAGGTCGCGCGCGAATCGGTCGGGGTCGGCGGGCGACATCGGGTCATCCGCACTCAGCTCCAGCGGCACGAGCGCGCCCGTCTCGCCGTCGACCACCACTTCCGGGATGCCACCCACCGCGGTCGCAACCACCGGCCGCTCGCAGGCCATCGCCTCCAGGTTGATGATTCCGAACGGCTCGTAGACCGATGGGCAGACGAACAGCGCCGCGTGGCTGTAGAGCTGACGCACCGCCTCGCGGCTCACCATCTCCGGGATCCAGACCACGTTCGGGTGGGTCCCACGCGCCGCGCTGACCGCCTCCTCCATCTCGCGCCCGATCTCCGGCGTGTCTGGCTGGCCCGCGCACAGCACCACCCCGATCCCCGCGTCGAGGTGGCCGATGGCGCGCACCAGGTGCACGATCCCCTTCTGACGGGTGATGCGTCCGACGAACAGGACATACGGCACGGTCTGGTCGATGCCGTAGCGCTCCAGGGCATCGGTCGCCGGATCTGGCGAGAAGAAGCCGGCGTCGATCCCGTTGTGGATGACGTGGGTCCGCTCGGGCGCCACGTCGAAGAGCCGCAGCACGTCGTCACGCGTGCCCTGGCTGACCGCGATCACCGCATCCGCCAACTCGAGCGCGGTGCGCTCGACCCAGGTCGAGACGTCGTAGCCACCGCCCAGCTGCTCGCGCTTCCACGGGCGGAGCGGCTCGAGCGAGTGAACGGTGATGACCAACGGGATGCCATAGGCCTGCTTGACCAGGATCCCGGCCAGGTGGGTGTACCAGGTATGGCAATGCACCACGTCGGCGTCGACCTCGTCGATCGCCATCGCAAGGTCGCGCGAGAGCGCGCTCCAGGCGCGACGCATCCGTTCGTCGGACCGCGCAAGGCTGTGCTCCGGGCGATAGCCCCGCACCCGACGCCCATCGGTCGCCTCGTCCTGGTCGCCGAAGGTGCGGATGTCCAGGCCGATGCGCTCGCCAAGCTCGCGTGAGAGCTCGGCGACGTGGATGCCCGCCCCGCCGTAGACCGCCGGCGGGAACTCGTTCGTCAGGATCAGCGCCGTCAGGTCGCGCCCACTCATCAGGTTGCGAAGCCTAGCGCGGCCTCGGCGGGCCTAGTCGATGGAAGCGGTCACGTTGCGACGCCGCGACGGCGTGGGGCTTGCCTCGGGCGCGGCCGTCCACGCGGCGGCAGGGGAGGGGCGGCCGAACAGGAAGCCCTGTCCGAACGGAACCCCAAGGCGCCGCAGCGTGTCGCGCTCTGCCGCCTTCTCGACACCTTCGGCGATCAAAAGGCACCCGGTGTCGCGCGCGAAGTAGACCATCCCTGCGATGAGGGCCTGGCGCGCCGGGTCGCCCTCCACCCCGCGGACGAGATGAAGGTCGAGCTTCACATAGCGCGGGCGCAGCTCGATGATATGCCGCAGGCTCGAGAACCCCGCGCCCGCATCGTCGACCGCCACGTCGACCGACCCGCTGATGCGGTCCAGCGCGTCGCGCGCCGCCGCGTAGTCCTCGATCGCCAGGCGCTCGGTGATCTCCAGCACCACCGGCCGTCGCTTGGCCAGCGACGCGAGGCGCACCAGCCGCTGATCGCCGAGCCGCGACGGGGAGACATTGACGCTGACCCAGGCTCTGGCCGGCAGATCCGCAGCCGCCAACAGGGCGGCGCGCGCGGTGGCCACCTCGAGGTCGGCCCCCATGTCGACCGCCTCGGCCATTGCGAATCGCCGCTCGGGCGGGACGCCGTCGGCGAACCGGATCAGCGACTCGAAGCCGACGATCGTGCCGTCGCCCAGGCGCACGATCGGTTGGAAGACCACGTGGAATTCGCGGTTCGTGATGATCCGCGCGATCTGCGAACGAGTCATGTCCTGCGCGCGTCGGGAGCCGAGCTCCGGCACCAGCAGCGCGGCCGCGACCGATCCGATCTCGGTCACGCTCGGCAGCCAACGGGCCGCCTCGGCCGAAGTGATTGGTTGGGTGGTTCCCACCACCAGCAGGCCATGCGTCGTCTCGCCGGTCCCGAACGGCACGTAGGCCGCGACCGTGAGGCCCAGGCGGTGCCACGCCCGCTGATAAGCAGAGTCCTGGGCGTGCGGGCGCCATTCGTCGATCCACGGTCCGGTGGCGCTCTCGCGAAGGTAGGCTGCCCGTTCGGCCGGGAGCGCCTGGCCGACCTTGGTCGGGCCGTCGGGCGGAACCACCTGGCCGAGCGGGATCACGGATCCCTCGTGGGCGAACTCGTAGACGGCCGCCATCTCGACGTGCGGAAGCCGGATCAGCTCGTTGCAGACCGCGCTGGCCGTCTCGTGGGCCGATCTGCCGGCCGGCAGACGGCGGAGCGCCTCGCTGATCCGCTGGCGCTCGGCCAGCTCGAGCCGCAGGTCGGCCTGCGCGCCGATCTCGCGCGTGACGTCGAACATCACACCGTGGATGGCCAGGGTGCCGTTCTCCTCGGGCAGGACGCTCGCCTCGTCGCGGATCCAGACCGTCCGGCCGTCGCGGGCGATCAGCCGGTAGAGGTAGGTGAAGGACCCACCCGCCGCCTCGCCGGCGGCCAGCTGAGCCTGCGCCCGCTCACGGTCCTCGGGGTGCAGGATTCGGTTCCAGAGCTCCGGATCGGCCAGCCACTCGTCGGCGGTGTAGCCGAGGATCGACTCCACCTGGGGGCTGACGTAGCGGCCGACTCCGCCAAGCTCATCCACATAGGCGATCCCCGGGAGGTGCTCGATCAATGTTCGAAATCGCGTCTCCGTCTCGCGCAGCGCTGACTCGACCGCTCGCTGCGCGCTCACGTCGCGGATGAATCCAACGAAGACCACGCCGCTCCCCTGGCCCAGGGCCGTGATCGAGAGCTGCACGGGGACCTCGCTGCCGTCGCGCCGCTGCGCCTTGACATCCAGCGGGCGTTCCAGCACGCGACCCTTGCCCGTCACCAGGTAGCTCGCCAGCCCGGCTCGGTGGCGAGCGCGGAACCGTGCGGGGACGATCAGGTCGGCAAGCGGCAGGCCGACCACCTCGGCGGCGGACCAGCCGAAGAGTGCTTCGGCCCTGCCGTTCCAGCCGGAGACCCGACCGTCGCTGGCCATCATCACGATCGCCTCCATCGCATGCTCGGAGACCTGCTGGAGCGTTGCGGCGATGAGCGATGGCGCGTCCCCGGGCATCGTCCTGGCGGTCGCGGCATGACGCATGGGCGTACCGTACCGGCGCGGGCACGCAACGGGCCATGTGACCGTGGTACGCCCGCTCCCACCGTCAGTACCATCATCGTTGCGCGCGGCGGCCGAGCGTGGCCGACGGGTACACTCCACGCGCATGCCCCTCGTCGCCGCCCAGGCACTCACCAAACGCTACGGGCCGCACGTCACCGCGCTCGATGACCTGACCCTCGAGGTCGAGCCGGGCATCATCGGCCTGGTCGGCGCGAACGGTGCCGGCAAGAGCACCTTCCTGAAGATCCTGCTCGGCCTGGTGCCGCCGACGAGCGGATCGGCCACGGTCCTCGGCATGGACGTCATCAGGCAGGGAACCGATATCCGCCAGTTCGTCGGCTACCTCCCCGAGCACGACTGCCTGCCCACCGACGTATCGGCCACCGAGTTCGTCAGCCACATGGGCCGCATGGCTGGCCTGCCGGCCGCGGCGGCCCGGGAACGAACGGCCGAAGTGCTCCGCCACGTGGGGCTCTACGAGGAGCGCTATCGGCCAATCGGTGGCTACTCGACCGGCATGAAGCAACGCGTCAAGCTGGCGCAGGCGCTGGTCCACGACCCGAAGCTGCTGCTCCTCGACGAGCCGACCAACGGGCTCGACCCGGCCGGACGCGACGAGATGCTCGAGCTAGTCAAGCGCACCGGGACTGAGTTCGGCATCGCGTCCATCGTCGCCAGCCACCTGCTGGGCGAGATCGAGCGCGTGTGCACCTTCCTGCTGGCGATCGACGCCGGCAAGCTGCTGCGCGCCGCCCCGATCGCGAGCTTCACGGAGCGCACCGGCACACTGGGAGTGGAGGTGGAGGAGGGCGCCGCTGCGCTGGCCACCCGCCTGACCGATGCCGGCCTGCAGGCCAAGGTCGAAGGCCGCACGGTGCTGGTCGACTGCCCGGACGAGCGACCCTACGACCTGGTCCGCGACGCGATCGACGACCTCGGCCTGGCGCTCGTCCGGCTGGAGCAGCGTCGTCACCGGCTCGAAGACCTCTTCCGCGCCGAGGAACGATCCGAGGAGCGTTCCGTTGACGCTGCGTGAGCCCGCTGTCGCCGCGCGGGAGAGCGCGACCGGCGCGATCTACGACCTCGGCTACCGCGGCTACGACGGCCCGCGCCTTGGCCGCCGCGCCGCGGTCTCGACCCTCTTCTGGGCCAGCCTGCGCTCGGCCTTCGGGCTCAAGCGGAGTGGCCGCGCCAAGATCGTGCCGTGGGGGCTCAGCGCCTTCCTGGTGGCGCCGGCGGCGGTGGTGGTCGCCATCTCGGCGCTCGTACCGGGCGCTCCCACCCCGTTCAGCTACGACGACTACCTGTGGAACCTGGGGATCCTGGTCGCCCTCTTCGTCGCCGCCCAGGCCCCGGAGCTCGTCAGCTCCGACCAGCGCAATCGCGTCCTCTCCCTCTACTTCAGCCACGCCCTGCTGCGCAGCGACTACGCGCTCGCCAAGCTTGGCGCGTTCGCCGCCGCGCTGTTCGCCCTGGCCCTGGTGCCCATGCTCGTCCTGTTCGTCGGCAAGGTGCTGCTGGCTGCGGACGTGCCGCAGGCCTTCGGCGACCAGCTCGAGAACCTGCCGCAGGTCATCGGCGCGCCGGTCCTCTTCGCCCTTCCCCTGGCGGCGTTGGGGATGGCGATCGCTGCCTACACGCCGCGTCGCGCGTACGCAACCGGCGCGATCATCGCCGTCTTCGTCGTGTCTGCCGCGGTGGGCGCCATCCTTGGAGAGGCGACTACCGGAACCATCGCCCGACTGGCGCCGCTGATCGACCCGTTCGTCATCATCGACGGGACCCGCGATTGGCTGCTCGGGGCAACGATCGCCGAGTCGCCCGTCCACGACAGCGGCCTTGCCCTGTGGTGGTTCGGAGCGATCGAGCTGGCCATCGTGCTCATCGGCACGGCCGTGGTCGTGTGGCGCTACCGCCGGATCGCGGCGTGACCGACACGCCTGCCGGACCGGCCATCGAGCTGGCCAACGCCTCGCGCTGGTACGGCAACGTGGTGGCGGTGAACGACGTCAGCTTCCGCCTCGACGGCGGCGTGACCGGCCTGCTCGGTCCGAACGGCGCCGGCAAGTCGACGATCCTTCACATGATGGCCGGCTTCCTGGCGCCCTCATCGGGCGCGGTGACGGTAGCCGGCGCGCCTTCGTGGCGGCGTCCGGAGATGTACCGCTCCATCGGGCTCGTGCCCGAGCGAGAGGCTGTCTACCCCTTCCTCACGGGCCGCCAGTTCGTGCGCGCCAACGCCCGGCTTCAGGGGATGACGTCCGCAGACGCTGAGGTGGCGACCGCCCGCGCCATCGGCCAGGTAGAGCTCAACGACGCCCAGGATCGGCCCATCGGCACCTACTCGAAGGGAATGCGGCAGCGGGCCAAGGTTGCCGCCGCGCTCGTCCACGAGCCGCCGATCCTGCTGCTCGACGAGCCGTTCAACGGCATGGACCCACGCCAGCGGCTGCACATGATGGACCTGCTGCGCCGCATGGCGGCCGATGGCCGCACCATCCTGTTCTCGAGCCACATCCTGGAGGAGGTCGAGCGCGTCGCCGAACGCGTGCTGGTCATCGTGGCCGGCCGGCTGGCAGCGTCCGGCGACTTTCGCGAGATCCGGCGCCTGATGACCGATCGACCGCACACCTTCACGCTGCGCTCCACCGACAACCGCGCCCTCGCGGCGGCGCTCCTGCGCGAGCCGACGATCGGCGGGGTGGAGCTGTCCGACGGACTGCTGACCGTGCGGACGGCGGATTTCGGTGCGTTCAGCCGTGCGGTGGCCGGCGTCGCGCGCCGGGCCGGCATCCGACTGCACGAGCTGCGGCCGACCGACGAGTCGCTCGAATCGGTCTTCAGCTACCTCGTGCGCCGGTGAGCTGCCCGCCATGAACGGCGTGATCGCCGGCATCACCCTCCGCCAGCTGCTGAGCCGGCGACGGACCCTTCTCCTGCTGCTGCTTGGCGGCGTGCTGGTCCTCGTGGCCCTCGTCTTCCGGCTGGCCGGAGACGAGTCGAGGGCGCTGCCGTTCACCGCTCAGCTGCTCGCCAACCTGGGCGTTGCGGTGCTGATGCCGCTGGTCGCGCTCCTCTTCGGAACCGGCGCCATCGGGTCGGAGCTGGAGGATGGGACCGCGGTCTACCTGCTGGCCAAGCCGATCCGCCGTGGCGCGATCCTGCTCACCAAGCTGGTCGTCGCGTCAGGGTGCGCGATCCTGGTGACGTGCGGCCCGATGCTGCTGGCCGGTCTCATCGCCGCCGGTGGCCTCGGCGACGGAGTCGTGCTCGGATTCGTGGGCGCCGCGGCCATCGGCTCAGTCCTGTATTCGGCCCTGTTCGTCGCGCTCAGCCTGACCACCGCCAGGGCCCTCGTCTTCGGCCTCGGCTACGTGCTGATCTGGGAGGGCGTGCTGTCCGGGCTGTTCGCCGGGACGCGGACCTTCAGCGTCCGCCAGATCACGCTCGCCTACGCCGATCTGTTCGCGGACGTGCCGCCCGAGGTCTTCGACGCCCAGCTCGATCTGGGGACCGCCTCGGTGATGGCGGCTGTCGTGGTCGTCACAGCCACGGCGCTTGCGATCCGTCGGGTGTCGATGATCGAGATCGCCGGGGAGACGGCCTGACGATGGAGCCGTGGGTCTACCCGTTTCGCGGCCGGTTGGAAGAGCACTGGATCGAGAGCCAGGCGCTCACCGGCAACCCGCTGGGCGACCCGCACCGACGTCCACTGCTCGTGCAGCTGCCGCCCGGCTACGACGACGACCCGGCGCGCCGCTTCCCGAGCATCTACGTGCTCCAGGGTCTGACCGGACAGGTCGACATGTGGCGCAACCGGCGCGCCTTCAGCCCGAACATGCCCGAGGGGGTGGACGCCCACTTCGCCTCGCCGGGTGCGACCCCGGCGATCGTCATCTATGTCGACGCCTGGACGCGCTACGGCGGCAGCCAGTTCCTCGACTCGCCCGGCACGGGTCGGTACCACACCTACCTGTGCGAGGAGGTCGTGCCCTTCGTCGATGCCCGCTACCGCACCCTGGCCGCCGCGGCCCATCGCGGCGTGGCCGGCAAGTCGAGCGGCGGGTACGGCGCCATGGTCACCGCCATGCTGCGTCCCGACCTGTTCAACGCTTTGGCCACGCACGCCGGCGACGCGCTGTTCGAGGTCTGTTATGGCCCCGACCTGCGGGAGGCGGCGCGGGCCCTGCGGGACGTGCCGTACGACAGCTTCGAAGAGTTCTGGGCCGATTTCCGCTCACGATCCGGCCAGTCCCGCAAGACCGATGGTCCCCTCCTCAACACCTGGTGCATGGCCGCCTGCTACTCGACCGATGCCGACGGCACCGTCCGGCTGCCGTTCGAGATTACGACCGGAAGGCTGATCCCCGACGTCTGGGACCGATGGCTCGAGAACGATCCGGTCCGCATGGCACCGCGCCGCGCCGAGGCGTTGCGCGCCCAGCGCGCGATCTGGATCGATGCCGGCCGCAGCGACGAGTTCTTCCTGGACCTGGGGGCCGAGGCCTTCCGCCAGGAGCTGGAGCGCATCGGCGTTGCCGCGCCGGTGGTGCGCTTCGAGCTGTTCGACGGCACCCACGGCGGTACCGATTGGCGCTACCCCATGGCGATCGGGTGGCTGGCGGAACGGCTCACCCCGCCGGTCAAAGGGACGTGAGCTAGGCCGATACGACCCGGTCTCGGCCGGCGCGCTTGGCCAGGGGCAGGCGTCGGCTGGCCGCGCGTCGGCGGGTTGCATCACCTCAGCGGGATGCATTGACTCCAACGCAAGCCAACTGAACCGGAGTACACCTATCTCCGGAAAGTACGGGGCGCGAGCCTCGCGGGGATCAGCGGTGCCGCCGGCGGCGGGCTGCGACGTTCACAACGCCCAGGGCGGTCGTTCCGCCGAGCAGCAACCACAGCAGGACAGGCGATCCGCCGCCACTCCCACTCCCGTGTTCGCCGACGGTGTTGGGAAGCCTGGAAGTGGCCGGCACCGGTGTTGGCGCTGGCAGCGAGGACGGGCTCGGGACCGGCGCTGGGTCGTTCGCGGCTTGCTCTCCCACAGCGAACTCGCTGAGGGACGTGATCGCCATGGCGGTGATGCTGGTGGGCAGAGCCGCCCCCACGGTTGGGGCGCTCCAGGTGGCGTCGCGCTTGCCGACCACGAAGCGGTCGGTCCGGGCGCCGGGATCAACGTCCCCCACAACGAACGTCAACGTCAGGTCGAGGGTGTCGAAGGCGGCCGCCTCGTTGCGCAGGACCCAGTGTCGGTTGACGCTGGCAGCGGGGTTGATGACCGATGCGGCGGCATCCGGATGGTCCCCGGGAATCGAGCTGGCGACCATCGAGCCTTGCGTTGAGATGGATCCGAAGGTTAGGCTGATTGGCGTGTAGGCGGCCGTGTCGCCGACCTCGAAGGTGATGACGACACCGGTGCCCATCGGGACAGGCTTGCGCAAGGCGCCAGCGACGTGCCCCGCCGTGCGAACGACGGTGCCGGTTGGACCGATGCTGACGGTTCCCGATCCCGCATTCAGTACTCCCTGGACCAGGGCGAGCGTCCCATCCACCATGATCTGGCCCGAGGTCGTCAAGCTGGCGCCTCCCCCATTCACAGTCAGGTCGTGGAACGGGATGACGGAACCGCTGATGAGCTGGGTGCCGACCAGGACCACCAGGCTCGTTCCCGGGTCGACGCTACCGGATGTCACTGTCCAGTTGCGGCCGGTGCGCAGCGTGCCGGCCAGGGTCAGCGTGCCGGACGGCTTGGCGATGACCAGGTTCGGCAACGCGCCGGCGGTGGGGGTGGCG
>Ga0214471_10002403_pt1 | contig 14697 bp, 15 predicted proteins | sample RVTome_5_FD_207665 | JGI IMG/M metagenome (GOLD analysis project Ga0214471, IMG submission 207665) | Soil microbial communities from uranium-contaminated site in the Upper Colorado River Basin, Wyoming, United States - RVT142D155 | ecosystem: Environmental > Terrestrial > Soil > Contaminated >... | reverse complement strand
GTGGAGTTGCGCGCCAGTGTCAAGATCCTGAACGGGTACAGCGCGCATGCCGACCGAACCGAACTACTGCGATGGATCGAGGGTGTCAGCGAGCGGTCGCCCGGACTGCGAGGGGTTCACCTGGTCCACGGAGAGCCGGCGGCGCAGGAGAGCCTGGCGAGCGAATTGCGAATGCGGGGATTCGCGGTGACCGTGCCCGCACGCGGCGAGTCGGTGTCCCTCTGACCCGGGGAAACGGGGGGTCACCACACCCGACCCGCTGCCGACTCATCGCTCGAAGGGCTAGACTCAGGCGGGGACAGCCCCGGGGGCTTCATGAATCGGAGGTCGGCCGGACGTGAGTGAAGAGGGAGCGGAGGATGGCGCCAGGGCGCGACGCAGGGCGCGTTCGATCGGCGCATGGCTGGTTACCGGGATGCTTGCGGCCTGGCTCGTCAGCGTCATCGCCGTCCTGGGATGGGGCTCGCGCGACATGGCCCGTCCCGCCGATGCCATCGTTGTCCTTGGCGCGGCACAGTACGCCGGTCGACCGTCACCCGTCCTCAAGGCCCGACTCGACCACGCCGTTACCCTGTGGAAAAGCGGGATGGCCAACTGGCTCGTCCTGACCGGCGGTCGCGGAACCGGTGATACTACCAGTGAAGCAGCGGTCGGCCGTCGGTATGTGGTGCGCGAGGGAGTGGCTGACAGCGCCATACTATTGGAAGGTGAAGGCAGGACAACGACCGCCTCCCTTCAGTCGGTAGCTGCGATCCTGCACGCACGGGGACTCAACGAAGCCATCCTGGTGAGCGATCCGTTCCACATGTTGCGGCTCCAGATCCTCGCCCGCCACTATGGCATGGAATCGTATACGTCACCCACGCGCACCAGTCCCATTTCCGCGAACAGGTCCGAGTCGATCGCTTATGTCCTCAGCGAGTCGGTCAAGGTGCCCGTAACCATCGCCCTCGCGTTCCTTGAGAAATAGGCGCATCGACAGGTGGACGCCGGCGCGGGCCGGCCGTTGTCTCGTCGCAGCGTTCACCCTTGCTACCCTTGCCCCTGCTACCCTTGCCCGGTCCGCGGCAGCACAAGCGACCGGCCCGGTGTTCCAGTTACAGCCGGGGCTGATGACGGCGGATTTCTACTCGGCCTCGGAGGGCACTGCCTCAAGCACGGCATTCCTCCTGCGTTTCATGACACGTTTCCCGACCGGCAACATGTGGCTGCATCCGGTGATCGGAGCATCGTTCACGCCATACGGTACCACGGGAACCGGTGTGCGGAACACGGATGCGCCGACGCTCTTTGCAGGGAACGTCTTTCTGTTGATCCAGGCGCAGCGCGGTTCGGGATGGGTGTCGGTCGAACTGCCGGTCCTGGTCGTCCACTCGCCCGGGGCCGGGTCAACCGGGAGCATGCGCGACTTCGGGAGAGACCTCATCTTGCAGCCAACCGCTTACGTGCATCTCGGATCGAGGTTGTTTCGCGATTTCGGCGCGCGGTGGTCGCGCCTGGACCTCTTCGGCTTCCTGGAGCAGAACCTGACCCCGAATCGGAACTCGGCGACCGGAAGGCGGGACAGACTGAATCCCGTCGCGGCGTTCGGTGTGTCTGTGAACCTCGGCGCACCGCCCGCGAACTGATGGTGCACGGCGGACGGATCCCGGTCGAAACCGCCAGACTGGAGAACGGTCTCAGGGTGACGATGTCACCCGATCGGACCGTTCCCGTGGTTGCCGTCAATCTCTGGTACCATGTCGGCTCCGCCAACGAGCGAGCGGGGCGCACGGGGTTCGCGCACCTGTTCGAGCACATGCTGTTTCAGGGGTCGGCGAACGTTGGCGCAAACGAGCACTTCGAGTTGGTGCAGCGCGCCGGCGGGACGCTCAATGGTTCCACCTGGCTGGACCGCACGAACTACTTCGAAACGGTACCCTCGCACCACCTCGAGTTGGCCCTCTGGCTCGAGGCGGATCGCATGGCACGGCTGCTGCCGGCGATGACCCAAGAGAAACTCGACACGCAGCGAGAGGTGGTGAAGAACGAGCGGCGCTGGACAGTCGATAACCAGCCGTACGGAACGTGGTGGGAACGCCTCCCGGCCGCGTGCTTCCCCGAGGATCATCCGTTCCACCACTCGCTGATCGGGTCGATGGAGGATCTGTCCGCCGCAAGCCTGGAAGATGTCGCCGCGTTCTTCCGGACGTACTACACGCCGGACAACGCGGTGCTCACGATTGCCGGCGACTTCGAGCGCGACACAGCTCTTCTCCTCGTGGAACGCCATTTCGGCGCGATTCCCTCCGGAGGTCCCCGTGAGCCCCTCCGAGGCATGGACGTTCCTGCGCGGTTCGGCTCCTGGCGTCGCGAGCTGGTTGCCGACAACGTGGCAGTGCCTCGTGTGTTCCTGGCATGCCGCGCACCGGTCTTCGGCGGCGAAGGCTACCATGTATCCAGCCTCACCGCTGGTATACTCGGGACCGGCCGGGGGTGCCGGCTGCACCAGTCACTCGTCCGCGACCGCCAGCTCGCCTCAGTAGCCACTGCATTCACCTTCGACTTTGCGAAGGGCAGTGACCTGCTGATCATCGATGCCACCGCGCGTCCGGGTGTCAGCGCGGATGCGCTCGAGGCAGCCATGGCCGACCAATTGGACCAGCTCAGAACCCAGGGGCCACGCCAGGGGGAGCGGGAGAGAATCCTCGCCCTCACGGAAACGGCATTTGTGACTGGAATGCAGACCGTCGCCGACCGGGCCGATCAGCTATCCCGGTTCGCAACTTACCTGGGAGATCCTGCTCTCGTGAACCAGGAGGTGCCTCGCTACCGCGCCGTCACCGATACGCAGCTGCGAGCGTTTGCCGATTCGTATCTAGGTGACGACAACCGGGTGAGCCTGGTGTTTGTGCCATCCGACGGCGCACCGGTCTCCGTGTCATGAGCGTGGATAACACCGGGGTTCGGCCCATTCCGGGTCCGCCGCGGCCGTACCACTTTCCCGATTTCCAGTCGGTCCGGCTGTCCAATGGCGTCGAGGTTATTGCGGCACCGGTCAACCGGCTGCCCGTCGCCACCATCCGGCTCGTGATTGATGCCGGAGCACGGACGGAATCGTCTGACGAAGCCGGCGTCGCCGCCCTGACAGCGTCGGGACTGGCTGAAGGAACGACGCGTGCCGATGCCGCGACGATGGCAGACGAGTTCGAGCAGCTGGGTGGCTCATTGAGCACGACGGCAACCTGGGACGCCACGCAGGCGGCAACCACCGTGCTCGCGGATCGTTTCGAGTCCGCCTTCCGTCTCCTCGCCGAAGTCGTTCGGACTCCAGCCCTGCCCGCCCGTGAAATCAACCGACTTCGCGAGGAGCGACTGGCGGAGCTGCTGGAGCTACGGTCCGAGCCGCGAGGACTTGCGGACGAACGCTTCGCCGGAATCCTGTACCAGCCGACCTCGCGATTCAGTCTTCCCGAGGCAGGCTCGGAAGACACCGTACGGGAGTTGAAGGCCTCGCGTTGCCGCACCTGGCACGAAAGACACTTCGTGCCGGCGGCAGTCACGGTCATCGTGTGCGGTGATGTCGAGCTCGGGCGGGCCGCGACGGTCGCCGAGGAGGTGCTCGGTGACTGGATGGGCGTGGCGCCGCCGCCGCAGGCGGTGGACGACTCCCCGCGTAACGTGGAATCGGCGATTCACCTGATACATCGCGCTGGTGCACCACAAACCGAGCTTCGACTTGGCCATGTCGCCTTGCCGCGGCATCACCCCGACTACTACGACGTCGTAGTAATGAACGCGATTCTCGGCGGTGTGTTCAACTCGCGTATCAACCTGAATCTGCGTGAGCGACACGGCTACACGTACGGTGCCTTCTCCTCCTTCGAGTGGCGTCGTGACGCCGGCCCATTCAGCGTCTCCACGGCCGTGGCAACCAACGTGACCGGCGCCGCGGTGCGGGAGGCAGCGGCCGAGCTGGAGCGCATGAAATCCGGCCCACCCACCGATGGCGAGCTCGCGCTCTGCACCTCGTACCTCGAAGGCGTCTTCCCGATTCGATTCGAGACGACTGACGCCATCGCCGGTGCGCTCGCCGCTCTGCGCGTATTCCGGCTGTCCGAAGATTACTTCGACACCTATCGCGAGCGGATTCGCGGCGTGAGCGCCGAGGGGGTGATGCGGGCAGCTCGCGCCCACCTTCACACCCGGCAGCTTCAGGTCCTGGCTGTTGGAGATCGGGAACAGATCGCGCAGGGACTGGGTGAGTTGGGTCTGGGAACAGTCAGCGAGGTCCCGGCATGAGAGCGTCACCGTCAATCCGGCGCCATCCCGAGCCGTGACGGAATCAGACCACACTGGTCGGTCAGCCCGGCGGGCCACTATCGAATCGCGGCGCATCTACTCCGGACGCGTCCTGCAACTCGACGTGGACACCGTCAGGTTCCCGAACGGAAGCGTCGGCGAACTCGAGATCATCCGCCACCCCGGTGCAAGCGCCGTGGTGCCTATACTCGACTCGCCGGATGAAACAGACCCACGTCTCCTGCTGATTCGTCAGTATCGGTATGCTGCTGACGGCTTCCTCTACGAGATTCCGGCCGGCCGGCTTGACGACGGGGAGGATCCACTGGAGTGCGCCCTCCGCGAGCTGCGGGAGGAGACGGGCTTCACGGCTGGGGTTGTGGAACCGCTGGGAGGGTTCTTCACCACTCCAGGGTTTATTGATGAGTTCATTCACGCGTACGTAGCGTCCGCGCTGATCCCTGGTGAAAGCCGTCTCGAACGCGACGAGTTCATATCGGTCGAGACTCACCGCCTGAGCTCGACGATGGAGATGATCGCGCGAGGTGAGATTGTGGACGGCAAGACGATCGTCGCCCTCTTCCTCGCCGACCACCAACGACGGGGCCGCCTCCAGGAGTCGTAAGGCCCAGCCCGTCACAGGTCCTTTTGTGTAGCCGAATGCGAAGGAATCGGCTGCACAACGAATCCACGATCGGACAGATTGGTCTTGTCCGGTTTTCAGTGGTTCCAGGTGTCCGAACATGAGGACATCCCGGAAGGCCGTCCGCTCACCGGACTGAGTCTGGACGGCCCGATGTATTTGCGGGACAATGACTTCGCGCGCTCCGGCATGGGGGAACCACTTCAGGCACGGGAGGTGCCCAAGGAAAGGTGGAACCTGCCATGGGTCCGGGGTGGAGGGCTGGGAGGATAGCCATTTCTGGGGGGACGAGCGATGGCCGATGCATTGATTCAGCAGACGAGAGCAACTGAAAGCCCGTCGGTTCGAGAGCGACTCAAGGACGTCGACGACAGCGCAGTCGTCAGCGCGTTCCTCGAAGGTGAGGAACGGGCGTTCGACGAGCTGGTTCGCCGATACCAGAACCGGCTGCTCAACTTTGTTTATCGCACGACAGGTGACCGCGAGCGCGCCGAGGACCTGGTCCAGGAGGTCTTCGTGCGAGTCTATCGCCACATCCACCGGTTCGATCGATCGCGGAAGTTCTCAACCTGGATCTACACGATTGCTTCAAACCTCGCGAAAAACGAACTGCGTAACCGGTCGAGGAATCCAATGGTCCTGTTCCAGACGATTCGCCGGAACTGGGAGGATGACGATCGGCCTCTCCAGTTCGAAGACCCGGGGTCCCGGCCAGACGACATGTTCCGGAAGCGGCAGCTGCGGGAAGTGGTCGAGGATGCAGTGCAGAAGCTGCCGGCCCATCACCGGAATGTCTTCGTGCTTCGCGAGTTGGAGGGCAAGTCCTACGAAGAGATCGCCGAGATCACGTCCACGAACCTCGGAACGGTGAAATCGCGCCTGAACCGGGCTCGAAACGCGTTCGCGTCGCTGGTATCCCCTTCGCTGGAATGACGTGACGCGGTTCCTGCCGCTGAAACGCCGTGCCCGGAACGAAACGGGCACGGCGTTTTGGTGAGGGGACCTTGTTACGCTGGGCTGTGAGCCGTAAGCTCTTCCACGCCAACGGCTCAGGGGGACCCGGGTGGGCGCTCGGCGGCCACCGGGGAACCCGCCCGTTGAGGGTGGGTACCGAATCGCCCGGGACAACGCTACCGAACCTCCCCGTTTTCGCGATGGACTGTCAGACTTTCCTGAAGAAGCACGACGCATTCGTCGATGACACGCTACCCGGTGTCAGCATGGCGGTAATGCGTGACCATCTGGACCATTGTTCGCGTTGTGCCCGGCGGGATGCAGACATCCGTCGGGCCCTTCTATTGATTCGAAACCTGCCGCCGCCGCGTGTCTCCGACGGATTCGACGACCGTCTGAGAGATCGGATCAAGCGGGAGGGCACGGCCCCGCAGACCGTTTCGCGAAGTTGGTCGAGCTGGCTGTTGGTTCGTGGCGCCGCCGTTGCGGCGCTGCTTCTGGCGGTGGCGGTGGGAGGCATGGGATTGCGGGGTGAGGCTACGCTGGTTCCCGTGCTGGGTCCGGCGGTCGTCACAGGCGGACACGTGGCACCGTACGCCCGGGATGATCCGGCTCCGGCCTTCGTGGCCTCCATGTCGACCGGCATCCCGATGTGGCCCGCGCTCATGCTGGCAGAGGAAGGGCCGCTCCTGTTCGCCACCCCTGAGCTTCAGGCGGCGAGCTATTCCCGGGAGCCCTGAGCCCGCGGGAGTTCGCCGACCGCATTTCACGAAGCTCGGATCGCCATGGGACTTATATTGGTGCCATGTCGATGGCAGCGGAGCGCGCGCTGAGGCAGTCGATCCGCGACCGGTCGTTCGAACGGGTCTACTACTTTCACGGGGCCGACGATTTCCTGAAGGAGGACATGGTCCGGGACCTCGTCGCGGCCGTTCTGGATCCTGCTACGCGCGACTTCAACCATGAGGTCCTGCGCGGCGATGACGTATCGGCTGAAACACTGGACACCGCCTTGTCCACACCAGCGATGTTCGCAGAACGACGCGTCGTAGTACTGCGTGACGTCAACGCGCTGAGGAAGGATGCGCGGGCCGTGCTGGCGAACTACCTGGAACATCCCGCGTCCGACGTGTTGCTGCTGCTGATGGACGCGGCTGGCGACAAGCCCGAACGTTCGATTCCGGTTGGAGCGACAGCAGTGGAATTCCGACCGCTCGAGGAGCGTCGGATTCCCGGCTGGATTGTGCAGCATGCCGCCGCGCTGGACGTTGCCATTTCTGAGGGCGCGGCGCGGTTGTTGCTGAACACGACGGGAGCCGAGCTGTCGGTGCTGGCGACGGAGCTGGACAAGCTGGCCTCATACACCGGCGGCGGCGCCATCGATGAAGATGCGGTGCGTGCGGTGGCCGGCGTGCGGAGCGGTGAATCGATTGCCGACCTGCTGGACGTGGTGGCGGAGCGGCGGGCGGACCGGGCCCTGGCGCTCGTGCCGATCATACTCGCGCAGCCGAAATCGAGCGCCGTGACGATCATCATGTCACTCACCACCCAGATGATGGCGCTCGCATGGGGACGCGCGGCGCAGGATCGGGGCGTCCCCATGGCAGGGATCGAGCGTGGATTCTACACGCTGTTGAAGGAAGGCAGGGCGTATCCCGGACGATCCTGGGGGGACGCGGTGTCCTGCTGGCGGCGAACAGTGGCGGGGTGGTCGGGTGCGGAGCTCGATCGTGCGCTGCGGCTCCTTCTGCTCGCGGACATCGCTGCCAAGGAATCCCGGGTTTCCTCGGAAGAACAGCTGGTGGCATCCCTGGTTCTGTCATTGTGCGCGACTGCTACGCGCGAGGCCGCATGACACACGTTGTCAGACGCGGCCGCCTGGTGCTGATGCTCGCTTGCCTGGTGGGCCTCCAGGTCGCCGGATCGTCCCGCGTCGGCGCGCAATCGGCTGATAGCGTCCTGGCGCGACTCGAGCGAATGGCCATCTCGCAAGATCGCGCCGAAGCCAGGGTGCTGGCGGACTCGCTGGTGCGGGGCCTGCCAGCGGGCGATGGCCGATTGGCCCATGCGTTGTACTGGCGTGCGTTTTCCTCATCCAACGCAGCGGAAGCCGAGCGGGACTACCTCCGCGTGAGTGTGGAGTTCCCGCTCTCGCCGCGGGCCGCGGATGCATTGCTTGGTCTGGCGCAGCTGGAATACGCGCGTGGTGACCGTGCCGCGGCGAGGCGGCGTTTCGACCGACTGCTGCGTGACTATCCCTCGGGACGGCACGTGGCGCGCGCGTCGTACTGGAGCGGCCGGCTGGCCATGGATGAGGGCGATCGCGACGCCGCCTGCGGATCCCTGCGTTCGGCGCGACAGGTCGTGTCGTCGGCTGACATCGAGCTGACGAACCAGATCGAGTACCTGCTGTCCCAGTGTGCGATCCCGCTGCCGCCGGCCCCGGACACTGCCGGGGCCGGCGCGACCGGCGCGGCAGCCGGGACGGTTCCCGGCCGCGAGTTCAGCGTGCAGGTCGCCGCGTACTCGGCACGACGAGATGCCACGTCGATGGCCGCCCGACTCAATGGGCGCGGGTTCGACGTGCGCGTGTTCGGAACGCGCGCACCCTATCGTGTGCGCATTGGCCGATATCCGACGCGGGCGGCCGCCGCGGCCGCGCTGGAGCGCATCCGCAGTTCGGGATTGAGCGGCATCGTGGTCGAGGCGGAGCCGCGATGACTCGCGTTGCGACACCTCTGATGCAGCAGTACCAGCAGATCAAGTCGCGGCACGCGAACGCCATCCTGATGTTCCGGATGGGCGACTTCTACGAGATGTTCTTCGACGATGCAGAAGTGGCATCCAGAGAACTGGGGCTGACCCTCACGTCGCGGAACAACGGTGGAGCGGCGGACGTGCCCCTGGCCGGCGTTCCGGTGAAGGCCGTCAGCGAGTATCTCCGGCGACTGGTGCAGAAAGGATACCGCGTCGCGATCTGTGAGCAGGTGGAGGACCCCCGTCTGGCGAAGGGACTCGTCAGGCGGGAAGTCATCGAGACTGTCACGCCGGGTGCCGCGTTCGCCGACGACCTGCTGGAAGGCGAGCGGCACAACTTCCTGTGCGCCATCCACGTCGGCGAGACCACCGTGGGGCTGGCCGCAGTTGATGTCTCCACCGGCGCGTTCCGCCTGGTCCTGGCCGATCGGCGAGATGCGCCGCCGGCGCTCGCGCGACTGGGGCCCAGGGAAGTTCTGGTCCGGCGAGATGACCGGCTCGTCACGGACCTTGCGCTCCCACTGGACGGCGTGCTCCTGACGGAGCGGGACGGCTGGGAGTTTGACGCCGCGCTCGGCCGGGAGGAACTCGCCCGGCAGTTCGGCCTGCATTCCGTCGATGGGCTCGGTCTGGACAGCGGCCATGAGCCGGTCATCGCTGCCGCGGGAGCGGTGATTCGCTATCTGCGCGAGTTGCAGCCGGCGGGCGTTCCGCACCTGATGCGACCCACGGTGGAGACCACCGGCGACACGATGCCGCTCGACGAGATGACGCGGCGGAACCTGGAGCTGGTCGAGTCACTTCGTGGCGGGACGGATGCCCGCGCGGGGACGCTGGTCGGTGTCCTGGACCGGACACGGACACCCATGGGCGCACGCCTCCTGCGCGAGTGGCTCCTGGCGCCGCTCGTGTCACCCTCAGGCATCAACCGGCGGCTCGACGCCGTGGCAGCTCTGGTCGCGAACCCGGTGGCGCGCGCGGCAGCGGCTGTGGAACTGGATGGCGTGCGCGATGTGGAGCGACTGGCTGCGAGGACAGCTGCCGGGCGGGTGAATCCCCGTGAGCTGCGGGGCCTGGGCGAATCGCTGATCCGCCTCCAGCCGCTCGGTACCGCCATCACCCCGGCCGGCCGGGCCGGACTGCTCGCCGACGTCGTGGACGGCTGGGATCCGTGCACCGACGTAGCGTCCGACATCTTGCAGCATCTGGTCGATCGGCCGGCGGCAACGCTGGGTGACGGCGACGTCTTCGTGCCCGGCGTGGATCGCGAACTCGACGGTCTGCGCGCGCTGCGTGACGGCGGGAAGGACGGCATCGCGGGTATTCAGACATCGGAACGCCAGCGCACGGGTATCTCATCGCTCAAGGTGGGCTACAATCGCGTCTTCGGGTATTTCATCGAAGTGACGAATGCCAACCGGCACCTGATTCCCTCCGATTATCAGCGCCGCCAGACCCTCACGGGCGCCGAACGTTTCGTCACGCCGGCCTTGAAGGAGTTCGAGGAGAAGGTGCTGGGTGCGACCGAGCGCATCGACCAGCGGGAGCGCGAGTTGTTCGAGAACTTGCGGCAGCGGGTGGCCGCGGCCACACCGCGACTGCAGATCGCAGCGGGGCGCGTTGCCATGATCGACGTGCTCGCATCGTTTGCGCAGGTCGCCGAGGTAGAAGGGTACTGCCGGCCCGTCATCGAGGACGGATTCGATATCGAGATCACCGGGGGGAGACACCCGGTTGTGGAGCGAATGATGCCGCGTGACCGGTTCATCCCCAACGATGTCCGGCTTACGAACGAGCAGCGTATGATCATCCTCACCGGGCCCAACATGGCGGGGAAGTCCACAGTCCTGCGTCAGGTCGGCCTGATCGTTCTGATGGCCCAGGCCGGATCCTGCGTTCCCGCCACGGGTGCACGCATTGGTGTAGTGGACCGTCTGTTCACCCGGGTCGGTGCCAGTGACAACCTCGTTCGGGGCCAGTCCACGTTCATGGTCGAAATGGCCGAAACCAGTGCGATCCTGAACATGGCCACGCCTCGCAGTCTGGTCCTGCTGGACGAGATCGGACGGGGGACGTCGACCTACGACGGGGTGTCCATTGCGTGGGCAGTCAGCGAGCACCTGCACGATCGGGTGGGATGCAAGACGATGTTCGCCACACACTATCACGAGCTGACGCAGTTGGCCGACGAGCTGCCCGCGCTGCGCAATTTCAATGTGGGAGTTCGTGAGGTCGATGACGGCATAGTCTTCCTGCACCGCATGCAACCCGGTGGCGCCGATCGGTCTTACGGCATCGAAGTGGGTCGACTGGCGGGCCTGCCGCCAAACGTCATCGATCGCGCACGCGCTGTCCTGCGCCTGCTGGAGGGTGAGCAACTGGCGGCCGCGCTGGCCGGAGACGTCACGCGAGCTGACGAAGGGGTACGTCCCGCGGCGCGTCCGGAGCAGCTGGGGCTCTTCGGCGTCGGCAGCCATCCCGCATTGGAGCGACTGAGGGTGCTGGATCCGGAACGCATGACGCCATTTGATGCTCTGCAGGTGCTGGACGAACTCGTTCGTCTGAGCCGCACGGAGGGCCGCGCATGATGCGCCTGGTCTGGCGGGCCCGGTGCCTTGTCACTGTCACGCCGCTGGTGATCCTGGCGACGTGCACCCGGCCCGACGCCACCAGCGATGGACTGCAGCTGCCCGCGCTGTTGACCACGGACCTTCCGTTCCGGTATCCGCCGGACCTCTTCACCGCGGGTATCGAAGGGAGCGTGGCACTCCACCTGTTCGTGGATTCGTCAGGTCTGGTGGTCCCCGATTCGACGAGGGTAGTGGAAGCGTCGACGCACGCGGCCTTCGATTCCTCGGCAGTGGCCGGCGCGCCGTACCTGGAATTCCGTCCGGCGCAGCGGGGCAGCTCGCGGCTCGGGCATGCCGTCGTGCTTCCGGTGCAGTTCCGGGTGCCCCGCGCGGACACGGCGCAGAAAGACACGACCGAACCTTGACGTCCAGCTTCGCATGAGATCACGCGTATCATGAACATCACGGTGCTGATGGGTGGCGCATCGGCCGAGCGCGACGTGTCCATCGTATCGGGTTTGCGCATCGCCGCGGCACTCCGGTCGCGTGGTCACGATGTCACGTCGCTCGACACGGCAGTCGGTATCCTGGACGGGGAGGCCGAGCGGGCGTTCCTCGAGGCGGGTGTGCAGACCGCTCCGCCACCGCTCGAATCGCTCGCGGAGCTCTCCAGAGGTTCGCTGTCGCCGTCTCTGGGGACCCTGCCGGCGGTCCTGGAGGCCGACGTGGTGTTCCTGGCACTGCACGGCGGTCAGGGAGAGGATGGCACCCTGCAGGCCCTCTTCGACCTCTGCGGCGTCCGGTACACCGGTACTGGCCAGCTCGGCAGCGCGCTGGCCATGGACAAGGACCTGTCCAAACGCCTGTTCCGTGACGCAGGCGTGGGCACGGCGGACTGGCTCATGGCACCGGTCACCGTCGCCGACGTGGAAGGCAGGATGGGGTTTCCGGTCATCGTGAAGCCGTCAAAGCAGGGATCGACCGTTGGGCTCACGCTGGTGCGCGACCCCGGCGGGCTGGCACCGGCCATTGCGGAAGCTCAGCGGTACGACGACGAGGTGATGGTCGAGCAATTCGTATCCGGGCGCGAGCTGACCGTCGGCGTGCTGGGCAATGAGGCTCTTCCAATCGGTGAGATCATCCCACGTCACGAGTTGTACGACTACGAGTGCAAGTACACGAAAGGGATGGCCGTGGAGGAGTTCCCGGCCCGGCTGGATCCCGACACGGCGGCCATGGTTCGGGACCAGGCGCTCCGTGCATTCCGGGTCCTGAAACTGCGCGGATATGCGCGGATCGACTTCCGCCTGAGCGATTCCGGTGGTTGTTTCTGTCTGGAGGCAAATACGCTTCCGGGGATGACGGAATTGAGCCTTATCCCGCAGGCAGCAGCGGCGGCGGGTATTTCGTTCCCGGATTTGTGCGAGCGCATCGTACACCTCGCGACAACGGACAGGGGAAGGTAAGACGAATGGGTGCAACACCGGTTCTCGCGGCGGCCCTGGCCGGCATTCCGTCGGGGATCCAGCGCCAGGGTGTGTGGGCTGGCCGACGCCAATGCTTCATTCGATTTGCAGGGGCCGCGGAGACGGCGCAGATGTACACCGCGGATGCTCTGGCGCGGGAAGTGACGCGTGCCCTTTCACGCACGGTCTATCACTCGGTCTGCGTGTCAGGACGGGATGCGTTCGGCAACGCGGATTTCCTTGCCGCAGCCCTGAGACAGCTCCCTCAGGGCACCGAGGTAATGGCGGACACCGACGGACAGCGGCCTGAGGCGGTGGCAACGCTTCATCCGTTCCTGTCGCTCATTCAGGTGACGGTGGAGCCACCGGTGGCCTCACCGGCTCTGGAGCGAGTGGGAGAGACGCTCCGCGCCGTGGCGTCTTCGGCTCGCTCGCACGCCGTGACCATCGCGGGAAGTGACGAAGCGAGTGATGCCGACTATCTGCAGATCATCGAGCAGGTTCATACGGCCAGCGCCGCGACCATGATCGTTGTTCACCCCGGGCCGACCGCCGAGCGAGGGGTCCTGGACAAGCGCTGGAGCACCCTGCTCGAACACGCGTCGGCGCGGCACCGCGACGTGCGACTGCTGGCGCGCCTGAGCGGCCCGGCGACCATGCGATAGCCCAGGTCACAGGTCACAAGGTCGCGGGACGCGGGACGCAGCAGGTGCGGATCTCGGGGTGCCGTGGAGCCGGTGCCCATGCCCCGCACGCCTCCGGTGGAAACGCAATCGAGGTCCCGCGCGTTTAGATATCAGACGGTCCCAGAGTTTTCGCGCATGACGCCAGTACACGCCGACGACAACGACATCCCGCGCATGACGCGCGCCGTTCAGTGGGTCATCGCACTGAATGTCGCCGTCTTCTTCCTGCAGTTTACGCTGCTGGGTACGGAGAACATGCAGCGTGGACTGGGATTCCGCTTTGATCGGCTACCGGACGCGTGGTGGACCATCGGCACGCACCTGTTTGTCCACGGGAGCTTCTGGCACCTCGCGCTGAACATGTACATGCTGTTCCTGTTCGGCCCCCGGCTCGAGGAGGCCTGGGGAAGCCGGGACTTCAGGCACCTCTTTGTCTGGAGCGGGCTGGGTGGCTGGTTGATCCACGCGCTTCTGTTCCGCGATGCCATGCTGCTCGGAACCACATCGGCTGTTCTGGGCGTGTCTCTCGCGTACTCCGTGCGCTGGGCCAATGAAGAGGTCTATCTGTTCCTCGCGCTTCCGGTCCGGGTGAAGTGGCTGGTGGGTGTGATGATCGGGATCAACCTGGCCGTAGGGCTGGCGTCCACCGGCGCGGGAAGTGGCCCGGCGTACCTGGTGCACCTGGGTGGACTTGGCGCCGCGTGGCTCTTCATCCGCAGTTCCACCGGCGCCGGGCTGGAACGGGTTCGGCAGCGGGTGTCGCCGGTGCCGGACGTGCCTGACGAGCCGCCCCGGGCGGTGCCGCGTTCGCTGCCTCGCTCGCGAGAACGCACCCGGGACGTCGACGACATCGTCGCTCAGAGCCAGCAGGCCCTCAGCCGGCCTCGCAGCACGCCGGCCAACCCGGTGGAAGACCGCACTTCGGAGCGGCTGACGGATCTGGACCGCGTGCTGGACAAGATATCGCAGCTGGGGATCGACAGCCTGACCAGCGAGGAGCGCCGCGTCCTGGAGGAGCGGTCCCGCGAGTTGCGCCGGAGCGATTGAGGGCAGCAGCGGCTCGCAGGTCCGTGCTCAGCGGGGATCAGCGCGGCGTCTTCTTCCTGCTTCGGTCGGGGTAGCGAACGCGGATTTCGCGCAGCCACGGGGGTGGGCGCTCTCCTTCCGCGTGCACGTCGATGACGTTCAGGATCTCGCGAACGGCGGCAGCCCGTTTGTCCGCAGGGAGGTACTGGACGAGAATCGCGACTCCGGCTTCAACGGTATCGGCGGAGGGCCCGACCGCCGTGTGACGCCTGATTCGGACGAACCAGGCGATGAGCTTCTGGTACGTGCGAGCC
>Ga0214471_10002402_pt1 | contig 14701 bp, 13 predicted proteins | sample RVTome_5_FD_207665 | JGI IMG/M metagenome (GOLD analysis project Ga0214471, IMG submission 207665) | Soil microbial communities from uranium-contaminated site in the Upper Colorado River Basin, Wyoming, United States - RVT142D155 | ecosystem: Environmental > Terrestrial > Soil > Contaminated >... | reverse complement strand
ACAGGAGGAGCGGCTTGTCCTGCTGGCGCGCGGCGAACAGGGCGACGAACGGCGTGCCCTGGGCGCGCAGGGAGTCGGCCAGGTCGCGCAGGGTGGCGGCGTCGCCGTCGCCCACGTCGCGCACCAGTAGGCGCACGCCGCCGATCTCCTCCGCCGCGTCGGACTGGGCGGCCGCCTCGAGGTCGGCGAGGCGCCGGCGCAACCCGTCGATCTCGCGGCTCAGCTCCCGCTCCCTGGCCACCTGTCGGGTGAGACGCTCCGCCAGCTCCTCGGGTTTCACCTTCACCACCGCCGCGGCCTCGGCGAGGCGCTCCCCCTGGCGGTGGAGGTAGGCGAGCGCCGCCGGCCCGGTGTGGGCCTCGATGCGCCGTACCCCGGCGGCGATCCCGGCCTCCTTCTCGATCACCAGCAGGCCGATGTCGGCGGCGTTGGCCACGTGGGTGCCACCGCACAGCTCGGTGGAGAAGCCGCCCACGGAGACCACCCGCACCCGGTCGCCGTACTTCTCGCCGAACAGGGCGACGGCGCCGGAGGCGATCGCGTCCTCCAACCCCTGGACGCGGGTCGCCACGTCGCTGTGGCGCCAGATCTCCTGGTTCACCAGCTCCTCGACCATGCGCAGTTGGGGCGGCTCGATGGGGGCAAAGTGGTGGATGTCGAAGCGCAGCCGATCCGGCGCCACCAGGGAGCCGGCCTGCTTCACGTGGTCGCCGAGCACCTCGCGCAAGGCCGCGTGCAGCAGGTGGGTACCCGTGTGGTTGCGGGCCGTGGCGGCGCGGGCGGAGCCGTCCACGAACAACTCATACGCCTCTCCGACCCGGATAGTACCGCTCACCACCTCACCCTTGTGCAGGCGCACCCCCGGCACCGGAGCGACCGTGTCGCCGATGCGCACCTCCACCCCCGGTGCCACGATCTCGCCACGATCCCCCACCTGGCCGCCGCTCTCGGCGTAGAACGGGGTGCGGTCGAAGATCAGCTCCACCGCCGCGCCGGTCGCGGCGCGCTCCACCCGCTTGCCGTCTTGCAGGATCGCCAGCAGATGCGCCCGCCCCTCGATCCCGTCGTAACCGGTGAACACCGTCCCGCCTACCTCGTCGACCAGCCTGCGGTAGACCTCGGCGGCCTCCACCGCGGCGCCTCCCTTCCACGAGGCCCGCGCGCGGCTGCGCTGGGCCTCCATGGCCGCGACGAAGCCGGCCTCGTCGACGGTCAGACCGGCGTCCCGGCAGATATCACGGGTGAGGTCCGCCGGGAAGCCGTAGGTGTCGTAGAGGCGGAACAGATCCTCGCCGGGCAGCTCGCTGCCGCCCGCCGCCCGCACCTGCGCGATGCTTTCCTCCAGCAGGCGCAGGCCGTAGTCGAGGGTGGTGAGGAAGCGCTCCTCCTCGCCGCGCACCAGGCGCACGATCGCCTCCTGGCGGGCGATCAGCTCCGGGTAGGCGTCCTTCATCTGGCCCACCAGGGCCGGCACCAGGTCGCACAGGAAGGGGCGATCGAGGCCGAGCATCTTCCCGTGGCGCGCGGCCCGGCGCAGGATGCGGCGCAGGACGTAGCCGCGGCCGTCATTCGCCGGCAACACCCCGTCGCCGGTGAGGAAGGTGACGGCGCGCAGGTGGTCGGCGATCACTCGCTCGCTCACTCTGGCGGAGTGGTCGCCGGCACCGTGGCCGTGCAGCTCCCGCACCGCCGCGATCAGGGGGGTGAAGCAGTCGGTGTCGAAGTTGTCGTGCACCCCTTGCAGGACCGCGGCCATGCGCTCCAGGCCCATGCCGGTATCCACCGACGGCCGCGGCAGGGGATGGAGGTCGCCCTGGGTGTCGCGGTTGAACTGCATGAACACCAGGTTCCAGATCTCCACGTAGCGATCGCCTTCCGCCTCCGGAGTGCCCGGCGGGCCGCCGGCGACGGTCGGCCCGTGGTCGAAGAAGATCTCCGAGCAAGGGCCGCACGGGCCGATGTCGCCCATGGCCCAGAAATTGTCCTGGGCACCGATGCGCGAGAAGCGGGCGGGATCGACCCCGATCTCGTCCAGCCAGATCGCCGCGGCCTCGTCGTCCTCCTCGAAGACCGTCACCCACAAGCGGGCCGGGTCGAGGGCGAAGTCGACGGTGAGCAGCTCCCAGGCGTAGTGGATCGCGTCGTGCTTGAAGTAATTGCCAAACGAGAAGTTGCCCAGCATCTCGAAGAAGGTGTGATGGCGTGCCGTACGCCCGACGTTCTCCAGGTCGTTGTGCTTGCCGCCGGCGCGCACGCATTTCTGGGAGCTGGTGGCCCGGGCATAGTCGCGCCGCTCGTCGCCGAGAAACACCGACTTGAACTGCACCATGCCGGCGTTGGTGAACAGCAGGGTCGGATCGTCCCTCGGCACCAGGGAGCTGGACGGGACGACGGCGTGATCGCGCCGCGCGAAGTAATCGAGGAAGCGGCGGCGGATCTCGGGGGCGGAGAGCATCGAGCTGTCAGCTTTCAGCAGTCAGGGAAACCGGCAGTTTGGAGGGAAAGGGGGCTGCGGGGAAGGGCGCGGGGCGTCACCATCCTCGTCGGCTCGGAGTATTGCCGCCGGCGCGGGAATGGAGTGGATGGGTTTGTCTCTCGCCAAGCCGCGGAGACGCCAAGATTTTGTTTCCGAACCCTTAGCGGCCTGGCGGCTTTGCGAGAATACGTGACGATGCGCTGCACGGGTTTCCTCTAAGGAAACCAGGAAGGCAGGAAGGGGGGACACTTGCCGGGAATCGGGGCAAACTTTCCTGGCTTCCTTAGAGGGATGGCCGTTGGCCGAGCTGCCACGGGGTACTCGGCTGCCACCGCCGGCGGTCACTCGTCGCCGAGGTCCACCGTGGCCAGGACGCGGTGGATGGTATCGGCGGCGAAACCACGATTGTGCAGGTGGCGGGCGAGCTTCGCCCGGGCGCGCTCGACTGGCACGCCGGCAAGGCGCGGCGTGTGGCGTGTCGCCGCCGCCACGGCCGTGGCCCACTCCACCTCCGCTGCCTCCTCGGCGAGGGCCGCCTCCGCCACCGCGGCGGTGATCCCGCGCTCGCGCAGCTCCGCGACGATGCGCCGTGCGCCGTAGCCCTGGGCGCGCCGCCGGTCCAACCAGCGCCGAGCGTAGTCGGTGTCGTCGAGCAGGCTCTCTCCCTGGAGATCGTCGACGAGCTGCGCGGCCACGTCAGTGTGAACGCCGCGGTCACGCAACTTGCGGTGGAGCTGCGCGCAGGTCAGCGGCGCCGGCGCCAGGAGGCGCAGGGCGACCCGGCGTGCCGCGCCGAGCGACGAGGCGTCGGGAGTGGAGCGCGCAGCCATGGGAAGGAGCCTACATCTCTGTACCGCGCCGCCCCAGCCCACGTCCGTAATTCCTGGCCGAGCCCTCCTCACAGGTAGGAGCCGGTTTCACCGGCGACCCGCGCCCATGGTGCGGCAGGCCCTTCGGGCCTGGGTCGCCGAAGGGATTCGGCTCCTACCGGTGGGTCAAGCCGCCTACCCGCGCGGCGGCCGCACCTTCACGGCGATCCGCTGTCTTCCCCAGTCGAGGGCGTCGTCCTCGTCCGTGAAGAAGATGTCGAGGCGCTGCGGCCCCTTGATGGCGCCGCCGCGATCCGCCACTACTCCCCAGCCGTAGCCCGGTACGTAGATCTCGGTGCCGAACGGGTAGTAGCGGGTGTCGGCGGCGATCGTCCCCTTGCGCGGCAGGATGTTCCAGAAGAAGACCAGGCGTACCGGGATCATCCAGGGGTGGGTGAGGGAGTCCACCGAGAACAGGCCGGGCCGCGGCTCGCGCGGCTGGGTGCCGCTGGCGGTCTTCCCCGTGTAGCGCTCCCCCTTGCGCGGTCCCTCCGCCACGTATTTACGCCAGAACAGGAGCCGTCCGCGCCGCCAGCCACAGCTCTCCGGGCCGGGATCATAGGCGGTCACCTCCAGGGTCCGCCGCTCCACATGGGCGCAGCCGGTGACCAGGGCCGGCGTGGTGACGGTCAGGGCGAGGATCAGGGCGGTGCGCAACGAACGGCTCATGGCTGGGTCCTAGGGTAGCAGGCGTTGCACCATCTCAACGGCAGGCGGCGCTCACGAATGAATGGCCCGGACCGAGACTACCGATCCTCGCGCGACGGTGCACGTTCTCCCCGCCGGGCGATCACCGCCGGCCGGAATCCGCGCCGCGCAGGCGCGTGTAGAGATCGCGCACCTGGCGCTCGGTGGCCTCGCGGCCGCCACTGTTGTCGATGACGTGATCGGCGCGATCCCGCTTGGCGTCGATCGGGAGCTGGGCGGCCAGCCGCGCCCGGGCCTCCTCTGCGGGGAGGCCGTCGCGGGCGACGAGCCGCGCCACCTGCAGGGCGGCGGGGGCGTAAACCAGGATGGTGCCGGCCAGTCCCCAATCGCGGCCGGTCTCGAACAGCAGGGGAATCTCGGCCATCACCAGGCGGCCCGGCTGCGCGGCGCTCAGGCGGTCGAGGGCCGCGCGGCCGATCTCGTAGATCCGGGGGTGGAGGATCGCCTCCAGGGCGCGCCGCTCCTCCGCACCGGCGAAGATCCGGGCGGCGAGGGCGGCCCGATCGAGCGCACCGCTCGGCAAGAGGGAGGCCGGCCCGAACCGGGCAACTACCGCCTCCAGCCCCGGGCTGCCGGGGGCGACCGCCTGACGCGCCCAGTCGTCGGCGCTCACCACCGTGGCGCCCCGTTCGGCGAAGCAGCGCGCGACGAAGCTCTTGCCGGTGGCGATGCCGCCGGTGAGGCCGTAGACAGGCATGGTCGGCCAGGGGTCGGGGGGGGTGATTGTCCGCGGGGATGGGACACGTGTGCCATGGTGCGCGGCCGAATCACTCGTCCACCAGACGAAAGGTGACGGGGTGGGTGAGCTCCGGGCCGGCGAGGGCGGCCGCGAGCTCGCGGGGGAGGGGCGAGGCGCGCTCCACGGTGCGCACGGCGGCGCGGTCGAGGAGGCGCGATCCGGAGCTCTCGCGCACCTCGACCGCAGCGAGACTCCCGTCGGCCTGGATGCGGAAGGCGAGGCGCACCGTGCCCTCGATCCCCTGGCGCCGCGCCGGCACCGGGTAGTAGCGGTGCGCCTCCAGGTGGCGTACCAGGGCGCGCAGGGTGTCGGGGTCGGGACCGGTTGCAGTGCCGTGGTCATCGCCGGGATGGGACGTCGTTGCCGGGGCGAGGGCCGGGGGGCCGCCGCCGGCCGGCGGAGCGACCACGGCGGTGGAGGCTTGCGGTGGCGCGGCGGAGGGAGGCGTTTCGGGCGCCGCCATCGGCGGGGGTGGCACGGGTGCCGGAGCTGCTGGTGCCGGTTGGGGCTGCGGCATCCCCACCGTTGCCGGCCGGGGCTTGGCGACCGGCCCTGGTGTCGGTTTCGGTTGTGGTGGTGGCTGCGGCGCCGTTACGACGGCCTCGGGGGTTGCCGCAGCGGTTGCGGGCGGCTCGGCCACCAGGAGGACCTGCACCGCCTCCGGCGGTCCCGCCGCCAGACGCGGCAGGACCGGGACCTGGAGAAGGAGCGTGAACCCCACGGCGTGCACCAACGAGGAGAACGCCATGGCCCTCCACAACAGCGGTGAACTGGGCTTCACGAGGTCCACGACGTCATCGGGTGTCGGTCGTCAAAATCGCGCCGCCAGGGTGAGGGTCGCGCCCAGGCCGGGCTCAGGCACCTCGTCGCCGGCGGCCAGGTCGCCGACCGGCAAATAGGCCTCGCGGGTGAGGTGCTCGTGGTAGGTGCGGTCGAAGAGGTTCTCGACCACCACGGTGAGCTGCCACCGCTCGCCGAAATGCCGGCCGCCGCGCACGTCGCAGGTGGCGAAACCCGGCGTCTCGTCCTCGCCGAAGGCGGCGTCCACCCGGTCCTGGCGTGCCACCAGGCGGCCGCCGCCGGCGCCCCAGTAGTGACCGTCGGGGTCGTCGTAGCGGAGCTGGAGGCGGCCGGAGAGGGGGGCGATCTCCGGCAGGGCGCGGTCATCGTCGCGGTTCTCTCCCTCGGTGTAGGCGAGGCTCCCGGCCACCGCCCAGGCGTCGGTGACGGCCCAGGTAGCGGCGACCTCGCCGCCCCACAGGAAGGCGCGGTCGAGGTTGTGGTAGCCCTTGACCACGTCGTTCACCCCGTCGTCGTTGAAGTCCCGCAGGCGGTCTTCGATGACCGTGACCAGGATGAAGTCATCGATCCGGTTGACGAAGCCGTCGGCGGACAGGGTGAGGGGGCCGGCGGTCCCCGCAACGCCGGCGTCGAGTTGCCAGCTCCGTTCCGGATCCAGGGTCGGGTTGCCGATCCGGTAACCGCCCGGGGCCGGGGCGAAGGCGGCGTAGCGCTCGCTGGCATCGGCGGTGCGCACGGCGCTGCCCGCGGCGACGAATGCCTGCCAGCGCTCGTCGATCTGCCAAGCGAGGCGCAGGTTGCCGCCGGCGTTCACCTCGTCGCGGTCGGTGTCCGCCGCGTCGGGGCCGTAGAACGCGACGTACGCCTCCGCCACCGTCGCGCCCGCGAGGGCCGAGGCGGCGTCGGTGGCGTCGGCCCGCCCGGTGACCCGGTCGGCACGGCCACCGGCCCGCAGGGTGAGACGCGCGCCGAGGGGCCGCTGCCATTCGGCGAACAGTCCGACATCGGTGATGTGGGTGTCGGGCCACAGGCGGTCGTGGGCTGTCCTGGGCATGCCCATCATCGTCAAGGTGCGGTCACGGGTGGCGTCGCGGGCGACGCGGTAACCGTCGCCACCGACGGCGAGGGTACCGCCGGCGGTCTTGAGGTCGACCTGCGCCCGGCCGCCGTAGGTGTCGGCCTCGCTGTCGGTCTCCGCCTGCATCGTGGAGAAGTTCGGCTTGTGCTCATTGTTCATGGTGTGGTCGACGGTGTTCAGGTAGACGCGCCCGTGATAGCCCGCCACCCGTTCCGACACCCCTTCCCGTTCCAGGCCGAGGGCGGAGCGGTAGCTGTCGGCCTCCTCGGCGTCCATGGGCAGGGCCGGGTAGGCCACATCGCGGTCGAGGTGGCTGGCGAGGGAGAGGTCGAGGCGGCCGAGGTGGGTCGTCAGTCCCAGGTCGACCGCGCCGTCGAGGGCGGTGAAGCCGGCCGGCACCTCGGTGCCGTCGCCGGCCTCGTAGTTGTCGCTCTCCTGGTAGCCGGCGGTGGCGGCCACATCCAGCCGCTCGCCCCGGCCGCCGGCCGACGCCTCCACGCGGCTGCCGGATCGGGCCGTATCCCACGAGGCCGAGCCCCGCAGCTCGTGGAGGCTACCGGCGGCGAGGGTATGGGTGTCGAGCTTCACGGTGCCCCCCAGGCCACCCGGCCCGTCGGTGACCGAGTACGGCCCCTTGACCACCTCGATCCGTTCCAGGGACCAAGGGGAAACGTACAGGGTGGGGGGGTCCATGCGCGACGGGCAGCCGCCGTAGAGGCGGGTGCCATCCACCAGGACGTTGACGCGGTCGCCCTGCAGGCCGCGAACCACCGGGTCGAGGCCAGAGGCACCACGGCGCACCGCCTCCACGCCCGGCAGGGTGGTGAGCACGGCGCCGGTGTCGGGCGCCGGCGTCTCCAAGATCTCGTCACGGCCCCGGGCGGCGGTCGGCGTCGCCGCCGGCGGGGTGACCGGGCGTTCGCCGGTGATTTCGATGCCAAGGGGTTCGGCGGCGCGTGCCGCCGCAGGGATGAACGATACGATCAACAGGACCGGGACGATGGCCCGGCGGAAACCGGTTGGGTTCATGGCAGGTCTTTCCACTGTGAGGTTCTCTGTGTGCCGCGCCGCGGGGTCGTCGACCCGAGGCACGGGCTGGCCTGGTCTGGAGGTAGGTGGCACGGCCGGGCGTACCACACGTCGGGCGTGCGACCGTTGCCGGGCGGTTGCTGTCGGGCGCCACCGCGGCGGCCGGCGGGCAGGGCCCGATCGTGGCTGCGATCGGTGCCCACCGCCGGTCAGGTGCACGGTGTGCGGGCGACCCGCGCGACTCTACCTCGGCTCGTGCATCACACCGCGATGGATCGGGGGCGCGGATGCCCGCGGCCCATCCACCGGCAGTGACGCGTCAGGCCACCTGGGGCGGGGGCACGGGCGGTGGGTCCGAGCCGCGCGGGGAAAGCAGACCGGTCCCCTCGGCGATCGCTGCCGGCGTCGCCGTACCCGGCACCGCCGCATCGCCGAGGAGGACCGGCTCCCACTGGGGGTGGATGAGGCCCGCCTCCACGCGAGGGGCGCAGTCCGCCGCGCGCCAGGCCGGCGTCCCAGCGGGAATCCCGTCGTCCACGCCTGGCCGTTTGCAGCAACAGCCCCCGGGGCGCATCGCGCAGCACGCCTTGGGCGCGGTTGCCGGCGCACCCCGACACCCTGCCGCCGGTGGTGCCACCTTGAACGCCGCCAGGTTGAACGCGAGGAGCGCCGCGACGAGGCCGCCGAGCCACCGCGGCGGCCGGTCAAGCAGACGTGGGACGGGTACGGGAGACATGGGGGGCGGCGCCTCGCGGAAGACCATCGTACATCATCCGATCGGTGCCGGCGGCGGAAATCTCATCGCCTGTCGCCGGCTGCATGCTTGCATGGGGCGGGTCGTCCCCCTATCCTCCGCCCTCCATTTTCCATGCCACTCCTTGCTCCGTCACGCGGGGCCTCATGTCCGAAAGGGGTAACCATGCGTCTCTACGAGACGATTTTCATCGCCCGTCCCGACCTCTCCGAGGAGCAGATCGAGGGCGTGGCCGCCGCCATCAAGGGCGTCGTCACCGGCAACGGGGGGGAGTTGGTGAAGGAGGAGGATTGGGGGGTCAAGGGCCTCGCCTACGACGTGGACCACCATAGCAAGGGACGGTATTTCCTCCTCCAGTTCCGCGGCGGCAACGGCCTGCTCAAGGAGCTGGAGCGCAACTACCGTTACAACGAGTCGATCATCAAGTTCATGACCATCCGCGTGGATGAGAAATAACCGTCTGCTCCGGGGCTTCCATGTATACCAAGCACAATCTGCGGAAAAAGGTCTGCCGCTTCTGTGAAATCAAGGCGACGGAGATCGACTACAAGGATGTGAAGCTGCTGCGCAACTTCATCACCGAGCGCGGTCGTATCATCTCCAGCCGGGTGTCTGGGACCTGCGCCCACCACCACCGGATGCTCGACGTTGCGGTGAAGCGCGCGCGCAACATCGCCCTGTTGCCGTTCACGACCTCGTAGCCCGCATTTCTCACCATGAATCCGCTGCGCCCGCGCGACGATCCCTGGCGAGAAATGCGGGCTAGGCGGCGCGCCGCGCGGTCGTGAGCCACTCCTCACGGCGTGAGTCCGATCACCCCTCCCCCTGAAGGGCCGCGCCGCGGCCTCTCCGGCTTCTGGCTCGTGGGGACCACCGTCGTCATCTACGGAGCGTCGGTGCTGGCGGGGACCGGCCTGGTGGTGGGCCTGTTCCTGCCGCTGCTGCTCACCCTCATTGCCCTCCAGTACGACCTGCGGGCCCTCGCGGTGCTCCTGGCCCTGTTCGTGGCAGTCGCCTTCTTCGTGCACCGGGGTGAAGTACAGCTCTGGGTGGAGCTTGGGGTCCTGGCCCTTGGCCTCACCGTCCTCGTGCCCTTTGGCTGGGGGTGGTTCTCGTTCCCTGCGGCCCTGTGGTCGGCGTGTGCGGTGCAGGCCGGCGGCGTGGCGTTGTTCGCGGCGGTTGCCTGGCTGGCGAACGGCGTTTCGCCCGGGGACTGGGTGATGGCCAACTTCGATCGCAGCACCGAGCTGCTCCTCGCCCAGGCCCGCAAGGAGGCGGCGACACCGGAGGCCCATGCGGCGCTCGCGCAGCTCGTGGGGCGCCTGCGCGCCATGGTCGGGCTCACCTATCCATCGCTGCTGATGATCAACTTCGCGGTGGTCAACCTGATCAACCTGCAATTCCTGCAGCCGGTGTTGGTGGCCATGCAGCCGGGGCGGGAGCCGTACCTCTTCCCGCGCCGCTGGCGCGTTCCCGGCCGCCTGCATTGGGCATTGCTGCTCTGCGTCGGCGGCGTGTTGGTCGACGTGGCAGCCGTGCGCGCGGCCGCGGCCAACGGCGTGGTGGGCCTCGGTTTCCTCTATCTCCTGCAAGGGTTCGGGCTCCTCTCCCACCTCCTCGCCCGCGGCCGAGTGCCGGTGGTGCTGCGCACTATCCTCTACGGCATCCTGATCATCAGCTTCCAGGTCTACCCCCTCGTCGCCCTGGTGGGGCTGGCAGAGGCGTTCTTCGATATGCGCCGCTTACGCCGGCCCACCGGCGGTGGGTGATGGGCTGCGCACAGACGGGCATCACGCGGCAGAGGTCCAAGAGCGGACGTACGCTACATGCCGGGCGGGACCGATCGATCCGGTCCTCTCCCCGGCGCGTCGGCCAGGCGCAGGACCCCCGGTTACGTGGCCTGCGATCCGTCGAGGTCCTCGAACACCGCCTTCATCAGGAGTGGCCAGACCAGGGTGGCATCGGCGTACACCTCGGCGTAGCGCCCGCCGTCCGCGGTTGGCACGAACTTGCCCCAGCTCACCCCCTCCGAGTAGGTGCAACCGGAGAGGCCGCCCCAGTGGACCGGCTCCGGACAGATCCGCACACCGTACCGAAAGCGCGGTGGCGTGAGGTGGCAGCCCAACCGATGGTTGGTGATGTCGATGTACGGCCCCACCTGCTGCGCCCAGTTGCGCGGCACGCCGCCACCGATGGTGAGGATGCCGAGGCGCGGCGCGGCGCACGCCAGGCGTGCGTACTGCTGGAGGTCGAGGAACGGGCTGAACGGGGGTACCGCCTGCAAGACCTCGTCCACCGCGGTGAGAGTCGTCGGGTCGCGGCCTGCGGCTCGTAATGCGCCGTTCATCGCCCAGGTGGAGACGTCCAGCCCCATCTCGCTGTCGGTGAAGGCGGGGATGAAGACCGGTACCTGGCGCTGGTAGGCGCTGCGCAGGATGCCGGGCCCGTGGTCCAGCCGGCTCAACCGCTCGCCGAGGGCGCGGCACAGGCGCGCCGACGACCACATGCCGCCCTCTGGCTGGCTCTCCCGCAGGACCGAGGAGACCAAGCGTTCCACGTCGTTGAGGTTGGACTCCATCTCCAGGGTGTCGTAGATCCGGTTGTACCCCTGGTCGAAGAGGGTGGCGTCCGACTTGGTGGGATCGTAGCGGTAGTGGGTGAGGCCGATCGACTCGGTGAGGCCGTGGGCAATCAAGGCGCCGGTGGCGATCACCGCGTCCACCAGCCCGCGGTCGATCATGTCGCACACCACGCGCCCCTGCTTGGCGACGGTCATCGCCCCGGAGATGGTGAGCACGACCCGGCAGTCGGGATCGCGCGCCATCTGCAAGAGGATCTCGAACGCCTCGCCGAGCTGCCGGCCGCCGAAGGCGGTCCTCGCCATGGCGCGGAGCAGGTCGGCGAACGAGCCGACCTCGCTCAGCGCCAGGCTCTCCAGGGGCACCAGGCCGTCGGACCGGCCGTCGTGGAGCGAGCGTGCGCTCATGGGGGAATCCGGCAGCGGCCGGGAGGCCGCCTACGTCGCCACGGTGACCGGGGCTTCGGCGAGCTCGGTTGCCGGGACGAGCGGAAACCGAGGCATCTCGCGGAGCGTCACCTCGCCGAGGTCGATCTCCTCGCGTATGTACGCCAGCACCTGGCGCGGGTCTGTCTTGCCGCAGGTGAAGACGTCGAGGGCGATCAGTCCCAGGTCGGCATAGGTGTGAGCGGAGCAGTGACTCTCGTCGAGCACTACTACCGCCGTGAAGCCGGGGGGAGAGTTGTGGCCAAACTGGTACCGAATCTGGGAAATGACATTGGCACCAGCGCGTTGCGCCGCAGCGGCCATCGCGCGGAGCATCTGCCCGTCGTTGAGACAGACCTCGCGGGCGACGTTACGGCAGTCGATCAGTAAATGTTTACCTTTTTGCAACGCATGAACCCTCCGACTATCCGAGAGTTACTCGGCGGTTGAACAAAGCCCGCGCGGCTACCCGGCGGAACCACCCGCAACACAACGGCGCGAAGACCATCGCGACCGATTTCTCCCAAAAGACCTGCGCCCGATCTCGGGCCGACACCCGCAACCCCGATCCCAGAGCCGCTCCCCGGCACGAGGGTGCGCCGCAGCCTCCGGAAAAAGGGACCGGACAGTAGGACCTAGGGGTGGCAGGGATCAAGTGAAATGACGGACCTGGCCCGTGGCGCCGCGTATCGCGCATGGCCCGTCGCGGGCCCAGCCCAGGCTACGGCGCTTCGCCGGTGGCCACGGCGATGGCCTCTGGCGGGTGATCGAGCACGCAGCGCCGCCAGTGGCCTGCACCCCCGCGGATCGGCGGCGAATCCGTACGGCACGTCGCCTGTGCCCAGGCGCAGCGCTCCGCGAAGGCACAGCCGGTGGGCAGGTCGGTGAGGGGCGGTAGCTGGCCGGGGATCGGCGTGAGCCGGCCTATGCCCGGGCGCGGGATCGACGCGAGCAGCCCGTGGGTGTATGGGTGGCAGGGCCGGGCGAAGAGGTCGGCGGTGGGCGCCTGCTCGACGATCTGGCCGGCGTACATCACCGCCACGCGGTCGGCGGTCTGGGCCACCACGCCCATGTCGTGGGTGATGAGGAGCACCGCCAGACCCCGCTCCCGCTGGAGGTGGGTGAGGAGCGCCAGGATCTGCGCCTGGATGGTCACATCGAGGGCCGTGGTCGGCTCGTCGGCGATCAGCAGATCCGGGTCGCACGCCAGGGCCATGGCGATCATCACGCGCTGGCGCTGGCCGCCGGAGAGCTGGTGCGGGTAGTCGCGCAGGCGCCGCTCGGGATCGGCGATCCCGACCAGGCCGAGGAGCTCGGCGGCCTGCCGGCTGCGTGCCCGTCGATCGAGACCCAGGTGGATGGCGAGGGACTCGCCGATCTGGTGGCCGACGGTGAACACCGGGTTGAGGGCGGTCATCGGCTCTTGAAAGATCATCGCGATCCGGTGGCCGCGGACGCGGCGCATCTCCTTCTCCGAGAGGCCGAGCAAATCGCGGCCGGCGAAGCGCATGGCGCCCGCGGAGATCCTTGCCGGCGGCGCCGGCAGCAGGCGCAGAAGCGCGAGGGCAGTGACGGTCTTGCCACAGCCCGATTCACCTACCAGCCCCATCACCTCGCCGCGGTCGATGGCCAGGCTCACGCCCCGCACCGCCGGCACCGCTCCGGCCCGATCCTCGAAGGCGATGTTGAGATCGTCGATTTCCAGTAACATTCGGTCCCGTTCTCTTCCCGTGCTCCGCCGACAGCCGCGCGGCGAGCGTAGGTGGGCCTACTTTTTGCCGTCAACGGTCGCGACCATGGATGACTTCCCGCCGACCACCGCCTCGTGTCCGCTGGGTACCGCACCGCTCGGCGATGGGACGGCGGACCTCCACGTCTTTATCGTTTCCGACGCTACCGGGCGTACCGCCGAGCGGGTGATCGAAGCCGCTCTGTACCAGTTCGCGGCGACCCACGTGGTGCTGCATCGCTTCCCGCGGGTCCTCTCCCGGCCGCTCATCGACCGCATCCTGGAACAGGCACGAAGCCTGGAGGCGGTGATGGTGTGCACCGTCGTGGAGGCGGGGCTCGCCGAGTACCTGCGTGCGCGGGCCTACGAGGTGGGCGTGGCGATGGTCGACATCATGTGGCCGATCATCAACATGATCGGCAACGTCGTACACCGGCACCCGTTGGGCGCACCGCGCTCGCGGCATCACTACGACGAGAAGTTTTTCAGTCGCAGCGACGCCATCAATTTCACCGTGCGCCATGACGATGGGCGCCGCCTGGAGGAGATCCTCCAGGCCGACGTGGTCCTGGTGGGCGTTTCCCGCGCCGGCAAGACCCCTACTTCGATCTACCTCGCGACCCGTGGCTGGTGGGTGGCCAACATCCCTCTCGCCCACGGTCTGCCTTTCCCCGAGGCCCTTAACCAAGTCGACCCGATGCGCGTGGTGGTCCTGACGCGCAACTCCGCGGCGCTCGCTCGACTGCGTGAATCGCGCACCACGGTCACCGCCAAGCAGGCGGAAGGCTATGCCGACATCCACGGCATCCGCATGGAGCAGCAATACGTGCGGCAGCTCCTGCAGAGCAACCAACGGCACTGGCCGGTGATCGACGTCACCTCCATGTCCATCGAGGAGGCGGCGACCGCCATCGAGCAGATCCTCGCTCCGGTAGGCCGCCTGCACCGCGGCCTGGGTGCCGCGGCCGCGACCACCGGCGATCTGTGACGGGTTCCGGCCTACACCTGCGGGGCCAGCCCGCATTTCTCACCACGGATCGTGGTGAGAAATACGAGCTAGGGCCTTGGCGCCGATGTCGCGGCGGTAGTAGGCGCCAGCGAAGCGGATCTTCTCGCAGGCCGCGTAGGCGCGCTGCTGGGCCGAGGCGAGGGTGGGGCCCAGGCCGGTGACGCCGAGGACGCGGCCACCGCTGGTGAGGAGGCGCCCGCCGTCGGCACGGGTGCCGGCGTGAAAGACCAGGGTGCCGGGCGCGGTTGCGGCCTGGTCGATGCCGGTGATCTCCCGTCCCTTGGGATAGGCGCCGGGGTAGCCTTCCGAGGCCATGACCACGGTGAGGGCGGCGCCGGCCCGCGCGATCGGCCGGTGGTCGGCCAGTGTTCGGTCGACCGCCGCCTCCAGCACCGGGTACAGATCATTGTCCAGGTTGGCCATCAGCGGCTGACACTCGGGGTCGCCGAAGCGGCAGTTGAACTCCAGCACGTACGGGTCGCCGTGGACGATCATCAGACCGGCG
>Ga0214471_10002401_pt1 | contig 14702 bp, 13 predicted proteins | sample RVTome_5_FD_207665 | JGI IMG/M metagenome (GOLD analysis project Ga0214471, IMG submission 207665) | Soil microbial communities from uranium-contaminated site in the Upper Colorado River Basin, Wyoming, United States - RVT142D155 | ecosystem: Environmental > Terrestrial > Soil > Contaminated >... | reverse complement strand
GGCCAGCGGGATCGACGGTGCCGCCCACCGAGGGGCGTTGGAGGCGCACGGGCCGACCGTCGCCGTGCTCGGTTCGGGGGTGGACGTCCCCTATCCCACGGGCCACCGTCGTCTGATCTCCCGGATCGCGACGGAGGGCGCGGTCGTCTCGGAGTACCCGCCCGGTACGCGCGCCTCCCGGCATCGGTTCCCGGCTCGGAACCGGATCGTGGCCGCCCTCGGCGAGAAGGCGGTGGTGGTCGAGGGGGCCCTCGGGAGCGGATCGCGGATCACCGCCGAGTTCGCGATGGACCTGGGGCGGGAGGTCTTCGGCATCCCCGGGCCGGTGACGAGCCCGCTGGCGGCGGTCCCGCACGAGCTGATGCGGGAGGGGGCGACCCTGGCCCGCGGGGCCGCCGATGTCCTCGAGTCGCTCGAGCTCTTCTCGCGTGGGGGCGAGGTTCGGGGCGCCTCGCTCGAGGGGCCGGAGGCGCGGGCGCTCGAGGCGCTCGCGGGATCGGCGTCGACGCTGGAGGAGATCGTGGTTCGGAGCGGGCTCGCCGCCGGCGATGCCCTCGCCGCCCTGATGGGGCTGGAGCTTCGGGGGCTCGTTCGCACGGCGGGCGGCCGCTACGAGCGGACGCTCGCTGGGGCCGGGGGGGAGGTGCCGGGGTGAACCGGTCTAGAACCTGAGCGCGCCCCACACGTTCTCGGGCGTGGGCCGGAGGAGCTCCGCATCGGCGACCTCGGCGACGCGGCTGCGAACGAAGCGCCTGCGACCGTTCTTCGCTTTCCGGGCCCGGTCGACCGACCGGACCAGCGACGCGATCCGCGCCCGGCGGATGCGCCGCTCGGTGTCGAGGACTCAGACGGGGTGGGTGACCGCCGGATGGATCATGGGGCCATGGTCCCACGGGTCCCTCGATCGCGCCCGCCCCATGATGCTTCCCCGGGGCCGGGCCGTGTGTTACAAGGTGCTCAGCCGTCTCAGGAGGAGACATCTTCCCCATGCCCAGCCCGGATGATCGCGCGCTCGTCGATGCCTTCCTCGAGCACGTATCGCTCGAGCGGCGCCTCTCCGAGCACACCGCTCGTGCCTACCGAAACGACCTCGTCGGCCTCTCCGAGTTCCTCTCGCGCGCCGGCCTCTCCCTCGCGGAGGCCACCTACCCGATGCTCCGCCGCTGGCTCGCGAACCAGGCGACGATGGGGTACGCGCCCGCGACCATCGCCCGGCGGTCGGCGTCGATCCGTTCCTTCTACCGGTTCGCCGCCCGGCGCGGTCTCATCGCAGCCGATCCGTCCTCGCGCCTGCTCTCCCCGAAGGTGCCGAAGCGCCTGCCGGCCGTCCTGCGCCCCCCCGACGCTGCCGCCCTGGTCGAGGCGCCCGCCGGCGACGACGCCTGGGGCGCGCGCGACCGGGCCATCCTCGAGCTCCTCTACGCGTGCGGGGTCCGGGTCTCGGAGCTGTGCGGGCTGGATCTCGGCGACGCCGATGCCGGCCGCGGCCGCGTCCGCGTGATGGGGAAGGGGGGCAAGGAGCGGGAGCTGCCGCTCGGGGACCCCGCGGCGGATGCGCTCACGGACTACCTCGCGGTTCGGCCGTCGCTCCCGGTCCGGGAGGGCAGCGAGCGGGCCCTCTTCGTGAACCACCGCGGCAAGCGCATCGGCTCTCGTGACGTGCGCGCGATGGTCGAGCGGTACCGGCGCCTCGCGCTGGGGGATCGGCGCGCCACGCCCCACACCCTGCGGCACTCCTTCGCCACGCATCTCATGGAGGGCGGGGCCGACATCCGGGCGGTCCAGGAGCTGCTCGGGCACGCCAACCTCGGGGTCACCCAGCGATACACTCACGTCTCGAAGGGGCGGCTCTTCGGGGCCTACCGTCGGAGCCATCCCCGGGCCTGAGGGAGGGAGCGGTCATCGCGGAGAACACGCGGGAAGCGGTCGCGGGCGAGGAGCTCGCCGAGCTCTGGCGCGGCTTCAAGGACACCGGCGCGCACGACCTGCGCGAGCGCCTCATCCTTCACTACTCGCCGCTGGTGAAGTTCGTCGCCGGCCGGATCGCGGCGGGCCTGCCCCAGAACGTCGAGCAGGCCGACCTCGTCTCGTTCGGCATGTTCGGCCTCATCGATGCGCTGGACAAGTTCGACCTCGGGCGCGGGGTGAAGTTCGAGACCTACGCGATCCCTCGCATCCGCGGTGCCGTCATCGACGAGCTGCGCGCCCTCGACTGGGTGCCGCGCTCGGTGCGCTTCAAGGCCCGCGAGCTCGACCGCGCCTACGAGGCCCAGGAGTCGAAGCTCGGCCGGGCGCCCACCGATGCCGAGCTGGCCGCCCACCTCGGCATCGAGGAGCGCGAGCTGCACGAGGTGGTCAGCCAGATCTCGTTCGTCTCGGTCCTCGCGCTCGACGAGGTGGTCGGGGGAGAGGAGCGGGGTGAGACCCGCACGCTGCTCGATACGCTCGCCGACGCCGCGAGCGCCGACCCCACCGCCGACCTGGAGGGGCAGGAGATGCGGGGCATGCTCTCGTCGGCGATCAGCTCGCTCGCCGAGCGCGAGAAGGTCGTCATCACGCTCTATTACTTCGAGGGCCTGACGCTCGCCGAGATCGGCGACATCCTCGGCGTCACCGAGTCGCGCGTCTGCCAGATCCACGTCAAGGCGGTCGGGAACCTTCGGAAGGGCCTCGTCGACCACGACGCGTAGGCGCCCCCGGGTCCGTGTCGGACCCTCTCGCTAGGCTGAGGTCGATCGTCCAAGCGTGCATGCCGTCGAGCCTCCCCCGAGGAGGTGAACGCTCGTGGATCGAGCGGCCGTCGTGATCCTCGCCATCGCAGCTGCCGGGGTTGCCTCTCTCGCCCCCGCCCCCCGCGGACCGGATCCCGGGCCCGTTCCGCCGCTGCCCGGGACCTACGCGTGGCCCGTCCGGGGGCCGTTGCTACGGCCGTTCGAGCCCCCCGCGGGCCCGTACGGCGCCGGCCACCGCGGCATCGACATCGGGGCGGGGGAGGGCACGCCGGTGCGGGCCGCCGAGCGGGGCATCGTCGCGTTCGCCGGGGCCGTGGCCGGGTCGCTCTTCGTCTCGATCGACCACCCGGGCGGCGTCCGGACCACCTACTCGTGGCTCTCGGAACGCCTCGTCCGCCGCGGCGACGCGGTCGCGCGAGGTCAGACGATCGGGCGAAGTGGGGCGGGGCACCCCGCGGGCGGCCCGCCCCACCTCCACTTCGCGGCGCTCGTGGGGGGCGTCTACGTCGACCCGCTGCTGCTGCTCGAGCCGCTGGGGGTGGTCGGGCTCGTTCGACTCGCCCCGCTCGAGGAGCCGCCGGAGCGGGCCGCCGCAGGTGGGACGGATCCTCCGTTCCCATAGAATGGGCGACCGTGCCTCCCGGAGCGGCCATCCGCCGCCACCTCCTGCTCCTGCCGATAGCCGCGTCCCTGCTGGCTCTCGGGCCGGCCGCTGCCGCTCAGCGGGCCGACGCCTCATGGCCCACGGCCGGAGGCGATGCGGCGCACACCGGCGTCGCGTCGGGACCGGAGCCGCCGTACCGGGTCGCCTGGGAGGTCGAGACCGACGATGACGATCCGATCTGCGCGCCGGTCGTGGCCGAGGGCCTGGTGATCGTGGTCATGCGCGAGTCGGTCATGGCGCTCTCGGCCGGGGACGGGTCGGAGGCGTGGTCGGTCGACCGGGAGGAGGGCCCGGCCGGCGCGGCGGTCGTCCTCGGCGAGACGGTCGCCTACGTCGAGGGCCGGGACGACGGCGCGAGCCTGGTCGCGGCCGGCCTGACCGACGGGGCCGAGCTCTGGTCGTTCGACCTCGACGACTCCGCGCCCGGGCCGCTCGCGGCCGACGCCGACACGGTCTTCGTCGCCACATCGGAGGGCCTCGTGCACGCGCTCGACGCCGAGACCGGCGAGGAGGATTGGAGCTTCGAGGTCGAGGGCGAGACCCTGGGCGCGCCCGCCGTGGCGGGCGGGCTCGTGTACGTCTCCGCCGCTCGTCCCTCCGCGCGCGCCGGCACCGTCTACGCGATCGACGCCGAGACGGGCGAGGAGGCGTGGCGGTTCTCGCCGTCGGGCAGCGCGCTCGGGTTCTCCTCGTTCGCGGTGGCCGGTGACCTCGCCTACGTCGGGACGGGCGACCGCACCGTCCGGGCCCTCGGCGTCGAGGACGGCCGGGAGGTGTGGTCGAGGGTCGTGCGGGCGCCGTTCGGCCCGCGCTCGATGCCGGCGGTTCCGGGCGACCTCGTCGTGGGGGACGTGCTCGGCGGCGTCTACCGCCTGGGGGCCGCGGACGGGGAGATCGCGTGGGACTTCCGCGTCCCCGGCTCGCTCCTCTCGGGATCGCCCATCGTCGCCGGCGGCTTCGTGGTCGTGGGGGACGACACGGGGCAGGCCTCGGCGATCGACCTCGAGGAAGGGCTCCTCGTCTGGAAGGACACGTTCGGCAGCGCGCGCCTCGAGGCGCCCGCCGCCGACGGGGATCACGTCTACCTCGCCTCCCGCGGTGGCCGCGTCGTCGCGCTCGAGTACGACCCGGACGCGGCCCTGCTGGCGGAGCCATCGCCGACCACGCTGTTCCCCCTGCAGGCGCTCCTGAACTTCGCCGCGGCCGCGGCCGCCCTCCTGGTGCTGCTCCTGGTCGTCTTCCGGGTGGTGCTCCCCGCGCCGCGCGAGGAGGCGGAGAGCTGATGGGACGCAAGGGCAAGCGCAGGCGCAGGACCAAGCCGGCCGCGACGGTCTCCACCCGACCGCCGAGCCAGCTCGAGCCACTCGAGCAGGAGACCCCGGCGGCCGAGGAGCGATCGAACGTTCCCGCGGTCCCGACCTCGCGGAGCGAGCCGGCGGCCGAGGGCCGGCCTCGCGGCCTCTTCGGCCGGGCCCTCGGGCCCGAGTCCCCCTACCCGCCGCTCGGGGTCTCGATGGCGCGCGGCCTGCGCCCGGTCGCCGCGTCGCCGCTGATCCTGGGCGCCACGTTCCTCTACCTGCTCGCCGTCTGGGGCTTCTTCGCGGCCGCCGGCGCCGAGCCGCCGACCGGCCTGCTGGCCATCCTGACCGCGCTGCCCCCGGTGCCGAGCCTCTTCGATTCGCTGGTGCTCCTGCAGGAGACGTCGGGGGCCGTCGCGTCGCTCGTGCTCGTCCTCGGAGTGACCATCGTGCGGGCCCTCGCGCTGGGCGCCATCGTGCCGCTCGTGGTGCAGGCGGTTGGGGAAGGAGCGGTCCGCCCCCGGGAGGCGCTGCGGGGCTACCTCCGGCGGGTCCTCAGCCTCGTCGGCATCCTCTCGCTCGAGGTGGCGCTGGCGCTCCTCGTCTTCGTGCTGGTGCAGGGCTTCCTCGGGAGCCAGCTCGCGATCTTCATCGTGTGGCTCTTCGGGCTGCAATTCCTGGGGATGGCGCCGATCGTGATGGTGGCCGAGGGCGCGCCTTCGGCCGACTCGCTGCGCCGGTCGGCCCGTGCGGCCCGGGTCCCGGGCATGCGGCACTTCACGCTGATCATCATCTACTTCTTCCTCCTGCAGATCGTGACGGCCGCGCAGGGGGGTGCCCCGTTCGTGGCCACGCCCACGATCCCCACGTGGGGCTTCGCCCTGTTCGTCTCGTTCGTGCACGTGGCGGTGCTGGGGGCGCTGGCCTACCGGTGGCTGGCCGTTCGGGAGCAGATCCCCTCGGGGCCGGTCAAGCGCGAACGCACCCCGCGGTAGGGGGTCCCACCTTTGCTACACTTCGCCCCAGGCCCCCGACGAACCACCGGGGGTACTACACACGCGCGCTGACTCGCTTCGCGGTCCCCCAAGGGGGTCGGAGCGGGGGTGAGGCGGGCGGAGGACGAAACCGAGAGGAGGAAGGTCATGCCTGTTGCCACGCGCCGGCAGCTGCTGGAGGCCGGTGTTCACTTCGGACACCAGACCCGCCGCTGGAACCCCAAGATGCGCCGGTTCATCTTCGGTGAGCGCAGCGGCATCTACATCGTCGACCTCGAGAAGACGCTGCTCGGGATCCAGCGGGCCTACGACTTCGTGCGCGACCTCGCCGCCCGAGGCGGGAGCGTCCTGTTCGTGGGCACCAAGAAGCAGGCTCAGGAAGTCGTCGCCGAGCACGCCTCCCGGGTCGGGATGCCCTACGTCAACACCCGCTGGCTCGGCGGGATGCTCACCAACTTCCAGACCATCCACGGGCGGCTCAAGCGGCTCCAGGAGCTGCGCAGCATGGAGGACTCGGGCGCGTTCGACCTGCTCCCGAAGAAGGAGGTCCTCAAGCTCCGCCACGAGAAGGAGAAGCTCGAGCGCAACATGGGCGGCATCCAGGACATGGACGGCCGGCCCGACGCGGTGCTGATCATCGACACCCTGAAGGAGCACATCGCCGTCACCGAGGCGAACAAGCTGGGGATCCCGATCATCGCGATCGTCGACACCAACTGCGACCCCGACGAGGTCGACTTCGTGATCCCGGGGAACGACGACGCGATCCGCGCCGTGTCGCTCGTCGCGTCGGTCATCGCCGACGCGGTCGAGGAGGGGCGCCAGATCGGGGCGAAGGAGAAGGTCGACAAGGTGGCGAACCGGGGCCGGAAGGCCCCGGAGAGCGAGCAGCCGGTGGCGGCCGATCCCGTGGCGGCCGATCCCGTGGCAACCACGCTGGAAGCCCCTGCGGCGACCGAGCCTGCGCCCGCCGGGAACGGCGGAGCCGGCCCGGCAAGCACGACCGAGACGAAGGAATCGTGACCGACGGTATGGGAGAATCGCCGAGATGGAGATAACGCCTGAGATGGTGAAGCGGCTCCGGGAGATGTCCGGGGCCGGCATGATGGACTGCAAGCGAGCCCTCACGGAAGCCGAGGGCGACCTGACGCGCGCCCAGGAGATCCTCCGCACGAAGGGCCTCGCGGCCGCGAAGAAGCGCGCCGACCGCGTCGCCCGCCAGGGGGTCGTCGACGCTTACATCCATATGAAGGGCACCCTCGGCGTCCTCGTCGAGGTCAACTGCGAGACCGACTTCGTCGCCAACACCGACGACTTCCGTGCGCTCGCCCGCGACCTCGCGATGCACGTCGCGGCCGCCGATCCTCGGTGGATCACCCGCGAGGAGGTCCCCGACGACGTCGTGGCCGGCGAGCGCAAGGTGTTCGCGGAGCAGGCCCGGGAGCAGGGCAAGCCCGACGACATCGTGCCCAAGATCGTCGAGGGCAAGCTCGAGGCCTTCTACAAGGACAACTGCCTGCTCGAGCAGGCGTTCGTCAAGGACGACTCGCGGGCGGTCGGCGACCTCGTCGCCGAGACGTCGGCGAAGGTGGGGGAGAAGATCGAGGTGCGCCGCTTCGCGCGGTTCCGCCTCGGTGAAGAGACAACCTGATCCGGGAGGGGGCTTGGCGAGAGGCGAGATCAGCCCGGCGCCGGAGGTCGCGGAGATGGACATGAAGCACCCGGCCTACGATCGCGTTCTCCTCAAGCTTTCCGGCGACGCCTTCGCCCCCCAGGACGGTGTCTTCGGCATCTCGGGCGAGTCGGTCGACCTCCTCGCGCGGCAGCTCGCCGACGTCATGACGCTCGGCGTGCAGACCGCGGTCGTGGTCGGCGGCGGCAACATCTTCCGCGGGCGGCAGGCCCCGGGGATGGACCGCGCGCGCGCCGACTACATGGGGATGCTCTCCACGGTGATCAACGCGCTGGCCCTGCAGGACGGTCTCGAGCGCCTGGGGATCCCGACGCGCGTGCAGACCGCGATCGAGATGGCGCAGGTCGCCGAGCCGTACATCCCGCGGCGCGCGATCCGACACCTCGAGAAGGGTCGGGTCGTCGTGTTCGCCGCCGGGATCGGCCAGCCGTTCTTCTCCACCGACACCACGGCCGCGCAGCGCGCGCTCGAGATCCGCGCCGACGTGATCCTCAAGGGCACGCGCGTCGACGGCGTCTACGACTCCGACCCCCATCTCAACCCCGACGCGAAGCGATTCGAGGAGCTCGAGTACATCGAGGTGCTCCAGCGCGGGCTCGAGGTGATGGACGCCACCGCCATCTCGCTGTGCATGACGAACCGGCTCCCCATCATCGTGTTCGACTTCCGGGTCGAGGGGAACATCAAGCGCGCGGTCAGCGGCGAGCCGATCGGGACGCTCGTGCATCCGGGGGTGGGGCAGTGACCGCCGCCAGCGCCCTCAAGGACGCCGAGCACAAGATGCAGCGCGCGCTCGAGGTCTCGCGCGACGAGCTCGCCACCATCCGCACCGGGCGGGCCAGCCCCGCGATCCTCAACCGCATCGTGGTGGAGTACTACGGCACGCAGACGCCGCTCAACCAGCTCGCCTCGATGTCGGTCCCCGAGCCGCGCCTGCTCATGCTCCAGCCGTTCGACCCGGGATCCATCCCCGCGATCGAGAAGGCGATCATGCAGTCGGACCTCGGGATCACGCCGGGGAACGACGGCCGGGTGATCCGCCTGACCTTTCCCCAGCTCACCGAGGAGCGCCGCAAGGAGCTCATCCGTGTCGTCAAGGAGCGGGCCGAGGAGGGCCGAGTGGCGGTTCGGAACGTGCGTCGGCACATCAAGGAAGAGCTCGAGCGCCTGCAGAAGGACGGCGAGATCTCCGAGGACGATCTCGTGCGCTCGGAGAAGGAGCTCCAGCACCTCACCGACCGATTCGTCGGCGAGATCGACGAGGCCCTCTCCCACAAGGAGAAGGAGCTGATGGAGGTCTGATGCCCGAAGACGAGCGCGACGACCACGGCATCGACGACCTCTTCGGCGATCTCGACGAGTTCTTTGCCCCCCTCGACGAGGGGGAGTGGAGCGAGGAGGGCGAGGGCGCGGCAGCGCCCGCCGACCCGGCCGTCGAGCAGGTCGAGGAGTTCGCCCCGAAGATCGATATCCCGGAAGAGGGGGAGCTCCTCGCCGGGCTGCCGGCTGAGGAAGAGGCCGAGGAGGACGAGGCTGAGGACGAGCCGGCCGACGGTGACGACGAGCTCTCCGACGAGGAGGTCGAGCTCGACGAGGAGCTCGACGAGGCCGACGAGCCCGTGGAGGTGGCCGCGGCATCCCTCGAGGAGAGCGCGGTCGCGATCGGCCCCGAAGGAGGGCTCGAGACGACCGCGGAGATGTCGGGCGAGGAATGGGAGCGGCTCCGCGAGGCGCTCCGGGACGAGGAGGGCCCTGAGGCCACGGACCCGCCCGTCCCCGCGCCTCCCGCCGATGCGCCCGAGCTGACCGTCGACGACCTCCGGGCCGCCCCGCCGGCCTATTCCGAGCTTCCCGCCGAGGACGAGGGCGCCGAGCCCGCCCTCATCGACGAGGACGACGAGGAGCTGCGGGACCTCGAGGACCTCGAGGACATCGAGCCGGCGGCTCCGCCGGCGGACGAGGCCGACCTCGAGGACGAGGAGGACGGCGTCCTCGCGGGGCCCGAGGTCGTGATCGGTGAGGACGAGGTCGAGGAGGTCCCCGCGTCGGAGGAGAGCGTCGAGGCCGCCGCCGAGCACTTCGCCTCCGGTCTTCGCGACACCCCCGAGGAGGTCGAGCGCGACCTGCTTTCGGATCTCGGCGGCACCCAAGAGGAGCCGGTCGAGCCGCTCGGGCACGCCCCTTCCTGGCAGGAGCCCGCAGCCTACGCCGTCGCCGAGGAGGAGGAGGCGACGGCGGCGCAGGCGGCCGCCGGGGGGCGCAACATGCCGGCGGCGCTCGCGTCGGGGGTCATATTGGGGGGGCTGGTGCTCCTCTTGCTTGCGGTTGGCAAGGTGCCGTTCCTCGTGCTCGCCGTCGCGGTCGTCCTGCTCGGCCAGGGCGAGCTGTACGCGGTGATGAAGTCCCGCGGGTTCCAGCCCGCGACGGCGCTCGGGTTAGTTGCGGGCGCCTTCGTGATGATCGGTGCGTACGTCAAGGGCGACTCGGGGCAGGGCGAGGCGGCGATGCTCTTCGGGGTCGTGCTCGCGATGATGCTCTCGCCGTTCTGGTACGCGGCCGCGCCGCCGAAGTCGAGGCGAGGGCTGGTGGCGAACATCGCGGCGACGATCATCGGCGTCGTCTACGTGCCCTTCATGGTGTCGTTCGCGCTCCTGCTCCTTGCGGTGCCCGGGGACCTGGGCCGCAACCTGCTCCTGACCGTCCTCGGGCTCACCGTTCTCTACGACGTCTGCGCCTATGCGATCGGCTCGCTGTGGGGGAACCGCCCGCTCGCACCGAGCATCAGCCCGAACAAGTCCTGGGAGGGGGCGATCGGGGCGACCCTGATCGTGCTGCTGGTCGGGCTCGTGATCGTGCCCTCGATCGACGACATCTTCACGCCGGCTCGGGCCGCCGGCCTCTCGCTGATCATCGCGATCGCGGCTCCCCTGGGCGACCTGGCCGAGTCGGCGTTCAAGCGCGACCTCCGCGTGAAGGACATGAGCAGCCTGCTTCCCGGGCACGGAGGGGTGCTCGATCGGATCGACGCCATCCTCTTTACCGCCCCCGCGGCGTATTACTTCGTGAGGTTGTTCTTCTAGGCCTCTCTGACTTTCCGAAGCCGAGCGGGTACTCTGGAGACGATGCGCAGGGTCATCATCCTCGGGTCCACCGGGTCCGTCGGGACCCAGGCTCTCGACGTCGTCCGCCGGAACCCCGATCGCTTCGAGGTCGTGGGCCTCGCCGCGGGCGCCAGCCACGAGCTCTTGATCGGCCAGGTCCGGGAGTTCATGCCGCCCGTCGTGGCGGTGAGCGACGAGAACGCGGCCGTCGAGCTGAAGGCGGGGCTCGAGGGCCTGAAGAGCGTCGAGGTCCTCGTCGGGCCCGACGCTGCCGAGCAGCTCGCTCGCGACTCCGACGCCGAGCTGGCGATCAACGCGATGGTCGGCTCCGTGGGCCTGGCGCCCACGCTCGCGGCCCTGCAGTCGGGGAAGACGCTCGCCCTCGCCAACAAGGAGAGCCTCGTGGTGGGCGGCGAGCTGGTCATGGACCTCGTGAAGGGCGAGCCGGAGCGGCTGGTCCCCGTCGACTCCGAGCACTCCGCGCTCGCGCAGTGCCTGCGCGGGGAGCGCCGTGAGGACCTCCGCCGGGTCATCATCACCGCCTCGGGCGGACCGTTCCGCGGATGGTCGCGCGACGACCTCTCCCGCGCCTCGGTCAAGGAGGCGCTGGCCCACCCGACCTGGAGGATGGGCCCCAAGATCACGATCGACTCCGCCACGCTCATGAACAAGGGGCTCGAGGTCATCGAGGCGCACTACCTGTTCGGCCTCGAGTACTCCGAGATCGACATCGTCGTGCACCCCGAGAGCATCGTCCACGGCATCGCCGAGTACCGGGACGGCAGCATGGTCGCCCAGATGGCGGTGCCCGACATGCGCCTCCCGATCCAGCTCGCGCTCGGTTTCCCCGAGCGGCTTCCTCGGGGCATCCAGCCCCTCGACCTCGCGGCGATGGGCCAGCTCACCTTCGAGGAGCTCGACCGCGAGGCGTTCCCCACGATCGACCTCGCCTACCGGGTGGGGCGCGGGGGCGCGACCTTCCCCGCGGTGCTCAACGCCGCGAACGAGGTGGCGGTGTGGGCGTTCCTCGACGGCAAGATCCCGCTCACCGGCATCGCCGGCGTCGTCGAGCAGGTCGTGGATCAGCACGAGCCGGCCTCCGTGGTCTCGGTCGTGAGCCTCGAGCGCGCCGACACGTGGGCGCGGCAGCGCGCCGCTGAGATCATCGAGCTCTAGCTCGATGCGCGGGCTCCTCTGGGTCCTCGGGGGGCTCGCCGCACTCGCCGGGTTCAACTACCTGGTCGTCCTTGCGTTGCCCGCGGGTGCCGAGGGCATCTTCCTGTTCGTCGAGGCGCTCCTCGGGATGATCCTCCTCCACGAGGCCGGGCACTTCTCCTTCGCGAAGCTCTTCGGCATCAAGGTCGAGGAGTTCTTCGTCGGCTTCGGCCCGCGCCTGTGGTCGGTCCGCCGCGGCGAGACCGAGTACGGGGTCAAGGCGCTGCCGCTCGGCGGCTACGTGCGCATCGCGGGGATGAACCCGCTCGAGGAGCCGGCGCCCGAGGACCGCCCGCGCACCTTCGGCGCGAAGCCCGCGTGGCAGCGCGCGATCGTGCTCGTGGCCGGCTCGGCGAGCCACTTCCTGCTCGCCATCATCTTCCTCGCGATCTTCTTCATGGCGGTGGGTCTGCCCGTGTACGGGGGACCGCCGCTCGTCGGGCGCGTCGAGACGACCCTCGGCGGCGAGCCCTCGCCGGCCGCCGAGGCCGGGCTGCGCGCCGGCGACCGCATCCTGGGGGTCGACGGGATGGAGGTTGGGAGCAGCGACGAGCTCATCACGTACACCCGCGACCACGTCGGCGAGGAGATCGAGCTGCTCGTCGAGCGAGGGGGCGAGCGGATCACGATCAGGGTGACCCCGGTCCTCTCCGAGATCGACGGTGTCGAGGCCGGGCGGCTCGGGGTCCTGCTGTCCGAGGAGATCATCGCGCGCGAGCGCTCGAACCCGTTCGTGGCCGTGGGGAAGGCGGCGCGAACGACCGTCACGATGACCCGGCTGTCGTTCGTGGCCCTCGGGTCGGCGTTCAGCCCCAGCGGCATCGCGCGCATCGGGCGCCAGGTCGTCGGCGACGAGGATCGCGGGCTCCAGGACCCCGCCGGGATCGTCGGCGCCGGGCGCCTCGCCGGCCAGGCCGCCTCGTCGGGGAACCTCGGGACGCTGCTCCTCTTGCTCGCCGGGCTCAACGTCTTCGTCGGCATCTTCAACATCCTTCCCCTCCCGCCCCTCGACGGTGGCCACCTCGCCGTCGTGGTGTGGGAGAAGCTCACCGGCCGGAAGGTCGACATGCGCAAGCTCCTGCCCGTCACCGCGGTCGTCGCCGGGCTCCTCATCCTGCTCACGCTCTCGCTCACGTACCTGGACCTCGTCGACCCCATCCCCGACCCCTTCCGGTAGGCCGCCCCCCTCCCCGTTCCGTTGACACTGGGCCTCGGATACCGAGGCTGAGCGTCAACGGAACGAGAGGAGGCGCTGCTGCCGGGGGTGGCTAGACTGGTCGCGTGACCAGGCGGACCTCGCGGAAGATCAAGGTCGGCTGGGTGGAGGTCGGCGGCGACGCCCCGATCTCCATCCAGTCGATGACCACCACGCGCACGGCCGACGTGAACGCCACCCTCCAGCAGATGGCGGCGCTCGTCGCCACCGGCTGCGAGATCGTCCGCGTCGCGGTTCCGCACAAGGAGGACGCCGACGCCCTCGCGCAGATCGCCGAGCACGCCACCATCCCGGTGATCGCCGACATCCACTTCCAGTGGCGCTACGCGATGACCGCGCTCGAGGCGGGGATCCACGGCCTCCGCATCAACCCCGGCAACATCAAGTACCAGGACAAGGTGCGCCTTATCGCGCGCGAGGCGAAGGCGCGCGGGGTGCCCATCCGGATCGGGGTGAACGCGGGGTCGCTCGAGAAGGAGCTGCTCGAGAAGCACGGGCGCCCGTCGCCGGAGGCGCTCGTCGAGTCGGCGCTGAACGAGGTGCGCATCCTCGAGGACGAGGACTTCACCGACATCAAGATCTCCGTGAAGCACTCGAACGCTGCGGTGATGATCGAGGCCTACCGCCAGCTCGCGGCCGCGTGCGACTACCCGCTCCACCTGGGGGTCACCGAGGCGGGCCCGCTGCCGGCCGGCGCCGTGAAGAGCGCGGTCGGGATCGGGACCCTGCTCGCCGAGGGCATCGGCGACACGATCCGTGTCTCGCTCACCGACGACCCCGTCGAGGAGGTGAAGGTCGGCGCGTGGATCCTGCAGTCGCTCGGCCTCCGCAAGAAGGGTCTCGACCTCGTGGCTTGCCCTTCGTGCGGGCGCGCCGAGGTCGACGTGCTCGGCCTCACCAAGCAGGTCAACGAGGCGATCGAGGCCAGGGGCCTCAAGGCGCCGATCCGGGTGGCCGTGATGGGGTGCGTCGTGAACGGGCCCGGCGAGGCTCGAGAAGCAGACCTCGGCGTGGCCGCGGGCAAGGGGTACGGTCAGCTGATCGTCCGGGGCGAGGTGCAGGAGCGCCGGATCCCCGAGGAGAAGCTGGTGGAAGCGCTGCTCGAGGAGGCGGAGAAGCTCGAGGCCGAGTGGGCGGCGAGCGCGCCGGCCGAGTAGCCGCGCGCCCGCGTCGAGGGGAGGGTCGATGCGCAACGCGCATCGCGTGGTGATGGCGGGACTCGTGGTCGCGCTGATCGCGCTCCCGGCACCGGGGGGCACGACGAGCGCGCAGCCGGTCGCCGAAAACTTCGACGTGCTGGGCCACTCGGACCTCGGCGCCGACTCGATCTACGGTGACGTCTGGGTCCACGAGGACGTCGCGTACGTCGGCACCTGGGTCGTCCCGTGCGAGGGGGCCGGGGTGCAGATCGTGGACGTCTCCGACCTCGCCAACCCCACGCCGATCGGTCGGCTGGCGGAGCGACCCTCGACGTCCGCGGAGGACGTCGTCGTGCGGAGCGTGACCACACCCACGTTCGTCGGTGACCTCCTCGCGGTCGGGCTCCAGCGCTGCGGCTTCGAGGACGGTCTGGAGCAGCAGCAGTGGGGCCTGGGGCTGTGGGACGTCACCGACCCGACGGCGCCGGTGGAGCTGAGCTTCCTGCCGCTCGTCAACCAGCTTGGCGGTGTGCACGAGCTCGACGTCTTCCAGCGCGGCCTCGACGTGTACGCGCTCGTGGCGACGCCGAAGACGGATTGGTTCGAGGAGGAGCCCGTCGGCGACGTGCGGATCATCGACATCACGGAC
>Ga0214471_10002399_pt1 | contig 14715 bp, 11 predicted proteins | sample RVTome_5_FD_207665 | JGI IMG/M metagenome (GOLD analysis project Ga0214471, IMG submission 207665) | Soil microbial communities from uranium-contaminated site in the Upper Colorado River Basin, Wyoming, United States - RVT142D155 | ecosystem: Environmental > Terrestrial > Soil > Contaminated >... | reverse complement strand
TGCACGTCGCCGGGCGTCCAGCCCGCGTCGGCCATCGCGGCGCGGGCCGCCTCCGTCGCGAGGTCCGTGCACGTGACGCCCGGGACCGCGTGCCGCCGTTCCCGGATGCCGGTCCGTTCCTGGATCCAGGCATCCGAGGTGTCCATGAGCTGCTCGAGGTCGTGATTGGTGACCACGCCCGGTGGGACGTAGTGGCCGATGCCGGCGATGCGCGTCTGTCGGGTCATGAGGAGAGCTGTGAGAAGAAGTCGTTGCCCTTGTCGTCCACCAGGATGAACGCGGGGAAGTCCTGCACCTCGATGCGGTAGATGGCCTCCATGCCCAGCTCGGGGTATTCGATCAGCTCCATCCTGCGGATGTGGTCCTTGGCGAGAATGGCCGCCGGTCCACCAATCGAGCCCAGGTAGAACCCGCCGTGCTTCCTGCAGGCGTCTGTTACCTGCCGGCTGCGGTTCCCCTTGGCGAGCATGACCAGCGAGCCGCCGCGGGACTGAAACAGGTCCACGTACGAGTCCATCCGGCCGGCCGTCGTGGGCCCGAACGACCCCGCCGCCATGCCCTCGGGGGTCTTGGCCGGGCCGGCGTAATAGACCGGGTGGTCCTTGAAGTACTGCGGCAGGTCCTGGCCCCGGTCGAGCCGTTCCTTGAGCTTGGCATGCGCGATGTCGCGGGCCACCACGATGGTCCCGGTGAGCGCGAGCCGCGTTTTCACCGGATGCCTGCTCAGCTCGGCGCGGATCTCGTCCATGGGGCGGTGGAGATCTATGCGGACGATCCCGCCGTCCCCCGCCTGCCGGAGCCGATCGGCGATGAACCGCCCCGGATTGACCTCGAGCTGCTCGAGCAAGATCCCGTCACGCGTGATCTTGGCCTTGATGTTCCGGTGCGCGGAGCACGAGACGCCGATCCCCACCGGGCAGGAGGCGCCGTGGCGAGGCAGGCGCACCACGCGCACGTCGAGCGCGAAGTACTTGCCGCCGAACTGGGCGCCGATGCCCGTCTTCCAGGCGTCCTCGAGGAGCTGGCGCTCCAACTCGGTGTCGCGGAAGGCCGTCCCGTAGCTGTCGCCCGCGGTCGGCAGGGTGTCGTAGTAGCCGGCGCTCGCGAGCTTCACCGTCTTGAGGCACGTCTCCGCGGAGGTCCCTCCGATCACGAAGGCCAGGTGGTACGGTGGGCAGGCGGCGGTGCCGAGGGATTTCATCTTCTCGACCAGGAACGTCCGCAGGCTCTCGGGGTTGAGAAGCGCCTTGGTTTCCTGGAAGAGGTAGGTCTTGTTCGCCGATCCGCCGCCCTTGGCCACGAAGAGGAACGCGTAGGTCATGCCGTCCACGGCGTGGATGTCAATCTGTGCCGGGAGGTTCGAGCCCGAGTTCTTCTCCTGGTAGGTCGTGAGCGGGAGCGTCTGGGAGTACCGCAGGTTCTCGGTCGTGTAGGTCTCCCAGATCCCGCGGGTGAGGTACTCCTCGTCGCGCACGCCGGTCCAGACCTGCTGGCCCTTCTTGGCGTAGACCATGGCGGTGCCCGTGTCCTGGCAGAACGGCAGCACCATGTGCGCGGATTCCTCGGCGTTGCGGAGCAGGGCCAGCGCGACGGCGCGGTCGTTGTCGCTGGCGTCGGGGTCGTCGAGGATGGCGGCCACCTGTTGCAGGTGGCCGGGGCGCATCAGAAACGAGACGTCGCGCATGGCGGTTCGTGCCAGGAGCGCGAGCGCCTCGGGGTTCACCTTGAGGATGTCGTGGCCGTCGAACGTCGTGACCGAAACGTGCTCGCCGTGGAGCCTGCGATAGGGGGTGTCGTCCTGGGCGAGCGGAAAGGGATCCTGCCAGAGGGGGGCGGTCATGCGTGCTCCTTGACCGGTCTATGTGAAGCGCGCCACCAGGCGCGGCGCCGTACCCGTGGAAACGTCTCCGGGGGCGACAACGCCGCGCAATGGACCCGCCCGCAACCATGAAGAACGGTTTACATGGCGCGGGCGGGCTTGACGAGGCTGTAGAGCAGCACCCGCTCGACCTCCATGTCGTCGGTGAGACTGCCGAGGATGTAATCCGCGCCGACCTCCCGCACCACGAGCCGGGCCGGTGTCGTGACCTCACCCAGCCAGCCGCCGTCCCGATCGAACACGCTCCAGCGCCGCGGCTCGTCCTCCGTCCCGGCAACCGCGGCCACCCAGAGGCTGCCCTCCCGGTCCACCAGGATCTCGCCGAAGGCCGGCATGGTTTCCGGATACGGGACCCTGGAGTACGCGTCCCGGAACTGCGCCATGAACGGATTGGACTGCCCCTCGATGACCGCGGTGAGCCGCGCGCGGTGTTCCTCGATCTCGGCTTCGGTCACCAGGCGCAGCTCGTGCCGCTTCCGAATGAGCCGGGTCAGCTCTCCCGTTGGGGTATAGACGCCGATCTCGTAGGTGTCCGACACGCCCAGGTAGACCCGGTCGCCCGCAGACGCGACATGGGTACTCGGCGAGAAGGGGAGCATGATCGGCATCGGCATGCTGCGCCCACCGAACTCGATCATCTGGACATCCACCCGGGCTCCCGGGAACAGGCCGAGCGTGTCCACCGGAGACCCCGCGCCATCGAGGTGCAGCACGTACACGCTGTCGCGCGCGGGCCCCGCCTTGCGCTGGAGCATCTCGGGGCCGACGCGCATGTTGGGCATCTGTGCGACGTACGAGCCGTCGCCCAGGCGGCCCAGCACGAGGAGCGGCACGGGGTTGGCCGCGTCGGTGGCGCCGAAGTCCCGGACGTGGCGGCCGGCGGCGTCGAAGAGGCTCAGGCGGCGGCTCATCGCGTCGAAGGCGAGCACGCTGTCGCCCGGCAATCCTATCAGGCTCATCAGCATCTGGAACTCGCCCGGGCCGCCGCCCTTCCGGCCCGCGCTGCCGCGCAACGATCCGTCGGCGGCGAAGTAGCGGAGCTGCTGGGTCCCGGCGTTCGCCACCACGATCGTCCCGTCGGACAGGCGGGTCACGCCCGCGATCTGATAGAACTCCTGGTCGGGGTCGCCTTCGGGCACCCCCATCTCGAGTGTCGGCTCCGCGGACACGGTCCACGCTTCCTCCGCGGTCCAGGCCGGCGCGGCGTTCTCGACGATCGTGATGCCGGCGCTGTCGCGCGTGGCGGCGGCTGCGGAACGGTCGCCGGACGAATCGCGGCATCCGAAGGCCGAGCAGAGGACGGCGAACGCCGCGAATAGAGCGCGGGTATGCATGAAGGCCTCCGGAACGGGGCAACACTGGTGAAGCATGCGGAATTAGAGGTCCGCGACCGTTAGGGGCAAGTGAAGTGCGGGTGAAGGTTCCGGAGTAGACCGTCCGTCGCACCATCTGTACTGGGAGAGTCTGTGATGATAGGCTTGGTGACACCCAGCATCTGGAGGGCACGTATGCGGCTTGCCAGCGTATTGTGGGGATTGAGTCTCGCAGGTCTGGCGGCGACCCCGGCGGCGGCGCAGGACCCCGCGGCGTTCGCCGAAGGGGTGGCGCGGTCGCCTGCGCTGTGGGACTCCGTGGTCCCGGCTGCGCCGCCCGTGGTCCCGTCGCGGGACTCGGTGGTCAGGGAACGGAAACCCCAGGCCGGTCCGCGGTTGCCGGACTTCGTGGCCCCGGTCCGGTTGCCGGCGGAGCCCCCGCCTGCCGCGCCAAGCGGCAACATCGTCATTCCGGTGACGACCGCGTTGATCGTGCTGGCGGTTGTGGTGCTGGTGCTGCTCATTGACTAGGGCGGCGTCGCACCTTCGGGTGTCCGCCCTGGCTTCGGGGCGAGCCGGCGCTCCCGTGGTCTGCGGCGCCCGCACGGGTTGCCAGACGGGCATGGCCACGCCTATGAGCGCGCCGAGACCGGTGAGCAGGACCACGGAGAACGCCGCGTAGATGGGCCCCACGCCCGGTTCCTCGGAGTTCCGGGAGCCGAGGATGGCGGCGACTCCGAGCGCCGCGGCGAGGCTACCCCCAGTCCTTCGAATCCGGCGCGACGGCGCGGAGGAAGCGGAGGAGACGGAAGGCGGTGGTACGCGGACCCCGAGGCGCACGTCTTCGCCGGGGAGTACTGGGTCTATCCGACGACCTCGGCGCCGTACGACGACCAGACCTACATGGATGCGTTCTCGTCACCCGACCTGCTGACGTGGACGAAGCACCCGCGATCACGACGCAGGGTGTGCCACGGACCCCACTGAACTGAGCGAGGCCGCGACAGGAGGCCGCCGCGGACTGGCGCCAGTCCTTCGAGAATGGCCGGATGGCGCAGCGGGAGCGCATGGGACCGCCAGCGCCCGTGGCCCGCTCGCCTCGGAGTTCGGTGCTTGACATCCTGGCTGTTTCTGGTTCTGGATTCACCCTTGACCAACAGCGGGCGCAACACCACGAAGGCGGTCGTGCAGGTCGGCTGGTGCGACGAACACAAAAGCCCTCCGGATCTTCCCTTTGTCGAGCAAGCCGAGCTCTGCCAGGTGCAGGAGGTCGGTTCGGGCGGTCTGGTAGCTCACTCCATGCGAACCGCGGTGGGACTCGATGCTGTATGTGAACAGCGGGTTCTTCAGCGCATGGTTAATGATCGCCAATTGTCTGTGATTGAGGGCCGCTCGAAGCATCTTCGACTGCTGTACGTACATCCGGGTTTCTCGAAGCTCCTCGGACTTGCGTTGCAGGTAACGATGCAGCTTCTCGATGGCCTGGATCAGTACCCGAAGCTGGTAGAGAACGAAGTAGGTCGTATCGTTCTCGTCTGTCTCCGTGTACAGGAATGCGCGAGCGTACTGAGCCGGGGCCATTCGAAGGATGCTGGAGATTGACACAAACTCACAAAGCCAGTAACCCTGCGCGCGCATGGACCAATAGAACAAGGCGCGGGCCGTTCTCCCGTTGCCGTCAACAAAGGGATGGTCGTACGCCAATGCGAAATGGAGCAGAATGGCACGCATTACTGGGTGCATGAAGGAGTCTGATTCCGTGGAGTTAGCGAACGCACACAGAACATCCAAACGCTTATCTAGGTCGTTTGCTTCGGGCGGGATGTGCAGAGACTTCCCATCAGCAGGGTCAACAACGTGGATAGGTTCGTCCGGCCGGCGGAGGCGACCTGCGGCACCGGGATCGTCGAGGGTTTGCTCCGTGAGAATACGTTGCATCTCAAGTATGATGCCGCGCGTCAGCTGCTGCTTCCCGAGATTCTGAATGAACTGCATTGCCTGATAGTTGTTGTAGATCATCCGCTCGCTCCGGTTGTGAGGTTGACGGCCCTCTCGGAGCATCTCCTTGGCAACCTCCCTCGTCGTGGCTGCTCCCTCCAGTTGGCTGGACGTGATCGCCTCCTCGACTAGCGACTTGAGAAGGTACATGTCCCGACTGTGTGGGCTCGTTATCTGGTCGCTGCCCCTGATGGCGCCACCGGCGTCGCGGTCAATCCTGTGGAGCATCCGGTAGGCGAGGTTCGGGACGCCGTACTTGAATTCATTGCCGTTTCGGTCCTGGAAGGGAAGTGGCTGATACGAGCTGCGGCGGGCCAATTTCACTCCAAGCCACCATTCCTTGACGGAAAGGTCGGATGGTGGTTCGAGGTGTCGCAGCACGTCCCAGTGCCGGTACTTGCCTCCGGGTGTCGCGTCGATATGGCGTGACAAGACGTGGCCAATCCGCTGCGCCCCTTCATCGTCAAGTATGGACTTGAAGAGCTCATCGATTGGAGGGGGGCGCAGCGGGATCTTCATCGGCCTTCGTCCGGCGGTAATGTCAGGGAAAAACCAGTATCCAGAGTTTTGATAGTTCTGCGAGTGAACGTTACGGCGATTAAATACTATTGTCAAGTGCATTAGTAGTAGAGTATAGCGCAGCAGATTTGTCTGACAGAAAATTTCTCTAACATGTTGTTATATAACTAGTTATCGAGAATGACTTCGAGGCAAGGAAGCTCAGCCCCAGTCCTTTGATGCTGGGGCAACTCCGCGGAAGGAGCGGAGGAGACGGAATGCGGCGGGGGACCGAGGGACCGGCGGACCGGCGGACGATATCTCCGATTCCGGGGCTGTTTCGGTCCACCGGTCCGCCGGCCTGTCGGTCCGCCGAACTCCCAAGCTTTGCACCTGTTCAGCGATCACGTTCACCGTCCCATCGTCCTTGGCGAGCTTGCCCTTCACCCAGAGGAACGGGTCGCCGCGAATGGCTAGGCGGTCCCGATCGTAGACGTCCGGGTGGACGATGACGTTGGTCATCCCGGTCTCGTCTTCCATCAGGATGAACACGAACCCCTTGGCCGTCTGCGGCCGCTGACGGGCAACCACGAGACCAACCACTTCGAGCATTTCACCATGCTCGTGGTCTACGAGACTCCCGCTCTTCACGGCGTTGGGTGGCAGCGCCCCCGCGAGCAGGCTCAACGGATGCCCGCTGGCCGCGAAGCCCAGCACCGCATACTCGGCCAGCAACCGCTCGCTGGCGTCTACGCCGCCGAACCGGAGCGTATCGTGCGGGTGGTTGAGCGGCAGCTCGAGCTGCCGGCGCACGCGCTTGGGATCTCTGTCTTCCTTGGGGCCGAGCCAGAGGCCTGCCTGCCAGAGCAGCTCACGGCGCGTGAGGCCGAAGTCGTCGCAGGCGCCCACCCAGACCAGGTGGTCGAACGCGTTGCGCGTGGGACCGGGTGGTGTTCTACGGATGAGGTCGCTCAAGCCGAGATACGGGCCATTCCGCTCGCGCTCTTCGACCACACCCTGAGCGTGCTCTTCGTTCCACTCCCGGATGAACCCCAGGCCCACCCGCACGGCGCCGTTCTCCACGGTGCACCAGATGTCGCTCTTGTTGATGTCCGGGAGGAGGACGGTGACCCCATGCCGCACGGCGTCGCGGCCGAGCGCGTCAATGGAGTAGAAGCCCATGGGCTGATTATTGAACAGTGCGGCGTAGTACTCGACCGGGTGATAGTGGAACAGCCACGCCGACTGATAGGCGAGCAGCCCGAACGCCGCGGCGTGCGATTTGGGGAAGCCGAACTCGGAAAACGCCACCACCTGCTCGAAGACGCGCTGCGCGGTCGCCTCGGAAACGCCGTTGTTCGCCGCGCCGTCACGAAACTCTTCCCAGAAACCTTCCAGCAGGTCGCGCGACCGCCGCCGGCTCATGGCGCGCCGCAGCGCTTCGGCCTGACCGGCGGTGAAGCTCGCGAGCGCCTGGCAGACCTGGAGCACCTGGTCCTGGAAGATGATGACGCCCAGTGTCTCGCCCAGCGCCTCGCGGAGCAGGGGTGGTCCACGGGCGGCTCGTACGGAACGCCGCGCTCGCGTGCGTAGCGCTGGGCCTCGCGGCGGCGCACGTAGGGATTCACCGCACCGCCCACGATGGGGCCGGGGCGCACGATGGCCACCTGCACCGCCAGGTCGGGGAGATTGCGCGGCCGCACACGGCGGATCATCTGGATCTGCGCGCGGCTCTCGATCTGGAACAGGCCGATCGTGTCGCCCTGGCAGATGCGGTCGTAGATGGCCGCGTCCCGCGCGCTACGTGGACTCGAACCCCAGAGAGCGGCCCACCATCTACTCGGCCATGGCCAAGTGTTTCGCGGGCGACATGGCCATGCGGGTGACGACGGATGCCGTCCAGGTGTTCGGCGGCTACGGCTACATGCGCGACTATCCGGTCGAGAAGTACATGCGGGACGCCAAGATCACGCAGATCTACGAGGGGACGAATCAGATTCAGCGGGAGGAGATTTCGAAGATCTTGATCGGGGAGCACGTGGGGCGGGGGTAGGCGAGGGCGGGCGCGGCGGGCGGGGTGGGCGGGGCGGGCGGGGGATGGCGGGCGGTTCCCCGGGGACACGGCAACCTGGGAAAAGTACCTCGGGTCACTGGACCGATTCAAGACCGCGCCGGTGGGGCTCCCGCACTCCGGCCATGTTGCCGCGCCCCTCCCGCATGGCGCCGCTGCAACGGTTGCGATGACCGACAGATGGGGCTATCTGAATGTCGAGTCAGTCCCCCTCTCCATGGAGCCTGCACCATGCGACACCCGTACCTCCTCCTGACGCTGGCCACTGCCCTGATTGCTGCTGGATGCGGCGACGCCGCGCCGCCAACCGCAAGTCCGCCCGCCGGGGCACCCTCCTTCAACCTCACCGACCAGCCTCGGCCGGGCGTGTTCGAGCTCTGCAAGGTAGGCTCCTGGGGCGACTTCCACGTCGAGGTCGTAGTGAACACGCCCAACGGGTCCACCACCAACAACTGGATCGAGTACCTCCAGGATGGCGAGTGCCACGTGATCCACACGGACGACGGCCCGCCGCCCGACGTCGTCACCGTCTCCGAGGGCGTACCCGAAGGCTTCGTCCTGGATCACATCGAGGTCCTGACCGTGGACGAGAACGGCAACGTGACCACGACCATCGAGTCGGGCCCGACCGTCACCGGCTCGGTCACCGAGGGCAAAATCGGCTGGATCTTCATCTACCACAACATCCCGACCCTCCAGGATCCGACACCCGGACGGATGACCGGCGGGGGAAACCAGATCCGGATTGACGGCGTGCGGATCACCCGCGGCCTGACGCTGCACTGCGACATCACGCTGTCCAACAACCTCGAGGTCAACTGGACGGGGGGGAACAAGTGGCACCTCGACAAGCCCATCACGTCGGCCACGTGCCTGGACCTGCCGGAATTCAACCCCGTCCCTCCGCCCGCGCCCTTCGACACGTTCATCGGGGAGGCGGTGGGCCGGCTCAACGGGGTGGACGGCTCGATCATCCGCTTTACGTTCGTGGACGACGGTGAGCCCGGGACGACCGACGAGGCTCACATCATGATCTGGGCGCCCGGCGACGATCCGGACACCGACACCCCGGTGCTGGTCGTGTCGGGGCAACTGGATGGCGGGAACCTCCAGGCACACTACGATCAGCCCCACAACTAGGCGGACTTCCCACTGAAAGACGCCGCCGGGCCAGGGCCCGGCGGCGTCTTTCAGTGGCCCCTCGAAGATCTTGATTGCGGAGCACCTGGGGCTGGTGTAGGCGGTCCGGGCGGTCCCGGCGGTCCCGGCGGTCGTGAGCGGGGGGGGCGTGGGTGTGGGGGGGTGGGCGAGCGGGGGCGGTCAGGGGCGGTCGGGCCGGATAGGAATTTCAATCGCCCGGCCCCGAGTACGGCGGGCTGCCGGAGCGCTCCAGGGACCGTGCGGCAGCGCATCGGGCCGCGGGCGGGGGCTGCGGCGGAGCGAAGCCGGGGAACGGACCGGGCGTGCGGGTCGGGAGTCGCCCCGCGCGGGGCGCGGCGCCCACCCGCGCGCACGCCGCCGCCCCCCGACGCCAGGGTTGAGCGGCGGGGGCAGGCGTGGCTTACGCCGAGGGGACGGGGCGGCCCCCCCGCTGGCGCCGCGGCGGGGCGCGCGGGCGAGGTGCGCGTCGTTCCGGGCGGCGCAGATGCGTGAGGATCCGGTCGATCGCGGGCAGCGCGGTGAGGACCGCGACGATCCGCATGGCGGTGCCGCAGCGGGGACAGCGCAGGGGGTCGACCTCGAAGATTCGGCGGAGCAGCTCGGCCCAGCGGCGGCGCACGTCGGCTGGCGCGGGCGGCGCTCCGTCGGCGACCTCCACCGCGGCCTGCGCCTGGCCACCGGCCTGGCGCCGCCGGCCGCGGGTCCGGGTGGCATACCAGCCGTAGTAGCGCTGGAGCACCTGGCCCTTATTGGGAATGTGGCTCACCACCCGCGCCAGGAAGTCCAGGACGTCCAGCGTCTCGGCCCCCGCCGTGGGGCCGCTGGTCTTGTCGGAGTGATAGGTGACCCGGCCGGCAGCGGGCTGGTAGGTCAACCGGCTGAGCGCCACCGGATGGCGCGCGCAGTAGCGGGCCAGGATGGCCGACCGCTTACGGGTGAGCACTCAGCAATTCGCCTGAGCAGATCAACGTCTCAGACGTCGCGGTGGTCTCGTTGCACGCAGCCGTGACCACTTGCTGATCAGGACCGTGCAGCACGACATCAGAAAAGAGCTGGATCTGGCCCGGCCCGAATCCCAGAAAGCTCCCCGTCAGCCCGCCCTGCCACACGGTTCCGTCGGCTTCGGTAATCGTCATGGTGCCCCAGGCCGGACCCGACCCACCGGGCTGGTCCAGGTTGGCCTGCAAAACGACGTTCGCGGTTCCAGCAAGATCGCCGCTGACTGGACCGTTCAGCCCGACGTCGCGCAGATGGAATCGCCCATCGGGAGTGATCCTGCTGATGGCAGTCAGGGTGAACGGGCCGACCGTGAAACCGACTTCGGTAACGGTTGCACTGAAGGCAACGTCGGTCGGGAGGCGTTCGTCTTGGCACGCCATCGATGCCAATGTCAGGATGCAAGCGAGAAGGATCCGGGGCGGCCGGGAAGCAGCGGTACTCATGAGGGGTTCTCCTCTCGAAGGGGTCCGACGAACGGGCGCCGGCCAATGCCCTCTGGGTTGGACGGGCGCGTCGCGCCCGTTTGCCGGCAGGCCGGAGATACGGCGCGAAGATGCGCATCCGACGTCACGAGATCGGCTAATCGAGCGTCATTCGCGCAGCGTGGCGGCGTCGGAAACTGCGAAGTAGCTTCTTCTTAGCGTTCCCCCGGCGGTTGCGCATCTCTTCCGACCGAATGATCCACCTCAGGCTCTTCCGCGCGCCGGCTCTTGTCGGCCCTGATGCCAGCGGAGGCGAGTTGCTCGCGCAACCAAAGCGGCTCGCGCTCCTGGCCTATCTCGCTGCAACGCCCGGCTGGCATTCGCGCGAGACACTGCTCGCGCTGCTGTGGCCGGACGTCAATGCGAAGCGTGCCAGGGCCTCGTTGAGGCAGTCGTTGTACGGCATCCGGCACGCGCTTGGAGACGGGGTGCTTCGGGTTCGCGGTAAGACCCTATTGGGCATCGACCGCACGACGATCGCGTGCGACGCCGCAGAGTTCGGCAGGCTGCTCGACGAGGGACGAGACCAAGAGGCACTGGCGTTGTACACGGGCCCTTTCATGGAGGGCTTCCATCTCAGCGGCGTGCCGGAATTCGAACACTGGATCGACGACAAACGGCAGGAGCTTCAGCTCGGTGCGGTGGCCGCCGCGTGGCGGCTCGCCGATGCCGCCCAAGGCACGGGTGACATCGCGGCTTCCCGCCGGTGGGCGGAGCGCGCGGTGCGGCTCGTCCCCTACGACGAAGCCGCAGCCCGTCGCTACATGCAACTGCTCGTGGCCCAAGGTGATCGGACACTGGCACTACGCGTGTACGAACGACTCGCGGATTCGTTGAGCGGCGATCTCGGTGCTGATCCTTCCCCCGAAACGACGGAGCTCGCCGATCGCGTTCGTCAGCAAGCGACCGTGCACCGCGCGGCCCCGATCACGGACCGCCAATCGGCTGCTTTGCCGTTGCGCAATGATCGACGCCGCGTTGATCAAGCGGGTGGCCCCGCGGAGTCATTGAATGCGCGTGCCGTCAAGCCCGTGCGTGGAGGGGGCGCCGCGTTTCGGACGCGTGTCGTGGCGCCGATAATCGTCATTCTTCTCACGCTGTTGATCTACGGTTACATGCAGTCGCATGCGGGAGTCCCAGGAGGCCCCATTCGATCGCTGGTGATGCTGCCGTTGAGCACCAGCGTCGATGACGAGCAACAGAAATACTTCGCAGATGAGATGACTGACGCGCTCACCGCAGAGCTCGGCCAGATCACCGCCCTGAAAGTGATCTCGCTTACTACGGCACAGCAATTCCGCGGAACCAAGATCACGATCCCCGCGATTGCGGAGCAGCTCAACGTCGACGCGGTGGTCGAGGGTTCGGTGGCGCTGCACAATGGCCGCGTCCGGGTCAACGTGCGCCTTGTCGAGGCCGCAACCGACCTCCAGCTTCTGTCGAAGACGTATGAAGCCGACCTCAGCGATGTCCTCTCGGTCCAGAAGGAGATCGCACGTTCGGTTGCAGACGAGCTTCGGGTGGAACTCACGGGTCGCCAGTCGGCGCGCCTCGGCGATGTGCGACAGGTGAATCCGGACGCATACACAGCGTACTTGCGCGGCCGATATCAATTCAGTCGGTGGACCGCAGAAGGCTGGGCGACGGCTGCACAGGCGTTCCGCGAGGCGGTCGCCCTCGACTCCGGGTACGCGGCGGCATGGGCCGGCTTTTCGACTTCCCTCTCTCACCTCTGCTATTTCGGCATGCCCGGCAGTCCACCAGCCGATCAGTGTCAGGAGCTCGCGGACGAGGCCATCGCGAGAGCGGTTGCACTGGATCCGGGTCTCTCTGAAGCACAGGTGATCCTCGGGTTTCGTCGCTGGTGGGGCCCACACCGCGATCGCGATGGCGCCGAGACCGCACTACGGCAGGCCATCCGGCTCAACCCGAGTAATGCCGAGGCCTACAACCGCTACGCGTTTCTTCTGGCGACACTCGGGCAGTACGACGAGGCTATTCGCAACTTCGAGCGTGCATTCGCACTCGATCCATTATCTCCCGAGCGCGCAACGTTCCGCATATACGGGTATGCTGTGGCCCGCCGGTATGGGGACGCGGAGGCGATCGCCCGACAGGCGATCGCCCTCGACCCGACATTTCCAAACGGATATGCGTGGCTCGGTTTCTTTGTGCTTGCTCCACTACAACGGTTCGAGGAGGCGATCGCAAAGCTCGAACAGGCAAAAGAGCTGGCAGGCCAGAATGAGGGCTTCGAAGCGATGCTCGGGTACGCGCGGGCCAGGGCGGGGCAAACCCGCGAGGCCGAAACCGTTCTGTCGAAGCTCAATCAAGGCGCGTCGGCCGGTCGCGTGTCGCCCTACTACATCTCGTTCGTGGAGATCGGACTCGGTCGGTATGAGCAAGCAATCGAGTCGCTCGAGCGCGCTTATGACGAAGGCTGGGGGCACGTGATCTATCTCAACGCCCACGCGGTGTTCGATCCGCTGCGGAAGTACCCGCGTTTCCAGCGCATCGTACAGAACGTCGGACTTCCGGAATTCCAGCGGCGGGACAGCTTGTAGATCAATGCTTGCGAGTCGTCGGCGATCACGGGACTCACACCCTGCACGCGCTGGCCGCTCCGGAGTTGCTTGCCGCGGAGCCGCTTGGGCACCGTGAGCACCACCTGGCGGTGCGGTACGGGCGCGAGCAGGGTCTCCTCGAGCCAGAGACTCCAGACGGCCAAGCGCTTGGCGTGGCAACTGGGACAGAAGTAGCGGCACTTGCAGGAGAAGGCGAGCAGGTACTTGTGGCGGCAGCCGCCACAGCGCACCCGCGCGAAGCCGTGCTCCAGGATGCCGCAGGCCAGGAACTTCTCGACCACGTCGGGGACGACGCGCCGCCACGGGCCCCAGCGGGGCGCGAACCGCTCGTCGTAGACCGTCGCGAAGGTCTGGAAGTGGTCGTCGAGGAGCCGATAGAGCGGCGAGGCGCGCGGGCGGCGCGGCCGGTAGACGCCGACCGGCGCGCCGGTGCGCTGAGGTGCTGTTTGCCGAACGGGCTCCCCTGCCGCTCCCATGTCGCGCCCGCCTCCAGGTGGACGCGGCATGGTGGGATGCGGCCGGGGCAGGGACCCAACCGCACCAACGCAGCGCTGGGCGGATTATCGCAGCGAACGGGTCGCGGGCGCAGGCGCGATCCGGGCGCCTTCAGCCCCAGTCTTTCGCGAATCCGGCGCGACGGCGCGGAGCGAGCGAAGGAGAGAAGAGGCGGCTCGGCGGTTAGGCGGATCGGCGGGTAGTGGCTTCGATGTCGTGCCTGGCTCCCGGTTCTCGCCCGACGGGGCGTGGCTATCCGCCTGGCCGCCTGACCGCCTGGCCGCCAGTCCCCGCACTTCCTCCGCAATCACGTTCAGCGTCCCGTCGTCCTTGGCCAGCTTCCCCTTCACCCACAGGAACGGCTCGCCACGAATGGCCAGCCGGTCCCGCTCGTAGACGTCCGGGTGCACGATGACGTTGGTCATCCCGGTCTCGTCTTCCATCAGGATGAACACGAAGCCCTTGGCGGTCTGCGGCCGCTGGCGGGCCACCACGAGGCCCACGACCTCGAGCACGTCGCCGTGCTCGTGCTCGGCGAGCTGACCGCTCTGCACGGCATTGGGCGGGAGCGAGCCCGCGAGCAGGCTCAGCGGATGTCCGCTGGCCGCGAACCCCAGCACCGCATACTCGGCCAGGAGCCGCTCGCTGGCGTCCACGTCGCCGAAGCGGAGCGAGTCATGCGGGTGGTTGAGCGGCAGCTCGAGCTGCCGGCGCACGCGCTCGGGATCTCTGTCTTCCTTGGGGCCGAGCCAGAGGCCCACCTGCCAGAGCAGCTCGCGGCGCGTGAGGCCGAAGTCGTCGCAGGCGCCCACCCACACGAGGTGATCGAACGCGTTGCGCGTGAGCCCGGGCGGCGTGCGGCGGATGAGGTCGCTCAAGCTTCGGTAGGGGCCGTTCCGCTCGCGCTCCTCGACCACCGCCTGGGCATGCTCTTCGTTCCATTCACGAATGAAACCCAGCCCTACCCGGACCGCCCCGCTCCGAGGCAGAGGGGCAGAGGGGGAGAGGGGCAGGGGGTCCTCGGGATCAGGAGCTGCCCCTCTGCCCCTCTGCCCCTCTACTCGTGGTTCTACCGTGCACCACACGTCGCTCTTGCTGATGTCCGGGAGTAGGACGTTGATCCCATGACGCACGGCGTCGCGGCCGAGCGCGTCAATGGAGTAGAAGCCCATGGGCTGATTATTGAACAGTGCGGCGTAGTACTCGACCGGGTGATAGTGGAACAGCCACGCCG
>Ga0214471_10002398_pt1 | contig 14717 bp, 8 predicted proteins | sample RVTome_5_FD_207665 | JGI IMG/M metagenome (GOLD analysis project Ga0214471, IMG submission 207665) | Soil microbial communities from uranium-contaminated site in the Upper Colorado River Basin, Wyoming, United States - RVT142D155 | ecosystem: Environmental > Terrestrial > Soil > Contaminated >... | reverse complement strand
CGACCGCCGACCGACTCCCCCTCTTCGCAAGCGGGGAGGCGGTTGGGGGGAGGGGTAACCCCTACCGTCCTCCTCCTGACCGACGCCGAGGTCTTCGGCTTCGTCAAGCAGCGCCGTGCCCTGCGCCAGCCGGCTGCGGACCGATCGAACCTCATCGCCGACCTCACGCCGGGCGACTACGTTGTCCACCTGGAGCACGGTATCGGGCGGTTCGCAGGCATGATCGTGCGCGATGTAGAGGGGGTGCAGAAGGAGTTCCTGGAGCTTTCGTACGCCCAGGGCGACCGCCTCTTCGTGCCCGTCGAGCAGTCCGACCGCGTCGCGCGCTACGTCGGCCCCGGCGACTACCACCCCGACCTCACGCGCCTCGGCTCCGGTGAGTGGACTCGCGACCGCGTCCGCCGCGCTGTCGCCGATGTCGCGAGAGACCTGCTCGACCTCTACGCGGCGCGCCAGGTCCTGGAGGGACACGCATTCGCGCCCGATACGCCGTGGCAGCAAGAGCTGGAGGCCTCGTTCCCCTACGTGGAGACGCCCGACCAGATCGCAGCCATCACCTCCGTCAAGACCGACATGGAGTCGCCCCGCCCCATGGACCGCCTGATCTGCGGCGACGTCGGCTTCGGCAAGACGGAGGTCGCCGTGCGGGCAGCCTTCAAGGCCGTGATGGACGGCTACCAGGTAGCGATCCTTGTACCCACCACCGTCCTGGCCCAGCAGCACTACAACACCTTCAAAGAGCGCCTCGCGTCGCTCCCGGCGCGCGTCGAAATGCTGTCACGCTTCCTCACCGACAAGGAGGCCCGCGACGTCGTCCGCGAAGTAGCCGAAGGCAGCGTCGACATACTCATCGGCACCCACCGCATCCTGCAGCGCGACGTCGAGTTCAAGAAGCTCGGCCTCGTCGTCATCGACGAGGAGCAGCGCTTCGGCGTCGCGCACAAGGAGCGCCTCAAGCAGATGCGCCAGGAGGTCGACGTCCTGACCCTCTCCGCCACGCCGATCCCGCGCACGCTCCACATGTCGCTCGTCGGCATCCGCGACCTCTCAAACATGATGACGGCGCCCGAGGACCGTTCACCGATCCGTACCTACGTCCTCGAGTCTGACGACCAGATCATCCGCGAGGCGATCCGCCGCGAATTGGAGCGCGGCGGTCAGGTCTTCTTCGTCCACAACCGCGTCTACAACATCGAACTCATCGCCGCCCGAATTCGCAAGCTCGTGCCGGAGGCGGAGGTCGGCATCGGCCACGGCCAGATGCACGAGGACCAGCTCGAGCGCACGATGCTGAAGTTCGCTCACGGCGAAATCGACGTCCTCGTCTGCACCACGATCATCGAATCCGGCCTCGACATTCCCAACGCGAACACGATCATCATCAACCAGGCGGACCGTCTCGGCCTCGCCCAGCTCTACCAGCTCCGTGGCCGCGTTGGACGCAGCACGGTCCGTGCCTACGCCTATCTGCTATACGACCGCGGCCATGCGCTCTCAGAGGTCGCTCAGCGCCGCCTGCAGGCCGTCTTCGAGGCCACGGAGCTCGGCGCCGGCATGCAGATTGCCTTGCGCGACCTTGAGATCCGCGGCGCCGGTAACCTGCTCGGCTCGGAGCAGAGCGGCCACATGGCAGCAGTCGGCTTCGACCTTTACGTCCGGCTGCTCGGCGAGGCCGTTGAGCGCCTCAAAGCCCTCGACCGCGGCGAGACGCCGCCGCCCCCGACATCGTCGCGCCCAGCTGTCACGCTCGACCTTCCCATCACCGCGTATCTACCCACTGGCTACATCCCAGACCTCAACCTGCGCCTCGCCGTCTACCAGCGCCTCTCGCAGGCCGCCAGCGACGCGGAAGCCGCCGCGATCGAGAACGAGCTACGTGACCGCTTCGGCGAGCTGCCCGCTGCCGCGCGCAACCTGCTGTGGGTGCTGCGACTGCGCCTGCTTGCAATGCAGGCTGGCGTGGGCGCCGTCCAGACGGAGGGCGACGACATGGTCATTCGTCTGCTACCGGGTCTCTCCCTGGACCGCGAGGCCGTCGCCCGGCGTGTCCCACCGCACACAACCGTTCTCAGCCACCAACTGCGCCTGGACCGCGACCGCATCGGCGAAGGCTGGCGCGAAGCCCTCGTGCGTGCCCTTGCGGCGGTTACACCGGCAAACGCGCCGGTCGCTTAACTTGCTCCCGCTCCCGGCGCCTCGTTACAATCCCAAGGTCTCTGAGCGCCCCGTTCGCATGCACGGACGACTATCTGCTCCCGGGGGCGCTGGTGCGCGTATTGCAGACCGAAAACGAACTCTGGTCAGACCCGCCCGCTGATGACGCCGCCCTCTATGACGGCGGCGCTAACCTCCCCGTGGCCGCAACGCCATTCAACTCCACGCGCATCCCGCTCCTCGTCGTGGTCTATGCCATCGGCCTGACGTTGTTCCTCGCCGTCGAACCGACGCGGCCCTGGATGCTGCTGATGGTCACGGGGCTTGTTGCCCTCGGCAGCGACGGCATCCTGCGCACGCATCCGTCCGCGATCGAACAGGACGACGTTGCGTGGACCGCGCCGTTGCTCTTTCTGCCGACGCTGCTGGCGCTCTCCTCCGGCCTCTTCCTCGAGGATCGGCTGAGCGGGTACTGGGCTGTGCCTGGTGTTTTCGTTGCGGGCGGCCTCATGGGCGCCGTCCTCTACGCCGAGTACATCTCCGTAGAGACCTACAGCCCGAAGTACGCCGGCGCCCGCTTCGTGCTCAACCTCGGTACCTTCCTCACAGCTTTCGGCTTCTTCGCCGTCGTCTACTCATTCGACGTCGACCTCGTGCCCGCCGCGGTCACCGTGGGCCTCGTCAGCCTTCTCCTCTCCGTCGAGATCGTCCGGGAATCGGATGCCGACCCGGTACGCGCGCTGGTTTTCGCAGCTGCGGTCGGGATCGTCGTTGCTCAGACACGCTGGGCGCTTTACTTCCTGCCTATCGACAGCTTTCTTGCGGGTGTCTTCCTGCTGCTCGTCTTCTACCTCGCGTCCGGCCTTGTGCAGCACCACCTCAACGACGATCTGGAGCCACCCGTCGTCGCCGAATTCAGCGTTATCTTCATCCTCGGGATCGTGATTGTTACGGTCGGACGTTTGCTCGAATCGAGCTAGCGCCGAATCAGGCCGGCGTCCCCTGTGTCGGGAGGTTGAATTCCGCCCGGCGGGGGTTGAGGCGTCGGGGTTGAGTCCGGCGGGAGTGGTGTTGGTGTCGGTTGCAGGCAGCCTTCAACGGGCTCCGTCGTGCCCGGAGGAACCGGCGCGAGGTTGTCGAGCGTCGCTTGCGTGCCTGGCCGCAGGATCATCTCGGTGGCGAGCCGGTGACAGAACCCATCGACGAAGGTCACGATGGCGCCGTCCCGGGAGCAGACCTCAGCCTGGCCCGGGGCTCCCAGTCGTATGACGACGTCTGTTTCTGCTCCGGCCGTCTCGACGGAAGCGCACTCCTGCCCGTCCGCATAAGCCGTAACCTGCAGGATCGCCTCGCCGAGCGTGAAACCCGCGCCCGGTATCTCGAGGCCAATCACCTCGATCGGCACCACCACCTCGAAGATGTCCGGTTCCTGGGCTTTTGCTGTCGACGACGCAAGCAAAGTCAATCCTGCACTCAGGCCGCAAATCGCAGCCAGGACATCTCTTATCACACTCACTGCTCCCTAATCTGTGGCCGACTTCTCGCGCTCAGGCTTGAAGAACACAACGCCCAGCGGCGGCAACGTTAGCATGACTGACCATTGCTGGCCCTGATACGGCACCGGCGCGGTCTCGACGCCGCCCAGGTTCCCCTGCCCGCTGCCGCCGTAAGCCTCCGCGTCCGTGTTCAGCAGCTCGGCCCAGCGCCCGGGCTGAGGCACGCCCACCCGGTAGTTGTGGCGTGGCACCGGTGTGAAGTTGAACGCAACCATCACCACGTCCTCCGGATCGCTGCCGCGACGCAGGAACGCCATCGCGCAGCGGTCGGAGTCGTTCGCCTCCAGCCATTGGAACCCAAACGCCTCGCAATCACCTTGGTGTAACGCCGTCTCGGACGCATACAGCGTGTTCAGGTCACGTACCAGCCTCTGGATGCCGGCATGGCGGTCGAAGGCCGTCAGGTGCCACTCAAGGCTCTCCTCGTGCGCCCACTCGCGCCACTGCCCGAACTCCGAGCCCATGAACAACAGCTTCTTCCCCGGCTGAGCCGTCATGTAGCCGTAGAGCAGCCGCAGGTTGGCGAACTTCTGCCACTCGTCGCCTGTCATCTTGCTGAGGATTGACGATTTCCCGTGCACCACTTCGTCATGCGACAGCGGTAGCAGGAAGTTCTCCGTGTAGCCGTAAATCATCCGGAAGGTCAGCTCGCCGTGGTGATAGCGCCGATAGACGGGCTCGCGCTGCATGTACTCCAGAGTGTCGTGCATCCAGCCCATGTCCCACTTCAGCCCGAAACCCAGCCCACCGAGGTACGTTGGCCGCGACACCATCGGCCACGCCGTCGACTCCTCGGCGATCATCAGGATGCCTTCAAACTCCCGGTACATGTCCGTGTTCAGCTGTCGCAGGAAGTCGATGGCCTCAAGATTCTCGCGTCCACCGTACTGGTTCGGCTGCCACTCACCGGCCTTGCGCGAGTAGTCCAGGTACAGCATCGAAGCCACCGCGTCCACGCGCAGGCCGTCGACGTGGTAGCGGTCCAGCCAGAACGCGGCGCTGCTCAGCAAGAAGCTGCGCACCTCGTTACGGCCGTAGTTGAAGATCAGGCTGCCCCAGTCGGGGTGAAAACCCTTCTGCGGGTCGGCGTGCTCGAACAGGTGCGTCCCGTCGAAGTAGCTCAACCCGTGTTGGTCGTCCGGGAAGTGAGAAGGGACCCAGTCGAGGATCACGCCGATCCCCTCCTGGTGCAGGTAGTCGATCAGGTACATCAGGTCCTGCGGCGTCCCGTAACGGCTCGTCGGCGCGAAGTACCCCGTCGTCTGGTAGCCCCAGCTGCCGTAAAACGGGTGCTCCATTAGAGGCAGAAACTCGACGTGTGTGTAGCCCAGCCACTTCACGTACTCAGCCAGCGGTTGCGCTACCTCTCGGTACGTCATCGGTCGCTCACCCGTAGCCGACGCGGCGTCTGCCACGTGACGCCACGAGCCCAGGTGCAGTTCGTAGATCGCGATCGGCGAAGCCAGCGACTGCCGTTCTTTGCGGCCGGCCAGCCACGGCGCATCGCCCCACTGGTAGTCGAGCTCCCAGACGCGCGACGCGGTCTTCGGCGGTACCTCCGTGTAAAAGCCGAATGGGTCAGCCTTGTCGACCCGATAGCCTTCTTGCTGCGAGACGATGTGGTACTTGTAGACCTCGCCGGGCTGCATCCCTTCGATGAAGCCCTCCCATATGCCGCTTGAAGCGCGCGGCCGTAGTGCGTTCGCGCCGCGGGTCCAGCCGTTGAAGTCGCCTACCACCGATACCGCGCTGGCGTTCGGCGCCCATACGGCGAAGTTGACACCGGTCTTGCCACCCTGCTTACCGGGGTGTGCCCCAAGCTTGTCGTAGAGACGCAGATGCGTGCCTTCGTTGAACCAGAAGATGTCGTCCTCGGAGAGCAGCGGAACATCGCTCTCTGCCGTCACCCCTGCTCCCCCTTGCTGCCGCCTCTGACCCTGCGCATCACGCCACTTACATTCGTTATGTCACTTACGGAGTCAAACTCCTCGATGGCATACTTCGCCCGGCGTGTCCAATTTGCGTGCTGTGCATCGATCGTACCCGGTACGTTTTGTGGGCGGGTTTCGCCCCAGGTGTCCTCAAGGCTAAGCGTTGCCCAGCGCGCCTCGCTCTCCGCCAGCAGGCGCGTCGTCCCACTGTAGGCGTCTTGCGTCGTCCCCTCGCCGGTCAGCCCGCGGCTCTTGAGGTGGCGCCAAAGGGCACGTTTCCCTTCCGCCCGCGTGGCCTTCATCGCCTCCGCGACGTCTTCGCTCATCAGGCCGATGCGCTGGCGCTGCGCCAGGTCATCGTCCGTCCAGAAGCTCGCGAACGGCGCAAGGTCGTGCGTCCCGAAACTCGCGATTGACTCGCGATTCGGTGCCCGCAAAGGCTGCTGTTCGTCTCCCGTCAGAGCGAATGTCTGCACGTACATGTCCCCGATGCCGTGGCGCGCCAAACCGCGGTTGACCTCCGGCGGCACAAGTCCCAGGTTCTCACCGACCAACACGGACTCGGCGCGATGCGATTCCAACGACAGAATCGCGTAAAGCTCCTCAGAAGGCTGCCGAACAAAGACGCCATCGCGGCTGGTCCCGCCGTCGGGGATCCAGAACAGTCTGTGCAGGCCGATCGCGTGGTCGATGCGTAGCAGGCCTGCGGCCTCCAGATGACCCTTGAGATAGTCCCGCACGTACGAGTAGCCCTCACGGCGCAAGGCTTCCGGGTTCATCGGCTGGAAGCCCCAGTTCTGCCCTTCAGCGGCCAGCTGGTCCGGCGGCGCACCGACGCTTATCTTGTCCACGAACAGATGCTGATAACGCCAAGGGTCGTAGCCGTCCGGATGCACTCCCACCGGCAGATCGAGGTATAACCGCACGCCGCGCTTCTGAGCGACGCCATCGAGGCGCGTCATCTGGGCCTGCGCCGCCTGCTGCGCGAACGCATAGTAACGCGCCGTCTCGGGGTTGTAGTCGGCTTCTGACAGGGAACCGTAGCGTTGCGGGGCAGGCCATTCGCGCCAACGGGGGCCCAGTGTTTCCAGCGCGGCGCGAAAGGCTGAGTAGTCTGCGAGTGCCGGCCGCTCCGCTCCGGAGCCTTTCGCTACCTCGTTGGCGGCGGGGCCCTGATCTCCGTGGCGGGAAATCTCTGTCAGAGCTCGACGCTTGAGAGCCATTACCTCACGGTAGGGCACTGCCTCTCGAGCGTTCAGGTCGCGCGCTGCCTTCGCAGTCACGGCCGGCACCTCGACATCCTCGCTGACCGAACCTGCCAGCGCCGTAACGAGCGCATCGATATCGATAAAGATCTCATTCCAAAACAAGCGGCTCACCGGTTCGTACGGACTCGGTACGTAAGGGTCCCGCTCCAGGAACGACGCCAGCAGCGGCAGCGTCCCCACGAAGTTGGCGCCCTTCCTTGCCGACCATTCCACCAGCGCCGCGAGGTCCGTCACGTCGCCGATGCCCCAGCTACGCTTTGAGTGCAGCGCGTAAAGCGGCAGGAAGAATCCCCAGTACTTGCCTTCCGGGGCGGCATACGCCTTCACCGGGGCCGCGATAATCATCGACCGCAGCTCCCGCCCCTTCGTTCGAAGCGTCAAGGTGTGATAGCCGCTTGGCAAGTGCATCTTGACTGCCAATTCGGCTGCAACGTAGTCACGCCCTCTCAGATTCGCCTTTTGGCTAATCGAAGCGTCAAGAAAGTCGATCCTGCTGCACAACGAGTTACCGCCCTCGAGTGCGACCTCCATCTCGATGATGCCGGGCGCGTCATCCGCCGGCACCCGCAAGTTGACCGACTCCAGAGCGCCATCCCATGCCAACTGCACGGGCTCGATGTGCCAGGACCATGTCTCGTCTTCTCGTTGCCGCAGCGCCGCGGCAGCGTCGGAGGCGCGGTCGAGTGGCGCGCCCATGCCTCGCAGCGCGGCCAGCAGTGACTCCGGCTTCGCCACAATGCGATGTGCCTGCGCGTCCGTGAACTGCGTCTGGACACCGTAGAGCGCTGCCAGATGGCGTAGAGACGCCAGCTCGCTGCCCGCCAGAGTCACGCCTCTACCTGGAGCAACTCTAGAATTCCCTGAAGCGGCACGCTGAGCCAGTCCGGGCGGTTGTTCAGCTCGTAGCCAACCTCGTAGATCGCCTTCTCGAGCATGTACAAATCCAACAGCAGCTCAACTTCGTCCGGCGTTGCGTTGAAGAAGCCCGCGTTCCGCGCTTCCTCCAGGTAAGAACCGAGGTAAATGCTGCTGACCCAGACCTGCCAGAAGCGCCCCCACGCCCCGGCACGTTGACTCGATTCCTCCGGTAGGCCGCGCTCCTGGCGCTCCCGCAAAGCGCTGTGGACCGCGTAGCTGAACGAACGCAGCATTCCCGCCACGTCACGCAGCGGCGATCGCTTGAGGCGCCGCTCCGTGAGGGATCGCGCGGGCTCGCCTTCGAAGTCCGTGATGACGAAGTCGTTACCTGTGTAAAGCACTTGCCCCAGGTGGAAATCGCCGTGGTTCCGCACTCGCGTCGAACTCAGAGGACGGTTGACGATGTCGCGGAAGCGGGCGAGGATCGTATCCTCCAGCTTCATGACCGCGATCGCTTCCGGCGAGGCCGACTCGTCCGCCTTCACCCGCTGCGCTAGAAGCGCGAAGCTATTCGTTGCCACGTTGCGCATGGATTGGTAGAGCGAGCGCTGGTAGAACGGCGTGAACGCCTCCTGCACGAACTCGCTGCCCTCCGGGCCCGATGCCAGCGCCGCGTGCATTTCGGCGGTGCGTACACCCAGCAACCTCGCGGACTCTGCAAACGCTCCGATTGTCTCGCCAACCAGCGGTGGCGCTTCTTCCTCGGTCAAGCGCAGCAGGCTTGCCACCGTCGCGGCCTGGGTTTCGATGTGCTCTCCCATCGTCGACGTGCGGTCGAAGTAATCGCGCAGCGAGTCCATTGTCAGCTGCCATGCGTCGCTCTCCTTGTGGATGTACTCGGAAAGCACGGCCAGCGTGATCGACTCCTTGCGATGGCGCTGATACTCGATTGCCCCGGCGACACGCGGTGCGTGGTCGAATGCCTGCTCGGTCAGGAAGGAGCCGATTTCGTAATCAGGGTTCACCCCCGGCTCCACTTTGCGGAACAACTTCAACAGCAGCGCGTCGCCATAATTGATTGACGTATTCGACTGGTCGGCTCGTAGCACGTTGGGCTGGACATCGCCTGGCCTGGCGATTTGCCGCAACACTGCGGTGCGGTTGCCGGCCAGGTCTCCATCGCGTGCATGCTGCCGCGTCCCGCGCTCGATCAGACGTAGCAGCGAATCCGCGAAGTCCACGTCGTACATCGCGTCGTAGAGGATGCCCTCCTCACCTTCGCCTGAAGTCAGGCGAAGGAAGACGGCGTCCGGCGTCTGGCTCTGCCGTTCGTAGGCCTCCTCCCCCGTCTTGTAGGCCAGCGGCAGCAGGTAGGTCTCGGCCGTACCCTCGGCGTACTGGACGGTGATGAAGCAGATTTGGGCTCCATTTGTATCGTTACGGGCCCCAGTCCGGGCCGGCAACGGCACCGACTCTTCGATGCTTGCCGAACGCACCGCCCGTCCTTTGCCGGCGAACCAGCGGCGCGTCCCAAGAAACGCCGGCAAGTGTTTCGCCAGCGCGGCACTCTCCGCCCCCGTGATCAGCTGCTGCCAGCCTCCCGCAACCGCCTGCAACGGCGCCTCGCCCTCCTCGTTTAGCCATGTTCGCGTGCCTACTTCGACCCGCGCCGGCTCCAGGGCGAACCAGTAGAAGCTATGCGGCCCCAGCGTCAGGAAATACGGCCCATCGATTACCCCAGGCATCTCGATGCGGCCGAACATCTCGACCAGGACCATTCCTTTGAACTCCGTCAGGTCGAGCGTGACTCCCTGTACGAACCGCGACAGGTTGGCTACCACGAGCACAGCCTCGCCTTCGTAGCGTCGAATGAACGCCAGTACCTTGCGGTTCTCCGGGCTGAGGAACTCCATCGTGCCGCGGCCGAACGCCTGGTAGCGCTTGCGCAGCGCGATCAGCCGCCGCGTCCACCACAGGAGTGAGTGAGGGTTCTCCAGTTGCGCCTCAACGTTGACGGTCTCGTAGTTGTATTCCGGGTCGATGATCACCGGCAGGAAGAGCTTTTGCGGGTTGGCCTTGGAAAAGCCGGCATTGCGGTCGCCGCTCCACTGCATCGGTGTGCGTACGCCGTTGCGGTCGCCGAGGTAGACGTTGTCCCCCATGCCGATTTCGTCGCCGTAGTAGATCACTGGGGTGCCGGGCAGTGCGAACAGCAGCCCGTTCATCAGCTCCACTCGCCGCCGGTGGTTGCCCAGCAGCGGCGCCAGCCTGCGCCGGATGCCCAGGTTGATCCGCATGCTCTGGTCGACCGCGTAGACGCGGTACATGTAGTCTCGTTCCTCGTCCGTCACCATCTCCAGCGTCAGCTCGTCGTGGTTGCGCAGGAATACGGCCCACTGACAGTTCTCCGGTATCTGTGGCGTCTGCCGCACGATGTCGACGATGGGGAAGCGGTCTTCCATGTGGATCGACATGAACAACCGCGGCATCAGCGGGAAGTGAAACGCCATCTGGCACAAGTCGCCATCGCCGAAGTAAGCGACGGCGTCCTCCGGCCACTGGTTCGCCTCCGCCAGCAGCATCCTTCCCTCGAAGTTCGCGTCGATGTGCGACCGCAGTTCACGGAGAAAGCCGTAGGTCTCTGGCAGGTTCTCGTTGCTCGTGCCGTCGCGCTCGTACAGATACGGGATCGCGTCTAGGCGTAGACCGTCAACGCCCATCTCGAGCCAGAAGTCCATCACCCGCATGATCGCTTCGCGTACGCGAGGGTTGTCGAAGTTCAGGTCCGGCTGGTGGTGGTAGAACCGATGCCAGAAGTACGCGTTGGCGTGCGCGTCCCATGACCAGTTGGAGGTCTCGAAGTCCTTGAAGATGATCCGAGTCTCTTTGTAGCGCTCCGCCGTGTCGCTCCAGACGTAGAAGTCCCGCTGTGGGGACCCGGGCGCCGCGCGCCGCGCCCGCTGAAACCACGCGTGCTGGTCCGACGTGTGGTTGCAGACCAGCTCTGTGATCACTTTCAGGCCCCGCCGATGCGCCTCGCGAATGAATGTACGCACGTCGCGCAGGCTGCCGTAGGCCGGATGCACGTCCGTGTAATCCGCGATGTCGTAGCCGTCATCCAGTAGCGGCGAGGGGTAGAACGGCAGCAGCCAGATCGCCGTGACGCCGAGGTCCTTGAGATAGTCGAGCTTCTGTGTCAGCCCGACAAAGTCGCCGATGCCATCTCCGTCGCTGTCCGCGAACGCCCTGACGTGCAGTTCGTAGATCACGGCGTCCTTGTACCAGTCCGCGCCGTCTACAACGTCTATGTCGTCCTGCTCGACCGTCATCCAGTGCTCCTAGCGCCCCGCGGAAATACCAGCCTCACGCCCCTGCTTCACGTTGCGGCCACTCCACCCTCAACAAGTGGGCTGGCAGCACGTTTGGGTTCAACTCCACGTAGTTCCACTCCCCACGCCAGGTGTAGCGCGCGCCGTCAAGCAGGTCGCGCATCTCATACGGCTCGCCCAGAGGCAGCCCCAAAGCGTCGTGCGTTACGCGCACCCAGCCCGCTTGCGTACCGAATGGGTCCAGGTTGATCACGCTGACAATCCGGTTCGTCCCGTCCTCACTCACCTTCGCGAATGCAAACAGTGCATCGTTGTTCGTCTCGAGCGCGACGTAGCCGTCGTTTCGCTGCAACGCCGGGTTTTCCCGCCGCGCCTTGTTCACGCGGCCGATGAACTCGCTCAGGCCTTGTTGGTCCTTCAGGTCCCAGCTCTTGATCTCGTACTTCTCTGAGTCGAGGTATTCCTCGCTGCCCGACTCGCGTGGCTCGCTTACACACAGCTCGAACGTCGGACCGTAGATGCCGTAATTGGCGTTGAGCGCCGCGGCCAGCAAAAACCGGATTACAAACGCAGGCCGTCCTCCCGTCTGCAGAAAGTCGTGCAGTATGTCCGGCGTGTTGGGCCAGAAGCTGGGCCGGAAGTACTCCCGCACCGGCGTCTGCGTTAGCTCTGTCATGTACTCGGCCAGCTCCGTCTTGGTCGTGCGCCACGTGAAGTAGGTGTACGACTGATTGAAGCCCGATTTCGCCAGGCGGTACATCGTCCTTGGACGCGTGAATGCCTCTGCCAGGAACAGGGCGTTCGGGTAGTCAGCCCGTATTCGCGCGATGAGCCACTCCCAGAAGGCGAACTGCTTTGTGTGCGGGTTGTCGACCCGGAAGATCGACACGCCCTGCTCGACCCAATGCCTGACTATGCGCTCGACTTCGTCCCACAGCGCTTGCCGGTCCTCCGTTTCGAAGTCAATCGGGTAGATGTCCTCGTATCTCTTCGGCGGGTTCTCTGCGTACCTTATCGAACCATCTGGGCGGTGCTTGAACCACTGCGGGTGCTCTGTCACCCACGGGTGGTCCGGTGAGCACTGCAGCGCCAAATCCAGCGCCACCTCGATACCCTTCGCGTTCGCCGCCTCGACTAGCGCCCGGAATTCCTCAGGCGTTCCCAGTTGGGGATGGATCGTATCGTGGCCGCCGAGCGCACTGCCGATCGCCCACGGGCTGCCGGGGTCGCTCTTCTTGCCCTTCGGGTTGTTGTTCTTGCCTTTGCGATGCGTCTCGCCGATGGGATGGATCGGCGGGAAATACAGCACGTCGAAGCCCATCTTTTCGATGTACGGCAACCAGTTTTCGACTGTCTTGAATGTCCCGTGCTTGCCGCCGGCGCCCGTGGATCGCGGGAACAGCTCGTACCACGTGCTGAACCGCGCCTTCTCACGATCGACCGCGATGCGTTGACCGCGGTCATACGCCGTCACCGGCTCGCGTGGCGCGTAGCGCAGCATCAGCGTCTCCAGCGTGTCTTCGTACGCGATCTCAGCCCGGACGCCGGACGGCCACTCTTTCTCCAGGGCATCGGCCCGTAAGGTGAGGCGCTTCGCCTCATGCTCAGGCGCGTTCTGCGCCGCCTGGCGCATCATTTCGGCGCCCACGACGAGCTCCATCGTCACGTCCTGATTCGCGTCGTAGCGCTTCTCCAGATCGCGGCGCCAGGTTCCGAATCGATCGACCCACGCTTCCAGCCGGTAAACGTATGTCTTCTGCGCCGAAACGCGGAACTGTCCTTGCCAGTGGTCGTTGGCGATCAGCATCATCGGCGTCTCTTGCCACGCCGATTCGTCCTCCTGTTTGTAGAACAGGAGGCACGCGAGCTCGTCGTGGCCGTCCGCGAAGACGTCCGCCTCCACCCGAACGAGGTCGCCCACGGTGCGCTTCACGGCGAAGCGTCCCGCGTCCACTTCAGGCTGTACGCTTTCGATGACGACGCGTTGCCGGTCTGGCGTGGGGAGGCTCGTCTGCATTGCAGGGTAACGATTCGTTTCGTGTGTAGCTAGGCGACGTGCCATCTCCGATAGTATTGCAGAGAAGCGAGTCCGCCTGTACCCGGTGAGACTCCGATTTCTACGGCCTGGAAAGCGAAAAGATGGCTGATCAACCCCTTGGACCGCTCGTCCTCGCTGGCTCCGGCGAATACACGCCCGCCATGGACATCGTCGATACCTTCCTGCTCGGCCGCGCCGCGGGTCGCGACGTCATCCTCATCGCCACGTCCTGTGCGCAGGAAGGCGAGGACGTCATGACGAAGTGGGAGCAGATGGGCGTCGAGCACTTCCGGCGCCTCGGTGTCGATGCCGCGCCCGTACGCATCACGGACCGAAACGACGCTGACGTAGCCGAGCATGCGGAACGGATCGCTGAAGCGGGCCTCGTCTGGTTCTCAGGCGGCAGCCCCGTCTACCTCGCGCAGGTATTCCATGAAACGGCGGCTTGGCGCGCCCTGGAGGCGGCCAACCGCCGTGGCGCAGCGGTCGCGGGCGCTTCCGGCGGCCTCGGCGTCCTCAACGCCAACGTCCCGAGCGCGGACACCGAAGGCCCTACTGCGCTCGGACTGGCGGCTCCTGTGCGCGCTCTCGCCCACTTCGACCGCGCCGAGCAGCGCCGCCCCGAGTTCATCGAGCGTGTCGTCAACGCCCTCCAGCCCGGTCAGATGGCGATCGGTGTTGACGAAGATACCACGGTGGTTTGGACCGATGGCGCCTGGCGCGTGATGGGCCATCAGCGAGCGGTTCTGTTCAAGGACGGCCTGCGCATCACCTATCGCCATGATGAAATCGTGACGGACCTGCCGGCGCCTGTACGGGCCGCCGTGTCATGAGCCTCGACCTCTCCCTGGCGCAGGCGGAGTTTGCTTACCTCACCACAACCGGGCGCGTTACTGGTGATCCGCACGAGATTGAGATATGGTTTGCGCTCCAGGGCAACACGGCCTATCTGATGAATGGCGACTCAAAATACGACGCTGGCAAAGCCGACTGGGTTCGCAACCTCCTAAAACAGCCGTCCGTCAGCCTGCGAATCGACGATCAGACCTTCGAGGCTTCTGCCCGTATCGTCACGGAAGCTAACGAGGACGTTCTGGCCCGTCGTCTTCTGCTCGCCAAGTACGCCACGACTGAGAAGCCTCTGGAGACATGGGGCCGTGTCGCAGTCCCGGTGGCGATCGACCTCCATCGGTAGCCTCAGTGGCAGGGTTGGCACCCCGTACTGCAGCAAGCCTCATTGACACACTCGCCTCAGATTCGATAAGTTGGTGTGGCCCATTTGAAGGAGGCCACGTTGGACGCTGTTGTCCGCATTGGCGGAAAGCAATACCGCATGCACGAAGGAACCGTGCTCAACGTCGCGACGATCGACGCCGAGCCCGGCTCTCAGGTCGAGCTCAACGATGTCCTCCTCGTGTCCGACAACGGCACGGTGACCGTTGGAGCGCCGAACGTCGAAGGCGCCATAGTTGTGGCCGACGTCCTGGAGCACGGCAAAGGCAAGAAGGTCGTCAACTTCAAGTACAAGGCCAAGGTGCGCTATCGCCGCAAGCGAGGTCACCGGCAGCCCTTTACGACGCTCT
>Ga0214471_10002397_pt1 | contig 14721 bp, 16 predicted proteins | sample RVTome_5_FD_207665 | JGI IMG/M metagenome (GOLD analysis project Ga0214471, IMG submission 207665) | Soil microbial communities from uranium-contaminated site in the Upper Colorado River Basin, Wyoming, United States - RVT142D155 | ecosystem: Environmental > Terrestrial > Soil > Contaminated >... | reverse complement strand
GCGCGCGGTTTCCTTCACATGGCCTTCTTGATACCTTCCTGTTCGGACTGACCGGCCTCGGTCGGGTCGAACACCTCGCCCTTGAAGATCCACACCTTCACGCCGATCACGCCATAGGTCGTATAGGCCTCGGCGGCGCCGTAGTCGATGTCGGCGCGCAGCGTGTGCAGCGGCACCCGGCCCTCGCGGTACCACTCGGTGCGCGCAATCTCGGCGCCGTTGAGCCGCCCGGCGCACATGATCTTGATCCCCTGGGCACCGAGGCGCATGGAGTTGGTCACGGCGCGCTTCATGGCGCGGCGGAACATGATGCGCTTCTCCAGCTGCTGGCAGATGTTCTCCGCCACCAGGGTGGCGTCGAGCTCCGGCTTGCGAATTTCCTCGATGGCGATGTGCACCGGCTGGCCGAGCTTCTTGGTCAACTCCTGGCGCAGCTTCTCGATGTCCTCGCCCTTCTTGCCGATCACGATGCCGGGGCGCGCGGTGTGGAGCGTGACATTGATGCTCTGCGCCGGGCGTTCGATGATGATGGTGCTGACGGCGGCGTGCGCAAGACGCTTCTTGAGCTCCTTGCGCACCACCAGATCGGAAGCCAGATTCCCGGCGTAGTGCTTGCTGCCCGAGTACCATTTGGCGGTCCAGTCACGGATCACGCCCAGGCGCAGGCCGTTCGGGTTGATCTTCTGACCCATTAGCTTTCCTCCTTCGCGGCCTTCGCCTTTGTGGCGGGCTTGGCCTTCGCCTTGGGCTTGGTCTTGGCCGGCGCGGCCTTCTTCTTCGCCTCGCCGACCGTGACGGTGATATGGCTGGTGCGCTTCAGGACGCGCACGCCGCGGCCCTTGGCGCGGGCATGGAAGCGCTTCAAGGTCGGACCCACGTCGATCTGCACGCGCGTGACCTTGAGCTCGTCGATGTCGGCACCGGCGTTGTGCTCGGCGTTGGCGATCGCCGACTCCAGCACCTTCTTGACCGGCTTGGCGGCCCGGCGGGTGCTGAACTGGAGGATCTCCAGGGCGCGCTCGACCGGCAGGCCGCGGATCTGATCGGCCACCAGTCGCCCCTTCTGCGGGGACAGGCGCGTGAATTTCAATACGGCAGTCGCTTCCATCACTTGCTCTCCGCGGCCTTCTTGTCGGCCGAGTGACCCTTGAAGGCGCGGGTCGCGGCGAACTCGCCGAGCTTGTGGCCGACCATGTTCTCGGTGATCAGCAGCGGCACGTGCTGCTTGCCGTTGTGCACGGCGATCGTCAGGCCGATGAAGTCCGGCATGATGGTGGAGCGCCGCGACCAGGTCTTGATCGGCTTTTTGATCCCCTCGGCGCGCGCCTTCTCGACCTTGGCGACCAGATGGGCGTCGATGAACGGGCCTTTCTTGACGGAACGTGGCACGGCTTAACCCTCTCTCTTCTTGCTGCGACGGCGCACGATCATGCTGCCGGTGCGCTTGTTGACACGCGTCTTGTAGCCCTTGGTCGGCTGACCCCAGGGGCTCACCGGATGACGGCCACCCTTGGTGCGGCCTTCGCCGCCGCCGTGCGGGTGGTCGACCGGATTCATGGCGGTGCCGCGCACCGTCGGGCGCCAGCCGCGCCAGCGCTTGGCGCCGGCCTTGCCGAGCTTGCGCAGGCTGTGCTCGGCGTTGCCGACCTCGCCGATGGTGGCGCGACAATCGACGTGCACCCTGCGCACCTCGCCGGAGCGCAAGCGCAGCTGCGCGTAAACGCCCTCGCGCGCCACCAGCTGGATGGCGGCGCCGGCGGAACGCGCCAGCTGGGCGCCGCCGCCCTTCTTGAGCTCGACACAGTGCACGGTCGAGCCGACCGGGATGTTGCGCAGCGGCAGGGCATTGCCGGCCTTGATCGGCGCATCGGTGCCGGACACGACCTGGTCACCCGCGTTCAAGCCCTTGGGCGCGATGATGTAGCGGCGCTCGCCGTCGGCATACAGCACCAGCGCCAGGTGCGCGCTGCGGTTCGGATCGTACTCGAGGCGCTCGATGCGGCCCGCGATGCCGTCCTTGTCGCGCTTGAAGTCGACCACGCGGTAATGGCGCTTGTGGCCGCCGCCGCGATGGCGCACGCAGATGCGGCCGTGGTTGTTGCGGCCGTCGATCTTCGCCTTCTTCTCGACCAGCGCGGCGTGCGGCGCGCCCTTGTGCAGATCAGGGGTCTTGACCTTGATCATGCCGCGGCGCCCGGCCGACGTGGGTTTTGTCTTTATCAGTGCCATAGTAGCCTCAGATACAAGAGAAAAGTGACAAGAGAAAAGTAAAACCTTTCTCGTTCATTTCTTTCCTCTTTCCTCTTTTCTCTTTCCTCTGCCTTTACTTGGATTCGGCGCCGACGAAATCGATGTCGTGGCCCGGCTTGAGCTTCACATAGGCCTTCTTCCAGTCCTGCCGGCGACCGGGCGTGCGGCCCTGGCCCTTGCGCTTGCCGCGCACGTTCAGGATGCGCACGTCGTCGACCTCGACCTTGAACATCTTCTCGACCGCCTGCTTGACCAGCGGCTTGGTGGCGTCCGGGCGCACCTCGAAGACGAACTGGCGATGCTTGTCCGCGACGCGCGCGCTCTTCTCCGAGACGTGCGGGGCGAGGATCACCTGGTAAAGCCGTTCGTCCTTCATGCCAGCATCTCCTCGAGGCGCTTCAGCGCCGGCACGGTCATGATGACCTTTTCATGCCGGATCAGGCTGACCGGGTCGACACCGCCGACCGGCCGCACGTCGACCTTGTGCAGGTTGCGCGCCGACAGGCCGAGGCTGGCGTCGACGCCGTCGGTGACGATCAGCACGTCGGAGGCGCCGAGCTTGGCGAGCTTGGCGAGCAGCGCCTTGGTCTTCGGCGCATCGACGCTGAAACTCTCGACCGTCACCAGGCGCTCCTGGCGCAGCAGCTCGGACAGGATCGCGCGCATCGCCGCGCGGTGCATCTTCTTGTTCACCTTCTGGGTGAAGTTCTCGTCCGGCGAGGACGGGAAGGTCTTGCCGCCGCCGCGCCACAACGGGCTGCGTATGGTGCCGGCGCGCGCCTGGCCGGTGCCCTTCTGGCGCCAGGGCTTGGTCCCGCCGCCGCTGACCGCGCTGCGGTTCTTCTGCGCCCGGGTGCCGGCACGGCCGCCGGCCTGGTAGGCCACGACAATCTGGTGCACCAGGGGCTCGTTGAAGCGCGCGCCAAAGGTCGCGTCGGACACTTCGATGTCCTGACCCTTGCCGCCGGTATCGTTCAAGACGCTTACTTTCATCGTCGTTCGCCTTATTCCGTCTTCGCTGCGGCCTTGACCGCCGGGCGGATCACCATGTCCGCGCCCTTGTGGCCGGGGACCGAGCCCTTGACCAGCAGCAGGTTGCGCTCCGCGTCGACGCGCACCACCTCCAGGTTCTGCTGGGTGCGGGTGGCGTTGCCCAGGTGGCCGGCCATCTTCTTGCCGGGGAAAACGCGGCCCGGCGTCTGGCGCTGGCCGATCGAGCCCGGGGCCCGGTGCGACAGCGAGTTACCGTGGCTGGCGCGACCGCCGCCGAAGTGATGGCGCTTGATCACGCCGGCGAAGCCCTTGCCGATCGAGGTGCCCTGCACGTCGACCATCTGGCCGGCGGCGAAGATGTCGACCTTGATCTCGGCGCCGGGCTTGAGATCCGCACCTTCGCCGTCGGCCAGGCGGAACTCCCACAGGCCGCGGCCCGGCGCGACGCCGGCCTTGGTGTAGTGGCCCGCCATCGGCTTCGTCACGCGCGTGGCGCGGCGCTCGCCGACCGTCACCTGCACGGCGCGGTAGCCGTCGGTCTCGCCGGTCTTCACCTGGGTCACCCGGTTGGGACCGACCTCGAAGACCGTGACCGGCACGGCGCTGCCGTCCGCGTTGTACACGCGGCTCATGCCGACCTTTCTGCCTATCAGTCCGATTGCCATATTAAATCCAGTTTCAAGTAGCAAGTTTCAAGTAGCAAGGAACCCCTCTCGGGCCGGGCAAGTCGCAAGATCTTCCTTGCTACTTGCCACTTGTGACTTGCTACTACCGCCTTAACTCAGTTTGATCTCAACATCCACTCCCGCAGCCAGATCGAGCTTCATGAGCGCATCGACGGTCTTGTCGGTCGGCTCGATGATGTCCATGATGCGCTTGTGCGTGCGGATCTCGAACTGGTCGCGCGACTTCTTGTCCACGTGCGGCGAGCGCAGCAGCGTGAACCGCTCGATCTTGGTCGGCAGCGGAATCGGGCCCTTGACCAGCGCACCGGTACGCTTCGCCGTGTCGACGATCTCCATCGCGGAACGATCGATCAGGCGATGATCGAAGGCCTTGAGCCGGATGCGGATTTTCTGGTTTGCCATATTATCAACCTTTCGTAGGAGCGCCATCCTGGCGCGGATCCCACCTTGTGATCATTGCCGGGCGATAGGCCCAGCGGGGCTGGAAGCCCCGCCTACAATGTATGAATCATTCGATAACCTTCGCCACCACCCCCGCCCCCACGGTGCGGCCGCCTTCGCGGATGGCGAAGCGCAGGCCCTCTTCCATGGCGATCGGGCTGATCAGGGTGATGGTCATCTTGATGTTGTCGCCGGGCATGACCATTTCGGTGCCCTGGGGCAGGTCGCAGGCGCCGGTGACGTCGGTGGTCCGGAAGTAGAACTGCGGGCGGTAGCCGTTGAAGAACGGGGTGTGGCGGCCGCCTTCTTCCTTGGAGAGCACGTAGACCTCGGCCTCGAACTTGGTGTGCGGGGTGATGGAGCCGGGCTTGGCCAGGACCTGGCCGCGCTCGACTTCCTCGCGCTTGGTGCCGCGCAGGAGCACGCCGACGTTATCGCCGGCCTCGCCCTGGTCGAGGAGCTTCCTGAACATCTCGACGCCGGTGACGGTGGTCTTGGCGGTGGGTTTCAGGCCCACGATCTCGATTTCGTCGCCGACCTTGACGATGCCGCGCTCGATGCGGCCGGTGACGACGGTGCCGCGGCCGGAGATGGAGAAGACGTCCTCGACGGGCATGAGGAAGGCGCCGTCGATGGCGCGCTGGGGCTGCGGGATGTAGGTGTCCAGGGCGTCGGCGAGCTTGAAGATGGCGGCCTCGCCGATCTCCGAGGTGTCGCCTTCGAGGGCCTTCAGGGCCGAACCCACGATGATCGGGGTCTTGTCGCCGGGGAATTCGTATTTGTCGAGGAGCTCGCGGACTTCCATTTCGACCAGTTCGAGGAGCTCTTTGTCGTCGACCATGTCGGCCTTGTTGAGGAACACGACGATGTAGGGCACGCCGACCTGGCGGGCCAGCAGGATGTGCTCGCGGGTCTGGGGCATGGGGCCGTCGGCGGCGGACACGACCAGGATGGCGCCGTCCATCTGGGCGGCACCGGTGATCATGTTCTTGACGTAGTCGGCGTGGCCCGGGCAGTCGACGTGGGCGTAGTGGCGCTTTTCGGTCTCGTACTCGACGTGGGCGGTGGCGATGGTGATGCCGCGCTCGCGCTCCTCGGGGGCGTTGTCGATCTGGTCGTAGGCCTTGAACTCGCCGCCGAACTTGGTGGACAACACCTTGGTCAGGGCCGCGGTGAGGGTGGTCTTGCCGTGGTCCACGTGGCCGATGGTCCCCACGTTGAGGTGGGGTTTGGTGCGTTCGAATTTTCCCTTGGACACCTTGAGGTACCTCGTCTGTCTCTATAAATAAGTTAGCGCGTTTGCCCAAAACCATCACACCGACCCCGACGCCACGCCGGAATCTGGAGCCCATAATCGGAATCGAACCGATGACCTCTTCCTTACCAAGGAAGTGCTCTACCGACTGAGCTATATGGGCGAAATGCAGAGAAAAGAGAAAAGTTTAAAGAGCAAAGTCGAACCGGCCCAGGGCTCCAAATCTTTTCTCTTTTCTCTTTTCTCTTTACTCTTTCCTCTGCCTTATGGAGCGGGTGATGGGAATCGAACCCACGTTATCAGCTTGGAAGGCTGAAGTTCTACCATTGAACTACACCCGCGCTTTGCCCACGCTTGCATGGCGCGATCGTCGCCCGCCAACACCAATGCCGTCCCGTTACCCACTTTATTCCTGGTGGAGGGGGGTGGATTCGAACCACCGAAGGCGTAAGCCGACAGATTTACAGTCTGTTCCCTTTGGCCGCTCGGGAACCCCTCCAAAACATAAGCCGCGCATTATGCGGGAAAATTACCCTAGCGGTCAACAGCTTCCGGGCCCTTTTCTGCAGCCGGCAGCGCGTTCTGACGACGCTTGAACGCTAGCCACGGGGGTCACGGGGAGCACGGGGAAAACCTTTTTGGGCAGAAGGCGTTGATCGGACCCCCAGTCCACGGCCGGAGGGAAACAGGATTCATCCCCGTGACCCCCGTGGCTAACTCTTTAAATCTCTATAGAAACTAAGCCTTTCCCTGCTGGCGGATCAGGTTCAGCGCCGAGCCGGCCATGAACCAGGCGAGCTGCTCCCCGGTCAGGGTATGGCGGGCCTCGATGCTCTCCGCTCGACCGTCGGCGTGGCGAACCCGTACCGTAACGGGCCTGCCGGGGGCCACACCGCCCAAGCCCTCGAAGCTCAGCCGGTCGTCCCGCTCGATCTTGTCGTAATCCGCCGGGTCCGCGAAGGTCAGGGGCAAAACCCCTTGTTTCTTAAGGTTAGTTTCGTGGATCCGGGCAAGGCTGCGCACCAGCACCACGCGCGCCCCGAGAAACCGCGGGCTCATGGCGGCATGCTCGCGCGAGCTGCCCTCGCCGTAATTCTGGTCCCCGACCGCCACCCAACCCTGCCCCTTGGACTTGTACTCACGCGCCAGCTCGTTGAGCGGCTGGCCGGCCTTGCCGGTGAAGATATTGAATCCGGTCCCCGCCCCCTCGGAAAACACATTGTCCGCGCCCGAGAACATATTGTCGCTGATCCGGTCGAGGTGGCCGCGGAACTTGAGCCAGGGGCCGGCCGGGGAGATATGGTCGGTGGTGCACTTGCCGCGCGCCTTGAGCAGGACCGGCAGATCGCGGTAGCCGGCGACCTTGTCGACCGGCTCGAAGGGATCGAGCAGCGCCAGGCGCTCGCTCTGGGGGTCGACCACGACCCGGGCCGCGGCTGGATTGTCGGTGGGCGGGACATAGCCGGACTCGCCCGGATCGAAGCCCTGGGCCGGGAACTCCTCGGCGCTCGGGGCCTTGAGGGCCAGCGTCCCGCCGCCGGCCAGCGGCACACCGTCTTTCAGCGGATCGCGGTCGAGCCGCCCCGTCAGCGCGTAAGCGGTCACTACCTCCGGGCTGCCGATGAAGGCGTGGGTGGCGGGATTGCCGTCGTTGCGGCGCGGAAAATTGCGGTTGTACGAGGTCAGGATGGAGTTCTTGTCGCCCTTGGCCACGTCGCTGCGCTCCCACTGGCCGATGCAGGGGCCGCAGGCGTTGGCCAGCACGGTCGCGCCGATCGCCTCGAGGTCGGCCAGCAGGCCGTCGCGCTCGATGGTGGCGCGCACCTGCTCCGAGCCCGGCGTCACCAGGAACGGCACCCGAGCCTTGAGGCCGGCGGCCCGCGCCTGGCGCGCGACATGCGCGGCCCGGCCGATGTCTTCATAAGAAGAATTGGTGCAGCTGCCGATCAGGGTGGCCTTGAGCTCGGGCGGGTAGCCCTGGGCCGCGACGTCGCGGGCGAGCTCGGAGACACCGCGCGCCAGATCCGGCGTGTGGGGTCCCACGATCTGCGGCTCGAGCGTCGACAGGCCGATCTCGACCACCTGGTCATAGTACTGGTCGGGGCTGGCCAGCGCCTCGGGGTCGGCGGTCAAGTCCGCGGCACGCTCGCCCGCGAGCTTCGCGATCTCGGCACGGCCGGTGGCCGTGAGGTAGTCGCCCATGCGCCGGTCGTAGGGGAACACCGAAGTGGTGGCGCCGAGCTCGGCGCCCATGTTGGTGATCGTGGCCTTGGCCGTGCAGGACAGCGCCTCGGCACCGGGACCGAAGTACTCGATGATCTTGTTGGTCCCGCCGCTCACGGTCAGCAGGCCCGCGAGCTTCAGGATCACGTCCTTGCCGCTGGTCCAACCGCTTAGGGTCCCGGTGAGCTTCACCCCGACCAGCTTGGGCCACAACAGCTCCCAGGCCGTGCCGACCATGACGTCGACCGCGTCGGCGCCGCCGACGCCGACGGCGATCATGCCGAGGCCCCCGGCGTTGGGCGTGTGCGAGTCGGTGCCGACCATGAGCCCGCCCGGGAAGGCGTAGTTCTCCAGAACCACCTGGTGAATGATGCCCGAACCCGGTTTCCAGAAACCCATGCCGTACTTGGCGGCGCTCGACGCCAGGAATTCGTAGACCTCGTGGTTGGTCTTGTCGGCGATCGCCAGGTCCTGACGCGCCCCGACCTTGGCGCGGATTAAATGGTCGCAGTGCACGGTGGTCGGCACCGCCACCGACTCGCGTCCGGCGGTCATGAACTGCAGGATCGCCATCTGCGCGGTGGCGTCCTGCATGGCGACCCGGTCCGGCCGCAAGGGCGCGGTGGTCTTGCCGCGCACCGGCAGACCCTGGCCCTTGTCCTCCCAATGGGCGTAGAGAATCTTCTCCGCCAGGGTCAGCGGCCGGCCGACCTGCTTGCGGATCGCAGCGACGCGGCCGGGAAGTTTCTGGTAGTGCGCGCGGATCATGGCCAGCGCGTCGGCGGGGAATTTTTCCATTCTGATTCAGTACCTGTGAAAAGGTGGAGCCCGCAACAGGATTCGAACCCGTGACCCTCTGATTACAAATCAGATGCTCTACCAGCTGAGCTATGCGGGCGTGGCGCGTGACAATCCGCCGCGACAATGCCGGCCAATTGTATGCTGCGGGCGGGAAAAAATGAATTACGGCGCGGCATCGGCCGGTTTCGCGGCCGGCGCGGCCGGCGGCGCCGTGGCTTCGGGCGCGCAGTCGCGTGCCGTCACCGCCACCTCGCCGGCACCCCAATCCTGACGCTTGAGCTTGCCCACCAGCTCCTCGGCCACCGGCGTCGAGACCTCGAGCCACACCAGGGTCTGATCGCGGTAGCGGATCTCCTGCCCGGCCTTCACACCCTTGGCCTCCAGCTCCTTCATCAGCCCCCGGGCGTTCTCGGCCTGGCTGAACAAGCCGAGCGAGATCGCGTTCTCCTTGTCGGGCTCCTGCATGATGAAGGCATCCTTGACGCCCAGCTTCTTGAGCTCCTGGAGGCGCGCCTCGGCGGCCGCGCGCGACTTGAGCGGCGGCAGGTGCACCCAGTAGCTCGCCGCCTCGCGCCGGCTTTCCTCGCGGCGCGTGTGGGTGAGGTGCAGCTCGCCGAGGCGCTCGGCGGCGCGCGCGGCGGTCTCCTCGCCATCGAAGGGCCCGACGGTCAGGCAGCGCAGCGCCGGCGTCGCCCGCTCGGGCTTGACCGGCGACAGGCTCGGCGCCGGCCGGCCGCGCTGGGCGGCGCGGTCGGCACGCCGCGCCAGATCCGGACCCACGGTGAGCGGCACCATCTTCTCGGCGTTGACCGGCGGCAGCGGCTGGTAGGCGGCGTCGCTCGCGGCGTCGCGGTGCCACAGGCCCCACATCAAGAGCCCGATATTCGCGAGCAGCAGCGCGCCGAACAGCCACTTGAGCAGCGCGGGCGCGGACGGCAGGTTCATGGCGCGCTCGCGATCACGGCGAGCCCCTTGAGCACCAGGGCCGGGGCGGCGACCACGGCATAGGGCAGGCGGCCGTCCAGATACGGCCGCAGGCGCTCGCCGTCGCCGCCAGTCAGCAGCAGGCGCGTCGCCGGACCGAGCCGCGCGCCCTGCTCGCGCGCGACGCGCTCGATCGCGCCGGCCAGGCCGTAGAGCGTGCCGGCCGCGACCGCCGGCGCGGTGGCGCGCGCGAAGCAGTCCGCGACGGGCGCGTCGACCTCGCGGATCGGAGTGCGCGCGGTCAAGGCCTCGCGCGCCAGCGCCAGCCCCGGCAGGATCACGCCGCCGAGGAACTCGCCGTCCGCGGTCAGGGCATCGATGGTCACGGCGGTGCCGCAGTCCACGACGCAGGCCGGGCCCGGATAGCCGTGGTGCGCGCCGATCAAGGCCGCCCAGCGGTCGGCGCCGAGCCGGGCCGGTTCGTCATAACCGTTGCGCACCCCCGCCTGGTGCGCGCGGGCGACGATGAACTCCACGGGCAGCGACCAGCGCGCCGCCACCCAGTCGGCGAGCGTGCGATCGTGCTCGGCGCCGGCGACGCTCGCCGCCAGCACCCGGCGCGGCGCCGGCAGCGCCGCCCAGCGCGCCGCCAGCACGGCGGCGAGGCCGCCGGCGTGCAGGTCGGCCTCCACGCGGTCGGCGCCGGCCGGCCGCCACTTGATGCGCGTATTGCCGACGTCCACCAGCAGCGTGCCGGGCGCGTTCACGGCGCCGGCCTCAGGCTGACTTCGCCGGCGTGGAAGGCGCGCAGCCCGCCGCGCGCGTCGCGCAGCAGCAGCGCGCCCTGCGCGTCGATGCCCGCCGCCTCGCCGTCGAAATGCTCGCCGCCCGCTTCGAGGCGCACGCGCCGGCCGGCGTAGAAATCGTAACGCTCCCAGTCCGCGCGAAACGGCCCGAGCCCCTCGCGCGCGAAGCGCTCGAACATCTCCGCCAGCGCGTCGATCAGGAGCGCCGCCAGGCGATTGCGGTCGACGGCGGCGCCGGTGATCCCGGCCAGCGCCACCCAGGGTTGATCGATGGCCGCCGCCTCGCGTTCGCTCAGGGCGCCGTTCACGCCGACACCGATCACCGCCAGGGTCGGACCGTCCGCCTCGCCGCGCAGATCGACGAGGATGCCGGCGAGCTTGCGGCCCTGCCAAAGCAGATCGTTCGGCCACTTGATCCCGACGCCGGCGGCGCCGTACTCGCGCAGGGTATGCGCCACCGCCACACCCGCCGCCAGGCTCAAGCCGGCGGTGCGCGCCGGACCGCCGTCGAACCGCCGGGCCATGGACAGCATCAGGTTCTGATACGGGCTCGCCATCCACGCCCGTCCGCGCCGCCCGCGGCCGCCGGTCTGGAACTCGGCCAGGCAGACGCGGCGGTCGACCGAATCGGCGGGGCAGCGCAGCAAATGAAGACTGGTGGAATCGATTTCGTCGTACACCTCGATCGCGATGTCGGACCGCGCCAGCGCGGCGCGGATGCGCCCGGCATCCAGCGGCGCGCAGGGCTGCGCGAGCCGGTAGCCGCGCCCCGCCACCCGATGGATCGTCAGGCCGGCCGCGCCGAGCCGCCCGACCGCCTTGGAGATCGCCGCGCGGGTCAGTCCCAGCGTCCGGCCGAGGTCGGTGCCGGAATGGAAGTTGCCGTCGGACAGAATGCGCAGCAGCTCAATGCGCGTGGTCATGGACCGGGATTCTAACAGGCGGGCGGCGCAGGCCGCACCCGGCGCGAACGCGCGGCGCGAAACCGGTAGAATCGCCGGACCGGCCGCACGCGGCCGGCGGCGAATCAACCCCCGGGAGGAGACCACCATGCGCATCACCAGAGTGCTCGCGACCGCCGGCGCGGCCGCGCTGCTCGGCGCCTGCAGCCACGTCGTGCCGCACTACCAGGAATCCGTCGACACGGTCGCCAAGCTGGAACAGGCGGGCGGCGGCAAGGTCGCGGTCGACGAATTCCGCGGCGTCGAATCCATGCAGGTCCTGCACGGCCGCGCCAACACCTTCAAATCGCCCTACGGCGGCCGGTTCTCCACCTACATCCAGGAGGCGCTGCGCCTGGAACTGGCGCGCGCCGGCCGCTTCGACCCGGACGCGCCGGTGCGCGTCGCGGGGGTGCTCGACCGGAATGCGCTGGACATCGACGGCGCCAACGTCGGCAGCCAGGAGATCGCGGTGCGGTTCACGGTGACGCGCGACGGCCGCAACGTCTACGAGCGCACCCATTCGGCGCACCGCGAGTGGGCGTCTTCGTTCGCCGGCGCGATCGCGATCCCGGCCGGCCGCGACGCTTACCCCGGGACCGTGACGGAGCTGCTCGACAGCCTGTTTTCCGACCCGGCCTTCCTCGGCGCGATTCGCTGACTCCAGGAAAAAGGCCGTCCCGGCATGCCGGGACGGCCCGTCCTAGATCGTCCGCGGGCTTGCCGGCGCGCGCCGGCGGCACCCGCTCCAACTGGCCGCTTAAGGCGTAGCCAGCGGCGTGACGGCCGCGTCCGCGAGCCAGGCGTAGCTGCGCGGCGCGTTCCAGGAATAGCGCAGGACGTTGTCGTTGGCCATGCTCTGGTAGAGGTTCTTCACCATGTTGCCGACGATGCGCTTGGGCGCCTCGACGAGGCTCTTCTCGCCGAACGGCAGGAATATGATGCCCTGCCACATGCTGAGCCCGTCCTTCAACTGATAGCTCTTGAGCTTGGCGCCGTTGCGATCGGAGACCGTGGCGTTCAGCTCGTACTCGACCGACACCTTGCTGGGGATGATGTACAGGCTTAAGCCCGTGATGATCGCGCCGACCAGCGCCGGCCCCATGTCGGCACGCTCGATGAGCTCGATCTTGACGGAGTAATCCATGTTCTTGGCGTCGAAGGCGTCCATGGAATGGCGGCTGAACAACGTCGACTCCTTGGTGATTTCCTCGACGATCCCCTTGAGGTTGGCGGTCATCTGGACGTTCTCGGTCGGCGCCCCGCCTTCGCCGCCCTTGGGATCCATGCGGTACTTCACGTCCAGCGCCACCGACGGCCGGCTGGCGAACTGGCTCTTGTTCGGCAGCGTCGTCACCTCCGGCAGCTGCTTGTCCGGAAATATCGCGCAGCCCGCGACCAGCAGGACCGTACCCGCCACGATTGCAACACGACCCGTCAACTGTTTCTTCACGGCTTCCTCCCTCGTTCAACTTCTTGATTGGCGGCGCCATCGCCGCCCCAATGATGAATGGTAGACAGCCGGCAGGCACCCCGCAAGCCGGCGGACGGCCGCGGTTACGAACCCAGCCAGGCGACGCGGTGCGCGCGTGGCGCGCCGTCGGCGTCGGGCATGAAGCGAAACTCGCAGGTATCCATCGGCGGCGCCTGCAGTTCGACGACGAAGGTCATGAGCTCGTCGCGGCGGAACGCATGCACGGTCACCCGTTCGCCCGGCCAGTGAGTCGCCAACAGCGCATCCAGGTTCGCCTTCGTTACCCGCAGGCCGTCCACGGCCACCAGCGCATCGCCGGCGGCGAGCCCGGCCGCCTGGGCGGCGGCGCCGTCGAATACCTGGGCGAGCTTCGCTTCCGCGCCCTCGGTCAGCTTGACGCCGAGGACCGCGCGCCGCATCAGCTCGGCCGCGGATTTCTTCGGCGGCTTGCCGCCCTTGTCGGCGGCCGACTCGGCCGGGCGCACGACGAACTCGACGCCGACATCGCCGAGCAGGCCGGCGAGCGGCAGGTCCTCGGTCGAACGCAGCGCCCGGTCGAAGAACTCGCGCAGATCCAAACCGCTGACCTCGGCGGCGAGACGCTCGATGCCGCCCTCCTCGACGCCGGTCGGGGTGCGGCCGTGGCGCTCCCACAGTGCGCGCATCACGTCGTCGAGCGACCGGCGGCCGCCGGTGCCGCACCGGAGGGTGAGATCCAGCGCCAGCGCCACCAGCGCGCCCTTGGTGTAATAGCTGACGATCGCGTTCGGCGCGTTCTCGTCCTGGCGGTAGAACTTGGTCCAGGCGTCGAAGCTGGACTCGGTGACGGTCTGCTTGAAGCGCCCGCTGCCGCGCCACACCCTGGTTGCGGTCTCGCCGAGCGCCTGCAGGTAATCCTGGGGCTCGATGCGTTGGCTGCGCACCAGGGCGAGATCGTCGTAATACGACGTGATGCCCTCGAAGGCCCAAAGCTGGCGGGTGTAGGCCTCGCGGCTCAGGTCATAGGGCAGGAAGGCCTTGGGCTTGATGCGTTTGACGTTCCAGGTGTGGAAATACTCGTGGCTAACGAGGCCGAGGAAGGCGCGATAGTCGTCGTTGACCGCCGCCTCGCCCGGCCGCGGCAGGCTCTTGCGGCTGACCAGGAGGCTGGTGGAGGCGCGGTGCTCCAGGCCGCCGTAGCCCTCACCGACCACCATAATAAGGAACACATAGCGCGCCATCGGCGCCGGCTCGCCGAAGAACGTTATATGGTGCTCGCAAATGGCCTGCATGTCCCGGCACAGCCGGTCCAGGTCGGCACGCTGGCGGCCGGTCAGCACGACGTCATGCGGGACGCCGCAGGCGCTGAATTGCGCGTGCGTGAAGGTACCCATCTCGACCGGGTGATCGATCAGCTCATCGTAGTCGGCGGCGCGGTAGCGGCCGAAACCGAAGGCCGGGGCATCGAGCGCCGGCAGCGCCGTGGCGAGCCGCCAATCGCGCACGCCTTCCGGCGGCAGGATCTCGACCTCGCACGGGCGCCGCTCCCGGCCGTGCGCCATCAGGAACACGCTCGCACCGTTGAAGTAGCCGTGGGTGGTATCGAGGTGGGCGGCGCGCACCGACAGGTCCCAGGCATACACCTCGCAGGTCACGGTGAGCAGCCCGGCGCAGGGCGCGCAGCGCCAGCTGTGCTTGTCGAGCTTCTCGACCGGCACGGCCGCGCCGGCGCACTCGGCAGTAAGCGTCACGATGTTGCGCGCGAACTCGCGGATCATGTAGCTGCCGGGGATCCAGGCCGGCAGCGAAAACGCCTGGCCGGCCGGATCGGGGTCGGCCACCGTGCAACGCACCTCGAAGAGGTGGGCGGCGGGGTTTATCGGGAAAATGCGGTAGCGGACCGGGGCGGGCATGGGTGGATTCTAACCCGGACCCGGCCGGCGCCGGA
>Ga0214471_10002396_pt1 | contig 14722 bp, 15 predicted proteins | sample RVTome_5_FD_207665 | JGI IMG/M metagenome (GOLD analysis project Ga0214471, IMG submission 207665) | Soil microbial communities from uranium-contaminated site in the Upper Colorado River Basin, Wyoming, United States - RVT142D155 | ecosystem: Environmental > Terrestrial > Soil > Contaminated >... | reverse complement strand
ATGTGATGCCAGTTCGACCCTGGGACCCGGAGTTGTTGCGTAGATATCCTCCTCGGGGGGGCTGGTGGCGACGGAGGCCAGGGAGGCGACCACCAGCAGAATCAGAGAGGTCGGCCTCCTCGACACGGTTCGAGCCGTGTCACCGCGCCGGCGTTCGGTCTTTCCCAAATCCATGCCTTGTCTATCGGTGCCCATCGCCTCCCGATGAACGGTTAGACATCGGCGTCAGGTGGTCACAAGGAGGGACTGCTGAAGGGTCCCTGCTAGGTCCGCTCGTTGCCCCGCTTGTAGTTGCCGGTCGCCCTGGCCATCAGCTCCTGAGGGTTGCGAGTCTCCAACTGTGACAGGAACTTGTCGGCACTTTTCCCGCGAAGCACGACGGCCTTTCGACCGTGATGGGCGATCACGATCTCGCCGTTCTTGCGGACTTCGTATGAGAAACCTGTTGGTTCCGCCACGTCGGCCATTGTGCCCGGGCAGGGGGCATTGCCGATCGTCGTCTCCGACCTATTAGAGTTGACAGGAAACTATTTGGTTTCCTATTCTCTCCCCGATGGAATCGGTGTTCAAAGCGCTGGCCCACCCGACAAGACGGAATCTGCTCGACTCGTTGTTCGAGCAAGACGGGCAGACGTTGAGGTCTCTCACCGCGGGTCATGACATGACCCGAATCGGGGTCGCCAAGCACCTCCAGCTTCTCGAGGAAGCGAGGCTGGTGGTGACCCGTCGTCGGGGCCGCGAGAAGCTGCACTTTCTGAACCCGGTTCCGATCCGGCTCATCCACGACCGGTGGGTGAGCAAATACACCGAGCCCTGGGCTGCCGGGTTGGTCAGTCTGAAAGGAGAGTTGGAGGAACAGATGGAGAAGGTGTTCGAGATATACATTCGCACCACCCCGGAACAACTATGGGAGGCGATCACCAACCCGGCGATCCGAGCCAAGTACCACTTCGGTGCCGGCGTTGACTCGTTTTGGACCCCGGGGTCGAAGTGGGCGCTGGTACACCCCGGTGCCGACGGGGCGCTTGCCGAAGGCGAGAACCTGGTGGTGGATCCACCCCACCGACTCGTACAGACCATGGACGTCCTGTGGAGCGAGGATGCAGAGCGGGAAGGCACCTCCAGGGTGACGTGGGAGATCGAGCAGGTTGGTGACTCATGTCGGCTCACGGTGATCCACGACGAGCTCCGGGCCGACGCCCCGGCCGAGCTGTATGGAGGCTGGCCGATGATCCTGTCGGGGCTGAAGACCTGGCTCGAGACCGGCGAAACCCTCACCACACCGGGCTCGCTGATGTACGACACGAGCTGAATCGCCAAGGGGGAAAGACCCATGCCATTGACCACCATCACCGACATACGCATGTGAACCCGACGGCAACCGTTTCTACATCGTGGAGGAAATCCGATGACTGCGACCCAGCCAGGCTACGAGAAGATCGACAAGACGTTCACCGCCATCCTGGAGAAGAGCCCCGCTCGAGGCGGGTGGACCTACGTCACCACCGACTGGACCGCTGAGTTCTTCGGGACCCGAGGCCTGGTGAAGGTCTCCGGAACGGTCGACGGTCACCCCTTTCGCAGCTCCTTCATGGCCCTCGGCGACGGCAACCACAAGCTCCCCATAAAAGCCGACCTGCGGGACACGATCGACAAGAGCGAAGGCGACAGTGTCACCATCCACCTCACCCAGCGTCACCGGAGGTAGCCAAACCGTTCAGTTAGCTGTGACGGGTGGAGAGCGAGCACGGCCCTCTGAACAGGTCGGGTCACGATCCCGCCGGGGATACCTGATCCAGCCGTAGAATTGCGATCGGGTCTGTGTCAAGGTGGATCGGCTGTTCCGACCCCCAGGAGGTGCTCGATGAGCGAAAAGCGAACCACGGCCCGGGTGTTCCACGACGCCGGAGGAGTCGATGATTGGCGTGTCCTCTTCTGGGGCGCGTACGCCTACTACCGCATCGAGTCGTTCGCCGATGGGGCGAGATTCGTTGCCGCCATCACTGAAGTAGCGGAGGCACTGGGGCACTTTCCCGATGTCGACCTTCGTCCCGAGGGGGTGACGGTCCGCACCTTTTCCCGCGAGGACGGGGCCTTGAGCGAGATCGATGTCGAGGTGGCCCGGCGGGTCTCGGACGCAGCTAAAGAGCTCGGGCTCGAGCCCGACCCGTCGCAGGTGAAATGCGTCGGCATCGCGGTGGCACAGGACGCCGACATGGACGTTCGTCCGTTCTGGGCCGCCGCCTTCGGGTACACGGACCTCGGCTTCGAGGATGCGGTCGACCCCCACCGGCGCAACCCGCACCTGTGGTTCCACGAGCTCGATCCGCCCAAGCCCGGTCGGGGCCGAGTTCACATCGACGTCAGTGTGCCAGCCGATCAAGCCGAGGCGCGGGTCGCAGCCGCAGTCGCGGCCGGCGGCCGTATCGCGGACGACTCGCACGCACCCGAATGGTGGATGCTCGCCTCTCCGGACAACCACGGTGTCGACATCGCGGCGTGGCCGGATTTCGAGAACTACGACGAGGGCTGAGCCGCGATCAGGCCACAGGGGGCCTCTAAACGAGTGCGACATCGGCACGGTGGGTACATCGACAGCATGGCAAGAAGCCAGGAATGACTAGCACCGGCCAATGAATCTCACACCCATTCTGGCATATTCCTATTGCCCCGGATTGCTGCAGACGATGGGCCTTCCGGTACCTTGTAGGTGATGCATCCGGAGCACAACCTCGTCCTCACGGGTTTCATGGGGACGGGAAAGACCACTGTCGGGCATGCCCTCGCGGTCAAGCTCGGAATGGAGTTCGTCGACACGGACGAGCTGATCGAAGCTCGTCATGGGCCAATCGCACGAATCTTCGCCGAACAGGGCGAGGCGGAGTTCCGCGCCATCGAACGAACCGTGGCCCGCGAACTCGGACAGAGGACCGGGCTCGTTATCGCGACCGGTGGCCGCATGATCCTCGATCCGGAAAACTTCCAATCACTCAGCAAGAACGGCCGCATCTTCTGTCTCGTCGCAACGCCCGACGAGATCCACAACCGGGTCATCAACGACGAGACACGTCGGGATCGCCCTCTTCTCCAGGTCGAAGACCCGCGCGAGCGCATCATCGAATTGATGTTCGAGAGGCAACACGACTACGAACGGTTTCCACAGTTGATCACAGATCATGCGGGACCAAACGTGATCGCCGACGAGGTTGCCCAACTGTGGTCCAGCCACAGCACCTATGACATCTCGAGCCCTGCCGGGGGCTATCCCTACACGGTCGGCGCCGGGATCCTCCCTTTCATACGACAGCTCGCTTCCATCCAGGGACCCATGGTGGTCATCACCGACGAGATCATTCGGGACCTCTACGCCCCGAGTTTGGGTGAGGTCGATCTGACCATCGCTCTTCCAGCTGGTCGATCCCAGAAGACGCTGGATGCTGTTGCATCGGTCTACCAGCAGCTGTTCGAGGCCGGGATCGACAAGTCGGCGACGGTTGTCTCGCTCGGCACGAGCATCATCGGCGATATAGCCGGCTTTGCAGCAGCAACCTATCTGCGTGGTGTGGATCTTGTTCATTGCCCGACGAATCTGATCGCCATGGTCGACACCAGCGTGGGAGGCAAAGTCGGATTGGACGTCCCGCAGGGAAGAAATCTCCTTGGGCTCTACAAACAGCCCAAAGCGGTCCTTGCCGATGTCGGGACCTTGCAGACCCTTCCTCCGAGAGACTTCGCATCCGGACTGGCCGAGGTCGTGAAACACGGCTTGATATCCAGCAGCTCCCTCCTGGGACGGATCGAGTCCACCTCGTGGACAACCAACCTGCTCCCCGGCATGCTCGCCGATCTCCAATCTCTCGTCGCCCAAGCTATTCAGATCAAAATCGCGATCGTCCAGGCTGACCCGTTCGAGGAGAAGGGTCAGAGGACTTTCCTCAACCTCGGCCATACTTTTGGATACGGAATCGAGTACGCGTCGAATGGAGAGATAAACCACGGCGAAGCTGTCGCCATGGGCTTGGTGGCGGCAACTCGGCTGTCTCACCGGAAGGGGCATGCCAGCGCGGACCTGGTCGATCGGGTCGAGGCCCTGGTCGGCCACATCGGTTTGAATGCGATGGTCCCAGCATCGATAGAGGCGCGAGATGTCCTCGAAGGAATGAGGCACGACAAGAAGAGACGTCACTCGCGTCTACGGTTCGTCTTGTTGAAGGACGTCGGTGAGCCCATCATTTCAGACGATGTAGAAGACTCCGAAGTCCTCGAGGTGCTCGAAGGTATGCGGGAATCGAGTGAGCAAGCCGGGGTTGCAGCTCTAGGCCTTCCTTAGACGCCGGAGCACTCCTTGTCTGATTACCCAAGCCCGTCCCAGTTCACGACGGCTGCCGAGTTCTCGAGCTATCTGAGCAGTGCCGGCATCGATATCCCGTTCGACGGTGCGGTCGATACGGACGGTAATTCGCCCCTTGCCCAGCCTGTCTCGAGAGGCAGGTTCGAGATCGGCAATCGATGGGCAATCCTCCCGTTGGAGGGTTCGGACAGCGACGTCGACGGCAATCCCACGGACCGTTCGATCGGGCGCTGGGATGCATTTGGGCGCAGTGGCGCCAAGTTGATCTGGGGTGAGTCGGCCGCGGTTCGGAATGACGGACGAAGCTCACCGGCACAGCTGCTCATCGCTCCTGCCACCACCGGCGGTCTGCGCCGACTCCGCGAAGCAGCCGTTTCCGCCCACCGCGAGGAGTTCGGGGACGCCGAGGACCTCAAGCTGGGCCTCCAACTGACACATTCAGGGCGGCTGAGTCACCCTCCACCGTCAGGGGAACATGCTCCGGTCACGGTCAGACGTCACCCGCACCTCGACCCCACGCTCGGCCCTCCGTCCGATCAGCCGCTCCTCACCGATGGCCAGCTCTACGAGCTCATAGACGACTACGTGACTGCGGCTGAGGTCGTTGCGGAGGCCGGGTTCGACTTCGTCGACCTCAAAGCGTGTCACGGGTCCTTGGGACACGAACTGCTCGGCGCCTTCGAGAGACCTGGGGAGTTCGGGGGGTCGTTCGACAATCGAACCCGTTTTCTGAGGACGATCGTCGATCGGGTGCGGTCCGGTTCCCTCGGCCTCAAGCTGGGGTTGAGGCTCAGCGCCTTTGACACCGTCATACACACTGCCGGTGAAGACGGTGTCGGGCGCCCTATCACGTCAGAGCCGGCCCGCTATTGGTTCGGGACCGATGAGTTCGGGCTCGAGATCGACCTGAGCGAGCCGATCAGGCTTCTGACCATCATGAGGGACGTGGGGGTCGATCTCATTTGTGTCACCGGGTCTTCACCGTACAACTCGTGGCATCTTCAGAGACCGGCGCTAAAGGCCAAGCCGGGGGAATACACGACACCGGAGAACCCCTTGGTGGGTGTGGCGAGACATATTGGCGTCACCAGGCGATTGCGCGAGTCAGTTCCCGGGATCACGACCGTCGGCTCGGGCTACAGCTATCTCCAACGGTGGCTCCCCAACGTGGCACAGGCTGCGGTGCGGACCGGGATGACCGATCTGGTTGGCATCGCGCGAATGCATCTCGCCTATCCGCGATTCATCTCGGACGTCTTGGACGGGAGGCCCCTCGAGACCGACGCGATCGAAAAGGCCTTCTGAATCTAGGTCTGTTCGTGGCCGAGGTGACGCAGCAGGGCCTCCAACGCCACGAAGTAGCTGTGGCGTCCGAAACCGGCGACGACACCCACGCATACCGGCAATAGCACCGACTCTTTCCTGAATGGCTCGCGGGCGTGAACGTTCGACAGGTGGGTCTCGACAACCGGTAGGGACACGCCTGCGATCGCGTCCCGGATGGCGATGCTGTAGTGGGTGTACGCACCGGCGTTGAGGATGATTCCGTCGACCGTCTCTCGGGCATCGTGGATGGCCGAGACCAACTCACCCTCGGAATTGGACTGGAAGTCGCTCAACTTCACGTCGCGCTCAGAGGCAAAGGATCGGAGCTCGGTGACGATGTCAGCGAGGGTCTCATGCCCGTAGACCTCCGGCTCTCGAAGTCCGAGAAGATTGAGGTTGGGACCGTTGATGAGGAGGACCCTGGTCATCTCACCGAACCGAGCCGGCAGGTTCGGCATCTATTCCGTCGAAGAAGGTCTCGGCCGCTTCCCGGACCAACCCGGCATACCTCTCCATACCTAGCTCCTGGCGTCTTACGTCGTTGGGCACCTCCAGAGCATACGGCACTCGGGGCATGGTCTCGACGATGGGCCGGAGGTCGAGGTTGGCCTGTCCTGGTGGTTCCCGGTCCGACCGTGCCACCCTGATGAACTCCTGATCGCTGATCGACCAGACATCACGTGCGTCGCAGAGCTGAATGAAGTTGACGAGCTTCTCAGGAAGGTCCGCCAGCTGTGTGAGCGACGAACTCGAACGTGCGAAGTGGAGCGTGTCGACCAAGATCGCTCCGTTAGGTGAACCCGCCTGAGTCACGATCTCCACGGCAGCCGCCAAGTCTTTGGTGGGGGTCCAGGGGATGAATTCCAGGTCGATTGTCATCCCACTTTGAGCGCCCAGGTCGCAGATCTCCTGGAATGTCTCCACCGCTTTGCCGATGTCGGGCTCCGGTATCTGCGTGATTATGTGGCGAGCACCCAGCTCTTCGGCAACCGCGACGAAGTCCCGCCAATCGGCAGTCTTTGTGCCTGGATCGGTCCTGATCAGCTCGACATCCAGGACCGAGATTCCGTATTCGTCGAGTGCCTTGACGACGTCGGCCACCAACGCCGGGTCTGTTGTGAAGGGGAATGTGGGCTCGTTTTCGGTCACGGGTGCAAGACGGAGACTGACGAAGTCGTAGTCGGTCTCAGCCGCGATCTGGACCATCCGGCGAGGAGGGGAACCGAAAACGGTCAGGTATGCCAGGGAGAATTGGCGTGGCCCGTCCTCCGTCACGGCGTGGCCGCACCGTAGAACTCCCCGAACAGCTCCTGCTCAGAAGGGCGGTCTTCAGGAGTCGGCCTGCTGACCCACGTCACGTTCAGGAAGTGCTTGAGACCGATGTTCTCGTTGGTGACGTTTCCCCCCCAGATGCCGCACCCGAGGCTCGAGGTCATAGGCATTCCGTTGGTGAAGGAGCCCGCATTCGCTTTCGACTGGGGTTGTCTGACCATCATCCGGCTGACCGGAGCTACCCGGGCGAGAGCGTCGATGTGCTCATCGTCGAACGAGTAAATGCCACACGAGTGCCCGGCGCCTCCGACCTGGTAGATCTGTCGGACCTTCTCGAGTGCTTGGTCGAACCCGTGATAGCTGTAGACGGCGAGCAGGGTGGTCAACTTCTCGCCGGAGAACCGATGATCGCGGCCGATGCCTTCCTGTTCCACGATCAGGAACTTCGTGTCCGAAGGAACCTCGAACCCGGCGAGCTCTGCGAGCTTCGGAGCGGGCTGGGCGATGGTCGCGATGGTGCGGGCGCCGTTCTCATCCCACATCACACGCTCGAGCATCGCCTTCTCCTCAGCGTTGGCGAGGTAGCCGCCTTCGATCTCCAGTCGCTCTACCAGCTCGTCGTAGATGCGATGGTCGATCAACACATTCCCATCGGATGAGCAGCCCGATCCGAAGTCGGAGGTCTTCGAGATCCTCGTGTTGCGCGCCGCGTCTTCTATGTCGGCGGTCTCGTCGATGACGACCGTGGAGTTGCCGGCGCCTACGCCGAATGCCGGCTTGCCCGAGCTGTATGCCGCCTTCACCATGGCGGGGCCGCCGGTGGCGAGGGTCATATCGCAGATAGCCATCAATTCCTGGGCCATGGGGATCGATGGCTCTTGCAGGCATTGCAGGAGGTCGGCCGGGGCGCCCTCACGCTCCAGAACGTCTCTCATGATTCGGACTACCTCATAGGAGGTCTTCTTGGTCCGTGGGTGCGGCGAGAAGATGACCGCGTCACGCGCCTTTATCGCATTGATGGCGGTCCCTGGTGGTGTCAGCACCGGGTTGGTCATCGGCACCAGTGATGCGATCACGCCGGCCGGCTTGGCGTATTTGATGAGACCGCGGGCGTGATCTTCCTCGATGACCCCGACGCTGGGTTGACGCAGTGCGTCCCGCAGGATCCCATGGATCTTGAAACGCTTGCTCGCTCGTCCCTCACGATCGCCCGCACCGCTCTCATCCACACCCATCTGGGCGAGCCGGGTGAAAGTGGCCTCGTTGCCTAGGGCCCAGCCGAGAGCCTGCGCCAGCCGGTCGACGCGAGCCTGGTCGTAGTCGGCGACCTGGGCCATCGCTGCCCGGGCTCGCTCGAGCATCTCCCGGGCCAACTCCTTCTCTTTGGGGGTTATCTCGCGGGCCATGGGTCTGGCTGCTCTCAATCAGTCGCTTCGTGGGATACGGCGGCGTCGGGGGAGTAGATGTCGAGGATGTTCCAGTGGCCGGTGGTCGGAGTCGGGTTGTTCTTCATCGGGACGTCGATGACGACAGGGCCGTCCGTCTTCAGCGCCTTCTGCAGGATCGGCAAGAACTGGTCCGCCGCCTCGACGTGGAAGCCGTCGGCGCCATAGGCCCGGGCGATGGCCGCGTAGTCCGGCAGGGCTTCCCCGGGTTTGCCCGGGAAGGTGGTCCCGTAGGTGGTGTCGAAATGAGCCTTCTCCAGCCCGGCGATGGTGCCGTAGGCGTTGTTGTTCATCACCACCCAGACAATGTCGAGCTCCAGTTCCACGGCCGTTGCCAGCATCGCCGGGTTTTGCCCGAACCCGCCGTCGCCCACCAGGCACACGACCACCCGATCCGGAGCAGCCAGCTTGGCGCCGATCGCACCCGGCGGGCCGAATCCCATGGTGGCGAATCCTCCCGGTGTCAGGAACGTGCCGGGCTCGCGAATGGGGAATTGCTGACCCACGCCGTTCTTGTTCCAGCCGACATCGGTGACCAGATATGCGTCGTCGGGGAGCGCGGTTCGGCAATCGGCGAGGATGCGCTCGGGCATCATCGGCCAGGCGTCGCTGGTGGCCATTGGCGTGTTCGATTCGACGAACGCGGATCTGAACTCGGCGATCTCGCCGGCGAGCTGCGCGGAGTCGAAACCGTCCGGGTAAAGCTCTCGGGCGACATCCACGAGCACCCGAAGCGCAGCTTTTGCGTCAGCCACGGCGCCGATCTCGGTGGGGAAGTTTCGCCCGATCTCGCTCGGGTCGATGTCGATGTGCAGCAAGCGCGTCGGCGGGATGTCGAAGGTGTAGCCGCGATACCACGAGCTGCTGTCCGCCTCTTTGAATCGGGTTCCGATGCCCAGGATCACGTCGGCGCCCATGGTCTTCTGGTTGACCAATGATGTGCCCCAGAACCCGGTCATGCCCAGGACGAGGGGATGGTCGTCTGAGAGGGCGCCCTTGCCCATGAGGCTGTGGGCCACAGGCACTCCCATGTGATCGACGAAGGCTGCCAGCTCCTCGCTTGCCCGGGACAGCAGGATTCCGCCTCCTACGTAGAGCATCGGCTGGGCAGCCCCGGCGAGGGCCTCGACGATCTCGACCGCGGTGTCTCGGTCGAGCGCGGGACGTCTGATGCCGCGGTCGTTCCCCGTCCACTTCTGGAACAACTCGGACTCGACTCTCGTGGAGAAGATGTTCATCGGGACATCGACGAGAACCGGGCCGGGCTGGCCCGACTCGGCGAGAGCGAATGCCTTTTCGATTGTCTCGGGGAACAACTCGGGAGTTTCGACTCTCCAAGCCCGTTTCACGAAGGGGCGGTAGATCTCGTATTGGGCACCATCGGAATGCAGGTTGACTTCCTGATGAGGGTGCTTTCCGAAATAGAACGAAGGAACGTCGCCCGATATCACCACCATGGGGATGCAATCGAGGGAGGCGTTGGCAACACCGGTAGCGGCGTTGGTGAGGCCCGGGCTGAGATGGGTGAGCAGGACGCTTGCCCTACCGGTCACCCGGGCGTAGGCATCCGCCGCATGGCTGGCTACCTGTTCGTGGCGGACGTTCACGAACTCTATCGGGCTGTCTTCCAGCGCAGCGAGGACTGCGATGTTGGTGTGGCCGCACAGGCCGAAGATGTGATCGACACCGCGGTCCTCCAGATAGTCGACCAGATGCTCCGCGACTGTTCGCATTCACTTCTCCTCGGTCAGGTGCCGCGTCGGCGGCTCGATGTAGACACGGTTGGTCGAGTCGATGGCCCGTATCGCCGGCATGCTCAGCCCCTCGACTGTCTGACCCCGAACGCCGATGAGGCTCGACTCGAACAAGGCGTCGTATGCGTCGTAGCCCAGGCTCAGGGCTGGCACCCCCGGGGCCTTCATTCATCCGCCTCCTGCGATTCGAGGTCGGGTACCTCGACCCCGTCGTACTGGGCGGCGGTCGGGTCGATGGTGCGCATTGGACGTTCGCGGGCCTGCTCCTCGACGTAGTGAGCCGCCAGCCCGAAGCTCCTGGCGATGGCGAACAGGAAATCGCCGTATGCAGGGTCGAGACGAAGCGCCGTGAGCGCCACCGCAAGCGCTCCGTCGATGTTGACAGGCACCGGGTTGCCCGAGTGCCGGCTCACGCTGGTCGCCAAGGCCCGCACCGCGGAGTCGCACCTGCCTTCGGACAGCGGTGCTGCAACCTCCAACAGCCGCTCTGCGCGGAGGTCGTGGGTGTGCCAGCGGTGCCCGATGCCGGGAAGGCGCCGACCGGCGGCACGTTCGGTGTTGAACACCTCGTCTGCCCAGGCCTCCAGGTCACCGTTGGCCGGCGCGCTGGCCAGGATCCGCATAGCACGGCTGACCACCGCGCCGTGGAGATCGCTGAAGGCGAGGATGCCACCGGCCAGCCCGCTCATCGGGGCAGCTCGGGTCGAAGCGATGGTGCGGGTGACGAGCGCCGAGGGTGAAAGCGGGCCGTGATCGATAGCCGCGACCAGGCAGGCCCCCAACAGATCCGCCTCCTCCTGAGTCGCCGAATCGCCACGCCAGAGCAGCAGCAGCATCGCCGGAAAGGACTCCCGTCCGATGGCTTCATCGAGTGCCATGCCACGAACGAAGACGCGTTCGTCGGTAGTTGTGGTGATGGCCGTCGGCCAGGCTGTCGCCTTGTGTGCTTGTCCGGTGGGCGATCCCTGATGAGCACCCAGGTCGTTTCGGCGAGTCATTGCACCACCTGTTGGATGCTCTCGCTGTCCAGAGGTCTGTGTGTCGTAGTCATCGGTGTGTTAGCCCGGTGCAATGGTGGCTGTTCCATATATTGGACCTCAGGCCCGCTATGAGGAACGTTAGGTTCAGCGTATCCGAGGTGTCAAGTCTGTTCGCGGGCATCTCAGCCACTCTTCAGGAGAGCACCGATCTCGGCGGCGCAGTCCTCGAGCGGCCGGCGCAGCTCGGCGAAACGCCCCTCGCCGAGACGCGTGGTGGGCGCAGAGATGCAGAGCGCGGCAACGACGCGGTCCCTGGCATCGACAATCGCCGTGGCCGCGGCTGAGACACCTTCCTCACGTTCGCCCACCGATGTCGCCCATCGTTGGGTGCGAATCTGTTCGAGGTGCTCCTCCAGCATGGTGCCAGGGGCATTGGGCAAACTGGGTGCGTCCTCACGCGCACGACCGAGCTCGAGCTCTTGGACCTGACGATCGGCAAAAGCCAGCAGCAGCTTGCCGGCGGCACCCACCCGAAGAGGAAGGGGTCGGCCCAGCTGGATGAAGGGCCGGAGAACCTGCCGACCTTCGACCGCCGCGATGCAGATCCGGGTGTCGTGTTCGCGGACATAGAGGTGGACGCTTTCCTCCAGATGGTCGCGCAGGCGACGCATTGGCTGTTCTGCCACGACGCGAAGGTCGAACGTGTCGGCCGCGGCTTCACCCCAATAGAGCAGACGCGGGCCTAGGGAATAGCGACCGTCCTCGGTGCGACGCACGATCCCGAGCGCCGCCAGTTCGTTGAGGAGCCGATGGGTCGACGACTTCGGCATGTCCAGAGATGAACGGACGTAGCCGAGCGTGACCGGTTCGCCGGCTTGGCCGAGGCAGTCGATGAGCTCGCTTGCCTTCTCGAGGACCGACATCTCAGCAAGCCCCGCTCACAGCCCGATCAACTGCGGCAGCCACAGTGTGAGGGCGGGCACATAAGTGATCAGCAAAAGGACGATGATCATGGCGGGCAGGTAAATGGCTGCGCCTTTGAATACGCGCTCGAGCGGGATCTCTGTCACCGAGCTGAGCACGAAGACGACGCCTCCCATCGGCGGTGTCATGAGTCCGATCATCAGGTTGAAGATAATGATCGATCCGAGCTGCAGTGGGTCGACGCCGAAGGTGATGGCAACGGGAAGCAGGATCGGCGTGACGATGATGAGGGCGGACGTCGGCTCGAGCAGCATCCCGAGGAAGATGAGCAGGACGTTGACGATGAGCAGGAAGATGATGGGGTTCTCCGTGAGACTGACGAGGCTCTCGGCCACTCTTTGTGGGACCTGCTCGCGTGCCAGGATCCAGCTGAGCAAGGCAGACGCCCCGATGATCAGCATGATCTGGGCGGTTATCACCGCGGTGTCGCGGAAGATCACGGCGATGTCCCGCGGCTTCAGCGTTCGGTACGACAGCGCCAGCAAGAGCATGTAGAGAGCTCCCACACCAGCGGCCTCGGTGGGCGTGAAGAAGCCGCCGAGGATGCCGCCCAGGATGATCACGGGCGCACCCATCGGCGGAAGGGCGCGGATAGCTGCCCGACGCACAGCGCTCCGGTTGTACGGTTCGCCGACGAGGTCGGGGCGGCGCCGCGCCCAGATCCAGACCAGAACCACAAGTGCGAAGGTCATGAGGAACGCTGGAATCACTGCGGCCGCGAAGAGCGCCCCTGTGGACACTGCGGCAACCGACGCAAAGACGACGGCCGGAATGCTGGGTGGCATGATCGGGCTGATGAGCGCGGAGCTGGCGCTGAGCCCGACCGAGAACTCTGCCGGGTAGCCCTTCTTGCGCATGTGATTCACCTCGATCGCCCCGAGTCCCGCCGCATCGGCCAGCGACGCTCCGCTCATCCAGGAGAAGCCGAGACTGACGGCGATGTTCACGTAGGCCAGGCCGGCGCGTAGCGGCCCAAGAAACAGCACGGCGGCGTCGTAGAGCCGGTCGGCGATCTCGGTCCGGGTCGCCACGATGCCGACGAGAATGAAGAGGGGTACTGCGAGGAGGGGCCAGCTGTCGATGCCCTGCATTACGAGCCGGATGGCGAGGTGGGTCGTGTAGCCCTCGACCAGGAAGTAGACGACCGAGGGACCGAGGATGGCGAACGCCATCGGAACTCGAAGGAGAAAGAGGAGGATGATTGCAATGATCAGCAGGGCCAGGCTCATGCCGGGTCCACGCCGCCGCCGCGAAAAGCCGGAATGTCTCTGACCACAATCCCCAGGATGGCTCGTGCAGCGACCAGGACGAGTGCGACCAAGGGGATGGCGTTGACGAATCGCATCGACAGCCCTCCTGCGGGCGTCACCTGGTCGACGGCGGTGGTGACCAGGGTATAGCTGCCATGTATGAGGACGAGGCACGTGGCCAGAATCACCACGTTGACAAACAGCTTGACCCCAGCCAGCCATCGCCCCTTCGCCACGTAGTCGATGACCTGAATGGCGATGTGGTGAGGAGGGTATGCCACGAGGTAGCCGGCCATGAGGAATGCGGCCCAAACCATCGACAGGCGGGCGAGCTCGCCCGTCCACGCAGCTGACCCTGGGAGATAACGGATCGCGACCTGAGCCAGGACGAGGACGAGGATCAGCACCAGAAGTAGCGAACCGAGAACCTGTTCGAGCACACCGAGCACGCGAAAGACGGTGCGCGTCTGGCCGCCTGACGGCAGGAGCGGCGGCTCAGCGGGGGGCCCCTCGGTCTTCAATGCGTCGAGTTCTTCCTCCAGTGCCTCGATTTCGTCCGCTGGGCCGTGGTCGGCGGGGTCGGCACCATCTGCCGGCGGGCCATCGTGCCGGGCCATCAGACGCTCATTCTCCTTCCATGGGGCCGACGTGGCTCAACTCGACTGCAACATAGACGTGTGGATGGCGAGACGGTGCCCGGGGTTTGCCCGGGCACCGTCTACTAACTGGGCCTATCCCCCGGCGGTGGACCGGATTGCCTCTAGGACCTCGATCTGCTCATCGGTATAGGCGTCCCGGAGGAAGGGCTCAACCCTCTCACGGAACGCTTCACGGTTGACGTCGTCGACGATCTCCAGAGCGCCGCTGTCACGCCATTCGGCGAGGAACGCTTCTTCCGCCTCCGCGGCGCACTGCGGCTCCTGGACCATCGCCTCTTCGACCCCGTCAGCTACCGCCTGCTGCTGCTCGGCGGTCAACGAGTCCCAAGTTGCTCCGTTGACCACCACCAGGTTGGTGCTCAGCTGGTGAGCCGAAAGGCTGATGTAGTCCTGGACCTCATCGAGATTGATGGCATCGATGTTGACGATCGGGTTCTCCTGGCCGTCGACCGTGCCCTGCTGGAGCGCCAGGTACAGCTCCTCGAACGCAACCTCCACTGCCTCCGCCCCCATCGCTTCGGCATTCAGCAGGAACGATGGTGACGGTGGAAACCTCATCCGAAGTCCCTGTAGATCTTCCGGCTCACGAATCGGCACATTCGCGGTGAACTGTCGGGCCCCTGTGTTCCAGGCACCCAAGATCCGAACGCCGGTGGCCTCGAAGAACCCGTCCTTGAGCGGGTCGGAGGCGTCGCTCGTGA
>Ga0214471_10002393_pt1 | contig 14730 bp, 10 predicted proteins | sample RVTome_5_FD_207665 | JGI IMG/M metagenome (GOLD analysis project Ga0214471, IMG submission 207665) | Soil microbial communities from uranium-contaminated site in the Upper Colorado River Basin, Wyoming, United States - RVT142D155 | ecosystem: Environmental > Terrestrial > Soil > Contaminated >... | reverse complement strand
CGGGCTGCGCTGCTTTCCTGAACGCGGGGTCCAGGACGAAGAAGGCGGCGGTTCCCGCGGCCACCACCGCGGCTGCGGTGACGAACATCGTCTCGTACCCGAACCGTTCGACAACGAAGCCGAAGGCGGCCGCACCGGTGACGAGCCCCATGTCGAAGGCGGCGGTGAACATCGCCATCGCCATCGCGCACGAGCCGTCCCCCACCCGGTCGAGCACCAGGGCGGACAGGGCCGGGAAGAGGAGCCCGTGTCCCGCCCCCGCTGCCGCGCCCACCAGTACGATCCCCACCCCGCCGGGTACCGCGGGGATCAGGAGATTCCCCGCGCCCATCAGGACCAGGGCGCACAGGGAGACCCACTCCCGCGGCAGCCGGTCGAGCATTTTCCGTCCGAGCGTCCGCGTCCCGATGACCGACAGGGCGTAGACGAAGACGAACGCCCCGAGGGACTCCGATCCCCGCACGACGAGGTAGACGGGGAGGAAGGTGAAGATCGACCCGTACGCCACCCCGAAGAGGTACCCCGCCGTGTTGGGCAGGAGGAAGGGGCGGGAGAGAAAGACTTTCAGGGAGGCGAACGACGGGCGCTCCCGCGCAGAAGGCTCGCGCATCCCGAGCGGGAAGAGGGCGGCCAGGAACGCGATCCCGATCCCCGCGGCGAACATGCCCCGGAACCCCGCCCGGCCGATCACCCACTCTCCGATCCACCCGCCCACCGACACGGGGAGGAAAAAGGAGAGCCCGAAGATCCCGAGCGCTTCCGCACGGCGCGCCGGCGGCGCGGAAGCGGCGATGTAGGCGTACGAAGCGGCGGTGAAGATGGAAAAGGACGCCCCCTGCGCCATGCGGATGACGAACAGGTGCGCCCCCGGAACGGTCACAAAGAGCCACGGAACCGTCGACGCGGCGGCCAGGAACGCGCCGAGCGACAGGAAGGCCCGTCGCGCCCCCCGCCCCACCACCATCCCGAGCCCGGGCTTGAGGACGACCGACACGAGCGTACCCGTCGCCATCAGCACGCCGATCGCTCCCTCGCGGATTCCCAGGTGGTACATGTACGCGGGAAGGAAGATGTAGATCACGGAATAAAGGGAGTAGAGGAAATTCACGACGTTCAGCAGAACGTAGTCGCGACCGTAGAGTGGATGGGAGGGAGAGGCCATGGGAGAGGCGATTTTACCACACGGATTCCGGGGCTTCCCCCTGCGGCCTCTTTCGAAGAGAATGGCGGTATGAGCAAGCCGCTGCGCCTCGCCCTCGCACAGGTCAACGCCACCGTCGGGGACATCGCGGGGAACGTCCACAAGGTCCTTTCCGCCTGCGGCCGCGCCCGGGAGGCGGGGGCGGCCCTGGTCGTCTTTCCCGAGATGGTGGTCCCCGGCTACCCGCCGGAGGACCTGCTGCTGCGCGCTTCCTTCGTGGAGGAGAACCTTGCGGCGTGGCGGGAGGTGGCGGGGAGCGTCCGCGGCGTGACGGTCGTGGCCGGATTCGTCGACCGGGACGGGAAGGGGCGGGTGTGGAACGCCGCCGGCGTCGCCGCGGACGGGCGGGTGCTGGGCGTCTACCACAAGATGCACCTTCCGAATTACGGCGTCTTCGACGAGATGCGCTACTTCCGCCGGGGTACGGAGCCGATGATATTTCCGGTGGGCGACACCCGCGCCGGGATCACGATCTGCGAAGACATCTGGGTGCGCCGGGGGCCGGTGGCGCGGGAGGCGAAAGAGGGCGCGGACCTGATCCTCAACATCTCGGCGTCGCCGTACCACGCGGGGAAGTGGGAGGTTCGGCGGGACCTGGTGGCCGCGCACGCGCGGCGGACGGGCCTGCCGGTGGCGTACTGCAACCTGGTGGGTGGCCAGGACGAGCTGGTCTTCGACGGCGGGAGCATGGTGGTCGCGCCGCGGGGCGACGTGATCGCGCGGGCCGGGATGTTTTCCGAGGAACTGCTCCTGTGCGAGATCGGGGGATCGTCCGAGGGCGGCCTCGTGGCGCCGATCCCGCGGATCGAGGAGGAGATCTTCCGGGCGCTGGTCCTGGGGACGCGCGACTACATGGAAAAGAACCGGTTTCCCGGGGCGATCCTCGGGCTGTCCGGAGGGATCGATTCCTCGTTGGTCGCGGCGGTGGCGGCGGAGGCGCTCGGTCCTTCCCGGGTGCTGGGAGTGACGCTGTCCTCCCCGTTCACTTCGCCGGAGAGCGTGGAGGACGCGCACGCCCTGGCATCGAATCTCGGCATCCGGTGCCTCGACCTCTCGATCGCCGACGCGTTCGAGGCGTTCGGGCGAACGCTTTCGGAGCCGTTCGCGGGCCGGGCGGCGGACACGGCGGAGGAAAATCTCCAGGCGCGCATCCGCGGGACGATCCTCATGGCACTCTCCAACAAGTTCGGGGAGATCGTGCTGACGACCGGGAACAAGAGCGAGATGAGCGTCGGGTACGCGACGCTCTACGGCGACATGGCCGGCGGCTTCGCGGTCATCAAGGACGTCTTCAAGACGATGGTGTACCGGGTATCGAGCCGGTACAACGAGAGCCGCGGGCGGGACGTGATCCCCGCCCGGGTGATGACCAAGCCTCCCTCGGCGGAGCTTCGGCCCGACCAGAAGGACTCCGACTCCCTCCCCGAGTACGTCCTCCTCGATCCGATTCTGAAGATGTACGTGGAGGAGGACAGGAGCGTTCCGGAGATGGTGGCGGCGGGGTACCCGGAAGATGTCGTGCGGAGGGTCGTGACGCTGGTGGACCGGAGCGAGTACAAGCGCCGCCAGGCCCCCCCGGGGGTCAAGATCACCCCCCGGGCCCTGGGGAAGGACCGCCGGATGCCGATCACGAACCGTTCGAACGGGTAGGGGAAGGGGATTCGTGTCGCACGGTTCCATTGCCTTGATTTATTGTTAAATAATTGTTGTATCTATTGTCGTAACGATTGTGCTAGGATGCAGGTTCTGGTCGATTTGGGCCTTGTTGCCTGGGTTGAGCAAGAACATTTTTTCGGGGGACTGTTTTGGAGACAGGTACAGTGAAGTGGTTCAATGACGCAAAGGGGTTCGGATTCATCAGCCAGGAAAACGGTGGGCCGGATGTGTTCGTTCACTTCAGCGCCATCAAGTCCGAGGGCTTCAAGAGCCTCGCGGAGGGCGACAAGGTCCAGTTCGAGATCACCCAGGGTCCCAAGGGGCCTCAGGCTTCGAACGTCAGCAAGGCCTGATCACGCCTGACGACCTCGGGTGAAGAACCCGGGAATGAGCAAACCCCCGACGGGTATCCCGCCGGGGGTTTTTTTTTATATGCGTCCTGCCTGTGATCCCGCCCCCCCCATTGGGCGGACGCGCAACGATGACCGCTATCCCGCCATCCAATGTTTTTTCCGTGAGAATCCTGAAGGGAGGGTGGAACCATGAGGGGGAGGGGGTTTTCCGTATCCTTGTTTTCCGTTCCGCTCGCGTTCCTCTTTACGAGCGTGGCGTCGGGTGAACCTGTGCGGAAAAAGAGCGTCTCGCTTGAGGATGCGAGAAAAGCGGGGGTGGACGCCTTGAAATAACGTCATTTCTCCGAAGGATTCGGCGCCGGGTTCCGGAAACATGTCGAACAAACCGGGGTTTCTATCCGTCAGAGGAATGGAGGCTTCCGGGATCATGGCACAAGGGGATGGAATCGGAGTCTACCGGTACCAATACCGGTACCAATACCGGGATCGGAGCGTCGGATGAAAACATTCGTGAAGGTTTTCGGGTGGATATTCATCACCGGAGCGTTGTTGCTGTTCCCCCCGTACGCCGAGGCGGACTCCCTCGGTGAGATGCGGGTCAATCTCGTCCACGGGGACGTACAGGTGAAGATCGCCGATACGGGAGAGTGGGTGCCCGCCTCGGTCAATATGCCCCTTGTCGAGGGGGACGAGCTGTGGGTCCCGGAAGGGAGCCGCGCGGCGCTCCAGACGACCCGGGGGGACTTCGTCCGCGTCGACGAGGGCACGGCCCTGCAGGTCCTGCGGATGGACGTCAACTCCTACCAGTTCTTCCTGGCGGAGGGGCGCGTGTACGTTCTGAACCGCGCTCCGAGACGCAGCGTCCTCCAGATCGACACCCCCGACGCCTCCATCCGGGCCTTCGGGAACGCGCGGTTCCGGATCGACATCCCCGGCGGCGAAACGGACGTCTCCGTGTTCAGGGGATCGGTCCAGGTGGAAAACGGCGATGGAACGACCACGGTCCGGGCGGGCGACATGCTGGCCGTGGGTGCGGACGGTTACGTGGAACTGTCCCCGGTTCCCCCGCCCGACGACTGGCAGCGGTGGAACGCGCAACGGGACCGGATCGTCCTCGCCCGGGGGAAAAGCTACGGGTACCTGCCGGACGAACTCCGGATGTACTCCAGCGACTTCGAGGAGAACGGTCGTTGGGTAAACGTTCCGGAATACGGATACGTCTGGACTCCAACGGTCGTCGTGATCGGCGACTGGGCCCCGTACCGGCACGGGAGGTGGGTGTGGAGGGGCGGAAACTACGTCTGGATCGGCTATGAGCCGTGGGGATGGACCCCCTACCATTACGGCCGCTGGACCTTCGCCGCCAGGATCGGCTGGTGCTGGGTGCCGCCCGCGCGGGGAGATGTCTACTGGTCCCCCGGGTACGTGGGGTGGGTGCGGTCGGGGGACCACGTGGCGTGGGTTCCCCTCGCCCCGAGGGAAACGTACTACGGGTACGGCAACTACGGCCGGTACAGCACGAACATCACGAACGTGAACATCAACCAGGTCCAGGTGACCAACATCTACCGGAACGTGAACGTCACCAACAGCATCACGGTGGTCAACCAGTCGACCTTCCTCTCGGGCCGGCCGTCCTCCGTCGACCGGAGCGTGGTGGGGAACGTGAGGGAGGACTTCGCGAAGCGCCGGAACATCGTGGTGGGAAGGCCACAGATCAAGCCCGTGGAGGCGAGCTACATCCCTGTGGTCCGGTCGATCCCCGAGGCGAAGCGCCCGCCGCCGGCTGTCCAAAAGATCGACGCGAAGGAACTGAGGCAATCCCGCCCTCTGGTCAAGGAACCCGACCGGTCCGCCTTCCGGCCGCAAGGGAAGCCCGCCCCCCTGGAGGTCAGGAAAGTCGAGAAACCGAGGCCCGCAAGCGAGAGGGCAAGGGAGCGGCAGCAGGTCCTGCCCAAGGAGCGGCGAGGGCCGGCGGCATCGCAAGGGAGCCCGCCGGGAGCGGTGGAGCCGCGCGGCACACCGAAGAAAGAGGAGCCGAAGGCGACCGGGAGGCCGGAGCGCCCACAACCACCGCCGGAGAAGGTATCGCCCGAACAGCCGCAGCGGGGAGGCCCGCCGGGAGCGGTGGAGCCGCGCGGCAAGCCGAAGGACGCGGAGCCGAGGGCGACCGGGAGGCCGGAGCGCCCGCGACCACCGCAGGAGAAGGTATCGCCCGAACAGCCGCAGCGGGGCGGCACGCCGGGAGCGGTGGAGCCGCGCGGCAAGCCGAAGGACGCGGAGCCGAGGGCGACCGGGAGGCCGGAGCGCCCGCGACCGCCGCCGGAGAAGGTATCGCCCGAATCGCCGCAGCGGGGCGGCTCGCCGGGAGCGGTGGAGCCGCGCGGCAAGCCGAAGGACGCGGAGCCGAAGGCGACCGGGAGGCCGGAGCGCCCGCAACCGCCGCCGGAGCAGGTAAAGCCCGAATCGCCGCAGCGGGGCGGCTCGCCGGGAGCGGTGGAGCCGCGCGGCAAGCCGAAGGAAGCGCCTCCGAAGGCGAAAGCGAAGCCGGAGCGCCCGCAACGGACCCCCGTGGATAATGTTCCTGCCAAAGACCGGGGGCGGGAGGAGGGGGATCGGGGGAACCGGCGGTAGGTGAGCGGGGCACGCCCCCGGAAGGTGGTCGGGCGCCGAATCCGGGGGCGGGCCCCTTGTCACGGCTGGGGAAAGGCGATGGCAGGAAAGATAAGGGAAGCGATCTTCGTCGGGGGTGTCCTCGGACTGCTGGCCGTCGGGATCGTATTCTTCTGAGTCACCGAGGAGGCCTGGCCGGGCGGTCCGCCGGGCACCGTGGGGGATTCGATGCAATCGGCGCCGGATCCACGAGGCGGGACGGAAGCGACCCTCGGGTCGATCGAACGCTTGAAGGTTGCGTTCGGTCGTTACGAAACGTCTTCTAATAAATAGTTGTAGGATCAATCCACGCTCTTATCGTATAGTTTCTCAGTAGTACATCCCGAATCGTGGACATAACGGCTACCGATTTGCCCCGTTCCATCACGGAAAGGAGAATCGACGATGCCTGATTCCACCGATGTGAACCCGTCCCGACGTACCTTCCTCAAAGGAGCCGCCGGTGTTGCAGCCGGCACCGTTTTCGCCGAGCTTGCCGGCCTCGGCGTCGACATGAGCGCCCTTGCCGCCAAAGCCGGAGATGTGCCGATCAAGAGAGGGAAGGAGGTGGCAAGCCTCTGTCCGTACTGCGCCGTCGGGTGCGGGCAGATCGTCATGGTAGACAGTGCCACGGGGAAGATCCTCGACATCCAGGGGAACCCCGATTCTCCGATCAGCCAGGGCACCCTCTGCCCGAAAGGGGCCGCCACCTACCAGCTTGGCGTGAATCCCCACCGCTGGACGAAGGTGAAGTACCGGGCTCCCTCAAGCGACCACTGGGAAGAGAAGCCCCTCGATTGGGCGATGGAGCGCATCGCCCAGCTCGTCAAGAAGACCCGCGACGCCAACTTCAACGAGTTCCAGGAGATGCCCGACGGCAAAGGCGGGACGGTCCGCAAGCGTGTCATGAACACCTACGGCATCGCCGCGCTCGGCGGGGCCACGATGGACAACGAGTGGAACTACGTCCACCAGAAGCTCATGCACTCCCTGGGGGTCGTGTACGTCGAAAACCAGGCACGGATATGACACTCCTCCACGGTCCCCGGTCTGGGGGTCACCTTCGGCAGAGGCGGTTCCACCACCTTCCCACGGGACCTCGTCCACTCCGACGCGGTTCTGATCATGGGCTCCAATATGGCGGAATGCCATCCGGTGGCGTTCCGCTGGCCTCTTAAAGCCAAGACGGAACACGGCGCCGTCCTGATGCACGTGGACCCGCGCTTCACGCGAACGTCCGCCCTTTGCGATATCCACGCCCCGATCCGGGCGGGAACCGACATCGTGTTCCTCGGGGCGATCATCAATCACGTAATCCACAGCGAGCGCTGGAAAACCGATCCGTTCTTCAGGGAGTACGTGGTCAACTACACCAACGCGGCCACGTTGATCGCCCCCGACTTCAAGGACACCGAAGACCTGGACGGGCTCTACTCCGGGCTTTCCCCCGACGGGAAGGCGTACAGCAACGCCACCTGGGCCTACCAGCGCGAGAAGCCGCCGGCGCCGGCGACGAAGGCGGCGAAGACCTTCACCGACCTCCTGCTGCAGCGAATCCCGGGACGGCCCAAGACGGACCCGACCCTTCGGAACCCGCGCACCGTCTTTCGAATCCTGGAGCGGCACTACTCCCGGTACACACCCGAGTCGGTGGAGAAGATCTGCGGCTGCCCGAAGGAAAATTTCCTGAAGGTGGCGGAGTCCATGTTGAACAACTCCGGCCGCGACCGGACATCGAACATCACCTACGCCGTGGGGTGGACGCAGCACACGGTGGGCGTGCAGATCATCCGCACCGCCGCCGTCCTGCAGGCTCTTCTCGGCAACATCGGGCGACCCGGGGGGGGGGTGCTCGCCCTTCGCGGCCACGCAACGATCCAGGGCTCCACCGACATCGCCACGCTGTACCACTCCCTTCCCGGCTACCTGAACATGCCCGATGCGCGCAAGGCGCACGAATCCCTGAAGGACTTCATCCTCACCGAGGCGGCGCCGCTTTCCACCAGCTTCTGGGGGAACTATCCCAAGTACGCCGTCTCCTATTTCAAGGCCCAGTTCGGGGACGCGGCGACCCGGGAGAACGACTACGGGTACGACTTTCATCCCAAGATCACCGGCGACCATTCCCACATGCCGATGTTCATCGACATGACGGCGGGAAAGATCAAGGGGTTCCTGTTGATGGGGCAGAACCCCGCCGTGGGCGGGCAGAACGCCCGTTTCCAGCGCAAGGCCCTCGCGAAGCTCGACTGGATGGTGGTCCGCGATTTCTTCGAGACGGAGACGTCCGCTTTCTGGCGCAACTCCCCCGAGATCCGTTCGGGGGAGCTGAAAACCTCCGAGATCAAGACCGAGGTGTTCTTCCTTCCCGCCGCCGTCGTCGCGGAGATGGAAGGGACCTTCACCAACACGCAGCGGCTGATCCAGGCTCACGACAAGGCGGTCGATCCGCCCGGCGACGCGCGCAGCGACTCCTGGTTCACCTTCCTCCTGGGCAAGCGGCTCAAGGAGCTCTACAAGGATTCGACGAACGACCGCGACTGGGCGATCCGGAACCTATTGTGGAACTACGAGCCGGATGCGGCCGAAGCGGCGGAGTGGCGGATCAAGGACGAGCCTTCGGCCTACAAGATCCTGAAGGAGATCAACGGCTACACCTGGGAGGACAGGAAGCCCCTTTCCACGTTCGCCAACCTGAAAGAGGACGGCTCCACGGCCTGCGGCGCCTGGATCTATACCGGGGTGATTCCCGAGGAAGGAAAGAACCGGGGGAAGTCCCGCAAGGGGGACGATTGGATCTCCCCGAACTGGGGGTTCGCCTGGCCGGCGAACCGCCACATCATGTACAACCGCGCCTCCGCCGATTCCTCGGGCAAGCCGTGGTCCGAGAAGAAGAAGCTGGTGTACTGGGACGCCGCGGCCGACGGCGGGACGAAGGACCCCGCGGGGAAACCGGTCCTTGGCAAGTGGGTGGCACCCTCCGGCGAGGGGATCGACTTCCAGCCCACGAAGGCTCCGGGGTTCCGGGGGAAAGACAACGGGCTGGGCTTCGACTGGCTGAGCGGAAACGACGCCTTCATCATGCGGGCCGACGGCAAGGCGTGGCTGTTCGCGCCGGCAGGGCTGGTGGACGGCCCGCTGCCGGCCCATTACGAGCCGTACGAATCCCCGGTGAAAAACCTTCTCTACGGGCAGCAGTCCAACCCCGTGGCGAAAGTGTGGAAGATGGAGGGGAACCCGTATCACAAGGTCTCCGATCCTTCCTATCCGATCGTCATCTCCACCTACCGGCTCACCGAGCATCACCTGACCGGGGCGATGAGCCGCTGGCTCCCCTGGCTGGCGGAGTTGATGCCCGAGCTCTTCTGCGAGATCTCCCCGGAACTGGCGGCCGAACGGAAGATCGGGAACGGGGAGTACGTCACGATCCGGACGGCCCGGGGCGAGGTCGAGGCCAGGGCGCTCGTCACGCGGCGGATGCGGCCGTTCCTCGTCGACGGGAAAACCGTCCACGAAATCGGCCTGCCGTGGCACTGGGGCTGGCAGGGCACCGCCCAGGGAGACGTGGTGAACAACCTGACCCCCCTGGTGGGGGACCCCAACGTATCGATCCACGAGGGGAAGGTTTTCACCTGCGATATCCGCGCTGGGAAGAAAGGAGGTCAGGCCTAAATGCCGAAAGGGATGTTCGTCGACACCTCCATCTGCACCGGCTGCAAGGCATGCCAGGTGGCGTGCAAGGAATGGAACGCCCTTCCCCACGAACCCGGTCATTTCCGGTTCGATCCCGTGGAGAAGCGCCCGGTCGCCGTCAACTTCACCGGCGACTCCTACGACAACACCGGCGCGATGAGCGCCACCGATTGGCGGCGCGTCCGCTTCATCGAGCAGTTCAGCGAGGACCGCTCCCGCGGACGGTGGCTCTTCTCGAGCGATTCGTGCAAGCATTGCAACGACGCCGGCTGCCTGAACGCCTGCCCCACCGGCGCCATCGTCCGTACCGGCCTGGGAAACGTCTTCATCCGGCAGGACGTCTGCATCGGCTGCAAGTACTGCATTCCTTCCTGCCCCTACGGGGTGATCTCCCTGAGCGAGACCACGGGCACCGTCCACAAGTGCACGCTGTGCAACGACCGCATCCACAACGGGCTGGGGACCGCCTGCGCGAAGGCGTGCCCGACGGGGTCGATCTCCTTCGGGGAGATCGCCGAACTCAGGAGCGCCGCCGACAAGCGGCTGGCGCAGCTGAAAAGCCTGGGCCATGCCGACGCGAATATTTACGGATACAAGGAGGCGGGCGGCCTCAACGTGTTCTACCTCTTCATGGATCGCCCGCAGGTGTACGGCCAGACGGAGGCGGTGGTGGTGCCGCAGCGGCGCCTTCCGGTCTCGTCGGCGGTGACGATCGCCGGCGCGCTGGCCCTCGGGGGGGCCGCGCTGGTGAGCTTCCGCGAACGTGGGTCCAGGGAGACGGACGAGGAGGTGGAGAGATGAACCCCGAAGTCCACATACCGGGCTGGGAGTGGTACTACGTCGCGATGTATTTCTTCATCGCCGGGATATCGGCGGGGGCCTATTTCATCGGCACGCTGGCGGAGATATTCGGGGGCGAGAGGCACCGCGAGATCAGCCGCACCGGATTCTATATCGCATTCCCGCTGATCCTTCTGACGCCGCCGCTCCTGATCGCCGATCTCGGCCGGCCGGAGCGGTTCTGGCACCTGCTCTTCCACGCGAAAAGCGGATTTCCCTACATGAATTTTCAGTCTCCCCTCTCCGTCGGATCCTGGGCGCTCCTTCTCTTCGGGGCGATGGCGTTTCTTTCCTTCCTCGACAACCTGGTGTCCGAAGGGAAGCTGCAAAGCGCGCCGTTCGCAAAGGCGTACAGCCGCATCCCGCGGAAATGGTACGCGGTCGTGGGCTCCATCGCCGGCTTCTTCGTGGCCGGGTACACCGGCGTAATATTGAACATAACGGCTCGCCCGTTCTGGGCGGCCACCGATCCCTTGGTCGGAGCGCTCTTCATCGCGTCCGCCGCCTCGACCGGGGCGGCGGCCATCTACCTGGCGATGGCCTGGAGGAAGCAACTCGCCGACCCGGGGCTTCCCGGGTTCGACCTTTTCGACCGCCTCTCCAAGATCCTCGAGCTCGTCCTGGTGGTCGGCATGGTCGTCCTGGCCGGGAATTACGCCGCTCCCCTCATGAAAGGCTTCAATGCCTTGATGTTCTGGGGCGGGGCCGTGCTGCTGGGCACATTGCTCCCGCTGGCGGCGGGCTGGTATGCGACCCGATCCGCCGCGAGCGGGGTACCGGCGGAACGATTGGCGACGATCCTTGCCGTCCTCGTGCTCGTGGGCGGCGCCCTTCTCCGCATCAGCATGGTCCATGCCGGGCAGGTGCAGTGACCGGGACGGCGCCCGGCGGGCCCACCAGGGGATCGATGCAGGGGGAACCCGAAGATCCGCTCGGTCAGCGGTTGGACGCCCTTGTTCGCGAATGGCCGGACCTTGCGGGGGCCGCCGAAGTGTATCGGGTCACCCTCCCCCTCCTGAGAAACGCCCGCCCGATCGCGGCACCGTTACCGCTGACGGAGGACCAGGCGCGAAGGAAGTTGGCGGAAGGCGAATTTCTCCTCCACGGCGTTCCCTTGGCATTCGATCCTGGCGGAGCTCGCGAACTGATGCTTGGCCTGGCCCGGAACCTGGAAGAGATGGGGCTTGTTGCCATGTCCCCGATACGGACCGCTCTGGAGGAAGACCGGTTGGTCCCCGAGGAGCTGCTTGGGCACGTGTCGTGCGGGGATTACCCGGCCCTCGCCGCCCGGGCGGAAGGGCAGGCGCTCGACCCCCCTCTCCTGTGGACGCTGGCGCAATCCGCGCTCAAGCCCACCCTCCGGGCCTGGTGCGGGGAGCTGGCGCCTCTTGTCCACACCGCAGGCGAGTGGGAGAAGGCGTGCTGTTTCATCTGCGGCGCGCCCGCCTCTCTCGGCGAACTTCAAGGGAACGGGCAGGCCCGGCACCTGCGTTGCGGGCAGTGCGGCGCGGACTGGCTCATCCGCCGGCTGCAGTGCGTTTACTGCGGCAACGAGGACGCCTCCCTGCTCGGCGTTCTTTCCCCGGAAGGCCGGCGCGAGAACGTCCGGGTCGACGTGTGCGACAAGTGCCATGGATATCTCAAGGTGGTTTCCCGCTTTGCCCCCAGCTCTCCCGAAGAACTGGCGGTCGAGGACCTCTCCACCCTTTTTCTGGACTGCCTTGCGCAGGATCGAGGCTACCGGCGCCCGCTGCAAAGGCGGGACGACGGATACGAATAACGGCATCATCGCACGGAGACGGTGGAGTATTTCGCGATCCGGACCAGGCCGGGACGGGCCCCCTTGAACTTGGAGACGTGGCGGGCCTCCGTGAGGAAGACCGGGACGTTCCGCGACCCCTTCGCCTTGCTGTGGAGGACCGCCAGCCGCGCCGCCTCCTCGATCACTTCGCGGGGAACCTCTTTTCCGGCGAGGCGCTTCACCAGCACATGGCTTCCCGGGATCCCCTGCGCGTGGAGCCACAGGTCTTCGGGGGCGGAGAGCTCTTTCACGAGCTTGTCATTCCCGACATTGTTGCGTCCGACCAGGATCGCGTAGCCGCGAAACGCGACCTTCTCCACCTGCGGGAGGACGGGCCGGGGGGCGTCCTTGCGCCCGCTCTTCTTTTTTGCGGACGGTTTCGCCCTCGAGGGGAAGGAGGAAGAGAGCTCCTGCCGCACGGCGATCACGTCGTCCCGCGTCCGGGCGTCCTCCATCTGGTCCTCGAGCGACTCGAGGTAGTAGACCGATTCGGCGACCTCGCGCTTCCGCTTCCGTACGAACTCCGTCGCCCCCTTCGCCTTCCGGGCGAGGCGGAAGAATCGGTTCATGTTCTCCACGGGCGTCCTCGCGGGTTCGAGCGGGATGTTCCGGAAGGAATCCATCCCCTTCTTCAGGCTCCCCAGGTTCTCCTTCAGCGTCTCTCCGCGCGCGGTCCCCTGAAGCGCCTCGACGAGCCGCTCCTCGTCGCCTCCCACGTTTTCCAGCTTGTGGCGCTCCTTCTTCAGGAGCGCTGCGATCCGGGATTTGACCTGCTGCCGGAGGACGGCGATTTCCCGCGCCTGCGCGACTTCCGCATAGTAGGCGTCCGCCGCCGCGTTGGCGGTGGGAAAGGGGAGGAAGTCGGCGAACCCCGCCGCCGGGCAGGGGAAAGGGAGGATCCGCCGCTTCCCGCCGGCGAGTGTCCCGATCCCGGGGGAGAAGTCGCTCTCCTCGTACCGGCGGACAAGGGCGCCCAAGGCTTCGTGCAGCGCATCGGGGCTTTCCCGTCCCCGCGCCGCCGCCTCGTGCGCGACTTCCCGCCCAAGGCCGGCGACGCCGTCCTGCAGCGCCTTCGGAAGCCCCTCCCACCCGCTCGCGAAGATCCGGGCGGCATCGTCCCGCGTCACATCGGGCAGGAAGACCCGCGCGGGCCTGGGCAACGGGCGGTACGGGATCCCGGGGACGACTTCCCGTATCCGGGTCTCCTCGTCGGATACCGCGCGCAGCGGTTCGAGGATCGTCCCGTCGCCGTCCACGTAGATCAGGTTGGCGTGCCGGCCGAACAGCTCGGCGTAGAGGGAGGTCTTCGCGTGCTCCGCATCCGGGCGGCCGGAGAGGAAGTCGATCCGCACGCAACGATCGAACGGTGCGACGGAAAACCCCGCGATCCGCATCCCCTCCAGGTGCTTTCGGAGGAACTGGCAGAAGCGTGGCGGCGACGCCGGGTTCCGGGTCCTGCGCGTCGTCAGGTGGATGCGGCACAGTTCCGGGTCGGCGGACAAGAGCAGGCGCTTCTCCCCCCGGCCCCACAATTCGAGGACGACCTCCTTCTCCCCCGGCTGGTGAACCTTCGAGACCAGCGCTCCGGGAATCTCCGCCGCGAGCTCCGCGATCACCTGTTTGAGGAGAAAGGCGTCCATCGGTCCCATTATAGGCCCGCATCCCTTCCGCCGGCCCGCGGGGAACCTCCTCTCTGGCCCTTCCCGGAGCCCTCCCGTCCCGGTTTTCCCACCCGGCGATCCTGCCGGAGTCCTGCGTCGTCCTGAGGAACTTCCCGTCCGTTCCGCATCTAAACGGAAAGCCCGGTTCGGAATCCTTGCGCGGGAGGGTCAAAAACCGTTGAATGTCGCGGTGGTCAAAGAGATTCTCCAGGGAGAGCGGCGGGTCGCACTGGTCCCCGAGTCGTGCTCCAAACTCTCCAAAGCGGGGTTGACCGTGGTGATGGAGAGCGGAGCGGGGAGTGCCGCTTTCTTCTCCGACGACGACTACCGAGCGTCCGGCGCGAAGGTGGAAAACGGCCCCGCGGCGGTGCTGGGGGGCGCGGACCTCGTGCTGAAGGTGCAGCCTCCCGCGTTCAACCATGTCGTCGGCCTCCACGAAGCCGACATGATGCGGCCGGGCTCGCTCCTCGCGGGCCAGCTCGTTCCATCACGGCACCCCGATGCGATGGCGAAGCTGGCGGAGCGGGGAGTCACCGCGTTCGCGATGGACCGGATCCCCCGGATCACCCGCGCGCAGCCGATGGACACGCTCTCCTCGATGGCCAACATCGCCGGATACAAGGCGGTCCTCATCGCGTCTACTCTCCTTCCGCGGTACTTCCCGATGCTCACGACCGCGGCGGGCACGGTCTTGCCGGCGAAGGTTTTCGTCATCGGCGCCGGGGTGGCGGGACTGCAGGCGATCGCGACCGCCCGCAGACTGGGCGCCGTCGTCGAGGCAACGGATACGCGACCGGAGGTCCGGGAACAGGTCCAGAGTCTTGGGGCGCGGTTCATCGGCGTCGAAACCGGGGAGAGCGCGCAGGACGCGGG